>Ga0209510_1004682_pt1 | contig 11882 bp, 11 predicted proteins | sample BiotimSIPDNA_FD_185749 | JGI IMG/M metagenome (GOLD analysis project Ga0209510, IMG submission 185749) | Anaerobic biogas reactor microbial communites from Washington, USA - Biogas_R1 time_0 SIP DNA (SPAdes) (version 2) | ecosystem: Engineered > Bioreactor > Anaerobic > Unclassified | place... | reverse complement strand
ATTCTGGTGGTTATGCAGCTCCATATCAATCAAGCCGAAAGCCATCTGGGCACGGTAGTCGAGACCGATCAGGGCATTCTCAGCCATATCGAGCTTATCGATCAAATCCTGCGGTATCTTCTTGTCTCGGTCCTGCCAATCCCCGGCAAAAAGATCCAATACATTCTTATCGGTCAACCAATACTCTAGCACCTGAGAGGGCGTTTCCACAAAATCCTGAGGAACCTGAGTCCCGGCAAACCGGGCATACTTCGCCTCGGTCAGGATGGAATGCATGCAGTGCCCGAACTCGTGAAACAAGGTGGTGACCTCGTCAAATGAGAGAAGCGATGGGCTCTCTTCCCCAGGAGGAGGAAAGTTGCAGATCAAACCCACTGTCGGACGTTGATACGCCTCGTCCGACAGGCGGGCCCCCGGCACAATGGTAAACTGCGCGAAGTGGTTGTATTTCCCTTCGCGCGGGAACATGTCGAGGTAAAACAGCCCCAGGGGCTGGCGGGTCTTGTTGTCGGACACCACATAGAGCGACACATCCTCGAACCAGGGATCGGGATTCTCAATCTCCTGGATCTCAAGTCCAAAAACGATTCCATAAACCTCAAACAGACCCTCAAGCGTTGGCTGCAGAGGGAAAAACCGCCTCATCTCCTCGCGGTCAATAGCGAACTCATCCTTGATATACTGGTTCTTGTAGTAGCTCAAATCCCACATGTGCAAGGCTGCGGCATCATCTCCCGTCTCCTTCACTTTCAACTGACGCAGATGTTCCACATCCTCCTTGAACCGGGGCTCCAATCCGGAAACCATGTCCTTGAGGAAAGTCTTCACCCGTGCGCCATCGCCAGCCATGCGCTTCTCGGTCTGGTAGTCGGCCCAGGTTTTGTAGCCAAGCTTGCGCGCGATGTCGAAACGCAACTGCACCATCTTAGCGAGGATCGGCAAGTTTGCATCCATCGCCTGCTTGAAGCGCGCATCCATAAGGCGCCTCCGCGTCTCAGCCAGTTTGGCGGTGCGCATAACCGTCATATACTGGTTAGCCACTCCGGGGCGGATATCGTAGGTGCCGTAGGCGTTGAGCAAATCCTTTTGCTTCAAAAAGCCCTCCGGCACGCCTTCCAGTTCCTTCAAGGTAAACACCATCACATCGTCAGCCTCGTTGATGTTGCGACTGAAGTCGGTAGTCAGGCGCGCCAATTCCTTGTTCATCCCCTCAAGCTGCTTGCGATCATCTTCACTGAGGTCATACCCCAAGCGCTTGTAGTCAAGCATCACATCCTGCATCAACCGGAGGTCCTCACCCTCAAACTTTGGTCGGCGATCGACAAAATTACGCAGATTCTCGTAGATATCATACCGATAAGCAAAGGCGATCAATGCATCGTCAAACTGCTTCATCGCCTCGGTAGCAGCATCCCGCACCGCCACATCCGGCGAAGTGTTTTTCACAACGTTGATCGGCAGGGCACGCGCATACGCCTGATGCTCCGCCCGATCCAGCGCAGCAAAGGTGGTTTCAAACGTGAGATCCTCAAGCCCCAGCGCGGCAATCGCGTCTCCCGCAGCCTTGAGGCTTTCCAGGATCGAGGTCATCTCCGCCTCAATCGCCTCCTTGCTTTCAGGAAACGAGGGAGCCATCAGCTTCACCCCAAAGCTCTGTCCCCTTTCCTGAAAGCTTTCGAGCGTCGGCATTTCATACCGGCTAGCATAGGCAGACGAAAGAATCAGACCGGCGGCGAGCGCCCCGATCGTTTTCAACAGCATGCGTTTCTTGTGATTCATAAATGGATGGATTCGATTCTTGAAAAGGTCCGGCTCCGGACGGATTCGTCAAGCGGCCCTTCGACTGTAGGGAGTTGGAACATCATGGAATATCTTTTTCTATGGACAGTAACCAAGCGACGAGGTTCAAAACGCCGCGAGCCAGTCCATATCCTTTCCATTCCAGACAGCATGTTCCTCTCCGGTCATGAGTCAATGCACGGCTCCACGAATTGCGTGTTTCCGGCCAATATCGGGTTCATATCATGCATTCTGAAAATTTCCGGTTGACACCACCCGCTTCATTCTCCACCTATTTGCATTTTCCTTTTATGGCCAACGTCAAATCAGCTATCAAATCCATCCGCAAGACCGAGAAGCTCACTGTCCGGAACAAGGCAGTGCGTTCCGAGCTGAAGACTCTTGTCAAAGGCTTCAGGACAGCCAAGGCGGGAGACAATGCCGAAGCAACCAAAGACGCGGCACGCAAGCTCGTGTCTGCAATGGACAAAGCCGCCAAGCGCAATATTGTTCATGCCAACGTTGCCAGCCGCCACAAGGCAGCCTGCACCGCTTACCTTTGATCGCTGAACACCCGGACCAAACGCATCCGGGATGTGATTTTTGGGAGTCTCCGTATGCGCAAATCCGCGGCGGAGGCTTTTTTATTTTACGCGAACCGACATGGAAGAACATCGCATAGGCATACCCGGGACACTGCTCGGTTCTGAAAAAGGATTACGGCTACCCATCGGCCATATTGCAGATGGACTGATCGTGTTGGAAAAACCGTTGGGAATCGGTTCGCGACCCGACCCATGGTATCCCGAAACGCCGGATCTAGAACGCTGCATCAACATCCAGGCCGAACAGGGCAAACCCGAACTCATCCACCACCGCATCAGCAGCCTGAACGCACTCTGCCCGGTTGAACCCGAAGTATCGGGCCTCGTGCTCTGCATCACCGACCGCGACACGGGCATCCAATGGAAAAACTTCTGGGGCTCCCTGTTCTTCTCCAGTCATCATCTGATTATTTGCGAACCCGACCCCTCGTTTGAGCCACGCAAATGCGAGCTGCCCATTGCCCGGCACTTCAACCTGCGCAAGATGGTCGTCAGCCACACCACCGGCAAGAAGACCCAAACTTGTTTCACCCCGCTCATCCAATCCTCGAAAGCCGGCATCTGGCTCGCCTCCACCTGCTATTCCCGGCTTCACCAGGTCCGGATCCATGCCATGGAAAGCGGACTCCGCCTGTTTGGCGACCCAATCTACTCACCCGAACCGCCGCCGGAACCCGCATTCACCCGCACCGGGAAAACCTCAAAAACCGCCCATACCGAAGAACCGCTACCGCCAGCATTGAAGTGGCAGCACCTTTACGCCTACACCGCCGAGCCATCAACCGGCCTCGACCTCAGCCCCTTCCGCGCCCCCCTTTCCAGAGCACTCTCCCGCATGATCCGCAACCGCCTCGATATCGACCCGGAAGCCCTGATCACATCCGCCGAACAAGCCATCCAACAGCCTCCCACCTCCTGACCGCGGTTAAAGCTATTGCTGTAGAAAAACGTCAAAAAGCAACCATGAATACCCCACATTTAGTATTGGTTCCCTTCTTGACTGAGGTGCACCCGGAAAATTGGACAGAAGGACAATCTATAAATACACTCCCCCGGAGTTAGATAAAAGCATTTCCGCAAGACACACAAGCTCGGGATCAGTATTGACCTCACTGGGGATCCTACCCGATGAGCCTGATAAGAGGCCGATTCTCAAAACGCTCCTCAAGGCCGTTTTCGCGCGAATCTCGGGTGAGTCTCACAGGAACCTCACAACCGAACACCATCCTGATGTTTTCGTCCACTTGGTACGGAGCCTCTTCGAGATCAATCAACAGTTGTGAAATTCCATCCGCTAACTCTCTCCCGACTCGAACAAACGCATTCTCAATAACGCGATCCACACCTCAAGCCGAGCGATATTCATCGAAAAACTATCCTGACATCGAGGGATAGTGAACTGAATAACATTGCCATTGCCCTCATAAGAAAAAGGCTATCAACTTCAAAATTTAAAAACTCCAATCACTCAAAATCAAGCTAATATCGGGAACAGCAGGTGTCCAAATAGATACGATAAACCACATCAATTTCCCGACTAAAAGAACCATTACTACTGGCTGATAACAGCCTACATTCATCCAGAATAATTTTCGACTTTTCACATAGACCCGCTTCCAAATAGTACCGTGCAAGATTAACCAAATTACCTATACTATCTGGACGTTCTGAAACATACACTTCTTGTAACGCGATCGCCCCTGAAACGTTCCCAAGAGCATACTCACATAGTGCAAGACACGACACATTTCCAAGATCGCCAGGAGCCAACGCCAAGGCCCACTCACAAAAATACTTTGCGCGCTCATACTCTCCTAGTCTTACAAGAGCCAGTCCCCGAAGCCCAATTGCTTTCGGATTCTGCTCTATTGATCCGCTAACCGACGCAGAAAGAGCCAAATCATTTTTCCAATAACCGATCTGATAAAAACAAACAACACCCAATCCAATAATCCACAAATACCCCGCCAATCGAACGGAGTAAAAAAACCATCTTGTCGTTGATACTTTGGCTAAGAAACTCACAAGAGATCCCGACATAATGATCAGCCCAATTATCGGACCGTACATATAACGGTCGGCATGAGCCTGCGCTCCAATCTGAACCAATCCAATAACTGGAAACAAACCCACAATAAAGAACATCCACCCAATCAGAAAACGTCCATTCGTTATGCAGTTACATTTTACTGCAAACCAGGCAAAAGCAACAAGACACAAACACAATAATACAGTCAAACCAAAACTAAAATCGTTGTTATACGGATAAAAAAAAGTTAAATTTAACGGAAACACAAACTTACATACATAAATCCAATATCCGTTAATAGCTGTCTGAAAACGAAAGTAAATTGGCAAATCAGAAACTCCTGAAACGGCTTGCCCTTTTGCCTGAGCCCAAATCATAACAATCCCAAAAACAACGCAAGAAACTCCAGTAAAAACAAAATAGAAAGATTCTTTTTTTAACCACAAATAAGCACGCCGCCTATCCATCTCATCAAACAAATTATAGCCTTTTCTCACAAAACACAAAAAACACAACAATACTGGATATGTGATATAAACACCCTTAGCCAACAAGGAACAAACAAACAAAATATACGAAATCCAATATCCAAGCCTCCGGTATTTCTTTCGAAACAGTATTCTCCTCAAACAAAACACTCGAACACTCAACAAAAAGAAACAGGTCGCAACAACCGTTTTTCGCTGACTAACCCACGCGACACCCTCAACCAGAACAGGGTGAAAAGCGAACAACAAGCCGAGAAGCAAACCTAACCGCTTTGAGCGAAAAATCCAACCCATGAGACAAGAAACAAGGAGCGAATTAACACCGTGCCACAATGCGTTTTGGAAAGCCATCAACCCGGGTCGATTTCCAATCCATTCATAGTCAATCATATGAGACCACCAAGTTATCGGATGATAATTGGCAAAACGAGCATCTGAAACTGACCAGATGAACCCGTGCCATGACAGCCCACCTGTCACCACGGGATTGTCGTACGTATAATCACCGTCATCGAAAGAAATGAATTCATGATCAACTACCTGAAAATAGAGGGCCACCGATGCAAATAGAGGCAATAGGAAAAACACATTTCCACCAAACGACCTATTGGTAATCATAACGAAAAACCGACTGTTTTAGACACTCCTAAACTGAGGTTAAAAAGCCAAATAAACAACTACTAGTCGAATGAGTAAATCCAGCTAATAACAACCCGAATCTGACTGACACTAATCTAAACATCATCTATTATCATCAAAACTCAACAACACTACAGATTTCAATTTAAACAGACGCGACGCTGCGAAAAGGATACCGATCCGCAAACAGCCAAGCCCATACTTGATTGATCTTACAAGACTAATAGATGAGGCTTCAGCGAAATATTTAGTTGGGCATGAAATCTCTCCAATTTCGTATCCCCTCCATAACGCTTGTGCGATAAATTCGTTATCAAACACAAAATCGTCTGACATTTTCGAAAAATCCATTTCCTCAAGCAGCTGTTTTGAATATGCTCTATATCCCGTGTGATACTCTGACAATTTTGCTCCGAACAGCATATTCTGAACTGCCGTCAAAAGTCGATTTGAAACATATTTATACAAGGGCATGCCACCCGAAATGGCACGGCCACCGAGGATGCGAGAACCCATCACAAAATGGTACAGCCCGCTCGAAATCAATCCTGCCATCGCAGGTATCAGCAATGGAGTATATTGATAATCAGGGTGAACCATTATCACAATATCGGCTCCTGCTTCAAGTGCTAGCTTGTAGCAGGTTTTTTGATTTCCTCCATACCCGCGGTTCTTTTCGTGCACATGCACATACACGCCAGACAAAGAACGGGCAACTGATACCGTGTTATCACGGCTTCCGTCATCAACCAAAATGACGTGGTCAACCACTCCTTGGCCCATAACTTCCTCGTATGTCCGTCGGAGCGTTGCCTCAGCGTTATAGGCAGGCATAACAACCACCACTCTGTTATTTTTTATCATGGTTAACTGACTTCTTCATTAAGGTATATTCTACAGTCGCACTTCTCCCAAAATAGCTTTCGAAAAGATCGATTAAAATCGCGGGGCCTAAGCATAATCCGCAGAACGCCTTCTGGAACAGAATCGACAACTTTCCATGGGAAGCCGCATACCCAAAATTACCTTTCAGCCTTTCGAACAACAAATCCCGGGGAAAACCGAAAAAATTCAGTAGACTCTGAATGAGTCCAAACGGATTCTGCTCAACTGAAAAGAACCGTTTGGAAATGACACGGAACCCAAGAGAGTCCAATTCCTTTTCAAATACCGCTCCCGGAAGAAGAAACAGAAGGCGGGGCGGATCGAGATGAAGCCAATGACCTTCGAACCATCGAGCCTGATTACTATCAATATTTGGAAAACTCATTACCAAACGGGAATCGGAATGCATCGCCCTGTGAATCATCGCCAGTGTTTTTTTGGGTGCTGTGAGATGCTCAAACACGTGAAACAGAGTAACGAGATCAAGCGATTCTGGCGAAAAATCATCTGGCTCAAGTTGTCCGATCTTTATCTCCATACCTTTTCGGCCGAGAGCTCTGGACGCACTTCCTCCTTCAATCTCGACACCATGAAGCGAAAAGATTCCGAGTTCACCCAAAGCGGCAAGAAAGCCTCCATTTCCACAGCCAAGGTCCAGTATTCTTGAGCCATTTTTCAACATCCTGCTCATTCGCTTAGCCCGATGCTTTCTGCACGCCTCGATGAAACGTTCCCCAATACCAACAAACTTGGTTTCTGCTTCTCCATAGTAGCCGCTATCATAAGCCAACGCCAGATCAGCATCAGAAGGACGGGGAACAAGCGATCGAGCCCCACACGAATCGCATACGGCCCACTTCCAGGACTTACCCCGGGTGTCCACACATTCAAACAGATCCCTGATATCGGGCTCCTGGCAGAACCCGCAAATTCCTGGTTTCCCATCGGGGTTTGATTCCATAGACAAACACTGTCAATCCTGCGATCAGAAATCAAGATGAGATTCGTCCACCCTCTGATCCAAGAGCGTCGATTCCATACACGTCCAATGGTAGATGGCGAGAAAACCCTCTTCTTCCTCAGACAAAGACTGAACCCAATGCCGGCGCTGTTCCGGATCCAAAGCCCGCGCTCCATTCAAAGGACAACGCCAGGGATTCCCACCACACGGACAGGCATCCATCAACCCGACGACATACGAATCGAGCGGATTCATTCCGAAGCGGACATGCGCGGAGGAGGGAGTCTGATGATAGGAAGATAGGGACACAGTTGATTGGATCCCACCTCCGTGTTCGGCGTTCAATCCGAGAACCCGATTTCTGTTTTCAACCGGATTTCCGTGACTGACTGAACCTGTAACTCATAAGCAAGACCCGTCACGATAGACTCCCACCCCGGGGAGACAAAGATGGATTGGGTTGCATCGGACGCCCTTCCAGGTGCATGATCCGAATCAATGTTTTTCAGGTTCCACGATCCCGTATTTGTCTGGCTCATGTTGTTCCTGGCCATCGCGCTGCTGATCCGCAGAAAATGGGCCCGAAGGGCGACGCTTCGTTTTCCCAGCAACTGGGCAATGGAACAGATTGTCAGGGGTCGGAAATCCAGAATCCGGACCTTTCTACTGTGTCTTCGGACCGGGGCGCTCGTCCTGATGGTTCTGGTATTGATGCGCCCCCAGAGCGGACGAAACTGGACCGAGACCGAATCCTCGGGTGTCGACATCATGCTCATTCTGGATCTTTCAGGATCAATGCTCGCGCACGATCTGGATCTCCAAAACGAGCCAGCCAGCCGGCTCGCGGTGACAAAAACGGTCGTATCCGACTTTATCGATATGCGACCGGACGATCGGATAGGAATGATTGTTTTTGCCGAGGAGCCCTTCCTGATGAGCCCTTTGACCACTCAGCACGAATGGCTCAAAACCAACCTTACCCGCCTCGAGATCGGAACCATCAGCCCGAACTCCACTGCCATCGGGACGGCGCTTGGAATGGGAATCAACCGGCTTAAGCATGTTGAATCCGGATCCCGTATTCTCATTCTCCTGACCGACGGGGACAATAATGCCGGAAGCATTCCGCCTCCAGCCGCCGCCGAAGCGGCCCGTTCACACGGCATTCGCATCTACACGATCGGAGTTGGAAAATCGGGGTCCGTGCCAGTTCCACGACAAAGAATGGGGCGCATCCCCACCACGCCCGACGGGAAGCCGATCATGGATTCCGTGCAATCCGACATCGACGAGCAAGCCCTTCGGGAGATCGCGTTTGTAACGGGCGGGAGCTTTTTCAGAGCGGTCGACACCGATTCGCTCAGATCGATCTACAGCGAGATCGATTCGATGGAAAAGAAGGAAGTGAAAGTGACCACATTCACGGACGCCACCGAATGGATGCACCTTCCCTTGCTGATCGCATGCATCGCGCTTATGATCGAACAGACCCTCCGACTGACGCTGCTCAACCGCCTCCCTTGATGCCAACAATCCTTCACGCCCCTACGCATGTTTGAGTTTGTCCAGTATCTTTTTGTTATCCCCCCAATGCTCGTGGTTTTCGGGTTCCTATACCTGAGATCAAGAAGCATGCGGAAAAATCGCATAAAGGCACTGACCGGGAGGCAAGATAACCTTGCAGCATGGGCATCGCTCAGTCCGACACGATCGCGCATCAAAGGTCTGATGATTACGCTCGGGCTCATTCTAACAGTCATCGCCCTGGCCCGCCCACAGTGGGGTTACGATTGGAGAGAAACCGCAGCAAAGCGCCATGATCTCCTTTTCATACTCGATATCTCCAGGAGCATGTCTGTCGCGGACATTCATCCGAACCGGCTCGAACGCGCAAAACTGGTCATCCGGCAACTCGCGGACGAAGTGCCGGAAGCCGATATCGGCTTGCTCGTTTTCGCGAGGACCCAGTTTCTCCAATGCCCTGCCACGCGGGATCGCACTGCATTTTTCCAAACACTCTCACAACAGGAGCCTTCACTGCTCAGGCAAGGATCAAGGATCGGTGATGCGCTCATATCCGCTTCGGAAATCGTTCGCAAGAACCGGGAAACGAAGATGTTGCTGGTCTCGGACGGTGAAGATTTTTCTTCCGGACTTGAGTCCACCCTGCGTTATTTGAGAACCGAAGGCGTGACCGTTCACACCCTATGCATGGGAACAAACAAAGGAGGCCTGATACCGGCCGACCCGGGAATCGATTCCTCCAGCCCCTACTTCCGCGATCGGGACGAAAAGCCCGTCTATTCATCCGCAAATCCGGCCGGGATGAGAAACGTCGCCCAATTTCTTAATGGGGAATACTGGCACATGCAGTCCGAGGGATTCAACCCCAAGGCGATCGTGCCCCATCTCCAGGCCTCCCACACTCCTGATCAGGATGACCTCGAATCCATGAGGATTCCCATCGAAGTCTACCAAGGGCCCCTGTTGGTTGCCTGGGTCCTCCTGTGCATCGAACTGGCGATTGGGAACCGTCGGGTGGATCCCGTCCAAATCGAAAAATGAAAACGGTCCGTATTTTTCGTATCATTGTGGCAATCGCTCTGGGTTCTTGCTGTGGGCTCTCATCTCCTGCCGGCACAGGCGAAGCCTATCGACTGCTGATGGAAGGAAAGTATGAGTCGGCGATCACCATTTATGAAAACCATCTCGAGGAGTATCCCGACGATCGCATCGCTCTCTTCAACCTCGGGACCGCATTCTATCGAACTTCACGCTTCTCAAGCGCCGCTGAGTGCTTCGAAAAGTCGATTCCACTCGCCATCGAGGATCCCGGATACCAATCGATTGCGCACTACAATCTGGGATGCAGCCTCTTTCAAAGCGCATACGCACAATCAAGAGTGTCGCTGAATGAATCATTGGAGCTTCTCCGCAGCGCCCGTGTGCATTTCGAAAACGCTCTGGAACTCGATTCTGAGTCGATAAAAACCCGGAAGAACCTCGAGCGTGTCAAAGCGCTCATCGAACAGTTCAACTCATTCGCAGCCCCTCCTGAAGAAAGCGCATCGACCGGAATCCGACAGGAGAACGGGGATAAAAATGGCTCCTCAGCAAACCCGGAAGAATCCAAGACATCGGAACATTCGGAACAAACACCGGACCCGGCCAAAGACGAACAGTCCGGATCGAATTCCGAAGGGGACCCATCCGACATGATGAACCCGTCCAACAACGAAAATCCTCAAAGCCCGACCACCCACCCCGAAATGACGAAAGAAGAAGCACAGCTGTTTCTCCGTGCATTGGAGAAGAATGAAAAACGCCTCAGCATCTCAAGACTACATCACCGCGGATCAGAACTGGATTCAGATGATTCGGACACTGAGCCCACTTGGTAAACAAACGGTTGCCTGCCAGTTGCGTATCCCCATAAACCTGCATTTAGAGAGGCCGGCCAGTGTGGATTCCAAGAGCACGAAGCTCCATTTCCGCACCGCAAGCACTCACTTGCAATACCCGGAGTATCAATCAGGCCATCTCCGCCCGAAGATCATCCGCATTTGCAGACTTCATGGCCGAACGCATCGCTTTCAAGCCCTCCCCAACGGGAGCCGACTGGGAGACTTCCGGACTCCGCAGAATCCGCTCAATCTCCGGTAACGCCGCGCTGTAGCGACGCGTGATTTGAAAACGGGTTTCTCCCGTAGTGTCCGGATGAAAAACCACTGAATGCGACAACAATCCACGCTTCACCAAGACCCGACCGGTATGATCGGGAATCTCCACAATGATTGGGCTTCTCAGGAAACGAAGGCGAATGAAGTAGGCTCTATCACTTGCCTCAATGAGGTATCCTCGGGCTTTGGAAGGGACTCCTTTCATCCGGCGGGATGAAAACGCGAGCAAGGCGAGACTCGGCTCCCCTAGTTCCTTGATGATGGATCGCGGAACCCTCGTGGATTTGGCCGTAGCCCTCTTCCGGAAGAAAAGGAGTCGCCCAATCCAACCAAACAACGGATCACCCAACGCCATACGGAAAAATACCGCCCTCCGGTGAATCCACCCGAAAATCATCAGGCAGATCAAAAACAACACCAGGTTGATCGCCATCGCGAGCATCGGGTTGAACATGTAGACACCGAGCAAAAACGCGGCGAATCCTTTGTTCATGGCTTCAAAAACCGCATCCACCATCGGGAAGGGAGACAACCAGGTGAGAGTTTCGAAGAAAAACTTCACGGTGTTGATCACAAACAGATTGATTGCGGAAAACGCCATTAGCACATACCCGACAGTTGCGTCGACTAGTCCAGCTTGAGCGACTGCATCCCCCGAAACAACAGCGCTCTCCCCAAGGTTGACCTGAGACAGAAATTGCACGGCCATAACCGCAACGATACCGGAGTAGTTTTCGAGCTGATCAGCTGCCATGGCCAACGGCTTGGTAACCTTGGTCAACTTCGGCGCAGCCGTCAGAAGGGTCAGAGCCAAAA
>Ga0209510_1004681_pt1 | contig 11884 bp, 11 predicted proteins | sample BiotimSIPDNA_FD_185749 | JGI IMG/M metagenome (GOLD analysis project Ga0209510, IMG submission 185749) | Anaerobic biogas reactor microbial communites from Washington, USA - Biogas_R1 time_0 SIP DNA (SPAdes) (version 2) | ecosystem: Engineered > Bioreactor > Anaerobic > Unclassified | place... | reverse complement strand
AATCTAAACTTGAATTAAAACTAAAAAATTTTTTTTAGAGAAATAGCGAAAAAATGAACTTTATCCACGTGATATATATAATTCAGATTTTGCGTTTTTCGATAAAAAATGAACTTTTGAATTTTGCCTAAAAGCAAAACACGCGAGAAATATCTCAAAAAAGACGGCTTCCGGACAATACCGGAGCCGTCTTTTTGTATGCTGTTTTGATGATGTGCTTGTATCCCCTAAAATATTATTGGAAAATGATTTGCCCTAATATTAAATATCATAACACCGACTAATTAGGCTATGGAGTTTGCTGGTTAATGAACATTCTATTCATCGATATAGTCCATAGTTTTAAAAACAACTCGAAAGCTTTGTCTTTATCATCATGGCTCATGTCTGCAAGCAAAAGGTCAATTTCCTTTTCTGTGCAAATCCATTCTTCTGATTTCTCTGCTTCTTTAGTAGCATCATCAAACGCAGCCCAAAACTCATTAGAATAACTACTCATGATTTCACCTCCACAATTTATTTCAGTTTATCATCAATTTTCAATTTTCAATGTGACGAATCGCAACTGTATATAGAATGGCTTTAAAAAAGATAGTGTTTATTGGTTGAATCTATTGAATATAATTATATAAAGTAATATTATGTTGATAATTCAACATAATATAAAGCGCGATAGAAAGGAACCTATGCATAATGCAACGTTTTGATGAAAACACCAGAGTTAAGCTTCCTGCAACAATACAGTTCATGCGATTGGGGTATGAGTATCAGTCATTACGCGATATTGAGCTTGATTCAGAAACAAGAATTGCCGTAAATCGGTTCAAACCTGCAATAGAGCGGATAAACAACATCAAACTTACCGATGCAGAGGTACTTTCACTAATTGATGATATAAACTCTGTTATAAAGCAAAACGATATGGGGCAAGCTTTTTATCGGTGGATTATCGACCCTCAAGACCAAATCAAGTTAGTTGATTTCGATAATGTTTATGACAACGACTTTGCAGTCGTTAATGAGCTTTTTTATGGACCTCAGGAACGTGGTTCGTTTAGGCCGGACATTAACGTGCTGATAAACGGTATTCCTCTCGGATTTTTAGAAGTTAAGAAGCCCAACAATGAAGGTGGTATACAAGCCGAGTTTAGCCGAATGCTCGACAGGCGGCTTGAGGTGCCGGAATATCGCAAGTTTTTCAATATGCTTCAATTTGTAACGTTCTCCAACAATATGGAGTATGAGACTGACGATGATTCTGCGATGGCTGAGGATATAAAAGCAGGGTCTTTCTATACAACACCTAACGGCAAGAATACTACGTTCTCATTCTTTCGCGAAGAGCAGCCCAAGAAAGACGGGTTTGCCGAAGTGATGCTTGATACTATCAAGTATGTGCTTAAAGATAACCATTACAGCCCTACCGAAGTTGAAACGCCAGAGTTCCAAACCAATCTTGACCACTTAACGCCCTGCAATAGGTTTGTAACCTCGTTCTTTGACAAAGAACGACTGCTGTACTTCTTGCGGTACGGGATGGCTTATATTAAGGGAAAAACAGTTCAGAAGCATATTATGCGTTATCCGCAATACTTTGCCAGTAAGGCACTGCTAAAGCGTCTTGAAACTGGCGGCAAGTCAGGGATAATCTTTCATACCCAAGGTTCTGGCAAAACAGAACTTGCAGCCTTTTCTGTCAGAATTTTGAGGGACTATTATGCTCAAAACAATATCACTGCAAGGTTTTATTATGTTGTTGACAGACTTGACCTTCTGACGCAGGTAAGTGGCGAGATGAAGAAGTGCGGGCTGAGCGTTGTTAATGTTAGTGATAAGAAAAAGTTTGAGGCGGAACTAAACCGTCCGCTTTCTAAAAACCTTACAATGCACGCTGATGGTGAAATCACGGTCGTGAACATACACAAGTTTGACGACAAGATGCCTGTAGCCAAGAACGATTACCAGGCTAATATCCAGCGCATATTCTTTGTAGATGAGGCACATAGGTCATACAGCATCACGGGCGAGTTTTTCAAAAACCTAATGCTCGTTGATTCTGACGCAGTCTATATCGCCATGACAGGTACGCCACTTCTTTCTAAAAAAGAGCGTTCTAACCTAAAATTCGGCGACTATATACACAAGTATTTTTATGACAAATCTATTGCTGATGGGTATACCCTTCGTATAAAAAAGGAGGCCATAGACACAACCGCCAGGGCAGAGATACGTAAAAACCTTGAAATCGAGGACGCAAACGCGAATAAATCGGTTGTTATGGAGTCTGAGGATTATGTCAACGCTCTTGGTAAATTCATTGAGAAGGATTTTACATATTTTAGGCTGACTAACTCAGACAACACCATCGGAGGGATGATTGTATGCAGTTCTAATCCGCAAGCAAAGAGGATTAAGGAGTGGTTTGACCAAAACTCTGAACTTGCCACAGGGCTTGTAATAACAGATGATGCTATCCCAACCGAAAGAAACAAAAAGACACAAATCGCGTTTAAAGAGACGCTGCAGCCGGATATTCTAATAGTCCACCAAATGCTAACCACAGGCTATGACGTTAACAGGCTTAAAAAGATGTATCTGCTTAGAAACGCAAAAGAGCATACACTGCTTCAGACCATAAGCCGTGTCAATAGACCTTACAAGAGTCCGGCAGGCAAGGTCTATCAATACGGCTATATCGTCGATTTTGTCGATATAGAGAAGGAATACGATAGAACTATAGAAATGTATCTCAAAGAGCTTGAGGATGATTTTGACCCCGATGCAGGCACGGATGAAGGGTCGTCTCTCGGCGGGCTTGTAATCGGGCCGGACGATATTAATAAAAAGTATCTTAACTACAAAAAGACTTTGGACGGCATGATAGATACGTCAAACCTTGAACGGTTTTCAACCCAGTTAACGTTCTTTACCAAAGACGCTCTTTTGACTATAAGACGTATTTTGAACGGTATAAAAACCTGTTACACCGAGTTTTTGCTTTCGCGAGCTACTGAGTATGCAAAGCAAGTTGATATTGACCGGACGAAGAAGCTGATATCCGAAACACAGCACAGAATTGATTTTATCAATCTACGGTCTCAGCCTACTGATTTAATGTCGATTGTTTCAAATAAAGAGGTCGTCGATATTATCTACGAGTTTTTTAAGGTAAAAATCTCCATATTGGACCTTGGCAAGCTAGTAGATGCTATGAAGCGGTTTACCGAGTCAGAGGACTACCAGAAAATGACTGATACCGTTATAAAAATTCAGGACGAGGTTAAGCGGAACAAGAACCGTAATCAGGCATCTGTTGTAAAGCTTGATGAGCTTTTAAAGAAAATCTTTGAAATGCTTGAAATAGCGGATTTGGACGATATGAGCTCTGTCAACGAGGAACTGGCAAAGGTGCTTGAAGAAATACGTAAAATAAACGCTGAGAATGACAGGCTGGCTTCAAGGTATGACGGTAATTATGCTTTTGTTAAAACCTACACCGATGCCGTAGAGGTACACTCTGACTGCGATAGTGAGGATATAGCGAAGGTAATCGATATAGTTTATGCGTCTGTTAAGGATATTAAGGATGCAAACATTCTGGTACTTCAGGGCAGAGAGAACTTTGCTGCCAGTATTAAGAAGGCTACAACAGCAGAGCTGTTAAGATTAGGGCTTTATAAGAAGCTTGGACTAAAAGACTGGTTTAACTCACTCTTGAACGAAACATATGTAAACATGAAGCTGTTCTAAATATGGAGGAACGCACACGCTATGACAACAATTTTTGAACTGGAAAAGACTATTAAGGAAATAATCGATAGCTTAAAAGGGCTTTGTTCACAAAACGGGCTATCAAACCAAGCCGAGGAAGAACGAATCATTACTTCAGTTTTCCTATACAAGTTTTTGAACGATAAGTTTATGTATAACCTTGCTAACTTTGCCGATGAGATAGGTATAAGCATTGAGGATATATTGAAAAACGAAAACGATGAGTTGGATGCTTTCTATGATGCAAACTCCGGCGATGTAGCTTTTGGTTATGAAGACACTATTCAGTTTTTGATAAACAGTGTTGAGCAAAAAAACTTTTATCAACAGTTTGATGATGCACTGGCACGTATATCAAACAGTGTTAGAAACGAAATGTTCGCTGTAGAAACGGCAGAAGGTACCAGAAAACAACTATTTGAGCCAATCTCTCAGGCTGTAGAGCCGTCGGTTAGAAACAACTTTGCCAAGGCTATATTTGGCATCATCGGACAGGAGAAGTTCGACTTTTCTGCTGCGTTTGTCGGTAATTTTGATTTTTATTCGGCCATTTTTGAGTATCTGATTAAAGACTATAACGTGGCAAGTGGCACGTATGCAGAATATTTTACGCCACAGGCAGTCAGTTCTATCATCGCTAAGATTTTAGTGGGGATGAGCGAAAAAATAGAAGCGGCCGAGATTTATGACCCATCAGGCGGGTCTGGCTCGCTTATTTTGCATCTGGCTCACGAGCTTGGCAAAGAGGGTGGCATGAACAGGGCTATCGTGTATACACAAGACATTTCTAATAAATCCACACGTTTCCTGCGTCTGAATATGATGCTAAACGGCATGACAGAATCGCTTGGTAACATCATTCAAGGCGATACGCTATTAATGCCGGCACACTACAACACAGAACACGAGCCGACATCGGGTTTGAAAAAGTTCTCGTATATCACGAGTAATCCGCCCTTTAAATTGGATTTCTCATCCACCAGAGATACAATCGAGCAAAACTGGAGAGATACCGACAGGTTCTTTGCTGGGATACCAAAGATACCCAACAAAAAGAAGGCTTCTATGGCCGTTTATCTGCTGTTTATCCAGCATATAATCTATTCGCTTAAACCAGATGGTAAGGCGGCTGTGGTTGTCCCTACGGGCTTTATAACGGCTCAGAGCGGGATAGAAAAGACGATTAGACAAAAGCTCATAGATAAAGGGTGGCTCAAAGGCGTGGTGTCTATGCCGAGCAATATTTTTGCGAATACCGGGACCAACGTCTCAATAGTTTTCATTGATAAGGCGAACACTGACGGAAAAGTCATGCTGATGGACGCATCCAAACTAGGTAAAAAGGTCAAAGACGGTAAGAACCAGAGAACCGTATTGTCTGACACAGAGGTTTCGAAGATTATAGACACCTTTGTGAACCATGATATCGTTGAAGACTTTAGCGTGTCTGTTACTTTTGAGGAGATTGCTGAGAAGAACTACTCTCTTTCTGCTGGGCAGTATTTTGAGATTAAGATTGAGTATGCTGATATTTCTGAAGAGAAATTCAATAGAAAAATAGAACAGCACTCAGAGATGCTCATTAAGATGTTTTCTGAAGGGAAGTTAATAGAGAAAACTATCATAACCAACTTAAAGGAGCTTAATTATGAAAAAATGTAGATTGGGGGATATTTCTTGGTGTCAAACCGGACCATTTGGTAGCCAATTACACGAAGAAGATTATGTTGAATTTGGTACCCCGATTATAACTGTCGAACACCTTGGCGATACTGGATTCACCTCTCAGAATCTCCCGTTTGTTTCAAAGCAAGATGCTATAAGGCTGTCAAAATATACACTATTGGAAGGCGATATAGTATTTAGTCGAGTTGGTTCGGTAGATAGAAGTACATATGTAAGAAAATCAGAAGAAGGATGGCTTTTCTCTGGACGATGTCTGAGAATAAGATGTAAAAATGAAAAGGTTAACCCAAGATATTTATCGTACTATTTTAAACTTAATAATTTTAAACAGATGATGAAAAACAATGCAGTTGGTGCAACGATGCCTTCTCTTAATACCGACATAATGAACAACACTATTTTACATTTGCTCGAAAGAGAGCATCAAGATAGAATAGCTGACTTTTTTGATGCCATAGACTCCAAAATCGAAAACAACAACCGAATTATAACCGAACTCGAATCAATGGCGAAGCTGATTTACAATTATTGGTTTGTTCAGTTTGACTTCCCTGACGAGAACGGAAGACCGTATAAGAGCAGCGGTGGCAAAATGGTCTGGAATGATGAGCTTAAGAGGGAGATTCCTGAAGGGTGGGAGGTTAAGTCGTTTGCAAAAATTGTTTTGTCTATAAAGACAGGGCTTAATCCAAGAAAGAACTTCAAACTTAATACTGGGTCTATCAAATATGTTACCGTTAAAAACTTAAATGAAAATGGTGTTCTTGATTTCAAAGGATGCGATACCATTGACAGTACTGCTAGAGATATTATTCATCAGAGGTCTGATGTGTCTAAAGGCGATATTTTATTTGCAAGCATTGCTCCGCTTGGAAGATGCTATATAGTTCAACAAACGCCTCACGAATGGGAAATAAATGAATCTGTTTTTTCGATTAGACCTAACCAAGAATGCTCGAACGCATCGTTCGTATATATGATTTTAACAGACACAAATTTTATAAAAAAGGCAACATCTTGCAGTTCGGGAAGCGTTTTTCAAGGTATAAGAATTAAAGAACTGTTTAATCTACCTGTTGTAATTCCTAAACCAAATATCATGGGGAAGTTTGAGAAAATACTCAATCCTATCTTTTTATTAAAACATAATGCTATCAATGAAAACCAACAACTCGCCTCTCTCCGTGATTTTCTCCTACCACTTCTTATGAACGGACAGGTGACAATTGGTGAAAATGCTGGAGAAATTAAGGAAGAAAATTAGATAAAATGGAAAGACTTGTCAGGTGAATGTTGATTGTATGCTAAAACGATATAAGACCGGAATTCATTTTGCCTACGATAGTAGCATTACAAGCAATCGAATCGACTTTGGTTCGACTTATGTGTGTTTTGATATTGCAAATCAAGATGACAGTGTTAGATGTGTTATTGACAAACTCGATTATGACTTCTACGAAATTGTTGTTTGTTCTGACGTAACTGAAGAAGCAATTTCTATACTTGACTTGATATGCAGTTGCCAAACCGTTTTCGATAGCAGCAAATTGATAGATTTACAGTCTATTGTTAGTAATATATTGCTGAATGATAATAGTGATTCTGTTATGGCATTAGTCAAGGCGACAAAACTATTTCTCCCAGATGGGACTTTGTATTACGCTTGTTTGATGGCAAGTAAAGCCTATGGTTCTGCAGCTGAACAAAACGCTGTTTTGAAATACTCTGTTATGAGAGATTTGTTTGATGTTCATCCGATGGATTTAGAACCAGACTTTGAACTGCCATACCTAACGCTCCCATCAATTCAAGCAAGGTATGCAACAGCAATCATTGGTTTATACTCTATACTTGAAGAGCTCAAACTAAATATTAAACCTGCTGAATTAAGCGATAAAAGTAAAGCAAGCACAGAAGAGAAAACTGGTCAGTGGATTCCAGCTTGTCTCAGCGACATTCAAAACAGACTAGAAAACAAAAATGTTGACCCGGATTCAAAAATTTGCTGGATTGTAAGAGGTCCGCATCAAAGACCTTTTAAGAATAAAACCATTGATACGAGCTCGCTGTGCCCCTGGAGTGATGGCGTGGACGTTAGAGATTTCAATATATCGGTGACAGATGCAATTCTTGAGACAAGCTTTATACGTAGTAAAAAAGCATCGCATGGAGCTAGAGGCAGGCTTTATGAGCTCTCACACTATGATGTAGAAAACGCATATGCACTCACAAGGTATATATTGATGCAATATTTTGAGTGTAATAAAAATTTTGAATGAAAATCAGAAGATACGGATAACACTGATAGATAACTAATAAGTGTCCGGCACTGTAAATATGTGAAAGGATAAGACGATGGATTACTTAATAACTGCTTTAATATCATTAGCGTCTGCAACGTTACCATGTATTGTAGCGATTATTCAAATTAGAAACGAGTCTAAGAAGATAAGAGAGCAACATAAGGTTAATATCGAGGCTATAAGAGAACAGCATCGACTCGAACTAATCGCCAAGGACAAGGATTATGAACATCAAAAAGAATTATTGCAGAAGGAACACGAATATACATTAGCTTTGAAAGACAAGGACTTGTCAAATGGGTTTGGAGCACACTTGCTAAATAGTTCTGTAGATATAGCAAGTAATTTGGTTCAAAACTCGCAACATGCACATGAATTAACAAACGAAGCTTTTACTAAAAGAAACACAAGTAGTTTTGTTAGCAAGAAGAGAAAATAGTAGTGTCTTGATATCTGTAAAAACGATGCCCTGATAATCATAAAGTAGAGGATTGTTGCATATGAAAGGATTTTTAGAACTATTAAAACTACCACCGACGTTGCTTTCTGCGGTTGCACTTTTCACTGGCGCAATTCTATTTCTACCTCAGAGTATTTTGAGTAAAATGGGCCTTGTTAACTTACCTTCGTTATGGCGAACAATCATAGGAATTGCTTTTCTTATTGCAATATCAGTTGATGCAGTTTATTTGATTGTTTTTCTCGCGAAAAAATTACAAACTGCCTTATGGAAATCAAAACTAAAGCGGGAATTTCCCAAAATGATGTCAAAGTTAAGGGATGAAGAGTTGTTCGTTCTGGCCATGCTATATAGCTCGCCAAACTACACTTCTCGTTTGCCTATGTCAGATGGTGTAACCTTGCGATTAAGTGCAAAGGCAATGATACAATTAACCTTCTCAACAAATATAACCTACGGCGAAGACATGAGAGTCCCATACACAATAACACCTTATACGCACAACTATTTAGATAACCATCCAGATATTTTTGATGCGATAGACAGAGACCAATTAACACATCTATATTACGAGTACAATCAACCATTCTAGTTATTAGAGCAGTATGCTTTAACTATACAACCCTAAAGTAAATATATTGTCATGAACTGAGAGGTGCTTATATGCCAAGACCAAAAAAAGACGGTCGATATATAAACTATTACATTGATAGAGAACTATACGAAAGGTTTATTAAGTATGCTGAGTCTAAGGGGCAAACTGCTACAACCGCTATTGAGCGAATACTTTTAGAGTTTTTGGAGAAAGAGGATAGTAAGATATCACAAAAGTAGCAATCATAAATACTAATTCTCTCGATTACAATTTGAATTTTGTTGGAGGGGAAAATCCGTACTTCAAGGGGGGAAAATCCGTACTTCACAAAGAAGAATTTGATGCTTTCTGGAGGGGTTTTATACTTCGCTAGGGGGAAAATCCGTACCTCACAAGAGAGTGGTTTTATACTTCGCTTGGCGGAAAATATGTACTTCAATAGAATCTAAGAGTATAGAGGCAATAATTTGGTTAGGTATATTTGTTATAAGCAACTTAGTAATTGCTAACTGAGAATGAAGGGGAATTTGTTATACTTAATTTGCTGTTTTGCACCAATCAGGATAGATTTTTGGCAGAACATATAAAGATAATGACTTTATAGAATTGATAAATCGCTATAATGTCCAAATGTTGCTCGATACATTATTTAGGGGGAATTTGTTATATATGATGATAAGAAGACGAAAACCACTGGTAATACTACATTATGGATATATGAACTAAAAACATTTCATCTCATTTAGCAAATACAAACACAAATAGCGTCAGACAAAAACTAATAGCTAAACTATCAGCATAGTTTAGTTCAAAGCAATTGACGATTTAACACAACATGATATGATAATGGCATTAGCAACGATTGCGATTATCGCAAGTATCGTTCCATTAGCATTTAAATCGGATAATATAGGCTTCTACATAATTGATAAGGTTACCGTAGTTGTATTCATAATCGATTATTTGCTTAGATGGATAGTATCGGATCTGAAATTGAAGAAAGGTGCCAAGTCCTACTTGGTCTGCCCCCATTTTCTATACCAAAATTAAAGTTAGTTAAGCCACAATAACCTGAGGTGCCGGCGGTCTGTACCCGATCGAACTATGGGGTCGGATCGTATTGTACTCGTGAACCCATCTTCGAGTCAGCACCTCGACTTCCCACATTGTATCAAAGATCTCTCCGTTTAGAAATTCATCCCGCATCCGGCTGTTGAAACTCTCGCAGTATCCATTCTCCCAGGGACTTCCCGGTTCGATATAGGCCGTTTGGACCGCGACGTCCGAAAGCCATTCCCGGAGCTTGGTTGCGATGAATTCGCTTCCGTTATCACTGCGTAAATAACAGGGTGTTCCTTTCATCAGCATCACGTCCGCCAGGACCTCGATGATCATCCGGTGGTCCCACTTTCGTTTCGGGATGCTCGCCAGACACTCTTTCGTATACTCGTCAATGAGGTTTAACCAGCGCACTTTCTTTCCGTTTCGCAATCGGTCTTCTACAAAGTCATAACTCCATACATGATTTCGATGTTCTGGTCGAAGCCGAATGCAGCTTCCGTCATTGAGCCACAATCTTTTCTTCTTGGGCTGTTTTTGCGGGACCTTGAGACCGGCTTGTCTCCAAATCCGTTCCACTCGCTTGTGGTTGATGCATCGGCCTTTGGCCCTCATGAGCGCGGTGATCCTTCGGTACCCGTATCGTCCGTATTGGGCGGAAAGTTCAATGATTTCGCCCGTCACCTCATCTTCGTCGTCTCGCTTTATGGAGACATATCGCGCACTGCTTCGGCATATCTTCATCGCCCGGCAAACCCGCCGTTCGGGTAAGTTGTATTTACCCTTCATTTCTTCTATGGCGGCTCTTCTCTTTGCCGGGCTTAAAATTTTCCCGAAGCGACGTCCTTTAATATGGCGTTATCCAAGCTTAAGTCCGCCACCAGCCTTTTCAGTCGGGCGTTCTCTTTTTCGAGTTCCTTCAAGCGCTTGGCGTCCGTTGTGTTCATCCCGCCATACTGTTTTCGCCATCGGTAGTACGTCTGTTCGGTTACTCCGATCTGCCGGACGGCTTCCCCGATTGTTTTCCCCTGTCCGCACAAGATTTCTACTTCGCGTAAATACCGGATAATCTCTTCTACTGCAAATGCTTTTCTGCCCATGTCCATTCCTCCTTTAAGCTAGTTTACTCCTTCTTTTTCTAACTTAATATCCGGTACAGCTTTCGGGGGGCAGGACAAAGCACCCTTTGGCGTATCTGAAAACAGAGAGTTCTTGCGTCCGATGGTAAAGGGACGAATGCTCTGTTCCGCCAGATTATTTGAAATGGAAAGTCGTGGATCCAAAAGGTTTTGGCTATATCATATTGCTTTAAAACATGTTCCATATTACCGTTGATAACGGAGGATAAATATATGGATCATCTCAATGACAGGATTATTACCGGAATTAAGGGAATATATGTTGCTTGGAATTACTTATTATGGAACCATCACGTCAATCGGGCACGGATGCATGATCAACGAATTGAAGGCGTAATATCCAATTGGAGAGATCGGCTAAAGGATTTAAGCTAGCTCTTTTACAGAGAGTACATTTTCATGTGTTTGGACCTCAACTTTTGTTGCAAACTTAATTACACTTGATTTCTCTTTAACTAATCCGAAAAATGATTTTGTTACAAACTTTATTATTATTTTGCGGGGGATTTTGTTACAAACTTAATTACGATTTAACACTAAACTATCAGCATAGTTTAGTTCAAAGTGAGTAATCCGTGCCAAATTGAGCCAGCGTACCGGTGAGTGAGAGCCACCCTTCCGGTAACGAAAGCCAAGGCGAAAGAATTTCTATATGGGTCCTTCTGGTGCCGGGAAGTCATATCTTGCTTGCGCTTTGGGCATGGAGGCTTGTAAGCACTACTACCCCGTCAAGTATATACGTCTTCCCGAAATACTGACAGAACTTGCCATTGCCAGAGGCGAAGGAGATTACAAGAAAGTTCTTCATCAATATCGCAAGGTGAGTTTGCTCGTTCTAGATGAGTGGATGCTGTTGTCGCTAACGGAAACC
>Ga0209510_1004676_pt1 | contig 11892 bp, 7 predicted proteins | sample BiotimSIPDNA_FD_185749 | JGI IMG/M metagenome (GOLD analysis project Ga0209510, IMG submission 185749) | Anaerobic biogas reactor microbial communites from Washington, USA - Biogas_R1 time_0 SIP DNA (SPAdes) (version 2) | ecosystem: Engineered > Bioreactor > Anaerobic > Unclassified | place... | reverse complement strand
ATGTAACCAAAAGTGACATTTCGTTTACATATCAGGCTTCAAATGGAAACAAATTGGCATTTTCTTTACATAGCCGGTTGATCAAGTGAAAAGGGGAAAAATCGGACATGATAAAATCTCTTGGTGTCCTTCGGCGAAATGATAACAAAAGCAGCGTTTCGTTCCCATATCAACCCGGTTATGTACCCAAAAAGGGTGAATCAGGCACATTATGGTGATCCTGCATAAGACTCAATCGGTATGCCAAATAGCGGGCAATGAAAATCTTCAAGCACGCATCCGCCAGAAGTTAAAGGGGATTGGGTATGAGTTCTGAGAATTGGCAATCTTTTAGACTGGAATGGAGATATTCCTTGGATTTCAGTCGTTGATTTTCAAGGAGAAAAAAAATACATTTTGAAAACAGAAAAACACATTTCCGGATTAGGGCTACAAAACTCAAGCACGAAAATATTGAAAAGCGGTCAGGTTATTATCTCAGCGAGAGGCACCGTTGGTGAGTTAGCAATCCTTGGAAAAGATATGGCATTCAATCAATCTTGTTATGGATTGGATGCAAACAATTTGACATCTAATGAGTTTGTTTACTATTTGCTAAAACATAATATCAATCAAATAAAACAGAAAACTAACGGTGCTGTTTTTGATACTATTACAAGAGAGACTCTTGATAATATATTTGTTGAAATCCCCTCTCTAAAAGAGCAGCAACACATCGTTGAAGTCCTTTCAGCCTTGGATGATAAGATCGAACTCAACCGCCAGACCAATGCCACCCTCGAAGCCATCGCCCAGGCTGTCTTTAAGGAATGGTTTGTCGACTTCCGCTACCCCGGCGCCACCGGCGAAATGGTCGATAGCGAATTGGGTCCAATTCCAAGAGGCTGGAGGGTTGGAATTTTGAGTGAAGTTTTAAGTTCAATTGAGAGTGGATCAAGACCTAAGGGCGGCGTTGGTGATCTTGCCGAAGGAATCCCAAGCATTGGAGCCGAAAATATAAATGGGTTAGGATTTTATGATTTTTCAAAAGAGAAATTCGTATCAGAAGAGTTCTTTGCCAAATTAAAATCTGGAATTGTCAAGTCAGAGGATGTCTTGTTATATAAAGATGGAGCAAGTCTTGGGAGAAAAACGATGTTTATGGATGGTTTTCCTCATCAGATTTGTGCAATTAATGAACATGTATTTATTTTAAGGTCCAATAATCTAATCAACCAATTATTCTTGTACTTTTGGCTTGATCAAAGTTATATGACTGAGAACATAAAAAGCCTTAATTCGAATTCTGCCCAACCTGGAATCAATCAACCAGCAGTAAGAAGCTTACCTATATTGATTCCTGAAAAAACAATCTCAGAAAAATTTGAGCAAATCGTGAAACCCCTTTTAAGTAAACTATTCAATGATTGTAAAGAATCATATTCATTGTCTCTACTCCGCGATAAATTATTGCCAAAATTGATGTCAGGAGAAATTCAAATATGATCGTCGAGACGTTCCTTCCGGTTAAGGGAATATGATCATGCCCAACCGTTTGCGCGTGGGGACCTTGGGGGGTGGTCGTACGGGCGTATTGCCAGCGGGGCGTATTGCCAGCGGGGCGTATTGCCATACGCCCCTACGGGGAATAAAAAATTAACATGAACCCGATCAACGATAAAATCTCCGATCTCCACCACCGGCGTTCCATCCGGTTGAAGGAATATGATTATTCCCAACCAGGCGCGTATTTCATCACGATTTGCACGCACCAACGGGAACATCGATTTGGGGAGGTTGTGAATGGGGTCATGCAATTAAATGAATTCGGGCAGATCGCGCAAGAAGAATGGATGAAAACTGCCCTGATCCGGGGTGAAATTGAATTGGGTGAATTTGTGATCATGCCGAACCATTTTCACGGCATCATATGGATCGTGGACGGTAGGGGCACGGCGCGCCGTAGGGGCGCGGCATGCTGTAGGGGCACGGCGCGCCGTGCCCCTACGGGTGGGTTGGGGGAAACCTCCGCAGATTTCACGCCAACCCATGAACAATTTGGTAAACCGGTTGTTGGATCGATCCCAACCATTGTGCGCGCCTTCAAATCCGCCGTATCCCGGCGCATCAACCTTGCCCGCTGCACACCTGGCAAACCTGTCTGGCAGCGTAATTACTGGGAGCACATCATCCGTGATGAAAAAGATCTAACCAACGCCCAAGCGTACATTCTGAACAACCCAGCCCAATGGGAAAACGATGAACTGCAATTTAAGGGAACAACATGATCCTTTACGAATCCGAAATTGAACAGTGCACGCTCGAACTGCTGCGCGACGAGAGCGGTTACAACCTGGCTTATGGACCTGACCTGCTCGAAGGGCTTGCCCCGGAACGGGTTTACAACGAGGTCGTTCTCAAGGGGCGTCTGAAAGCCGCCATCGACAAATTCAACCCCGACATACCGATCTCAGCCCGGGAAGAAGCCTTGAAGAAAGTGCTTCGAACCGAAAGCCTGACCCTGATCGACAATAATCAAGCCTTTCACCGCTACCTGACCGAAGGGGTGGACGTGAAATTTGGCGTGGGGGAGGGCAAGAGCCGCACGGATAAGGTCTGGCTGATCGACTTTGACCATCCGGAAAACAACGACTTTTTGGCGGTGAACCAATACACTGTAGTTGAGAGTAAAAGCGTACCTCCATACGCCCCGACAAACAAACGCCCGGATATCGTTTTGTTCATCAACGGTCTGCCTTTGGTGGTGATCGAGCTCAAAAATGCCGCCGATGAGAAAGCCGATCTGCAAGCTGCTTACAGGCAATTGCAAACTTACCACCAGCAAATCCCTTCTCTGTTCAAGTACACCGCATTTGAGGTGATCAGTGATGCTTGGTTTGCCAAAATTGGTACGCTCACCAGCGACTATTCGCGCTTCATGGAATGGAAGAGCGTGGATGGCGTCCGAGTCGTCGATTCCAGGCATGAGGCGGAACTTGAGCCTTTGGTGAGAGGTCTGCTGAACAAGCGCACGCTCCTGGATGTGATCCGGCACTTCATCGTGTTTGAAAACACGCGGGAAAAAACTCTCAAAAAGATAGCGGCATACCATCAATATTTCGCGGTCAACAAAGCCATTCGTTCCACCTTGCGTGCCTCCGCTGAAAGGACTTCGCATTTCGTAGCGGAGCACCCCGCGGTGTATGGCTTGCCCAACGCGGAAGATCAACCCAAAGGCGACCGCCGCGCAGGGGTGATCTGGCATACGCAGGGCAGCGGCAAAAGCCTTTCGATGGTGTTTTATGTCGGCAAGCTTGTTTTGGCGCAGGAGATGAATAACCCCACCTTCGTGGTGCTGACAGATCGCAACGACCTGGACCAACAGCTTTTTGAAACCTTCAGCAACTGCCAGCAGTTGTTGCGCCAAACCCCGGTACAAGCCAACAGCCGTGAAGATTTGAGACGCTTGCTCTCGGTGGCTTCGGGAGGAATAGTCTTTACCACCATTCAGAAGTTCTTCCCTGAAGAAAATGACAGGGCTTACCCGGCGCTGACAGACCGGCGCAACGTGGTGGTGATCGCGGACGAAGCCCACCGCAGCCAATATGACTTCATTGATGGCTTCGCGCGGCACATGCGCGACGCCCTGCCAAACGCTTCGTTCATCGGCTTTACCGGCACGCCGATTGAACTGACCGACCGCAACACCCAGGCTGTCTTTGGCAACTACGTGGATGTGTACGACATCCAGCAGGCAGTGGAAGACGGCGCAACCGTGCCGATCTATTACGAAAGCCGGCTTGCCAAAATCGCGCTCTCAGAGGAAGACCAAAAGACCCTTGATGAGCGCGTTGAAGAGATCACCGAAGATGAAGAACTGACCGACAGGCAAAAACGCTTCGCCCGCTGGACTGGCAAAGAGGCTGTCGTGGGCAGTGAGGACCGCCTTAGGCAGGTTGCCGCGGATATCATCCACCACTTCGAGCAGCGCACATCCGCCGCGGAAGGCAAGGGTATGATCGTCTGTATGAGCCGGCGAATCTGCGTGGCGCTGCACGATGAGATCATCAGACTGCGCCCGGAATGGTACAGCCCGGATGATGACAAAGGCGCGATCAAGATCGTTATGACCGGTTCTTCGAGTGACCCCCTGGACTGGCAGGAACACATCCGCAATAAAGAACGGCGCAAGCTGATCGGCAACCGGCTGAAGGACCCCAACAACGATCTGAAGCTGCTGATCGTGCGGGACATGTTCCTGACCGGTTTCGATGCCCCCTGCCTGCACACCATGTATATCGACAAACCCATGAACGGGCATACCCTGATGCAGGCGATTGCCCGGGTCAACCGGGTGTTCGGGGATAAGGAAGGCGGTTTGATCGTCGATTACATCGGCATCGCCCAGGACCTGAAACAAGCCATGCTTGTTTACGCTGCCAGCCAGGGCAAGGGGCAGATTGCAATTGACCAGGGAGAGGCGGTTGCCAGGATGCTCGAGTATTACGAGATCGTGGTGAATATGTTTGGGCATTTTGACTACAAACGCTACTTCACCCTGGAACCGAAAGACAAACTCAACTTCATTCTCGATGCTGCCAACTACCTGATGGATTTGCCAGAAGTTAAGGAAGGCAAAACTGTCCGCAACGGTAAAGAGAGATTTAAAGATCACGTCGTCAAACTGCAAAAAGCTTTCGGGTTGGCAGTTCCCCACCCGAAGGCGATCGAGATCCGCGATGATCTGGCATTTTTTCAGGCGATTAAAGCCCGATTTAGTAAGTTTGATGACAGCGTAAGAACACACACCAACGCAGAAATCGAGACCGCTATCCGGCAGATTATCAATGACGCGATTGTGTCCAGCGAGGTCATCGACGTGTTTGATGCGGCTGGAATTAAAAGACCAGATATTTCTATTCTTTCTGACGAGTTCCTGGCTGAGATTGATGGGATGGAACGCAAGAACCTTGCCCTGGAGTTGTTGAAGCGACTGTTAAATGACGAAATCAAGACCCGCGGGCAGATGAATATAGTACAGGGGCGAAAGTTCTCCGAGATGTTAGCCGAAGCCATCCGACGTTATCAGAACGGGTTGATTGATTCAGTGAAGGTGATCGAAGAATTAATTCAATTGGCTAAAGACCTTCGTGCTGCTGACGAGAGAGGAGAAGAGCTAAACCTGCAAAAGGATGAATACGCATTCTATTCAACGCTTGCCGATAATCCCAACGCGGAAAGCGTTCTTGGCGTCCAAATATTACGACAGATTGCGATGGAGTTGACCCAAAGCGTGCGTAAGAACACATCGATTGACTGGCAATACAAACAAAGCGTCCAGGCAAAACTGCGTGTACTGGTAAAACGCATCCTGAGGAAGTATAAATACCCGCCTGATGATCCAAGTACCGGTGAGTACACGGTTTCGGTAAATAAAGTTTTGGACCAGGCAGGTCAGTTGGCTGATTATTGGTCAAGGTGAGTGACAGGTCGGTCATGGAATAAGAGGGTGTTCTTCGGAGCACACTATTTGTTTCACTTCTAAACGCAGGGGAGAGTTAAGTGCTATTTGTGGCATGAACTCAGTAGCATAAATATGGAGAGCAAGATGGAGCTCTCATTACAAGAAACCTGCTCAATTCCCCATAGAGAGGGGCTTTTTGGGGTGGAGCGGTCTCCCGACCAGTTCTATCAGGGGTTAAGAAATCTGGCGTCGGGCATCCTCAAGCCTATTCGCCGACTGACAGAAGCTTCGAAAAGATGGCGTTGGGGCACCAGGGCGGGGTAGTGAGATGACAGACACCTTCCAAAAGCCCGAATAAACTCCGCGGGATGAGCATCAATCTGCCACAGAATCCCTGGTCGTGTGGAAATTTTCGCGCAAGGCGGCTCTCATGGATTATCATAGAATAAATAAAAATTAAAGAGGATCTTCTATGACCGAAAACAAACCTGCTTATACCCAATCCGGTTGGAAGCTGACCGAGCTCTTTGAGAGCTTCGCGGACCCGGCTCTCAGCCAGGCTTATCAGGACCTCGAGGCGCGCGTGGAGAAGCTCGTCAGCCAGCGCGGTGAGCTGAAGCCCGAAATCAGCGCCGAAAAATTTTTGCAGCTCCTGCAGGAACTGGAGAACGTCAATAAAATCGCCTACCGCCTATATGGCTTTTCCTCGCTGAGTTTTGCCGCCAACACGCAAGATCAGGCAGCCCAGACGAACATCGCCCGCTTCCAGCAGTTTGCCGCGGAGATGGAAAACCGCGTTTTGTTCTTCAGCCTGTGGTGGAAAACCCTGGATGACGAGAACGCAGCGCGGTTGATGGCAGTCAGCGGCGATTACCGCTATTGGCTGGAGCAAATGCGCAACTTCAAACCCTATACCCTCAGCGAACCGGAAGAAAAAGTTATCAATATCAAAAATGTGACCGGCGCTTCCGCCTTGGAAATGCTTTACGATTCCATCACCAATCGCTACGTCTTCAAGCTTGAGGTGGATGGCGAGGTCAAAGAAATGACCCGCGGCGAACTGATGACCCTCGTGCGCAAAGCCGACCCCGACCTGCGCGCCAGAGCCTATCAGGAGCTCTGCCGCGTCTATGGCGAAGACGCGCCGATCCTCGGGCAGATCTATCAGAATATCGTGCGGGACTGGAAAAACGAAAATGTGACCCTGCGCGGATTCAAGAGCCCGATTTCCGTGCGCAACACGATCAATGACCTGCCCGACGAAGTCATCAACACCCTGCTCGATGTGACGCGCAAAAATATCGGCATATTCCATCGCTATTTCCGTTTGAAAGCTCAAAAAATCGGCATGGAAAAACTGCGCCGCTACGATATCTATGCCCCTCTGGCAGAATCAGATAAACGCTACAGCTTCCAGGAAGCCGCGGATATGACCTTTGAGGCTTTTGAACGCTTCGACCCGAAATTCGCGCGCCTGGCAAAACGCGTCTTCGACCAAGGGCATGTGGACAGCGAAGTCCGCAAGGGCAAGATGAGCGGCGCTTTCTGTTCCACTATCGGACCAGACCTGACTCCATGGGTGCTACTCAATTATCAGGGCAAATCGGACGATGTCTCCACAATGGCGCATGAACTCGGGCACGCCGTCCACTCGATGATGGCGGAAGAGCATACCCTCTTCACCCAGCATGCCTGCCTGCCCCTGGCAGAAACGGCTTCCACCTTCGGCGAGATGACCCTGACCGACCTGTTCCTGGAACGCGAGAGCGATGAGGGCGTCCGGCGGGATATTCTCTTCGGGCAGCTTGATGATGCTTTTGCGACAATTATCCGCCAGATTTACTTCGCGCTGTTTGAGCGGGAGGCGCACGACATGATCGCCAACAACGCTTCCGTGGACGAGTTGAACGAGGCTTACCTGGCAAACCTGAAGGAAGAATTCGGCGACGCGGTCGAAGTCTCGGACGAGTTTAAATATGAGTGGGTTTCAATCCCTCATATATATGGCACGCCGTTCTATGTGTATGCCTATGCCTTTGGGCAGCTTTTGGTCTTCGCGCTGTACAAGCGCTACCAAGAGGAAGGCGAGAGTTTCAAGCCAAAGTATATGCGCATTTTGTCTGCGGGCGGTTCGATCGCGCCGATTCCCCTGCTGGCGGAATCCGGCATGGATGTCACCAAAGCCGAATTCTGGCAGGGCGGCTTTGACGTAATTGACGGGATGGTAAAGAGGCTGGAGAACTTGTAGTTCTGTTTCTGAAAAAACAAAGGCGTTCTCAGTTGAGGTCGCCTTTGTTTTTCACAAAATGGTTCGTACTCAGTCAGGAGACTGTTGCGGACAAAAAGAGACATTTGGGGTATTTCATGCGAGACTTTTGGGGTGAGCGTCTTTGCTACTCAAAAACACCCGCTTCAACATAATACCGCTTACCCTCCCGGCTGGCGAAGAAGCCGACCATATTATCGTAATGAATCGGGTTGTAGACGCCAAAACCGCAGCAATAATGGTGGGCTGCCTCATCAAAACCGAGCATCACTTCTTCCCCGGCATAGTTCAAACCAATCTTGCCACCTTTGTTGAAGAAGAAGAATGGCTCACCAGCTAATAACTGGAAGCCGAAGGTCTCGTCATATCCAAACAAATGGCTAAGCGACTCGCCGCTCCTGAAAATCTCACCCTGGGTTATGCCTTTGAAGATGTTGCCTTCAGTTTCATACGCGACATGCGCCATCTCCATGTACCAATGATCCCCGTGCACCCAGACGCCAAAAACCACATCCATACCAGCAGAATGGGTCAAGTCTCCTGCTGGAACGCTAAGGATGAGTTCGTCATCAAGTTTCACGTCTACCGTTGCGTTAGTGATGTCCTCAAAGTTTGTAACAGCGGTAAGCGTTTTTCCCTGGAAGAGCGGATCTTTCTCGTAGCGCAATAAGGTCTTGCGTTCTTGTTCATGGCGTTTCATCACCCATCCGGGCAGAGAACCGGTTGGTCGGGGTTGAAAATGCTCATCATCGGGCCAGGAGCCGTCCTCCAACCAATACGCTTCCACCGTGAGCCCCGCACCAGAAAGATCCATAACGGTCGTGTCGAATGCGGAAAAGAGACCCATTTCAACATAGTAGCTTGTAACGTTCTTCTCAGCAAAGAAAGCGACCATGGTCAGATATGCCTTGGGGTTGAAAACCCCGGCGCTACAACAGGCGTAATGAGAAACGCTTTCAAAACCGAGGTCGTGTGATTCCCCCGCGTAGTTGATGCCAATCTGCCCTTCTTTACTGAAAAAGTAAAAGGGCTTATCGTCCAGGGGCTGGAAGCCAAAAGTTTCGTCGTAGCCGTACTGCTCATTAAGCGAAACCCCGTTCATAAAAATTTCGCCGTAGGGAGGATCCGAGGGACTGGTATGCGCTACTTCCGCGTACCAATCCTCGCTGATCACCCACATGCCGCGCAGGTTGCTCACCGGGCTGACCATGCCGCAGTCGACTGACAGCACCTCCTCGTCGCCCAGCTTGAAGGTAACGGTTGCCTTGCCGCCGCTTCCGTGTTCCGCGCCAGTCAGTTGACGTCCATTAAGCGGCGGGGGAGAGAATGCTTGTGAAACAAGGTCACGGAGGGGATGGCGTGTTTTGAGAATCTCGCTGGAAGGTCCGGCGGTGGTTACAAAACTCCCATCTTCCGTTACAGGCTGGAAAGGGCTAACTTCATAGATCTCCATGGTCAGATTACCCAGCCGGACAGCTTCCGGTCCGCTAACCTCGCCTGGTGGGGGATAGGTGGTGATTGGATCGGTATGTGTTGATTCTGTCACCGGCGCATCGGTCGGGAGAAGCGTTTGGGTTGAGGTTGTGCTGATAGCCTCAGGCGTTGTGCAGGCGGATAACAAGAGAGCTGCCAGAACTATACAAACAAAAAGGTGTCTTGTTTTCATTGTTTCTTCCTTTCTTCGTAGAAACAGGCGAATACCGACACCTTTATTCTATCTGATTCCTGAAAACCGATTTTCAGGCAAATCCCGAAGTCAATTACTCGTGATGACGCCCGCAACCATGCCTATGTTGGTGTTCGTGTCCTTCAGGGTGGTCGCAGTTTGCATCGCCCTGTTGAGGTAACTGACCGCTCAGCAGGGAAAGCACCTGTTCTTTCACGGGTCCGGAAGCGCCGGAATAAACCTTGATCCCAACCGAACGCAAGCCGTTCATGGCTCCGCCGCCGATGCCCCCGCAAATCAGGGTATCCACGCCCTGACTGACCAAAAAATCAACCAGCGCGCCGTGCCCTTCGGCAGGAGCCGCAACGATCTTTTCCTCCTTGATTTTGTCTTCCTCCGCATCCACAAGGTAAAACTCGGGGGTGCGTCCAAAATGGGGGAAGACCTGAGTATGTTGAGCAGTTACTGCTATTCTCATTTTTCTGTTCCTTTCTTCAATACTAAGACAAGTGTGTGTGATATGGTCCTGCGAGCCAACGATTCTTAGAGGAAGCCCCTCCACGACTGCCCGCGCGAATTTTGTGCGTGCTGCTGAAATGAGCATTTGCACGCTCTGGCGCGAGATGCCCATCGAGAGGGCGGCTTGAGCCTGTTCCATGCCGGCGTAGTCCACGAGGCGCAGAGCCTCCCATTCTTCAAGCAAAAGCACGATCTCGCTTTCCCCACATGGGGGTGGATCTCCAAGCGGTATAAAAGCCCTTACGGTTGGAGCGGAACGGATGGTCTTTCGGCTTGGTTTGCGCGGCATAGCTGCCTCATAATTGGCTTATGCCAATTATACACAAGATTTCCAGTTTGCATAGGGCGCATTAGTCGGCAGGTTTTAGTTTGTAAAACCTGCTAAACAGATATCAAAAAAGCTAATTGCCCTCTCCGGCGGATTCATGCCGCTCTACGGGAAATCATCGGGAACCTGGATGGAGGATGTGAACGGAGAAAAGGCGCGGAGGCTACACGCCTGTTGTCTACAAGACTGGGATCATCATTCTACTCATGTAAAGTATCTGTTTCAAAAGTGCGTGATTAGGAAGAAAGAGGAAGATCATCATTGATTATAGCCTTGAATAAAGAGGCATAAGGAGCAGATAACTTACCAGATTTCAAAATTGGGAAACTGGCAGAATGCACTGTGCCGCCATTTGACTTTGACCTTGTCTTTTTAGAACTCGCTCGCAAGGTTTTTGAAGTGAGGAATTGAAAACTATTTGAGAAGAGTTCCTTTTTATGCTCCAGAATTGCCAACATAGCCCTGGCGCCATCAAGGCTCCAACTGACACCGCGGGTCTTCATTCTTTGGGCAACCAATTTGCCGACATTCGATTCAATAGCACCAAGCGAAAAGCCTCGAATGATTTCATCAGCATGGTTGCGCAAGTATTGCAAACAATCTAATCTAACTTTAGCCATTGCATCAGGAACCCCGACACAGGCCTTCAACAAGGTCTTTTCGATAGAAACAAAGCCGTGTGAATAGAGCTGATGGATCACCTCTTTGACAGGCAGACTTGTACCAAATGCAGAGGAGATGGCGCGTTTCACATGAAAGGGGTCCAGGATCCTGATCGCGTTATTGACCCCCAGCAGATCGAAACTGGTGCCCACCCATGGACTGCCATCCCCACCAATCACCAGCGTCTTTGTACTCTGTAGATCGTAATGGTTGTAGAGTTTCTCTCTGATCATTTCCTGCCACTTCTGACCCGGCAAACCGATGGAGGTGATGCAAACCTTGTTTTTCAGCCTTTTTCTGCTTCCGGAGATGTATTGTTTCCCGGTGTATGCGATCGCCACCCTCACTTCCATCTTGCGCTGTTTCTCCTTTTGCAAGGCTATCCAAATCCCATCGGCTTCACAAAATAATCGCGGCGCTTTGGTCTGACCGGGTTCCTCTGCCTGATAGCTCTGCTCTTGTGCGGACAACCTCTGTCCAATCCTCCGTACCACCCGTCCCACTGTCGAGGGACTGATGCTTTGATGACCAATATATCCGTTCACTTGGGCTGTGTCACGATAACTTAGACTGGCTGCCAGTGCGCTGATCTGTTCCTCCGCTTTTTGCGTGCGCCGTTGATATGGGGTGAAACCAAGCAATTCATCCAGTGGTGTCCAAATCCTGCCATCCGGTAAACGATAGCTTCGTCTTCGATATCTGATGCTGAACCTTTGAAATTGATAACATCGTTCTTGTGTGCGAACGCTGACACCCTCCGGATACTGACTGGCTTTCATTCTCTTTTCGAAATCTGAGAAGGCTTCTTCCGAAACTGCCTGGGTGGTTTGATTTACGATCTCCCTGATGTCTTCTTCAAGATGTTCTGATCGAACCGCAATTTGAAGTGTCGTATCTGTTTCATATTCCCGTGTTTAGGAAGAAGGAGGAAGGTTCGCATTGTTCAGGTTCTTGAATAGTTTAGCATAAGGTGTCGTGATTTTGCCAGTTTTCAGGATGGCAAAACT
>Ga0209510_1004668_pt1 | contig 11902 bp, 7 predicted proteins | sample BiotimSIPDNA_FD_185749 | JGI IMG/M metagenome (GOLD analysis project Ga0209510, IMG submission 185749) | Anaerobic biogas reactor microbial communites from Washington, USA - Biogas_R1 time_0 SIP DNA (SPAdes) (version 2) | ecosystem: Engineered > Bioreactor > Anaerobic > Unclassified | place... | reverse complement strand
TGCTCACGTTGTTTATGTATTCGCTCATCTTACTCCTTGGGTTCTCACAGAAATGCCTGTGTTGTAGTTTTGGTAACATAAGTTTACCCGATTCAGAGCATCGCTTGATACCATCGATACACACCCCACCAGAGCGCCATTTGCACCACCTGCCCTGTGTAAGGGTTTGCACCATTCGCACTGCCTGCCCTGTGTAAGGGTTTGCAGTGTTTTTTGATAGTGCAGCAGGGCTTTCGGCTTGCAAACAGGGCTGTCAAGGCGCAGACCGGGGTTGGTAAGGTGCAGACCGGGGTTGGTAAGGCGCAGACCGGGGTTGGTAAGGCGCAGACCGGGATGGTCGAGTTGCAATCATCACCCGGGAGAATAGTATAGCACATTTGTTCTGTTTTAGGGAGAGCTCTACGGACTTGGAATCCAGCTTCACTTGTTTACTTTGGCATGACTCTTCAAATAACTCCAACTCCATGCCTGGTGTAATTTCAAATTTTCGTCCCTTTAGCAGGTTTGTGAGTTTGCCTATGGTATCATTTAACCCGTGGGCAAATTTTGACGGGCGGGTTTCGTACGGGCGGATTTCGTACGGGCGGGTTCTGAACCCGCCCCTACATAGTAATCATAGGAGCTTCTATGCCAGAAAACAATGAACTCGAAAAAACACTCTGGGCAGCCGCAGACAAATTGCGCAGCAACATGGATGCCGCCGAATATAAACATGTCGTCCTTGGCCTGATCTTCCTCAAATACATTTCCGACTCCTTCAACACCCTGCACGAAAAACTCGTCAAAGGGGAAGGTGAATTCGAAGGTGCCGACCCCGAAGACACCGACGAATACAAAGCCAAGAATGTTTTTTACGTGCCGGTGGACGCCCGTTGGCAATTCCTGCTCAACAAAGCCCGTCAGCCCGAAATCGGCAAACACATCGACGACGCCATGGACGCCATCGAACGTCTCAATCCCAGCCTGCGCGGCGTGCTCCCCAAAATCTACGCCGACCCGGATCTCAACAAGCAAAGCCTGGGCGACCTGATCGACCTGATCGGCAACATCGGCTTCTCGCAGGATATCCACCAATCCCAGGACCTGCTCGGTCGCGTTTACGAATATTTCCTTGGGCAATTCGCCGATGCCGAAGGCAAGCGCGGCGGTCAGTTCTATACCCCCCGTCATGTCGTCAGGCTTTTGGTTGAAATGATCGAACCTTTCCGCGGGCGTGTCTATGACGGTTGCTGCGGTAGTGGGGGTATGTTTGTGCAGTCCGAGCGTTTCGTCCAGGAACACCAGGGCACCGTGCGCGATATCTCGATCTTCGGGCAGGAATCCAATCCCACCACACTGCGCCTGGCAAAGATGAACCTTGCCATCCGCGGCATCGACGCCAAACTTGAATTGGGCGACACCTTCCTCGACGATCGCCACCCGGACCTCAAAGCCGACTTCATACTTGCCAATCCGCCTTTCAACGTCAGCGATTGGAACGGCAATCTATTGCGTGAAGATTTACGTTGGCAATTCGGCACACCGCCAGTAGGCAACGCCAACTATGCCTGGCTGCAGCATTTCTACAACAAACTCAGCCCCTCCGGAACTGCTGCGATCCTGATGGCAAACGGCAGCATGAACAGCAATACCAGTGGTGAAGGCGAGATCCGGCGCAATATGATCGAAGGCGGCATCGTCGACTGCATGGTCGCCCTTCCAGGTCAGCTCTTTTTCAACACTCAAATCCCGGTTTGCCTGTGGATCCTGGCACGCGACCGCACCAACCACAAATTCCGAGACCGTTCCGGCGAGATCCTCTTTATCGATGCGCGCAGCCTGGGCAGCATGATCAGCCGCCGTAACAAGACCCTCACCGAGCAAGACATTGCCAAAATCGCCAGCAGTTACCATGCCTGGCGCGGCGAAGGTGGCGTTTATGGAGATACCCCCGGGTTCTGCAAAGCAGCCACCCTCGACGAAGTCTGTCAAAACGGCTACGTACTCATGCCCGGGCGTTATGTTGGCACCGAAGAAGCCGAAGACGACGGCATTCCCTTCGAAGAGAAAATGACCGCCCTCACCGAGCAGCTTGCTGAGCAGTTCGAACAGGGTGAAGTGTTGAGGCAGAGGATTATTGAAAACCTCGAGGAGCTCGGATATGAGCTCTGACATGGTTCACTCAGAAGGGTGGAAAATGAAGAGATTAGGTGAAATTGCTAATTTAAACTATGGTAAAGGATTGAGATCTGATAAGCGTGAGCCTGGTAGCGTACCAGTTTATTCTTCTGCTGGAGTCACAGGATATCACAACGTACCGCTTGTTAACGAGCCAGGAATTATCGTCGGTAGAAAAGGATCGGTAGGTACGGTTTACCTTTCTGAGGAGCCTTTTTATTGTATAGATACAGCTTATTACATAAAGAAATCTGAAGTCAAGTGTGACTTCAAATTCCTGTATTATTTACTACAAACATTAGGTCTTGAGAATATGAACCAGGATTCCGCAGTTCCCGGATTGAACCGAGACCATGCTCACTCTTTGACAACATTTGTTCCTGATGATGTGACTGAGCAGAAGCGCATTGCCACAATATTGTCTACATTGGATGAAAAGATTGAGCTAAACCACAAGACGAACCAGACCCTGGAAGAGATCGCGCAGGCGATTTTCAAGGAATGGTTCATCGATTTCAACTACCCCGGCGCCACCGGCGAAATGGTCGACAGCCACCTCGGTCCCATCCCCAAAGGCTGGAGTTTAGAAAAAATTGGGAACATATTGAAAACTATGTTAGGCGGAACCCCTTCTACTAAAAGAAAAGAATATTGGGAAAATGGAAACATACCGTGGATTAACTCGGGAAAAGTTAACGAGTTTAGGATAATTGAACCAACTACCTACATCACTGAGGAGGCATTAAACAGTTCGAACACTAAACTATTACCTAAACGAACTGTTGTTATTGCTATTACTGGCGCAACATTAGGTCAATTTAGTTTATTGGAAATAGATGCATGCGCAAATCAATCTGTAATAGGTATATTAGAGAATGTAAGTCTTCCATCAGAATACATTTATTTATGGATTGCTTCGAACATTAATAATATTATTAGCAATCAATCTGGAGGAGCCCAACAACATATAAACACTAATGATGTGAATAATTCATTGATCCTAATTCCTGATAGACAAGTCTTGTCGAAATTTTATGAGGTAATCTTGCCAATATTTGACAGACAATCTCAATTGTGTTTTGAATCTGCATCTCTGACAAAAATCCGCGATCTGCTACTGCCCCAATTGATGAAAGGGAATATAAATTTGTGAAAAGGGTAAGATGAAAAAAAGAAACCGCAAAGTAGGGTCGGTCAAGAACGAACTAATATCCAAAGCAAGAGAGTCAATGTTATGCGCCGTACAAATATTCAACAACCCTAACATATTGTTTAAATCAGAAAGTTTTGTTGTTTTAGCAGTAATAGCTTGGACATATTTGTTGCATGCATATTATCGCGGATTGAAAATTGATTATCGATACTATTCCATAAATGGGAAAAGGAAAAGTTACGATAAAACAAAAAACGGAGCGGACAAGTATTGGGAGCTTGAAAGATGCCTAAATGATTCTTTTTGTCCCATAGATAAGGTAACGAAGGATAACCTAAAATTTTTAATCGGCTTAAGACATGAAATAGAGCACCAAATGACGACTCGCATTGATGATTACCTGAGCGCTCGTTTTCAAGCCTGTTGCTTGAATTTTAATCAATACATAAAACAGCTTATCGGTCCAGAAATGGGCATAGATAAACACTTGTCGTTTTCTTTACAGTTTTCTTCTATTTCTGAGCCAGAGGTCAAACAGCTTCAACAGTATTCTGACTTACCAAAAAACATTTCTTCTTACATAACAACTTTCGACGATTCCATTAGCATTGAAGAATTTAATGACCCAAGATATGCATATAGGGTCCTGTACATTCCAAAGACAGTCAACAGAAAAGGACAAGCTGATAAAGTTATCGAATTTATCGCAGCAGACTCGCCTGAAGCGAAGGGGCTGAATAAGGAATATCTTCTGATTAAAGAGAAAGAAAAACCAAAATTTTCTGCTGGTGAAATTGTCAAAAAAATGCAAGATCAAGGATATGCAAAATTTCATATGTATCAATTTATTCAGCTTTGGAAAAGCATGGATGGCAAGAATCCGGTAAAAGGCTTTGGGGTAATGGTTTCCAAAACGTGGTATTGGTATCAGTCATGGGTGGAACAAGTAGATCAGCATTGTAAACAACACAAAGATGAGTATTTACCATGATCCTGACTGAATCCGAAATCGAACAAAGCGCGTTGGATTTGTTGAAAGAGCTCGACGGCTACCAGAAGGCTTACGGACCTCAGATGGTGGACATCAATAGCAAGCCACCTGTAGGGGCAGGTTCCGAACCTGCCCGTACGCCCATATATTATGCCTGGCTGGAACCTGCCCCTACGGCCACGTGTTATGCCTGGCTGGAACCCGCCTCTACGCCCGCCTACGCGTTTGTGCGGTGTGCAAATAAAACTCTGCCATCCATATGGGCGGATCATGTAGGGGCAGGTTCAGAACCTGCCCGTACGCCCATGAATTATGCCTGGCTGGAACCTGCCCGTACGCCCATATATTATGCCTGGCTGGAATCTGCCCGTACGCCCATATATTATGCCTGGCTGGAACCTGCCCCTACGGCCACGTGTTATGCCTGGCTGGAACCCGCCTCTCCGCCTGCCTACGCGTTTGTGCGGTGTGCAAATAAAACTCTGCCATCCATATGGGCGGATCATGTAGGGGCAGGTTCAGAACCTGCCCGTACGCCCATGAATTATGCCTGGCTGGAACCTGCCCGTACGCCCATATATTATGCCTGGCTGGAACCTGCCCGTACACCAACTCATACACCCACCCAAACGCCTGCCAATGGTCGAAGGAATTATGTCCCAAAGTAATTCAGATTCTGGTCAGGATCGTTTTCATCGCCGCTCCATTCGAATGAAAGGCTATGATTATTCCCAGCCGGGTGCCTACTTCATCACTATATGCACCCATCAAAATCACGCGCTTTTTGGAAAAATCGTGGATGGCGAAATGCAGCTGAACAATCTTGGCAGAGTTGTCCAATTTACCTGGGATGACCTTGTAAACCATGTTGATAACATCGAATTAGGACCATTTATGATCATGCCCAACCATATTCACGGTATCATCCAAATCATCGAGCCAAATGTAGGGGCGGGTTCTGAACCCGCCCGTACCGAACCCGCCCCTAAATCGTCCTCTTCACAAACCTCACTTCCAGAAATTGTCAGGCAGTTCAAAACCTTTTCAGCCAGGCGCATCAACACCTTACGAAACAGCACTGACAAACCAGTTTGGCAGCGTAATTACTACGAGCATATCATTCGCAACGACCAATCCTTCCAAAAAATCGGCGAATACATCCTCACAAACCCAGTCCAATGGGAAAACGACCGTTATTACCCAGGGGGTACACCATGATCCTGACTGAATTCTGGCAAATCATATCGCCATTTCCGGTAAGAGCAGGTTTCGTACGGGCGGGTTCCGAACCCGCCCCTACGAGCGTAATCATCAAAATAATGGAGCTGAGAAATGTTAGCTAGGGAAGTTATTACCCAGGGGGTACACCATGATCCTGAACGAATCTGAAATTGAACAAGCTGCGCTCGACTTGTTGAAAGATCTTAACGGCTACCAGGTTGCATATGGTCCTGACCTGGCTGACGGACTTTACAAAGAGCGTGAATTAACCGATGTTCTGCTCACCAGGCGGGTCAAAGACGCCATCGACCGCATCAACCCCCATATCCCTGCCTTTGCCCGCGAAGATGCGATCAAACAAGTTCTTCGCCTGCCTTTCGGTCAGCTAATTGATAAGAACGAATATTTTCACAACCTGCTGATCAACGGCGTGGATGTTAAATTTGGCATAGGCGATGGCAAGAGCCGCACTGATAAGGTCTGGCTGATCGACTGGCACAACCCCGAGGGAGCCAACAACGAATTCCTGGCGGTCAACCAGTACACCTTGCTGGACACGTCTGGTATTCACACCTCCATCCAGGAAAACCGCCGACCGGATATCGTCCTGTTCGTCAATGGTCTGCCTTTAGTAGTTTTTGAATTGAAAAACGCGGTGGACGAGCAAGCCAACCTCGAAAAAGCTTACAACCAGCTGCTCACCTATCACACGGTCATCCCTTCGCTCTTCCCCTACAACGCCTTTGAAGTGATCAGCGATGGTTGGTCGGCAGCTGCCGGTACGATCAGCAGCGAATACAGCCGTTTTATGCAGTGGAAGAGCGTGGACGGCAGCAGGGTAGTCGACTCTCGTACCCAGTCTGAGCTGCAGCCACTGATCGAGGGCATGCTCAATAAGCGCACCTTGCTTGACCTGGTGCGTCACTTCTTGGTTTTCGAACGAACACGTGAAGGCACAGTTAAAAAACTGGCTGCCTATCACCAATATTTCGCGGTCAATAAAGCTATAGAGTCCACTTTACGTGCTTCTGTACAGGATAGCGGCAGAAAATCCACCCGCACCCACCCTGTCGATTACGATTTGCCCAGCGTCCATGAACAGGATCAGGGAGATAAGCGCGGCGGCGTGGTCTGGCATACCCAGGGTAGCGGCAAAAGCCTCTCGATGGTTTTTTATGCCGGCAAATTGGTGCTGGAACCCGCCATGAACAACCCCACAATCGTGGTGTTGACCGACCGAAACGACCTCGATCAACAACTTTTTGACACCTTCGCCGGCTGCCAGCAATTACTGCGCCAAAGCCCGGTTCAGGCAGAGAGCCGTGAACATTTACGTGAATTATTAAAGGTAGTGTCGGGTGGGATTGTCTTCACCACCATTCAGAAGTTCTTCCCCGAAAATGGAAATGACACTCTGGTAGCGCTCACCCTACGACGCAACGTAGTAGTGATAGCCGATGAAGCTCACCGCAGCCAGTATGATTTTATCGATGGTTATGCCCGACATATGCGCGATGCTCTGCCCAACGCAACATTCATCGGTTTTACTGGCACGCCCATCGAGAAAGAAGATAAAAACACCCAGGCTGTCTTTGGCAATTATGTGGATGTATATGATATCCAGCAGGCAGTTGAAGACGGTGCTACCGTTCCGATCTATTATGAAAGCCGATTGGCGAAAATTTCGTTATCCGACGAGGACCAGAAACAACTCGATCAGCGGATTGATGAGATCACCGAAGATGAAGAGCTGACCGAAAAACAAAAGAACTATGCCAGATGGACGGGCAAGGAAGCGGTAGTAGGTTCTGCTCCCCGGCTGCGCCAGGTTGCAGCGGACATCGTGGAGCACTTTGAAGCCCGGCGAGTGTCAACCGGTGGAAAGGGCATGATCGTTTGCATGAGTCGGCGTATTTGCGTGGACCTGTATGACGAAATAATTCGCCTAAGACCGGATTGGCACCATCCTTCCGATGCTGAAGGAAAGATCAAGATCGTCATGACAGGCTCTGCCAGTGATCCTTTGAGATGGCAGGAGCATATTCGCAACAAGGAACGCCGCAAGAAAATTGGCGATCGACTTAGAAACGACCAGGACGAACTGCAGCTGCTGATCGTACGCGATATGTTTTTGACAGGCTTTGATGCCCCCCCGCTCGACACAATGTATCTGGATAAACCCATGAACGGGCATACGCTGATGCAGGCAATTGCCAGGGTTAACCGCGTCTTTGGCGAAAAAACCGGTGGCTTGATTGTGGACTATATCGGGATTGCCCAGGACCTGAAACAAGCATTGGCAATTTACACTGATGGTCATGGTCGGGGTGAGATTGCGCTTGATCAGGAAGCAGCAGTCAAGATCATGCTGCGTGAATTTGAAATTGTGCGCGATATGTTTGGCAAGTTTGACTACCGCCGGTACTTCAGCCTTCCAGCTGTACAGAAACTCGATTTCATACTGGATGCTGCCAACCACATCGCCTCCTTGGCTGATGTTCAACAGGGTGAAAAGCTGCTCACAGGGGTCGACCGGTTCCAGGAAAACCTGCTGCGCCTGCGCAAAGCGTATGGGCTGGCTGTGCCGCACCCCAAGGCACTCGAGATCAGGGATGACCTGGCTTTCTTCCTGGCGATCAAAGCTCGTTTTGCGAAATTCATTGAAAGGAAACCTGGACGCACATTCTCTGAAATTGAAATGGAAATTCGCAAGATTGTCAACGATGCCATTATTTCAGAAGAAGTCGTCGATATTTTTGACGCGGCTGGCATCCGGAAACCGGATATTTCCATTTTGTCGGATGAATTTTTGGCTGAAATCAAAGGTATGCAGCGTAAGAACATTGCTCTTGAACTTTTGAGGAGACTTTTGGCAAACGAGATCAAAATCCGTGGCAGGATGAATACGACGCAGGAGCGGAAATTCTCCGAGATGCTGGCAGAAGCCGTCAAGCGCTATCAGAATGGCTTGATCGACTCGGTAAAGATGATCGAGGAGTTGATTCAACTGGCAGAGGAAATACGCCAGGCAGATCAACGCGGCGAAAAGCTTGGATTGGCGGAAGATGAATTGGCGTTCTATGATGCCCTGGCGGATAACCCCAACGCGGAATCCTTGCTTGGAAATGAGGTATTGCGGCAGATAGCAGTGGAATTGACTGAGAGCGTGCGCAAGAATGCCACCATTGATTGGCAATTGAAGGAGAGTGTTCAGGCAAAGTTGCGAGTGTTTCTCAAACGGCTGCTGCGTAAGTACAAGTACCCACCTGACGACCCCACTACCCGGGAATACACTGTCTCGGTCACCAAGGTGCTTAATCAAGCCGGAAAATTGGCAGATTACTGGACAGCTTTGCCTTAGGCATGAATATCATACATACGGGTTTAAATATCAAACGTACGGGCGGGTTCAGAACCCCCCCCTACAGCGTCTTAATTGCTGGTAACATTCCCCTTCCTTAATCAGAACATATGTGCTATTATCAGCGGCGAGCCTGAGCCCGGGCGGAGTACCTTAATAATCGAGAGCGCCGTACCCTGTTTCGTCCGCACGCCTCTTCGAGGCTGGGATCTTCGGGGGCACAGGCTGCTTGCACCCGAGATTAGATGATGGAAGTTTTTACAGTGAAAATGCTTTTCTGTGCCGTCAAGAAACAGTGTAAAAAGTGTAAATAGTGTAAAAAGGTCATCAGGGATCAGGGAACCCTTAACAGGGCGGGCGGGCAGCAGGGAAAAAAGGCAGATTGCCGCGCTTGCGGGGGCAAGCAGCAGGGAACAGGGGAAGGGTCAAGAGCGCGAAAGCAGGTGCTCCCCGGCTTGCGTTCGGAATGAGTGCAAGCCGGGGGTTGGGCTAACGCAGGATGCTTGGTAAGAAGAGAGCGGTGGTGAACTTGATGGTCGACCGGTCAAGCGGGATCACGATCGAGCCATATCCCGGGTCCACCAGGTTGGTCTCCTCCAGGCGCAAAACGTAGATAGGTCCGTTGATGGGCGGAAAGGTCATCGTACCGGTTTTAGACATCTCCCCGGGCAGAACGCTGAAACTGCCAACGACGATGCCATTGATGGACAGATTCAAATTGACATGCCCGCTAAGATTGAGCGAATTCCGGCTGAGAATGAGATGGTATTGAATGCCGGTGATGTTCATGAAACTGGTGAAGCGGGTTCCCTGGGCATGATCCCCTGCGTGCCACCAATAAGGAGCGGAGGCAACGTTAAAGATATCCCCGGTGGCGGGCAGATAGGTGCTGTGGGTACTATCGTAGAATGTGATCACCGAGCGGTTCAAATCGATGGCGACGGAACCTGCACCCGGATCGACTGTGTTGGTTTCTTCGAGCCGCACAAGGATGTCTTGCCCAATGATGGGCGCAAAGAAGAAGGAGACGGTCTTTGAGGTCTCCCCTTGCAGAACCGAAAAACTGCCGACAACCAGGTTGTTGATCTTGAGCACCAGGTCGACATGCCCGGTAGGAGACAAGACGTTTGTATCGAACAGCAGCTCAAGTTGAACCCCGGTGACCTGATCCAGACCCGGCGTACGCGTGCCCTGGGCAAAATCGCCTGCGTGCCACCAATAGGGGAAGTTACCTACATCAACCTGATCGCCCGATGCAGGGAACCAGCTGGAGGTCTCGCCGTAGAAGCTCAGCGTCGAGCTGCTTGCCAAAATTAGGACTGAGCCAGCCCCCGGATCGACTGTGTTGGTTTCTTCCAGGCGGATGGTGTAGTTGGGACCGGTGATTGGAGGAAAGAAGAATGTGAGCGACTTGGTCATCTCTGATGGATTTATTGAAAAGCTGCCCACCACCGTGCCGTTGATGGAAAGATCCAGGTCGACATGACCGGTGGTGTTGAGGGAGTTGTCTTCCATCACCAGCTCATAGCGAACACCATAAACCTTGTTGAGCCCAATGCTGCGGACACCCTGAGCATAGTCGCCATCGTTCCACCAATAGGGGTCAGAAAGTATATCGAATGTGTCGTCTGTAGCGGGGAAGAGGGTGGTTGTCTTGTCGTAGAAACTCAGGATGGAAGTATCCAGCAAGAGTTCAACTGAGCCGGCACCGGGATCAACTGTATTGGTTTCTTCCAGGCGGATCAGATAGTTTGGGGCGGTCATGGGTGCGAAGAAAAAGGAAACCACCTTGGAGGTTTCGCCTGGCAGGACCGAGAAACTGCCGACAACCACGCCGTTGATGGACAGGTCAAGATCGAGATGACCGGACCCGCTCAAGGCGTTGGTGTTGATGTGGAGTTCATAACGGATACCGCTGACGCTGTTGATGGAGAGCGTTCGAAGTCCCTGGGCATAATCACCATCATGCCACCACCAGGGGTCATCCTGAACGTCGATAGTATCTCCTGTAGATGGGAAAAAGGTGGTCTCGGAGGCAGCGGTGGTCTCGATGGCGGTAGGGCTTTGTACGGTCGAAGGCTGAGTTTCGGCATCGGTGTTCCGGTTTGGCGGTTCGGTCGGGTTTTGGGGGGACGATTGTTGCATTCCTTCTGCGCCAAGGTTGGGGGGCAAGGTCAGCTGACCAGATTGGGCGGGAGGAGGGGAGGGTTGGTCGGTATTGTCATCCGCGGGAGGAATTGGCAGAGGGCTCACCTGCGGGAACAGACCGACATCAATGCCGCCGGTGTTGGGGTCTGGCGGGGCAGGCGGCTGGGCAGAAATTTGATCATTGATTGGGTGGAGTTGGGTGTTGCTGGTTGGGTGTGCGCTTGAAACACCGGTCACAAGCCCTGAAAGCAGCGCAACACAGAGTACACCTATGAACAAAAACATTTGACGGTTGCGTTTCATTTTTTCTCCTTTAATTATGAACCACGCTCTACAGGTTGGGAGCAGAGTGTAAACAAACTTACGGCATTTTGGACTGGGAGGCAACTGAGAAAGATAACAGCCGCCTGAATATGGAATTAGATTTGGGATCGAAGCGATACACCGGAGTTACTATTAGTATAATCATAGTAATCATACAAATTCAAGAGTTTGTCCAAGTTATATTTGCATGTTGTTAAGGAGGGAGAGGGTGGACGAGGCAGGATATTGGCTTTGGAGTGAATAAAACAGAGCACGCATGAGCGCGGGTTGGCGCAGCAGCCTGAGGCGGAGGGGTTTGGGGTCGAACTGGGTAATGTTTGGGTTGAGCTGCTATTCGTGATCAATGATTGATGAGATGGGGGGTTGGAGAAGATCAATATACACAATTGTAGACTGTTGAAGCATCAACTATAATTAATAATCACATTCATCCTAATTAGAAAGGGAGATATGAAAGCGATACGCTTAGTTCTTGCCTGTTTCCTGGCACTATCACTTATCCTCAGCCCTGCCGCCTCCCTGGCGCAGGCACCAACCCAAGAAATTC
>Ga0209510_1004658_pt1 | contig 11924 bp, 10 predicted proteins | sample BiotimSIPDNA_FD_185749 | JGI IMG/M metagenome (GOLD analysis project Ga0209510, IMG submission 185749) | Anaerobic biogas reactor microbial communites from Washington, USA - Biogas_R1 time_0 SIP DNA (SPAdes) (version 2) | ecosystem: Engineered > Bioreactor > Anaerobic > Unclassified | place... | reverse complement strand
TTTAGCCTCTCTTCAAAAAGAAAAGACCATTCTTGCAGCACCCACAGGCAGAGCCGCAAGAAGAATGTACGAACTCTGTGGACGAGAAGCTCAAACAATACATCGACTTTTAGAAATTGATCCTGCCACAGGAAAATTTCACCGCAATGAAGAAAATCTTTTAGATGCAAAATTCATTATCATTGATGAATTCAGTATGGTTGATACTTGGCTTGCGGCAGCATTAATTAAAGCCATTCCTCCAAAAGCACGCGTATTGTTTATTGGAGATAAAGACCAATTGCCAAGTGTTGGGCCAGGGAATATTCTTCGAGAACTACTCTCTTGCTCACAAATTCCAGCCACATTCCTGACTCATGTTTTTAGGCAATCAGGCGGGAGCGATATTGCAGAAAAAGCAAGCCGTATTAATCAAGGCTATATGCCCGCACCTTTAGATGGCACTCACTTTCATTTTTATTCCTTTAATACCCCTGAAGAAGCAAAAGAACTTTTAGAAAAAGTAATCACAAAAGAAATCCCAGGAAAATTAAATATCGATGTACTTCAAAACCTTCAAGTACTTTCTCCCATGCGGAAAGGGCCTCTTGGCATATTTGAACTCAATCGTTTCTTACAAAAAATATTAAATCCTAAACCCACAGGACTTTCTATACTCGGCGTCGATTGGAAAAATGGCGATCGAGTCATGCAGCTAAAAAACAATTACGACAAAAATATTTTTAACGGTGACATTGGCTTTATAAAACAAGTGAATAAAGAATCAAAATCTTTAAGCATCGACTTCGAAGGCAAAATAATACGCTTTGAAACCTTAGAACTAGATCAAATGAATCTCGCCTATGCTTGCACCATTCACAAAAGCCAAGGAAGCGAATACCCCGCAGTGATCATCATACTCGATCATTCTCATTACATGATGCTACAAAGAAACTTAATCTACACAGCGATTACAAGAGCAAAAGGGCATGTATGGATACTCTCTGCCCCAGGCGCCTTTCACACAGCTGTAAGAAACAATCGTTCTGTAAAACGTTTTACTCTATTAGCTGAATCCATAAAGAACAAGGGTTGAACCTACTATCATCAAATCCGTTTCAAAAAATCAAGTTTAATGATTTTACAGCGACCAGATTTCTTCTTCAATTTGGATTCTAGTAAAAACTCAGCACCAAAGATGAAGCACAATCCAAAAGTTACCTTTATCCTTAAAAACAAAAAAGCTCCAGTCAAAACTGGAGCTTTTCTGTTAAAGAACTAATTCTTAATCTTCAAAAACGTCTGTATTGATATAAGAATCATTGCCACTGTATATAGATGCAGCAGCATCACCGGAACAGCCTACTAAAGCCATGAGGCTTAAAAAAGCTGTGATTGTAAGTATCCATAATTTTTTATTCATTGTTCTACCCTCTTAAATTAAAAGTAAATAAACGCGCCTAAATTAGCAGCTAAAGCGCCACCGTTAAATGTGCTAAACGGATTTTCAAGGAATGTATCAGCTAGACTTGCTTCAAGGGCAATACTCTTCCATTGGAAACGTGTTCCAATTTCTACAACAGTTTGTTCTGTAAGCATTTGTAGAACTGAAGAAGAGCTATTACCCGGAAATTCTTCGGACGAGAAAGTAAACAAGTTCAAGTTATGAGAAGCACCACCAAAGAACATCCAGTTTTTTGTTAATGCAATTTCTGCAAAAATATTTGGTGCTAAGAAAAGACCAAATTCAATAGTTCCATCTGTTACATTTGTGATTTCATCAAACATTTGGATTCCAAGAGTATTATTTGAACCGACTAATACGCGAGCACGATCGTTTCCTAATACTTTCATAGCCACATTAAAATATGGAGCTACTTCAATATGAGAGTTTGGATCAGTAGCGTTTACAGTAGCCGCTGGTGGCCCTGTTGTGATACTTTCTTCAGTGAGGTTGCGACGTAAAATGCTAGCACCACCTGTCCAGAAAAAATCCTTTGCAGATGAAGCATTGCTGACTTCTGCTTCTAACAAGAAATCCCAATAATTTGCATTCACTTCTGTTGCTGGAGTTTCTGTAGAAACTTGGTCTGCGATTGTTAGCCATTCTAAGTGAGCTGAGAAGGACAAGCCTCCTAGTGGCATAGAAAAGCGTAAACCAATGTCATCACCTAAAGCAATTGATGAACCAGAGCTTTCTACACCACCTGTTTCAGAAGAAGCAAAAGTTTTGCCAAGGCCTAAATCAAGGCTAAAGCCCATACCACCCATGGCCATACCAAGAGTCATTAAGCCCACTGAATCTGAATTATCTAAAGCTAAATAGTAAGTACTACCTTTAGTAAAAGAAACCAATCCAAAATCTAAGGAAGGTTCAAAATAGACTAAATTCTGTCCATTCATGGTATGTGGAGTTCTCATGTTTGTTCCAACAGTTGCAAAAGCACCTTCGTTTCCAACTGAATTATATGCCCTACCATGTAATTTATTAAAATCGTTTAATGATTCATCTCCACCAACGGATGCTTCTGAAGAAGAACTTGCTAAAGAAGATTCATCTTGTGCAGATTGATAAATGGGTGCTGGTACAGGCGGTGAGGAGCTATATGAATCTGTTGATTCGTAAGAACTCGCTCCAGTGGAGCTTCCCGTATCCCCATAAAAATCATCTTGAGCCATAATATTGGTTGTGACTAGCAAACCAATACCCACAAATAATTTAAGATTCATATAGATCTCCTTAAAATAAAAAAGTCACATCTGAGTAATAAATTTATAACATTTTAAACTGTTATTTAGAATAAATATTTTTTTTTACCCTATAAATAAGAGAATAGAATAATAAATCTTGATTATAAGAATAAAATTCGGTTTTTATTGAAAAAACAGTCAATTCTTAGGATGCAATATTTTTTTTACACAGTACTTCCTCATTGAAGTTTACAAAGCCTTTTTAGAAGTCTCATCCTTTTTTTTATTCTATCTTATTCATATGAAACTTTTTCTCTCTTGTTGGCTTTTTTGGGGACTATTGTTTCCTGCATTTAATTGGGCTGTAGACATTGTACCTCCGTCTTTTGACGCTCGTTTACTTCAAGCGAACGATTTTTATAAGCATACAGAGACTTCTGAAGATTTTAATGAAACCTGGTCTTACTCCCTCTTTTTTACTAATGGGACTAAAGCTTATATCAATTTTGCTTCTTTACCTATTCCTTCTCAAGGCAGAAAAATCGGCTGCGATCTTTCCTTTTTTAGCCCAAAATGGAAAAATCCAAGCGTCGGGCGTCAATACCCTCCAGAACGTTTAATCGTCCAGAAAGACAAAAAAAGAATGACCATAAAAGAAGAATATTTTATGGAAAATATTCCTGGGAAAGGGCATCGTGTGTTTTTCTCTGCTGATAAAGGCGGGCGATTCTTTGTAGACATCACGTTTACATCAGCTGTTCCTGGCATTGTTCCAGGAAACGGAATCTGGAAAGTCGGAAAAGAACAAATGACTCAATTTATTCATATTCCCTATGGAAAAGTGACTGGACGAATTGGTTTTAATGAAGATACCATTGCTGTCTCAGGCTATGGTTATATGGATCATATTTTTCAATCCGCTTCTAGTATCGATTTAGTGGATCGTTCACTCTCTTTTAGCATGCCCTATTCTGATTCGATGTACGCTGGCCGAGTGAGCCTTTCAAAAAATGGTTTTCCTCTTGGGTATGGGGTTTTTATTCAAAATGGAAAGCCTGAGATTATTACCCCTAAACAGGTTTTAGAAAATGGGAAAAACTACTCTGGAAAATCGTTCCCCAAACAAGAGCTCATACTGACTTGGGTCTCTTCTATCCCTGAATTAAAAATAGATGTATCGAAAGTACAACAGAAATTTTCTATTCTTAATAATTTTGATGGCTGGTTTGCCAAAAAAGCAGCCAAATTACTCATGGGTGGAGAAGTCTGGTTTTATCGCGGGCGCTCTTTCCAAGAGAAAAAAGCGATTAACTGGAGCCTTACTGGATTATAAGGATTTTTATGACCAAGTTCAGACCATGTATTGATATTCATGATGGAAAAGTGAAACAGATTGTAGGCTCTTCTCTTGCTGATTCAGGAAAAGGCCTATTAACAAATTTTGAGTCTGATCAATCCCCCGCATGGTTTGCCTCTCTTTATAAAAAAGACGACCTAAAAGGTGGCCATGTAATTATGCTTGGTCAAGGAAATGAAATCGCAGCTAAAGAAGCACTAGCCGCTTATCCAGGCGGCTTACAAATTGGTGGAGGCATTTCTCTTGCTAATGCTAAAAGCTATTTAGAAGCAGGAGCTTCCCATGTAATTGTCACTAGCTGGATTTTTCAAAATGACGAACTAGATTTGGATCGAATTAGAGCATTATCTAAACTCGTTGGAAAAAATCATTTAGTCATAGATTTAAGTTGTAAAAGAAATAATGGACAATGGAATGTCGCCACCAATCGTTGGCAAACAATAACTTCTACTGTCATTTCAAAAGAAACACTAAATATGCTTTCCGCTTTTTGTGATGAATTTTTGATTCACGCTGCCGATGTGGAAGGGAAACAACAAGGCATGGATGAAGAGCTGATTACATTCTTAGGCGCTAACTCCTCTATTCCTGTAACCTATGCTGGTGGCGCTCGTGATGTCAAAGATTTAGATTTATGTAAAAAGTTATCTAATGGAAAAGTCGATCTAACAATAGGAAGTGCTTTAGATATTTTTGGTGGAAAAGGAGCGAAGTATTTTGACTGCATCGAGTACAACAAAAAACAAAAGTGATTTAATGCTTCACACAGATACAAGACCGCCTATATTTGGGCGCGAAGTCACGAGTGTTTTTAAAACGCACTTTTCATTACCTCATTCTAAAGCAAGTAATGTTAAATCTCTTGTACTTCCTGTTTTATTAGTAGTGATGATTCTTAAAAACATCCCCTACTTACTCTCTATGCGTTTTTATCTCAAAAAAAGAAGAAAAAAGAATCCCTCTAAGGAAATTCGCGTTCTCTATTTTTCAGATAACTTAGACGAAGTGAATGGAATTGCCAATAATTTAAGACATGTTGTTAGTTATATGAAAAGGAATGGCTATCAAGCTAATTTAGCTGGCTGTGCTTTTAATACTAGGTCTAATGGAGTGATTGAAAATCATTATGTTGTGTTAACTCCACGTCTTTACTCTATGGATCAACTCGGCTATGCAAATAGTGAACTTGCTCTTCCAAATTTTAAGCCCGTCCTTCGCCTATTTAAGCGTTATCCAGCAGATATAATCGAACTTGAAACTCCAAGTCCTGGAGCATGGTCTGTGGCCATTGGCGCTAAAATCATGGGTATCAAGGTGATTAGCCATTATCGAACAGACGTGCCTACTTATACTTGTACTTTAGTGAAAGCAAAGTGGATGCATATACTAGTTCTCTTTTTAATGCGCCTTTTTTATAACATGACACGCCCAGTAATCTCACCTTGTGAAGAATATAGCCGTATTCTAAAAAAAGATATTTGGGTCCCTTCTAATGCAATTCAAAAAATTCCTCGCGGGATTCCATTAAATCAATTTAGTCCTTCGACGCGTGGCTTAGGGGTATGGGAAAAATTTGGAGGAAGCCGTCCTGTACGCTTTCTTTTTGTAGGTCGAATTTCTAAAGAAAAGGACTTACCATTTTTAGAAAAACTTTGGCACTTATTGCGCCAAGAAACAGATTCTGCTGAACTTATGTTTGTTGGGAACGGCTGGTATTTAGATACACTCAAAGCTAATTTCTCGAATTGCCCAGAAGTTCTTTTTGCTGGAGAACAAGGTGGGGAAACGCTAGCAAGTCTTTACGCAGACGCCGATTATTTTATTTTCCCTAGTGGCACCGATACTTTTGGTAACGTGGTGGTAGAGGCGTTAGCTTCTGGCACACCAGCAATTGTGACTGATAAAGGCGGACCTCAAGATATTATTAAAGATCAGGGCTGTGGCTTTATTCTTCCTTTTGAGAAAGAAACTATTTGGCTTGAACAATTAAAAGAATGTATTGATATTAAATTAAAACAACCAGAAAAATATGAGTCCATGAGACGCTGCGCTTTTGAACGAAGCCGTTTCTTCTCTTTAGAAAATACAGCTAAAAGTCAATGGGCTTATTTTACGACTCTTTGTAACGAATACTATAAAAAATAATGTCTTCAAAAAACCAACTTATTTCTTGGTTTCTAAAAAACAGGAAGACGCTCCCTTGGCGCCCTGAAGATCCTTACGCTTTTCGAAATGATTATTTTGTTTGGATTAGCGAAATCATGTTACAGCAAACTCAAGTGGCCGCTGTTTGCGAACACTTTTCTCGTTGGATTTTAAGATTCCCTACTATTACCGATTTAGCAAACGCCTCTGAAAAAGACGTGTTATCCCATTGGCAAGGGCTTGGCTATTATTCTAGAGCTAAAAATATTTTAATGACTGCTCAAATTCTAGTTCGCGATTATAATGGTCTTTTACCTCCGACACGAAAAGAATTAGAAGATCTTCCTGGTATTGGCAAATATACTGCGGGAGCCATTTTAAGTCTTGCTAGGCACGAAAACGAGGCCATTCTCGATGGGAATTTAATTCGCATCTTTTCAAGATTAGAAACGATTCCTTTTTTACCAGATCAAAAATCATCTTCCGATTTTTATTGGAATTTAGCTCGTGAATGGAGCTCTTCTAAAAAAGCATTTCTTATTAACGAAGCGTTAATGGAACTTGGTCGAAATTGTTGTAAAGTAAAAAATCCCACCTGCAATACATGCCCGTTAAAATCTATTTGTAAAGCTTTTATTTCTAACCAAACCCATTTGTATCCACCTCAAAAAAAGAAATCTTTTGAAGAATGGGTGGGGCTAATCTTAGTGATTGAAAGTAGCAATGGGAAGATTTATTTTACCGAGAACTCTAAATCACAATTTCTTAAAAAACAAAAAACGTTGCCTCACTTTGAGTTTCCTTATTCAAAGACAATGAATTACCCTTCCAAAGCAGAAGAATATATTTCTTTTGATTTAGTCAAAAATTTTCAATTTTGTGGAAGGTATAGGCATTCTATTACGCGGTATAAAATAGATTGCAATGTCTTACATATTTTCACGACTCAAAAGATTTCTTCTAAAGACCCTCACTGGGTATCAAAAAAAGAAATCTTAAAAGAAGCTGGAAACTCTTTTAGCTTGAAGGCTCTTAAACTCGCTGGGATTTAAAACGTTTTTTTGATATTACAGAAAAATCGAATCCGATTCTCATTTCCATTCGGCACTTCTTTTATCTCATCTGACAAGACATGCAATAGTGTCCCCGTCAAAGACAATCCGTATTTTGGAAATAATTGTGAAAAGCTTGCATTCCAAAACCAATCCCCAGGAACTTCGTATGGTTCAGGGTGACGAAGGTTCCACATGGCATCACTTCGATAATGTAAGGAATGAGATACTAATAATGTTTTATTAATAGTCCAGTCTGCTTTTAATTCAAGCCAATATTCAGATGGCTGTACTTCAAAGCGTTCTTCTTCACCCCAAAGGCGTTCCATTCCTGCCCGCACTGATGCCGAAAAGAGTTCCTTAAATTGATAAGCTAATTCCATTTCTGCAGAAGCTCCGCGAATCCAAGAATTGATTCTTGAAACATCTCCATAGCGATACCAAACGTCTGTTCTCTTTTCTACAAAACCTGTTGTATCAAAGGTTTCTGCACCCTTTTCAAAAAATCCAGACCCACGCAAAGCGAATTGAACGTTTTTCCATTCGTAAGTAAAGTCGATCTTAGCTTGGTATAATTGTAGAAAACCCTCTGCGGATAAAGAGATGGTGTCCTGATTAAAAAACTCATAAGACTCACCCATTGGATTAAGGCGTGTTCCTAATAAATTATGAAGACCTATAAGAAAGTGCGATGACTTTCCCTTTTTTAAGGAATATTGAATACTATCCTGTATTAACCAATCTCTTTCATTCATTCCCGCATGACCACTCACTGTAAAATCTTTTATCGGTTCATACTTTGCTTGTAGAAAAGCCCAAAAAGCCCGATCATTTTCTAAACCAAAATAGGTGTCCCCTTCATCGTTTACAAATCGAAAAGCAAGGCCGCCACCAGTTTGAATTTTAGACGATTTACAACATTTTCCGAAAGGGAAAAAAAGTGAACCGCTCCATTCTTTTCGTGTTCCCTCTTCCTGTTCTTCTTTATCTTTATATTGAACGTCTTCGTAAATTAACGAAAGGTCAAGCTTCTTATAATGAAAACGAGATTCTACTCTTGGAGAAAGTAACGCCGAAATCCAACGTCCACTTTCACCAAAAAGCCATAGATATTCTCTGCCTGCAAGAATCGATAATTCTGTTTGGTCTTTCGAATAACCAAGCCCTACGTACCCTGTACTAAAGGCCGGTAGATTAGAACCAAACAAAGAATACTCCATGGTTCCAGTAGCTTTACGATTAACCTTTAAAGTGCTAGAAGAGAAATGGTCGACTTGAAAAAATCTTGCTGTTGAAAAAAATCCATGAAATGAATTACTCCTAAATCCTGCTTCAAGCATGGGAGTTCTATTCATGGGACGATCGTCGCTATCAGTGAGAACGTCGTGATAGATCATATCTCCAATTTCATTACCTACTTGCATCCAAATCGATGGCTCTTGAATTTGCCAAGAAGGAAGTACAGAATAACGATCGACAAGTAATCTTTTGGTTAAAAAATCTGGGGACCAAAGTTCACTTTGCGAATGAATCCCAGCCATCAGAGAAGGACGATCATAATAATAAGTTGGTGAAGCCGTTAAGAAGGTTCCATCCGAACGTATCGCTGGTTCCATGCCCTCTGTTTCAACGGGGATGGACGCTTGAATAAAAGAGATGAAACACAATATGAATAGAATAAAAATTCTCATTACCACATCCGCCTTTGAACAAATACACCAATCCAGAGCATATTAGACTTTTCTGGTAAAGTCCATAATTGTTCCCAATAAATATTAGCCCCTATTGCATATTTTTCATTTTTCCATATAGGTAATCTTACTTTAAGAAATGTCCCAAACTCAGATTCATTATCAGTCAACATCACGCCAGGGCCTTTGTCTTCTTGATCGCCTCCATCGGAACGAGCCCAAATACAACTAAAACCCGCACCGAGAAAAAGAGGGCGTAGCCAAGAAAATTGGTGTTCTAAACCAACTCGCCCATGGAATTGATGAACGCCAGGAAAACGTTTGAATTCAGTGTACGTTTTAAAATAAGCATATCCAAATTGAACGATTCCGTAGGTATTTTTCCAGTAGCGATAAGTAAAATTTCCTTGACCAAAAAGAGCTGGTTGAATGGCATCTTCAGTTGTTCCCCAAGGGTAAGCGTCTCCGCCTTCTAAACCAAGATACCCCTCAGAAAACATATAATCTTTTTCTTCTGTTTCCGCTGTATAACCAGAAATAAACGTCAATAAAATGAATAAAAGAAAAAATGGTATTTTCACTATTGCCTCACTAATGCTTGTGCAAAAAAATGATCCATGCCTTTTATTCCTCCCGTACAGATTGACTTTCCTTCGAGTGCAAAATCAGGGTTTAATGCTAAGAAGCGCTTAATCACCGCGACGGTCTCTACGCGTTCCTGACTGCAAGTGGCATAAACTAAAAGGCCATTCTTCTTTAGAGCTTTAGAAGCCCCTTGTAATATTTCAAATTGTTTTTCGGCTAAAGTCTCAATCGATTCTGGTGTTGTTCGGTAGACGACTTCTGGACGGCGAGAAAGAACGCCAAAATTGGAACAAGGAACATCTAACAGAATACGATCAAATTCTTGATTGTATGTGGAGTTCGCTGCATCCATGACATTAAATAGAACTGAGTCGAGCTTTTGTCTTTCAATGAGGTCACTCATTTTTGAAACGCGTTCTTCAGAAATATCAGAGGCTACAAGAGAGATGGATGGATTCATTTCTAACATTAATGAGGTTTTTCCACCAGGGGCCGCACAAGCGTCCCAGACTTTCATTCCTGAAGAAACTTTTAATAAAGAAACAACATCATAGGCTGCTGGGTTTTGAAAAGAGAATAATCCCTCTGCAAATTCTTTAGACTCTAATAATTTTTTTATTTGTAAATTGGAGTCCACTTCCAGATATCGATTGGCATATTCTTCTCCATGAAGACCCCATGTTTCTCGCATTTTCTTTAGCGTTGTTTTATTGGTATTGATTCGAATCCATTGTATTGGTTCCTGAATCGTTTCTTTAGCCATCTCTTTTGCTTGAGTCGCTCCATAAGAATCTAACCAACGCCTCACAATCCACTCTGGAACAGAATATTCAATACTAATCCTCTTTACTTTTTGAGGAGGTAAATCAGGAAGCCCATTTCTTTTGGCTTGACGCAAAACACCATTAATTAAGCCTACAGATCCTTCGCTTAGTCGATTCCAACGCGCAAGTGCGGCGCTTGTGAAAACGGCTGCATGATCGGGAATCCCATCCATAAAAAAGAGTTGGTAAAGCCCCATTTCAAGAATAATTTGAACTGGTAGCTCAGGCATTTTCGATACATTTTTTTTGATAATATATTCTAAATGCAAATGATGTCGACACACTCCTAAAACCATCTTTAAGGCAAGAGGAGGAAGAGAGGCGTTTTGTAAAAACGTTCCTTTTTTAAGCCATGCAAATAAAGCCTTATAGGCAATTTGTCTTTCATCTAACTGCAAAATAATAGCCCTTCTCTTTGATGAAGTCCTTTGATATAATCAGACGCAGGCATTGATTTTTTACCTTCTGCCTGTATTTCTAAGATTTCTAAAACGCCTGACTTTGTACCCACTAAAAGATGATTCTTTTCAATAAGGAGATGCCCAGGATTTAATTTAATAGAATCTTCAAACACACGCGTTTTTCGAAGATATATTTTCTTGCCTTGTAGGTTGCTATAGCCTCCAGGCCATGGGCTAAATCCTCTGATGCGATTATGTAATTCTAAAGCACTTTTTTGAAAATCTAAAAGGCCATCTTCTTTTTTTAGCTTTGGTGCAGCGGTGGCTTTTTCATGATTTTGTTCAATCACTTCAGAAGAATGCACTTCTATTTTTTTCAGTGCTTCCTCTAATCCATTACAAGCAGGCAATACCATTTTATTTAAAATAGACTCTGTTGTATCGTCATCATCAATTTTGACTTCTCGTTGTTCTAGAATGGGACCATGATCCATTTTTTCATCTAGTAAGAAAATTGTCACTCCTGTTTGGGGTTCACCATTTGCAATCGCCCATTGTACTGGAGCCGCTCCTCGATAAGCAGGCAAAAGACTTCCATGAATATTTAAGGCTCCATAACGAGAAGCACCTAAGATCTTTTTAGGTAAAATGGAAAACGCAACAACAATAAAAATATCGGCATTGTATTTTAAAAGCGTCGATTCAAATTCTGGGTCTTTTAGATTTTCTGGTTGGATTACTGGTAGACCAAGTTTTTCAGCAAGGATTTTCACAGGAGGAGGTGTAATCGTTTTTCCTCTTCCCGCAGGGCGATCTGGCTGTGTCACAACAGCGACCACCTCATGACTGGACTCAGCTAAATAAGACAAAAAATGCGATGCAAATTCGGGCGTGCCCATAAAAATAATCTTCATACATTTTCAATATTAGTAAGATTTTTCCCAAAGAAAATTTGTTTTAGCCTTTCCAAGCGCGATTCTCATCTAAGGCATCATTCTCTCTAAAAAAGGGACGAAGGTTTTTTTCATTAAAACATCACTCTTGTTAACGGAAATGGTTTTTTCACTAAAGCTCAATGTTACTCTTGTTGACGGAAATGTTTTTTTCATTGCGTCTTTATTTAATATCAAAACCACTGTTATTGATTGAAATGGCTGTTATCTCTTCGCTTGGTTGACTTTATTTCGTTTTTTTTATGA
>Ga0209510_1004653_pt1 | contig 11928 bp, 9 predicted proteins | sample BiotimSIPDNA_FD_185749 | JGI IMG/M metagenome (GOLD analysis project Ga0209510, IMG submission 185749) | Anaerobic biogas reactor microbial communites from Washington, USA - Biogas_R1 time_0 SIP DNA (SPAdes) (version 2) | ecosystem: Engineered > Bioreactor > Anaerobic > Unclassified | place... | reverse complement strand
GTTCCAGACCATCGGCGATTCCAGTTGCGTGAAATGCGGGACCTGCGTGCAGCTTTGTCCCACCGGCGCCCTGACCTTTCAGACGGTGCTCGGCAGGGGGCAGAACTGGGAGCTGGAAAAGGAATCAAGCATCTGCATTTACTGCGGCGTGGGTTGCAAGATCGATTTCTGCAAGAACAAGGCCGGTCAGCTTGTCAAGGCCCTCGGCCATGACGACGGTCCCAACAACGGCCATCTCTGCGTCAAGGGACGGTTCGGGTTCGATTTCGTCCAGAGCCCCAAGAGACTGTCCAAACCCCTCATCCGGAAGAACGGGCAGCTCGAGGAAGCGAGCTGGGATGAAGCCCTGGACCTGGTTGCCTCCAGATTCAAGGAAATCAAGGAGAAAAACGGGCCGGACGCCCTGGCGGCCCTTTCTTCCGCCAAATGCACCAACGAAGATAATTACCTGATGCAGAAATTCATGCGCGCGGCGATCGGCACCAACAATGTGGATCACTGCGCCCGGCTCTGACACAGCTCCACCGTCGCCGGTCTGGCGGCAGTGTTCGGCTCCGGAGCCATGACGAATTCCATTCGGGAAGTTCCCGTCAGCGAGGGCTATCTCCTGATCGGAACCAATACCACGGACAATCATCCCGTGATCGGGTCCATGATCAAGGCCCAGGTCGTCAACAAAGGAAAGAAACTGATCGTGGCGGATCCCCGCAGGATCGAACTGGCCAAATACGCGGACTATTTCTTCCAGATCAAGCCGGGGACAAACATCGCCATTCTCAACGGATTCATGCATGTCCTTGTTAAGGAAGGTCTTTACGACAGGAAATACGTTGCTGAGCGGTGCGAAGGATTCGATGAACTCGCAAAGACCCTGGAAAAATACACGCCTGAATATGTCGCGGAAATCTGCGGTCTGGAAAACGGGGAAGACATTCCCAAAGCCGCCCGCCTGATGGCCGCCTGCAAGCCCTTCGCGCTCTACTATGCCATGGGGATCACCCAGTTCATTTCCGGCGTGAACGGCGTCAAATCCACAGCCAACCTGCAGATGCTCATGGGCAACCTGGGGATACCCGGCGGCGGCGTCAATCCGCTGCGCGGTCAGAACAATGTCCAGGGCGCCTGCGACATGGGGGCGCTCAATGCCGTTTATCCCGCTTACCAGACTGTTGCCAGCGAAGAGAACAAGGCGAAGTTCGAGAAGGCCTGGGGCGCCTCCGGCCTCTCGATGAAACCGGGACTGACCGTGGTGGAAATGTTCAACGCGGCCATCGCCGGCCAGTTGAAGGCCGCTTATGTGATGGGGGAAAATCCTGTTGTTTCCGATCCCAATCAGCATCATATCATTGAAGGCCTGAATGCCTTGGAGTTTCTGGTCGTTCAGGACATCGTTCTCACGGAAACGGCTCAGTATGCCGATGTGGTCCTCCCTGCCTATGCCTTCCTGGAAAAAGAAGGAACGGCAACGAATACCGAACGACGCGTCCAGCCCATGCACAAGGTGGTTGCCCCGTGGGGCGAAGCCAGGGACGACTGGTGGATTATCATGCAGATTGCCAATCGGATGGGCATGAACTGGAATTACGGGAAAGCAGAGGATATCTTCGAAGAAATTCGAACGGTCACACCCTCTTATGCGGGAATCACTTACGACCGCATCGAGAAGGAACTGATTCAGTGGCCCTGCCCCACGGAAGACCATCCGGGCACGCAGGTCCTCCACAAGGATAAATTCAGCCGGGGACTCGGCCTGCTAACGGCCATAGACTATACCCCCCCGGCGGAGGAAACGGATTCGGAATATCCGCTCATTCTGACAACCGGCCGTCTGCTGGAGCATTTCCATACGGGAACCATGTCCCGGAACTCCCGGATTCTCGATGAGATCGTTCCGGAAGGGTACGTTGAACTGAATCCGAACGAGGCTTCAAACTACAATATCGCCGATGGCGAGGTCATCTCCGTATCCACGAGGCGCGGCAGCATCCGCATCAAGGCGAAAATATCGGAAAAGCCGAAAGCCGGCGTGGTCTTTATGCCCTTCCATTTCTTTGAGACCTGCGCGAATGTCCTGACGATTGACGCGCTGGATCCGGTCTGCAAGATCCCCGAATATAAGGTCTGTTCTTGCAAAATCGAAAAAATTTACCTGTAAGGAGGGGATAGCGATGATTACGACGGAAAATATCCAAGAGGTGATTAATAACCGGGGAAAGGCCAGGGAACACCTGATGGCCATTCTGCGGGATCTGGAAAATCTGTCCGGCAACCAGCAGTTGAGCCCGGAAACCCTGAACGCCGTCGCGGAGGCCATGAACCTCCCGCAGAGTACGGTGGCGGGCTTTGTCGGCTTTTATACGATGTTCAGCACCAGGCCCCGGGCGAAATTCCTGATCCGGGTCTGCAAGTCCGGCCCCTGCCATGTCATGGGGGCGAGGACGATCTTCGATTATGTAGAAAAGCACCTGGGGATCTCGCCCGGCCAGACAACGGCGGACGGACTGTTCCACCTGGAGGCTTGTGAATGCCTGGGCATCTGTTCCGTGGCTCCGGCGATGATGATCAACTACGATCTCCACGGCAACCTGACGGAAGAGCGGATTGCGACGATTCTGGACGGGTACCGGAGCAGGGAGCCCTTCTTCGGCGAGGCCTGTGGCCCCGAGGTGGAAGGAAGAGTCTGCATGCTGGATGAACCCGGACAGACCCAGAGACTGACGGAAAAAATCGGCTCGATCGATCCCCTGAGCGTGGACAGCTATCTGGAAAAGGGTGGTTATGCAGCAATAAAGAAAGCCCTGGCGGAATATCAGCCCGATGACGTGATCGCCATCGTCAAGGATTCCGGATTGCGTGGCCGCGGCGGTGCAGGATTCCCCGCAGGCGTGAAATGGTCCTTCCTGCCCAAGGGGGACATGCAGAAGTACGTCATCTGCAATGCCGACGAAGGGGAGCCGGGCACTTACAAGGACCGGATTCTCATGGAGGAAAATCCCCATGGACTCCTCGAAGGCATGATGCTCTGCGGCTATGCCACGGGCGCCACGGTCGGGTATATCTACATCCGGGGTGAATACCGCCGCTCCATCGAGCGGCTCCAGCGGGCCATCGATCAGGCCCGGGAAAAGGGCATCCTGGGGGATAACATTTTCGGGTCTTCCTTCCGCTTCGACATCTTCATCAAAGAAGGGGGCGGGGCTTATGTCTGCGGCGAGGAATCATCGCTCATGAATTCCATGGAAGGAAAACGGGGCTACCCTCGCTTCCGGCCGCCTTTCCCGGCAGGGGCCGGCTTCCTGGCGAAGCCCTCGAACGTCAACAACGTGGAAACCTATGCCTCCGTGCCGATGATTATCGAGAAGGGTGCGGCCTGGTACAAATCCGTCGGCCTGGAAACATGTACGGGAACCAAACTGTACTGTCTCTCCGGCAAGCTGAACCGGACGGGGCTGGTGGAAATGCCCATGGGAACAACCCTGCGGGAAATCATCGAAACGTTCGGGAAGGGCATCAAGAACGGAAAGACCTTCAAGTTCGCCCAGGTGGGCGGTTCCGCCGGCGGTATCCTAGGGCCGGAACTGATGGATCTGCCGCTGGACATCGATTCAACGATCAAGGCGGGGGTGACGCTGGGTTCCGGCGTGGTACTGGTCTGTGACGAAGACACCTGTCCGGTGGATTTTCTCCTCGATGTCCTCAACTTCTTCGAACATGAATCCTGCGGTCAGTGCGTCCCCTGCCGCGTGGGAACCCGCCAGCTTCATCATCTGGCCCGGAAGTTCGCCACTGGAACCGCGGTTCCGGGCGATCTGGACCTCATGGTGGAGAAGGCGAAACTGATGAAAAACTCCCTTTGTGCACTCGGGCAGTCACCCATTCTTCCCATCACGACGATGCTGAAATATTTCCGGGAAGATTTCCTCCGACACTGCGATCCCTCCTTATGCTGTCCGGAATGTGCCAACTCGCTGGCCCACTACTATCGGGGTCACTGAGATCAGGTCATAGGCAAAGGGAAAGAATTTTTTTCTTGAATTAATTTCCCTTTGCCTATAAATGGGGAAAACCTATTTTACGATGGGAATTTTATATTTTAAAGGGAGGAATAAAATTTGAGTAATGAGAATTTAGAAAGCAAGCGATGGATTATCGCTGGCGCTGCCATTGTCATGCAGCTCTGCCTGGGTACCGTCTATGCCTGGTCGGTATTCAAGAAACCCCTGATGACCGTCCATGGCTGGAGTGAGCCCAGCACCCAGGCAACCATGATGATCCTCATGGCGGTCATCGGCATTTCGGCCGCCTTCGGCGGCATGCTGGTCGACAAGAAGGGACCGAAATTCGTCGCTTCGATCGGCGGCATCCTTTTCGGCGTTGGAACCCTGATAGCAGGCTTTGCCGATCAGGTGGGGAGTCTCCCCCTGCTCTGGCTCGGCTTCGGCGTTATCGCCGGTCTGGGTAACGGGTTCGGCTACGTCACCCCCATCGCCACCCTCATCCGCTGGTTCCCTGACAAGAGAGGTCTGGTGACAGGTCTGGCCGTCATGGGATTCGGTGCCGGCGCGTTTTTCATGGGAAAAATCGCCCCCGGTATGATCCTTTCCATGGGGATGGCCAAAACCTTTTATATATGGGGAGTCATCTTCCTGATTGCGGTCACCGGTGCGGCCCAGTTCTACAAGAACCCGCCGGCGGGCTGGCTGCCCAAAGGTTATTCCCCCGCTGCTTCCGGTGGTGTTTCCGCCGCGGATTCCTTCACCTTTAATCAGGCGCTTAAAAGCCCCCAGTGGTATATGCTCTGGGCCATGCTGTTCCTGAATGTTTCCGCCGGACTGGGACTGATTTCTCAATTGTCTCCCATGGCGCAGGATGTGATTAAAAAAGCGACACCCGGAATTACTCCCGAAGCCCTGGCGGTTGCCGGTGGTTCCATTGTGGCCATTTCCGCCATCTTCAATGGATTGGGGCGCCTCTTCTGGGCCAGTATTTCCGACCTGATCGGAAGGAAAGGCGTCTTCATGATCATGTTTGCCACCCAGGCAGCCCTTTATGTCTATCTGCCGCAGGTTGCCAATGTGACGCTGTATACTGTGGCCGCCTGCTATCTTCTTGCGTGCTACGGCGGCGGTTTCGCCACTATGCCTGCTTTTGCCGCGGATTCCTTCGGACCGGCCAATATCGGCAGGATCTATGGGATGATGCTGACGGCCTGGGGTTGTGCCGGCGTGGCCGGGCCTCTCGTTTTCTCCAGCCCCGCGATTAAGCCGATCGCCCTGTATGTGGCCGCGGGACTTCTGATTGCCGGCTTTGTGATCGCCCTCAGCTACAAGAAGCCTTCGAAGGCATAATTGTAATTTTATTTTATTTTAAGGAATGTTTTGATGGAGCGCCGTTGATTACAACGGCGCTCTTTTTGATCCTGAAGGAATTTACCGGATCAGCCCATCACATCGGAAACGCCCCCTTTTTCTTTGGCAGGCTGACGCACAGGATATTTTATTTCCGGTGTCGATGGCGATTTCGGATGTTACTCCCCTTCACCGATGAGAGGCAGTTCCTTATCCAGCTTGAAGTAAACGAGAAATTTCCTGATCTCCTTATACTTTTCTACATCCGAAGGTTTTCTTCTTCTCATCAGGGACTGAATCTTTTCCAAATCCGTTTCCTCTTTCGTTTTGCTCAGGTAAAGGCGCTTTCCCTGCCATCGTTTATCTTCTTCCATAAAAAGATAAACGGCATTGGGGTTGGATTGAAGATTCGCATGGGTCAAGCGATCTGTCATGATAAAGGCAAGCTGACCGTCCTCCATGACATGGGGCCTGCTGTATACGGCTGCATCGATTTTGCCGGCTGAGTCTGCTGTAGCCAGGATGCCGGCTCCCTTTGTTTCATCGAAATAAGTTTTTAAGTCCATAGCGTTCCATCCTTTCTTTCCTTATGGATCATTTGCATAGTTATGGATTTCGAAAGAATTCTTTCGCATGCATTCCTTCCCGAAATTTCATGAAAGTGCATCCTGTTTCGTCACCATACTGCCGGATCAGACGCCACAAGCTGAAAGCGCTTCTCGATTTCAAAAAAATTCTTAACTCACTTTAAGCTGTTTCATCAAAAAGTAAAATCGGAAAATCTCTTATTTTGAATGGAGTGTTTTCTTATGCATTTTCGCGGTATCCATACCCGCCGTCATGGCATGGTCAATAAGAGAACCGGTTAATCTGTTCGGATAGCATATCCGTTCGGATACTTCGGAAAAGACGGAGAAATAACAGGATATCCAAACCCGGCGAAGCGATTTTCGAAATGGAAGCAAGCCCTGGCCAGAACAAAGAGGCTCTGGGGTCGAACTGAAGAAATAAAATTCTTGACAGTCGCAGGCGGATGCCGTAGCAGAAAAAAAAGAACAGGGAAGGGGAATGAAAATGGCCGAGATTAAAAGCACGCTGGATTTAATCATGGAAAAGACCAGGAACCTGACCATGACGGATGAAGAAAAAAAGGCCCTTCATTCACAGGAGCTCAGAGGCAGAGTCAAAGGATGGGTGCAGAAGTTCGTCGATGGGACTGTGGATATTTCGCGACTTCAGGCCGATATTGAGAGAGAAAAGGCAAAAGAGCCGGAGTTGATGTCCGATCTTATCCAGGAACTCCTTGAACGAATCGACCCGGATGGAGAAAACGAAATCCATTTTCAGATTCTTGAAAAGGTTTTGCATCGCGACACTGCTTCGCTTCGGGACATGATAAACCGGTTCCAGGCTGAGCTTAAGGAAAAGTCCACGGAAAAGACAGCAGAGGCGAAACGCAATCTGAAACAACGGCAGATTTCCGGTTCCGCGGTGACCCCGAATCTGGAGCGTGATCCGCAGTGGAACGAGGAGCGCGGGCAGTTGAAAAACTTCTATCTCAAGCAGATACGTTCCGCGTCATTTCTTAAAGATAGTTAAACCAGCAGGATTCAATCATCCGGAAATTGGCCTGGACCGCCTCCCTGCCTGCGATTACGTTGCCATGACCCGGCAGAAGATATTCCACGTCCAGTTGAGCGATTCTTCTCAGACTTTCCTTCAGCAGTTTACCGTTGCCGCCGGGAAGGTCGGAACGGCCGATGCCTTGATCAAAAGCCACATCACCGGAAAAGAGCACCTTTCGTTCCGGCCAGTACAGGCAGAGCGAACTTGGAGAATGCCCCGGCGTTGAAATGACCTGAAATCTCACAGTGCCGATATCCAATTCTCCTTCCTGCAGCAGGATGTCCGGCTCAGGGATCGGGAAAGAAGGACTGGCCAGTCTGCTGAAATACCGGTACTCTTCCTGCCCCATCATGAACAAGGTTTGCCGACTGAACTCCACCACAGCATCCAGATGATCGGGATGACCATGGGTCGCAATGACTGCGTCGATCTGTTCCGGTGAAAGATTCAGAGTCGCAAGTCCCCGTTCCACGTGATCAAACAGGTGGCGATATCCCGGATCAACGAGAATTGTCTTGCCTTCACGAATCAAAAACGTGTTGCAGTTATTTTCTCTGTTGCTTTGCCAGAGAAAGGCGTACAAACCATCCTGAATCTTTATCATCATAAGCGCTGATGCTTATCCTTTCAGAACTCAATCCCCAGTTTCAGTTCGGGTTCAAAAATTTCACCAATGGATTGAAATCTTTCCCGGGAAGACAGATCGGAAAAGTCCGAAGTTAATGAGCGCATTACCTCAATGCGGCTTTTCTCACTCATCATGGGGCCACTGATATCGTGTTCCATTATCCGATTGCGCAGAGTGGACAGATAAAGAGCAAAAATACCCAAGTCATAAGTGGCCCAGTAATCCTCTTTTTTCTGCTTATCATGTTTTCCTTCCGGCAGGACTCGTGGCTCAAAATCTGTAGTCATTCTATCCGGGGCGAGTAGATCGGTCGGCTTGCGGAAATTGTTTTTCGGAACAGGAGCCGCAGCCGCAGGGGCCGGCGGTGTCAGTTTCGTTTGTGTTTTAAAAGGTTCTCCGTTATAAAAAATGTCCTGAGCAGAAACGGTGAAGGCCGGCAGATGCAGGCCGACTGAAATAACGACTATCGGTAGAATTCGCCGGTTCCATGCCGATATTCTCATCATGTCCCTCTTGTTTCTTCACCTCTTAGAAAAAGGATGAATCCCCGGGAAGCTTCAAGGGCTGATTGGCATACAAAGGATCGGTCAGCTTCATGTTATTCAGTGAGAGCAGGACATCGATCCGCGTTTTATACTTGCGGGCGATCGTATCCAGGGTATCGCCCCGTTTCACTTTGTAGGTAATCAGTTCGCCTTTCTTCTTTCCGGCGACGGGTCTTGCCACGGACGATAGAGTTTTCGTCTCTTTTAATTCTTTGCTCGACGCTGATTCGGGAAGCCTGATTTTCGTTCCCGCGAGCAACTTGTCGGTTCTCTTCATGGAATTGAGCTCCATAAGAGCGGACAGAGTCGTATTATGCTCCCGGGCGATGGAATCGAGGCTGTCGCCTTTTTTGACTTCATAAGAGGACACAGAGGCAACCCGTGACGATGACCTGACAGCCTGAGAATTTTTTGCGATTCTCCTTGTGATGTTGCCGGCTCCATCCTCCCCGCCACGATTGGCGGTCTCGTCACCCTTCACTTTTATCGCAGCGCCTGCGAAGAGAGGATCTTTCATCGTCATTCCATTTATTTTGAGAAGATTTGCAAGCGAAGTCCCATATTGACGCGCTATGGCATCCAGGGTTTCTCCCCGCCGCACTTTATGGAGGGAAGGCCGGTTCTTTTCCTTTTCCGTTATCCGGGGTGAGACAGGATTTCTATCCGCTGCCTTCCTTTCATTCTCAGAAGTTTCGGTGTCGGCTAATTTTGCGATCTTCAGCTTCTTTCCTGCCAGAAGAGGGTCCTGAATCCGGATGGTGTTTAATCGGGCCAGATCGGCAAGGGGGATATCATATCGGAGGGCTATTTTCTGCAGGGTTTCTCCTCTTTTTACCTTATGAAAAAGGATGGTGGGGGGATTTTCATCCTTTGATTCATGGAGGGATACTTTTTTGCTCACCGGTGCTAGCGGACTTTGAAAGGGTTCAGCCTTTTTTGTATCGCGTTCATTGCGGACCAGAACGGCTGGTGTTATGGATGGCGTCAGCGGGATGGAGGGTTCGAAATTGCAGATGGCTTTTCCCATGGCCTCTGCAATTCTCAACTGAAAAGCATAATCTTTTAACAATTCCTCTTCTTCCGAATTGGATATGTATGCTGTTTCTACAAGAACGGATGGAATTTCAGGAAGTTTCAAAACCCGGAAATCAGCTTCCTGGACTGCCCTGAATTTCACATGGCCCACCCCTCCCAGACTATCCAACAGGACCGTTCCAAAATTCCTGGATAAATTCAATGTGTTCGTCTGGCACATGTTGAGAATGATAGGGTCGGATGCTTCACTGGATTCCCCATTGGGAGAACCGCCGATGAGGTCGGCGAGGTTTTCCTTGCTCGCTATAATCCTTGCAGCCACACTGCTGGCCCCGCCCAGGGAGAGACAATAAACCGAACTGCCCCTTGCCTCCCGGTTCGGTGCGGCATCGGCGTGCACACTGATAAACATGGCCGCGCCGTATTCTCTTGCAATCTGCATCCTTTTCTTGAATGGGACGTAATAGTCTCCTTCCCGCGTCAGAAAAGCACGATATCCCTGTTGCTGATTCAAGAAAGCCTTGAGCTTCCTGCTGATTTCCAGAACAACGTCTTTTTCGTAAGTTCCCCCATTGCCAACAGCCCCAGGATCGTCGCCGCCATGTCCGGGATCGATAACGATTATTCTATGCCTCTGCTGCACCCTGGCCTGAGCTCTCTCCTCGACTTCCTTTTTTTCGACATCTGGAAATTTAATATCGATAACGATACGATAAGGCTTGTCTTCCACCTTTTTTAAATTGAAAACCGTGGTTTCCACTTTCTCATCAAGGAAAAAATCCACTTTGTATCTGCGGCTGCCGACGGGCTCATGCAGAATTTTCTCAATACCTCTTTTTTTCAGGAGCATCGCATTGGGAATGGATTCCTGCATGTCGCAGTTTCTGAAATAAAGGGACAGCACCTGGCCTTCCTTTACAACCTGATAACGGGCTGCCTCACGAGTATCGATGACTATTCGGGTATGATCCGGCGCGACCCAATGACGGATATTCAGGATTCTGTTGGCGGCCAGGGAATTGGACGGCAGACAGAAAATACATATCAGCCCCAGCCAGACCATTAAAACCATTAACTTATGTGTAGTGAAAATTTTTACTGGACTCGTCATCACACCCCCAATCAATTTAGCAAACTGTTCAAATACCGAAAACCGGAACAGGATTCCTGAATGAAAATAGTTTGTTATTAAATAGATACGCTTCCGGGCACTTCTTGTACATATAATGGATAAGTCACCAATAATCGGTGAATCTAACAGAATTGATCCTTGACTTCAACCATTACCTAAAAGAGTCTTCATATTTACTTCTTTTACCTGTGATCTTACCGCGTGTTACCCGATGAGGAACCCGTCCCTGATAAAATATGACCTTGACAGATTACAGGAAAAATGCCAAAAAGTGCCCTTCCAAATTGCCCATCTTTATCAGATGGCAGATTTTCTGTTTCAAATAACCAACCCACAGGGGCGATTAGCTCAGTAGGATAGAGCGTTGGTCTCCGGAACCAAAGGCCGCGCGTTCGAATCGCGCATCGCCCACCAATAAAAACGATGGGTTAGGCAAATTGCTTAACCCATCGTTTTTTGTCTAGGTTTGTCCCCGCTTTGATTAAGAATTCCAGCGTCCTTGGATTGACTTATAGAGGTTATTAAGGCAAAATCAGTGAACTGCCTTGACACTATCCTATCGTGATTAATTTTGTTGAATTATGAAAATATTTATCAAACGCGTTTATGATCAGCCAAATCCGAAAGATGGTTTGAGGATATTGGTAGATAGGCTTTGGCCGAGAGGGATCTCGAAAGAGGAAGCAAAGATCGATGTCTGGCTCAAATCTACAGCGCCTTCCAATGAGCTTCGTAAATGGTTTCAGCATGATGTTAAAAAGTGGCCGGAGTTCAAGAAAAGGTATTTCGCTGAACTTGAGGCTGACACGGAAGCCGTAAATGAGCTGCTGAGTTATGTCAAAAAGAGCGAAGTAACTCTTCTATTTGCGGCCAAAGAATCAGATCATAATAATGCAGTGGCTTTGAAAGAATATATAAACTCAATTTTGTCGAAGTAGGTTGGACAGCCCATATAACAAGTCGTTCAAGCGGCTGGCGTTATACGCCGAAGCTTATTGTCACGGCACTGAAATATGGCAGTTTGAGATTCAGGACGCAAGTTATTCGTCTTCGCAGACAGAGGATAAGGAACAAGGTCTTGGCGGAAGGACTCGGCATAAGCATCGGCCGAGCCGGTAAAATTCGGTAAAGCGACTTCAGGGGGAGAGGGGCAGCAAAGCTATCATGCTTGGAGGCGAGGCCGATGACCGGGAGATAAACGAACACGTGCGACAGAGGAGGAGAATCAGCTTAAGCGGTCTTTGATCGATAAAATCCCGGCTTGGATGAAGCTTCCTTTTGCCCTGGGGATGCGAGATGCGTTTAAAATGTTGATCAAACAAAGTCTTGCCATGGATATGTTCATCCGGACAGTTGAGGAATAGCTGAACAGGTGGGGTTTTACCCCGTAGGGTTTTAATCAGGGAGCGACGGGAGAGGGGATGAAAGGCAGGCAAAGCAGAATTGTCCCTGAACATCAAAGCGCTGATTCTGCAGAAAAATCAGCATATGTGGTACCGCCGGAGTCATGCGTTTGAAATTAATATCCTTCCAGGGGGAGGCGAATATGGAACGTGGTTCCCTTTCCGACCTGTGATTCAAAATAGATCCGGCCGCCGTGTTTGCGCACGATGA
>Ga0209510_1004643_pt1 | contig 11950 bp, 9 predicted proteins | sample BiotimSIPDNA_FD_185749 | JGI IMG/M metagenome (GOLD analysis project Ga0209510, IMG submission 185749) | Anaerobic biogas reactor microbial communites from Washington, USA - Biogas_R1 time_0 SIP DNA (SPAdes) (version 2) | ecosystem: Engineered > Bioreactor > Anaerobic > Unclassified | place... | reverse complement strand
AAAGCCCGGGAAAGGTACTGTTACAGCTTCGGAAAAGTCCACATCCGCCCATGGGCTCCACTGGCTGCCATCAATACTTGTTGATATCTGCAACCCCCTAGGCAATGACATAGCTTGGGTCTGGGGAAAGATGCGGGCCAGGCTGCCAATAGTGGGTACAGGTTGGCTTTCCGGTTGCGGGATGTTTTCAAGCCCCCACTTGTGCATTTCCCATATCATAGACATAGCCTAACCTCCTATGTGATATCCTCAGCTGTAATCACCGCCAGTATTGACCATAGGCCGACACTGGTGTTGGTTATCTGTTTGATACTGAAACCTTCTCCTGGCCGTATACATAAAGGCTTAACGTCCATTCCCCGGGGTATCATATTGAAATCCAGCAAAGGAGTGGCATTAAGGGTCAGGGGAATTTCATCGTTATTAAGAGTCACCGGCCACAGCAAGGCCCCTTGAGCAACGGTGGCCCCGGTAGCAATGTGAATAGCCGCTGTTAGGTTAACATCCGCCGTGTCAGCTTTTTGCGGGGTTATAACCGTACCGCCGCTCTGGCTGGTGGTACGCATAAAATCCAGTTCCACCCCTACGCCGGAAACCGATGTCAGTGACATGTTGACAATGGATAGCCTAGGGACCCGAATTAAATACCCGCTGCCTGCATCGTTATATATGGAAAACAAATGTTTGTTTTGCGCCAGAGAAATGCTGCGCGCTAAACAATAAAAGGTAGGAAGCCCTTGTAGGGCCACATACTGCTCATAGCCCGCCGTGCCTTCAATCGCCCGGTAGCGCGCGTTTAACTTTTTCCCGATGCTGTCGGGCGGGACTTGAATATATCCGCCAGCCATTACATCAACCTCCTATCATTACTGCGCTGCTTGCACAGCTTTCGACCAGCCAGGGCTGGTTTCTGCCTGCTGTAAGCAGCGCATCTTTTATCGCTATGGCTTCGGTTCCATAAACGAACTTATGGATCAGTTTGGTGTCGTTCATTTTTTTCTTCTGCTGGGCGGAGACCAGGGCTTTAAGAAAATCGGCTATCCCTAAGAGACGTCCGCCGTATTCTATGGTGTATATCCAAAGACCGACTTCACTTAAGGAGATGGTCACCTTTTGTACCAGGAAAACTGCGTTTACACCGCGTTCGGGAAGCTCAATGCTTACTAACTGTCCCGGTTCCCATCCCGGCACAGCGGTGATAAAACTGCCGCTGGTCTTAGGATTAGCCCATTCCCTAAGGTCTGCATTTCCGGCTGCTTCAGCTGCTTCAATGGTGGTCAGGGTATCATCTTTGATATAGTGCTCATACACCCCATCGCCGCCTTCCAGGGCGGCAATCGAAGCCTGGCTAGCCAAATCATCTACCACGGTAATGACATCAATGCTTTGCCGGGCGGTAAGCGAAATGGTCACGCCAAAGAACCGCTTGTCCTCATAGGTGAAACTATCGAGTGAAGTGTGGCGGCGGGTTTCCCGCCGTTCATTTTTCTTTTCTTCTTCTACGGAACCGATGTAGAAGGTACCGACTTCGTCGGAGACCTCCAATTCGATGATTTTGCCATCGGCGTCTTTGTAATTGATTAACATCTTTTTCCTCCTGCGATTTTCAAAAGTTGGCTTGAAAATCCGCAGGGGGCCGATGTCTCAAATCCGTAGAAACAAAACGAGACGGGCGGCAACACCAGTGGTTGGTGTCGTCCTGCCCGTCTCGCGGTTCTGCGGATTCTCGTTATTGACTTGTGTTTTGCGGTTATGCTGCTTCTGTATTTATGATTTCTGCTGTTCCATCTGGTTTAAAACAAATCAGCGTCTTACAACCTTTGTGGACGATTTCTACGACGCCAGCTTTTTCGTCCAGTCGACAGACCAACTTGCCGTTAGCGTTTCGGATGTCTCGCATCTCGTTGAATCTCCTTTCCATGAAAAGTACGGCTTGTCTGACCGTCTATGTTGATTTTATTGGCTCGAACACGATGAGTCCTCAGCCACAGCTCCGCTATCACTCCGCTGTGACTCAGCAAATTTCCATTCGTTTTTATCGCTGAAAATTGGAGTAAGCGTTTGCAAAGCTTAAATTAACATAGTTAAATTTATGTTTTTTATTTGCTTAGTTATTTGCTATAATTAGGTAACAACTTATTTTAAGAGCGTCCAGAATGCTTGGAGGCGATAGAATGGCATTTAGTTATAACAAACTTTGGAAACTATTAATTGATAAAAAGATGATGAAAAAAGACTTGATGGCAAAGACGAATCTGACATCAACTACGATGGCGAAGATGAGTAAGGACTTGCCGGTAAGCATGGACGTATTAGCCAGAATTTGTAAGGCTCTTGATGTAAACATTGGTGACATTGTTGACTATGTCGATGATGATGCATCGAATTCTTAGATTTATTGAAGGGGGCGCAATTTATGAAAAAGCTGTGCTTTGGTTCTTATGCAACGGTTTTAACGCTTTGTAAAGCAAAAAGCGTTACGCAGAAGCGGTTGTGTGGCACCATCCTGCTTTCTATTGCGCCAAATTATGATATTCGTGAAGATGATGGCACTACTTCAGATTTGGTTCGTGGTAAGAAAAATCTATCCCCCAATGTGACCGATGTTGCACCGACAGCAGATGCTCGTGCTACCTCAAATTACTTTAAGCAGAACATCCTTCCACTGTTGGACAGCAACAAAAGGAGCCACATCGTTCTTGCATTGAAGGATATCATCGCTTCTGATGACACAATCAAGCCTGATACGGTTGTGGAAAGAGTTAACGGAATGACAAAAGCAACTATTGCAGGACGTGATGCTTTTGTTTTAGAAGACTTTCTGGCCGGAATTTTCCTATATACGGTGGTCAATGTAGAAAACCGTAACTGCCAAGAAAACCTAAGAGAGATAACCGGTGAGTACATTCAGTCCTTTGACACACAAAAAACGAGCATAAATTTTCTAACGGCATACAGCAAATTTTCTATGGGGATCGCCGATGAAATAGCGATTGACTCCCGCGCTTTGGTTTTACTAACAGAAACGGGCGGCAAATGTCAAAAATGTGGGAGACCATTGGGCATAAAAAAAGAAGGTAACGACGTTAATTACGCTAAAGTCGTTCACCTTTCTGAAACTGATGATGTTGTTCTATGTGTTGACTGTGAACGCGAAATACAAAATGCCTCAGAAAAAGATAAACTGGCTTTATTATCGGACAAGCATTATTTGGAAAATCTTACGGCGGCAAGGAATGCAACGTCACTATATACATTAGAAAAGCAAATTGAAGATGTGCTTCGTGAGGTAAACTTAATGGATGTTACAGACGATACACGTCTCAAAATAGAACCCGTCAAGGTTGAAAAAAAAGTCACTGAAAAGCGGTTGAAAGAGCGGGTGCTTTTTGATGTTAGGCAGTTGTATGAAGGCGTTAATAATGCGTTAGATCGATTGGCAGGGGAAAACAAGCTAAACGTTGATAAGTTTGCTAAAAGTATTAAGCGGATGTATGAAGATGCAAGCGAATCGCTTCCCACCCAAAGTGCCATTTATAATCTGCTCGTTGAAACATTGTTTGAAAAGACTGGTCGCAAATACAAAGAAGCCTGTGAGATCATAATCTCCTACTTCGTGCAAAGGTGTGAGGTGTTCGATGAGATTGCCGAATAAAGTTACATCTTATGCAAACAGCGTTATCGCTCGTTTTCCAGATATCTTAGAAGCGTTGACGCAGCGAGATATGTCTCCTAAAGAGCTGTTTGAACTAACTACGTCAGGAAAAAAGGATATGGGTGATTTTCTAAGCGCTTTAGACTGCCTGTTTGCATTGGGGAAAATTGAACTAATCGAGGAAGGGAGGGTACTACGCTATGTTGACAGAAATTCGATGCGATAAATTTGCACCGAGGCATCAAACCATCCACTTTAAGTCAGGACTTAATACGGTTTTAGGCAGTGCTGGCGGCAGTAATGCCATCGGCAAATCAACATTCCTGTGGATTATCGACTATGTATTCGGCGGTGAAGGCTACTACTCCCTTTCCGATGATATAAAAAAAGAGATCGGCCCTCATACCATTTATTTCACTTTTCAATTTGAAGGACAGCCACATTACTTTTACCGGAGAACCGATGAACCTAAAAATGTATATCGCTGTGATAAACAAGGCCATTTCATTACAAAGTTGTCGCTTGATGAATTTCGGAGCTTTCTCTTTCAGGAATACAAGGTTGGACTTCCAGCCCTTACATTTTCGGAGATTACAGAGCGGTATTTTCGTATTTATGGCCGGGAAAATGCACTGGAGAAGTACCCCTTGCTCGTAAAGCCTCGTGAACAGGATGAAAAAGCAGTTGATTTTCTGATGAAACTGTTCGGTCACTACAATATTCTTGCTGCCATTAAGAACATGGAGGAAGAACTCGGTATCAAATCCTCGCAGCTTAAGTCGCGCAAGCGTCAGCAGGTTGACACCGCAAAAATTGAAATGAATCAGAAGACTATAGAGTCGCTGAAGAAAAGGCTCCAGAAGCTAATGAAAAACAGTGAAGAGGCCCAGTTAGCACTGTTTGGGTTTGACACACAGACATTTGAACGGATAACAACGGCTCAAAAAGAGTTGAATAGTTTCATCCGCAAACGCAATCGTCTGCAGTCTCAACTTAATGCAATTACGAGTAACATCGCTGACACTAACCCTGAAACCGCCAGTGAATTTGATTCCTTGGTGCATTTTTTCCCGAATACTGATATAAAAGCCTTCGAGGAAATTGAGCACTTTCATAAGAGAATAAGAGAAATTCTGGGCGAAGAGATGGCCCAGGAAATAGCACGTTTGCAACCGCTTATTGATCATTGCGATAAAGAAATCAAACGCCTACATCAAAAGATCGAGGATTCCGGTTTGGCAAAGGAGATGTCGGAGCGAGTGCTCTCCCAATGTGTCAACGTGTCAAAAAGCATTGATAGATTGGAAGAGGAGACAGCCGAGTTGATTCACCAGAAAGAATTGCTGGAAGCCCGCGCCGAAGCAGAGCACAAGCTGGAAAAACTATTGCAACAACAAACCGAGAAGCTGGAAGAAATACAGGACGACATCAACCTGCGTATGGCAACGATAAACGGTATAGTGACTGAACACCAAGAAATAGCTCCCGTTCTGCTGATTACTCCCCAAAAGGAAATTACCTTCGAGACTCCTGGAAACACCAGTGAGGGTACTGCGTTTAAGAGCCTGGTGGTTTACGATTTAAGTGTGCTTGAGTTGCGACCAATCCCTGTGCTCATTCACGATTCTAATATTCTCAAGCGTATTGAGGACATACACCTGGAACACATATTGGAACGTTATCAGGCCAGTGGACGACAGATCTTTATTTCGTTTGACAAGGCTGATTCTACAACCGCAAAGGCACAAAAGATTTTAGAAGCTACAACGATTTTGCGATTGTCGGACGGAAATGAGCTTTTTGGTCGTTCGTGGAGTAAGCACGAAACGAATGATTAATTATGGGAGGATCTAAAATATGGCTGCAATCAATGATTTACTAAGGCAAATCCCTGACACATCTTTACGTAATCGCTTGGAACAGGAATTTGCTCGCCTATCTAAGAATAAAAAATTTGGACTTGTTTTCGAGGAGCACATCCCTGAATGTACTCCGCTTTACGATGTTGCTGTCAAACTTGGCTCGACCGTTGCACGAAAAACGGGACACATCAATGATGTTTATACAGTGGTGAAATTAAATGGCGATATCGCCCTTTGCCGTAACAAGGCAACAGGCGACACTGTGACCATCCCGCTTGCGGAACTTGTCTCGGTTGCCCAATTTGGCGAGCCAATTTTTCCTATGCTCCAACCGATTGATTCTATAGAGAATGCGCCTGACAGTAACCTGTGGCACACACTAATTGAAGCAGACAACTACCACGCTCTCCAGTTGCTGGAATATCTCTACCCAAAGCAGGTAGATTGCATCTACATAGACCCGCCATACAATACAGGGGCAAAAGATTGGAAATACAACAACGACTATGTGGATTCCTCTGATAGCTGGCGTCACAGCAAGTGGCTGTCGATGATGCAGAAGCGGCTGAGGATTGCGAAGAGGATTTTAAATCCAGACACAGGCGTTCTCATCGTCACCATTGACGAACACGAGGTGCATCACCTTCGAATTCTGTTAGAACAGCTATTTCCAGAGTTTTACATCCAAATGGTAACCGCTGTGATAAACCCGAAAGGGGTTACTCAGGGACGCTTTTCCCGGGTAGAGGAATATATAATGTATTGCTTTGCTCCTAACGCATTTGTTGCTGACAACGATGATAATTTGCTGAACCCACCTATCCCCAATAGGAAACCACGCTGGAAGGGTTTGCTACGTTCAGGAACAGATGCAAATAGAAGTGACCGGGAAAGTATGTTTTATCCTGTGCTGGTTGATAGTGAGCGACAAGCTGTTGTAAAGGCGGGTGATTACTTACCTTTATCGCAATCACCGGTTCTTGGAGAAAAGATTGAAGGCTATGAAGTCGCGTGGCCTATTAGAAAAGATGGTTCATTTGGAAGATGGAGTGTTGGTAGCGACACGTTAAACAATCTGATTTCAAAAGGATACGTAGCTTGTGGAAAATATGATTCACAACGTAAAACTTGGGGAATTTCGTACATAAGTCAACCAAATCAACAACAAATTGAGCGTGGCGGTATCCGAATTGTCGGTCGTGACCCGATTACTAATGTTGTTACTATTGAATATGCCAGGGATGATACTCGTGTAATTAAAACGGTATGGCACCGCTCTTATCATGACGCTGGGGCTTATGGATCTGACATGGTTTCAAGTATTGTAGGTCAGTCAAGAGCATTTTCTTTCCCTAAATCACTTTATTCTACTAAAGATGCAATTATGGCAGTGGTGCGAAATAATAAAAATGCCCTTATTGTTGATTTCTTTGCCGGAAGTGGTACGACTCTGCATGCCGTGAATCTGCTGAACGCTGAGGATAGCGGCCACAGACGGTGCATATTGGTCACTAATAATGAGGTTTCAGTTGACGAGGCACGGGACTTACAAAGAGACGGCTATCAACCAGGTGACCTCGAATGGGAAAAACACGGAATTTGCCGCGCGGTAACTTGGCCGAGGACAAAATATAGCATTCTTGGCAAACGTGACGATGGTACAGTTCTAACGGGAGAGTACTTTACGAACCAGACCGTAACAAAGGAAGTTGATCGTTCATTCTATCAGCTTGGCTTTGTAGAGAACCCCACAGAACTAACAACCAGTGCTAAAAAGCAGCTTGTTTCCTTGCTTCGTGGCAAGGATGGAAAGGCACAACTGCCGCAAACGTTGGTAAAAGCGGGCAGTAAATTTATTGTTTCGGATAAACATTCAGCGTCGGTTTTATTTGATATAAACGCTGTTGATGAATGGCTGGAAGCGTTGGAAGATCAAGACCACATCACAGACTTTTACATATTGGTCAAAGAGACGGCGAGATTCAAAGAAATAAAAGCACTGGTTACTGATTTGCTTGGTCCCATTAACGAGACAACACAAGTGAAACGCCCAATGGGTGATGGCTTTCCTGCCAATGTCGAATATTTCAAACTTGGTTTTTTGGATAAAAACAGCGTGTCGCTGGGACAGCAGTTTCATGAAATACTCCCGCTGCTGTGGCTTAAATCTGGGGCACTTGGTCAGCGACCGGAACTGAGCGGCGATGAAGAACCAGAAATGTTAATTCTTCCACAGAACGGCTTTGCTGTTCTGGTAGATGAAACAAAGTTTGCCGAGTTTGCCGAAAAGCTCTCGGAAGAAGATAAAATCAAGGTGGTCTATTTCGTAACAAACTCCGAGGACGCTTTCCGTGAAATGACCGCTGGGATAAAAGTAAATAACACATACCAACTATACCGCGATTACATCGATAACTTTGTGTTGGGTAGCAGGAGGGATTCATAAATGAGAGATACATTATTTTCGTTTCAGGAAACAGCTCTTGCTGAATTGCATGAAAAAATCAATAAAGCACACTTGATGTGGAGCGAACGTGACCCGCAAGTAATTTCCTTTTCAGCACCTACAGGTTCAGGAAAAACAATCATCATGACCACACTCTTTGAAGAAATTCTATTTGGAAGTGCAGATAACATCGGCGAGCCGGAGTCGGTGTTTGTTTGGCTTTCCGATTCACCGGAACTTAATGAGCAAACGCGACTTAAAATTGAAAGCAAGTCTGATAAAATCCGTGTGCGGGATTTAGTTACTATTGATGCAAACTTTAGCGCCGAGTATCTTGAAGGCGGCCGCATCTATTTTCTGAACACACAAAAACTAGGTTCTGACAAACTATTGACGGCAAAGTCCGATACACGGCAGTATTCAATTTGGGAAACACTTACTAACACTGCCAAACGTAATCCAAAGCAGTTTTATGTGGTGATTGATGAAGCGCATAGAGGCACCTATACATCCGTTCAAGCGGAGAACAAGGCACAGTCCATCATGCAGAAATTCATTAAAGGCAGCAAGGAAGACGGGCTCTGCATTATGCCTCTTGTTATCGGCGTAACTGCGACCCCTCAGAGATTTGATAATTTAATTGCTGGAACTACATCGACAGTTCAGAAAGTCATCGTTCCGCCTGAGCATGTGCGTGATTCCGGACTTTTAAAGGACAGAATCATCATTCATTTCCCGGATATTCAACTGAGTGCCGAAATGACCATGTTCAAGGGTGCAGTAGAAAATTGGCTTAAAAAGTGCTCTCACTGGAAAGCTTACTGTGAACGCGAAAACGAGAAAATGGTAAATCCTATTCTCGTTGTTCAAGTCGAAGATGGCAACGATCGCGAAGTAACCCATACTGATATTGGGGCTTGTATTGATTTACTTGAGGAATCACTGGGGCGCAAATTACTGCCTGGTGAAGTGGTGCATACCTTTAATGACCGTGGCACGATTAAAGTGCGTGACGTCGAAATTCAGCAAATTGAGGCCTCTCGAATTGAAGACGAAGAAAATGTGAAGGTAGTATTCTTCAAAATGAACCTTTCCACAGGCTGGGACTGTCCACGTGCTGAAACGATGATGTCGTTCCGCAGTGCACAGGACTATACTTATATTGCGCAGCTTTTGGGACGTATGATTCGCACTCCTTTAGCGAGAAGAATTGCCTCCGATGCTGAACTTAATAGCGTGAGTCTTTTTCTTCCGTACTTTGACGAAGATACAGTGAAAAATGTGGTTAATGCTCTACGCGATAGTGAGTCGGCTATGCCCGCCGAAACAGGTACTAACAAAGAACTTGTTACACTTGGTCGCAACCTTGCCTATGCCGATGTGTTTGATGCAATGGATAACCTCGTCACTTACCGGGTAGATTCATCTCGCAAACAGGCACCTCTTAAGTTACTAATACAGCTTTCCCGCGCACTGACGATGGACGGCATTGATTTAGGAGCGCAGAAAACAGTTAAACATGCAGTTTTATCAAAAATGGATGAGGAAATTGCGCGGATAAAAGAAAGCGGAGAATTTAACAGCCGAGCTGCTGCAATCACCGGATTTGCTCTGGGTACACTGATATTTGAGTACGGAGACAATGCCTATTCCTTTGACGAAGCAACACAGACCATGACAGTATCGGATTTCGATATTTCACGACATTTTGAACAGGCCGGAAAGCTGTTGGGCGAAGGCCTGCACAAAGAATATTGGATTCGGCACAGTAGCCGTGACCATATCGATATAAAAAAGGAGATTATCGTTCTTACAAACGATACGGACGCAATGGAACGAATAGAAGCCTTTGCAGAGGAAAAATTCATTAATCTCTACGAAAGCAATAAGCGCTCCATTGCAAAATTAAACGAGGCACGAAAGAATTTTTATGAAAGGTTAATCAATGCTTCTGCGCAACCGATAGCTGCGCCATGGGTATTACCCGATTCAATCGATTTTTCTGTGCCGAATGATAGCATTAAGTTTGAACAGCACCTCTATTGTTCCGAGGACGGCACATTCCAAACATCACTGACGCCATGGGAAAGCGGGGTCGTTGCAGAAGAAATTAACAATGGTGCGATTTGTTGGTTACGCAATCTTGATCGCAAAAAATGGTCACTTGAAATACCATATGAAGTTAGCGGTATTACCACTTCTATGTTCCCAGATCTGGTGGTTGTTAGAGCAGATGCACAGGGTTATGTTTTCGATATTCTTGAACCACATGACCCTAGTCGTAAGGATAATTACCCCAAGGCTGTAGGCTTAGCAAAATTTGCAGAGAAACACTGGGATAAATTTGGCAGAATTCAGCTCATTCGTCTAAGAAAAGGTGTAGATGGTCACGAACATTTCTATCGATTGGATATGGGAAAAACAACGGTCAGGAATAAGGTTCGCGGTATAACGTCAAACGAGGAGCTTGATAGAATTTTTGACGCAGATGCTATACGTGAAGACTAAATCTCTATCGGTTTTAGCCTTAACAATACGGCGCTGGAAGGAGATTATATGAAAATAACCTATGTACGGGTTTCTAACTATAGGAATATTGATGGTATCACCGTCAACTTCCATCCGGAACATAATTACATCATCGGAGAAAACAACCTTGGGAAAAGCAACTTTCTATCTCTCCTCAGTACTGTGTGTAGTGGTAAGGGCTTTGATGATAAGGACTTCTATGATTCTGAAAAGCCCATCGAGGTTGAAATGGAAGTCAAGTTATCGCCAAACGAACAAGGCTTCTTCGGCGACAACTTCTCCCCTGACGATGCCTCATTGGTGAAAATACGGTATCGTCAGACGATAAAAGAGGCATACCCGACTATTGTCAGTGCCGATTCCAACGAGAGTATTCAGATAAAGCAATTAAGAAAAATTAACTTCTTGAAATATGAAACAACGTCCATTCCAAGTAGAGAGTTGCGCCTGGACACGCGGAAAGGCGCAGGCTTGCTGATTAATGGCATCATCGAGAGATTCATAACGAGCGATGAGGAAACCCCTACCTTTCTGAATAATGAGCAGGTAGACAAATTGACGGAATTTATAAACGGACATCTGGGCAAAATTCGCAGCTTTAGGGATTACGCTATAAAAGCGACTGTTGCCCCTAACCCTACTGAGATGTTGACCAGCCTGTATTACCTATCAGATGGCGACAGGAAAATTGACACAACGGGTAGTGGTGTTCAGTATATGGCTATGGCTTCGATTAACATCTTATGCCAGATTATGGAGCTGTATAAAAGCAAATCTGCACCATTTAATGAACAGCTTTTCAGAGACAATGATGGAAAAATGCTTTTACCGATTGTTCTATCAATTGATGAGCCAGAAGTTCATCTACACCCTTATCTCCAGCGTTCGCTCATTGGCTATTACAAACGAATTCTGCAAAATGAGGATGCTGAATTTGCCGAGTTGCTGAAGCTGTGCTTCGGAATTGACGGCATTGATGGTCAGCTTATTGTTGTCACACACTCAACAGACGCTTTGGTTGGGGACTACCGCAACCTCATCCGCTTTTATAAGGACGGGAACAAAACGGCAGTAGTTAGTGGTGCCACACTTAGATTCACCTCAGCAAACGAGAAACATATGATTATGCGTTTCCCCGAAATAAAGGAGGCGTTTTACGCCCATTGTGCCGTGTTGATTGAGGGTGAAACCGAATATGGTTGCATTCATAGTTTTGCCCAAAAACTTGGCGTATCGCTAGATGATTACGGCATCTGCGTTATAAATGCAAGAGGCAAAGAGTCAATCAAGCCACTTCGCCAATTACTTGAAAAATTTAAAATCCCAAGCATAGCTATCTACGACGGTGATGTTAGGACTGGACATACCCCAGCTAATAACGAGTTTTTCACACAAGAACTCTGCTTTGAAATTGAAATTGTTAAGAAACTATTTTTAAATGGTCAAACTGCCCTGGTA
>Ga0209510_1004642_pt1 | contig 11953 bp, 22 predicted proteins | sample BiotimSIPDNA_FD_185749 | JGI IMG/M metagenome (GOLD analysis project Ga0209510, IMG submission 185749) | Anaerobic biogas reactor microbial communites from Washington, USA - Biogas_R1 time_0 SIP DNA (SPAdes) (version 2) | ecosystem: Engineered > Bioreactor > Anaerobic > Unclassified | place... | reverse complement strand
ACACGCGCTGGGCTTCTCACAAACTCGGTTATTCCTATTACACGATAGGCGGTTACGGATGCCTTATCACCGCAATCTCGATGATACTCAACTGGTACGGCAAGTCAACAGACCCTGCTCAACTCAACGACGCTTTGGTTAGGGTGGGGGGCTTCACGGGCGCGAACCTTTACTGGAACGCAATCGCTCAAGTCCAGCCGGACATTTACCTCGCAAAGTCTATTGACTGCTATTACGTTCCAGCGCCCTTACACGAGATAGACGCTCTGCTTGCGGATGACGTTCCCGTTCTGGTGCACGTAGATTTTACGCCGGGTGGCGCGGTAGATCAACATTGGGTGCTCATTGTCGGCAAGTCCGGCAGTGATTACATCATCAATGATCCCTGGACTGGTAAACAAGGCTCGTTTATAGCGAGTTATGGCGACCCTGCCCGCTGGATTTTCCGCATCAGGGCGTACAAACGGAGGCAAGCATGACCCCTATCACAGCATTAGGCTCACGCTACGGTATACAGGGTGCGCTCGGCAGAAGCGTCAAGAGGGCGAGTACCGCCAGCACTTGGTGGGACTTGAACGGCACGATTACCAGTTGCGTTGCGGCGTACCAGCCGAAGGGGGCGGCGAGTTACGCTGCGTCGCTTACCGATTTATCGGGAAATGGTTATGATATTGATGACGGAACTGACCCTTCGTTTAATACAGGCACAGGGTGGTACTTTGATGGGGTGGATGACTATCTTTTCACTTCTACGTTCCCTATAAATAATGGTGATTTTACCATAGCGGCTTTTATTAATCCAACAATTGCCCACAACAACAGTTCAGTAATTTGTTCATCAAATTCTTATAACGGCAGTACTTATATTAACGGATGGATGGCTAAAAGTGAACAATACGATGATACGGGAAAAATTGGTTATTCAGTAAGGAAAGTGGGAGATTATGCATCGAGCATAACGCCTCCTTCTTCAGATTTTGTCGTTGTTTTTACAAGGTCGGGCACTTCGGTGAATATTTACATGGGAGCGAGCAATTGGTCAACAACGACTGGCCCCATGAACTATATATCGGCTAATGGTCTGTACATTGGTGCAAGAATGACAACAACTGCATGTGACTTTTATAAGAATTATATGTACGCGATAGCTTTATATGACACCGTCCTAACCACACAAAATATATCAGACCTTTCAACCGCAATGGCGGCTCTATAACTAATCAACTATTCGGAGGAATAAAACATGGCATCACAAGAAGTAATCTCAATCGTAGTAGACAAAATCGTAACCGCATTCGACAGCGACGTGGCTCTTTTCGAGGCATTCCTGACACGCTCACGGCTCGAAACAGAAGCGGCAACTCTGCAATCCGCAATCCGCAAGGCACAGGCAGAACGGGATGGGGCGGTCACGACAGCAGAGACATCAATTCAGGCGTTACAGGCGCAGTATCAGGCAAAACTGGCAGAGATTGACGCACTTTAGGAGGTGCTGAATGCACGAAAACAGCGGAAACAGCGTAATATTCTACGCTCACTATACAACGGATGGAGTATCAACCACCAGCCTGACTGTCACGATTGACATTTATGAAGTCACACGCGCTGGTACTGCCACGCTGGTTGTAGACGACGGAGCGTGCACCGATGTGGGCGCGGGCATTTATAGATACCTGCTCGCAAGCGGAACTGTTGACGCTGCCGCAGAATATATCGGCGTCTTTCACACAGCCACAGACACGGTAGACGCGCAGGACATTCCTGCTATGTGGGTCATTGACAGGGCTGGCACGGAAAAGTTAGACAACGGCATCACGCTTGCCGATGATGCAATCACCGCAAGCAAGTTTGACGAAAGCACCGCCTATCCGCTCAAGAGCGCTGACACAGGCAGCACGCAGGTTGCAAGGGTGGGGGCTGACTCGGACACGCTGGAAACATTGAGTGACGAGATAGCAGCGGTGAAGGCGGAAACAGCCCTGATTGTTGCTGACACGGGCACGGACGGGGTGAAGATAAACGCAACACAGGGCGCAATCACTTGGGGACAACAGAAGATTATTGCAAATGTGGCTAACGAAGGCGCACTGGATATTCGTAATTCGAATAGTTACGGAATTGGACAGCAAAATAGTGGCGGGACGACGGGACTACTTAATTTTAGCGAAGATGGTGTTGGACAACTCAACGAAGGCGGAACAAACTCCGTATTTAACTATGGACAACAGAAGATTGTTGCGAATGTGGCTGGCGAAGGCGCACTGGATATTGTCAACAGTAACGTCGGTGGTGCCGGTCAGCATAATAAGGGAGGGAGTAGTTCCGTCGGACTTTGGAATGAAGCCGCTGTTGGAACACTTAACGATGGAGAAAGTATAGGTTTAGTTAACAGCGGTTCGCAAGACGTCTCAGGCTTTGATCCTGCACTGGCACTCGAAGCCACGCTCACCGACATCAAGGGTTTGGGGTGGACAACTGAAACATTGAAGGTAATCAAAGACGCGGTGACCAACGTGGACGGCAATGTGGCAGACGTGTTCGATGACGTAGGCGATGTGAAAGCGGTGGTTGATACCATTCTGGCTGACACTAACGAAATCCAGGCTGACCTTGCAGACGGCGGGCGGACTGACTTGCTGATTGACGCTATCAAAGCGAAGACTGACCTGATACCCGCAAGCCCTGCTGAAGCTGGCGAATACACTACAGCGATTGCAGCCTTGCAGACTGACCTCGACAATCCCGACCAGTACAAGGCGGACGTGAGTGCGTTGGCAACCACCGCTCACGTTCAGGAAGTTGAGGATAAGGTTGACATCGTGGACGGCATTGCAGACGCGATTCTTGATGATACCGGCACGAGCGGTGTTCTGCTCTCAACCTCCGCTCTCGGATCAATATTCGATGACGAGGTGATTGTTGGCACGTATACCTTCAGCGACCTGCTCAAGATCATGGCGGCTGCTCTGGCTGGCAAGTTGAGCGGAGGCGGGTCAACCACCCTGAAATTCGAGGGTGTGGACGGCGCAAGTGATGTGATTGTGACAACCGTTGACGCGAATAAAAACCGAACCAACGTTGTGATAACGGTGTAATGATGGATGACTTGTATTGGGGCGGAAGTTACTGGGGCGGAAGTTACTGGGCAGACTCGTTTTGGGGTGCAGCTCTTGTTATCGTTCCATTCGATTACGCCGAAATATGGGACGGCTCGGTTCGACTGATGATGATAGTTGACGGCAATGTGGTACTGAACAAGGAAGTCAACGCAGGCGTAATAATGAATCAAGAGATCACCGACACTTACTCGGAACTGGAGGCTATTTAATGGCTGATACGATTATTCACAATGGCGATGTTGGAACGATTATTCGCCTGACTATTACTGAAGATGATAATACCACTGCTATTGACGTGAGCGGGGCAAGCATCAAAACATTCTACTTTCTAAAGCCGGACGGTACAAAGGAAAACGTGACAGCGGAGTTTGACAGCGACGGCACGGATGGCAAACTGAAATATACGACTGTTGCTGGTGACATCGACGCGGTTGGTCGCTGGCAGGTGCAAGCCTACGTTGAGATCGGGGCGGCGAAATACTATTCTGCCAAAACCACCTTCGTCGTGCAGAGCAACTTAGCATGAGCGGAACTGTATTAGCGATAATCAGCGACACGCACGTTGGTAGCTCAACCGCATTAGCACCGCTTGAATTTAGCGTGCACAACCGGAGCGACTTTGAAGTCCAGGTTACCAAAGCGAATAAGCTCCAAAAGTGGCTTTATGAATGCTGGACGGATTATTGGGATCACGTGTTCAAGTTAGCCAAGAAAAAGCGGCTGATAGTCGTGCATTGCGGCGATCTGGTTGATGGCGTGCATCACGGAAGTCTGCAAGTCATGAACGAGGTTGAGGATCAGGCTGAAGCGTTTGTTGACTTGATGCTGCCGATTCTGAAACGAGCCGATGGATTTTACGGCGTACTCGGCACGGGTCCAAGTCACGCAGGGCAAGACAACGCAACTGAAGCGGCGATCTACCGGGAGTTGGGCGCGGTTGAGTTTGGGCAATCATTGACGCTTGCGGTTGACGGCGTACTCCACGACTTTGCGCATCATGGCAGGGCAGGTGCACGCCCCTGGACTTCAAGCGCGGCTAATTTGGCAACCGAAGTCATTATGGATTATGCCAGTCAAAATATGCCATTGCCTAACTATATTTGGCGTGGGCATCGCCACGTGATAGATGATTCCGGGAACAAACTACCAGGAACGCGTGCAATCAGCCTGCCGAGTTGGCAACTTAAAACATCATTCGGCTGGCGTGCTTCGGCAAACACGGTTAGAAGTGACATCGGCGGGTACATTGTCGTCGATGGTCTGCTTGATGACAGCAAGGCACGCTATAAAGGGCAACCAGATCAGAGAAGGATTATTGTTGTATGACCGAATTTGAACTGCTTGAAGAATTGCAAAAAGAGCTCGGCTTGCCGGACATCGAGCCGGACGAAGTGACCGCTCAATCCGTAGCAGATTACACCGGTTGTTCATGGGGCAAGGCGGCGTCTGTATTGAAACAGAAACTTGCCGCCGGTGAGCTTACATCGCGGCAAGTTAGAACTCATAACGGCAAGCCGGCTACTGCTTACAGGAAGGCGGTCTAATGCCCGTCTACGTTTACCATTGCGATAATTGCCTGAAGCAGACCGAGATATTTCAACACTTCACCGATGACCCGCTCACAGTTTGCCCTGAGTGTAAGCAGCCGACTTTGCAGAAAGTGTATCAGGTCGCGAACGTGCATTACAAGGGGCGCGGCTGGTACGTCAAGGATAAGTATGATCCGGATAAAGGAGCGTAATGGCTGACGACATTCACGTAATACCAAACAATGATTTACACGAGCATATAGTCGGGGCTGCTTGCCCTTGCAAGCCAACAATAGAAATTGTAGGTGCGGTTCTGATTTATACCCACAATTCTTATGATCATCGTGAGATAATAGAATCGGTAGAAGGATGGTTATGTTCAAAATAAGGCGGTGTGATTGCGGTTATAACCTCAAACCAGACTTTTGTGGTTTTTGATACAATAACTTTGGGGTCGATAAAGTGTCGGGGTGACCTTCGGGAAACCTAAAACGCGGGGGCAGTACCCGCCGACTCCACACAGAACCAGACACGCTTAGGCAACCCGACCGCGTACCCCGTCTGGTCATGATAGAGTAAACATCGGGGTAAGACAAAAGCAACTTGTGCAATAAATGCGCAGGTTGCTTTTCGTTCACTTTATCGTTCACTTTATGCGTTGGAGTGAACGATTTATTATTTGGCGCGTTCGCTTTTCGTTATGGCGTAATCTAACTTCATTAGTTGGCAAAGTTTACGGTATAGCCGACAGTCCGCAAGCGCGTAGAATTTCGCCTGAGCCAAAATTTGCGCACTTTTTCGTGATTTGCTCTCACTTGTGAGTGTTTGCCTACCTTGCTATATCACCGCTATTTTATCCATATAGTTTAGTTATTCTCAACTTATTGGCGCAATTATGAAAATCCCGGGAATTGCCCTTGACTTTTGTGCGGAATCGCTTATAATATAGTTAACTATCAATTTAGAAAAGGAGACCCATGTACGATACGCAAGAGATCAGATTATCCCAACGAGAAGAATACAAAAGCACGATTGTCACCTGTCCGAAATGCGGGAGTTATCTCGTGAAAGGGATAGGCCACTATTCATACGTCTGTCTGGACTGCCTGAATGAGTTTAGCGACAGCCCGATGGCAGACGACGACAGCATACCGTTTAGAAAGGAGTAACAATGTTAGACCAACTTTTCGACTTAGCGGTAGGTTGGGCAATTTTATGTGTACCGATGGGGCTGGGCGTGCTGGTTGCCGGGCTGATTGAAGATCGGAGGGGGAGATGATGAGCAACTATCGAGAGAGTTACATCTACCAACTCAAAAAGGAAAATCAGGTATTGTGGGGCGAATTATCCGAGATGGTACGGAACAGTCCCGAATGGAAAGCGGTTCGTAAAGCAATCGAAGCCAACAACACCGAAATCTCAGTAATGCAAGACATCATCAACAGAGCAAAGGAGCAAAATGAACAAGTCAGAATCAATTCAGAACTTATCAGCAGCCTTATCTAAGGCACAAGCGGAATATCCGGCGATCAAGTTCGACTCGGTAAATCCGTTTCTCAAAAACGGTTACGCAAGTTTAGGCGCAATCATAGCAGGGGCGCGTCCTGTAAACGCGAAGCACGGTCTTTCAGTCAGTCAACTCACTTTTGGCGAAGACGGGGTGGCTGGGGTTGAGACCGTGCTAATGCACACATCCGGCGAATGGATCAGCCAGTCTATCTCAATGCCAATCGGCGATGAGAAAGGAAAATCCAACGCACAGGTTGCAGGTTCAATTGTAACCTACTTGCGCCGATATTCTCTCGCTTCAATACTGGGTATCTACTCAGACGAAGACGGTGACGGCAATAAACCAGAGCCGGAACGCAAGCCAACCAGGACGGCAAAACCCACAGCGCAAGCCAAACCAGATGATGACTTTATGACCATCGAGCGAGCGTCCAAGATCACAAACAGCGAGGGCGTGGCTTACGTTGACCTGCCAAACGACAAGTTGCAGGTAATGGTGATCGGTATCAACAAGGCATTGCAGAACGGCGCTGATGACGAAAAACGAGCCGAATATCTCGAAAAGAAACAGGCAATCGGCGTCATTCTCAAAGCACGCGCTAACAAAGAAATTTAGGCGCGGGTTTCCTCCTCCTTTTCCCGCGAGCCCGCCAGTCGGCTTTATAGGCTGGCAGAAAGACTGAGATGGACATTTACGAAAAGATTGAAAAATATTCAGACATCGGGTTCGGAATCGACCTGATTCATCAAGAAAAACAGGCTCTAATCGACACAGTTTTGACACCGGAAATCAAAGAAAAACTCGCAGAAATTGACGCAGAATTTGATCCAAAAGTTGACGAACTTGCGCAACAAAAATCGATGCTGGAAGCCGACATCAAACAGGAAGTTTTGTCCGCTGGCAGAACCGTCAAAGGTACATATCACAGTTTTGTTTGGTCCAAGCCGCGTGTCAGTTGGGATACCAAAGCGTTGGACGGTTATGCGGCTGCACACCCAGAAATAGCGCAATTTAGGGCTGAGGGATCACCCAGCGTGAGTGTGAGGAAAGCATGAACTGTCTGAACTGCAAACACTGGGATCGGCTTTACGAGAATCCGGACGTGGGCGTTTGCGAGTTACATAATGACCACATAATCCAGGCGTACCGATTCCAGTTTGAAGAATGTACCAACTGGGCACAAGGCATTGAACGTGAGCCTTACTTTCACCTGTTTCAAAAGATGCTGGTTACCGCAAGCCTTGAGCCTAACTACCAGCGCATTGAGAAGTTTTACTCGATTCCGTTCGGCGTAATACCGCAGCCGAAGAATAAACAACCGGCCCCACCGCGTTATGCCGTAAAAGACGACCAGTTGGAACAAGTCATTGAATGGCGGCGTGAGAAAAAGAGCCGGTTCTGGATCGCGCAAAAGTTGGGCGTGAGTCCGAAAGCGATTGAAGGTGCTGAACGTAGGTATGCAGAGAAAGGAGAGAAATGAACCCTACTGACTTTTACAGGATGAAATCCGCTGAAATACAGGAAGACGACATCAGACTGGTTGCAGCGTGCATGAGCGAGCACATCGGCGAAGAGAACGCGGTTAAAACAGCAGAACGGATCTATGCTGAGAAAGGAGCAAAATGAACGAGAGCATAATCACGTTAGATGAGAGAAGCCGTTTATACCAACTTGAAGAAACTATCAGGCAAGGACTGAATACCTTCGTGGATGTTGGGAACGCCCTGCTTGAGATACGGGATAAACGGCTCTACAGACAAGAGTATAGCACGTTCGAAGAATATTGCCGTGAGCAATGGAATATGAAACAAAGCAGAGCCTATCAGTTTATGGATTCTGCAAAAGTTGTTGGTAACTTGCAAAGTTCCACAATTGTGGAACTTTTACCGATCAACGAAAGTCAAGCGCGACCGTTGACAACGCTTGAGCCTGCTGAACAAATTGAGGCATGGAAACGAGCGTTAACCTCAACTCCAGAAGGCAAGATCACCGCAGCGATTGTGTTGAAAGCGGCAAAGGAAGTTGAACAGGAACGCCGTGATGAGCGAAGACAAGAGCGTATTGAAAACATTGCTGAAATTGTGGCGAATAATAAGCCAATTGACGGCATAGGCGTTTTTCCTGTTATTTACGCCGATCCCCCCTGGCAATATGACTTTCCAATAAGTGACAGCAGACGCATTGAAAATCAATATCCAACAATGCCAATAGAAGAAATATGTGCTTTACCAGTTGAGAAAATATCAGCACCGGACGGAATATTGTTTCTTTGGGCATCAACGCCGTTTCTAAAAAAGGGTTTGCGAGTTTTAGATGCGTGGGGTTTTGACTATCGAACTTCAATGGTTTGGGTAAAGCCTTCTATTGGACCCGGACAGTGGGTAAGACAACGTCACGAATATCTTCTTATAGGTGTTAGGGGAAGCATCCCTACTCCAAAAGGCGAAAATAAGCCTGACAGCGTTATTGAGTCACCTCGCGAAGAACACAGCAAAAAGCCCGAAATTGTATATGACATTATCGAGCAAATGTACCCGGAATTGCCAAAAGTAGAACTGTTTTGTAGAAGCCCAAGAGAAGGTTGGGTCTCGTGGGGGAACGAAACATGAACAATTTTTATGCAGATGACTTATGGCAACGTCGAGTAAGAAACAAGACACTTGCGCCTTACTACAAAAACATTAGCGATGAAGGACGGTTCATATTTCTTGATAAAGGGAAATTAGCGACAAGGCTTCAAAGAGAATTCGCAATTGACACAATTCTTCAAGGCAAAGGAAATTCGGTTTTTGGAATTGAAGAAAAAATAGTAAGGTGGCCCGGTTATTCATATAAAGCATATACGCTTGAAACAATGTCCTGCACCGTGCCTGGACGCGAGAAAAAAGGTTGGATGCATTATTCAACCTGCGACTATCTTTTATATTGTTTTGTTCAGGCGGATTCAATAAGCATAATTGCGCATCTAATTCCTTTTCCAAAGTTGCAAACATGGTTTTTTGAAAGTGACAGGTATCTTCAATATCGCTCACACGTTATGGAAGAACAAATTAACCGCACAGAAACAAAAATAGTTCCAATAGAAGATGTTTGGAGCGCAATTCCAGAATGTAAAGAGTTACATATCACGGAGGCTGTCTATGGCTAACTACCGACAAATACACACTCAAATATGGCGTGACAACTGGTTTCTGGATTTAGAGCCGGACGAGAAGTTACTGTTTATTTACTTATTCAGCAACGACAACTCCAACCTGGCTGGCTTGTACGAATTGCACGAGCGCATTGTGGCACTTGAAACAGGATTAGACATCAAGCGCATCAATGAGATCGTGAGCAAGTTAGAAAATGACGGGAAAATATTCTATCGTGACGGCGTTGTTTGGATCGTCAATATGCAAAAGTATCATTCAAACGCTGGTGAAAAGGTAAGAAGGAGTATCGAAATAATTATTGACGGCATTCCTGATTGTGAAGTCAAACAAAAATACTGTATTTACAACGGAATCGAGGCTGAAAATACCCTATCAGAAAAAAAAGATACCCTATCTAAAATAAAAGATACCCTATCGTATAGTAAGAGTAATAGTAAGAATAATATTAAGAGTAAAACCGAAGAAGAATCTGAATCAATTGGCGAAACAAATGATTCTTTATGGATTCTATTTTCAGACGTATTTCAGAACTTGACCGGCATCAAGCCAAAGCCGACTAAACCAGTTGTTGAGATGCTTGCGCGTTTTGAATCCGCAGGCGTTACGGTTGAAGAATATCGTAATGCGATCAAACAAATGGGCGAAGGCGGTTATTCATGCACAACGATGAAGTCACCGGAAACGTGGGTTATGAACAACCGCAATCGCAAGCGAGGCAAGCCAGTACAAACGCCTGAAGCGCAGCAGGACAAATTCCGCAAGTTGTATGAGCAACAGAAACAGGTGACGGCGTGAACGACCACATATGCGCGAATTGTAAGTATTTTCAAATCACGTTTACAGTACCACGAGGATCAGAGCCGAAAAAAGAGATATTTCATTGTCAGAAAGAGCACGCGCCGATAGCATGGTTTAGCGGCGCAGGGTGCAAAGATTTTCAACCAAAGCAATCACAATCACAAGGAGCATAAATGTACCAAAAACTAATTATTATTGGCAACTTAGGTTCAAACCCCGAACAACGCTTCACCCCTTCCGGCGATCCAGTCACGACCTTCAGCGTGGCAACATCGCGCAAGTACGGCGAGAAAGATGAGACCACCTGGTTCAGAGTGAGCGTGTGGGGCAAGCAAGCCGAGTCGTGCAACACGTATTTGCACAAAGGATCAAAGGTGTTGGTTGAGGGGCGGTTGAAAGCAGAGCCGAATGTGTACCAGCGCAAGGACGGCACGTGGGCAAGCAGTTACGAGTTGACGGCTGAGAGCGTGCGGTTCTTGACGGCGAAGGGCGAAGACGCGCCCGTTGAAGATTATCCGTTTTAGGAGGATGAGATGAGTGAATTGAAACCGTGTCCGTTTTGTGGCGAGCCAGCCGATGACCGTTATTGCAAACTGGCAAGATGTAGCAATCCGAGTTGCCTTATGAATCAATGGCTAATTGATGATGATACTGCATATCATATTGGCGCGGAATGGAACACCCGTCCGATTGAGGACGCACTGAACAAACGCATTGCCGAGCTTGAGGCAAAACACAAGGTGGCTTTTGGTCTTGTTAGAACATTGAGAAGATATTGTATTTACGCTCACTGGTACAACCCAGATATAAAAGATGAATTCAATGAGTTCGATGAAGAAGTATGTGAATATCTGTCTGAATATAAGGAGCGTGAGGGATGAGTATAAGCGAAAAAGCGAATGACCTATTGAATAAATTTGGCAGTGCCCAATTCGATTTTATGGTTTGGAACACGCCAGATAATTTAGTGGCACGAGATAAAGCTCGTCAAGAAATCTCTGACTACATTGCCGAGCTTGAGGCGGAAAGTGAACGATTTACCGTTCATAGTGACATAGAGCGGCAGGATGATAAATGGATTCCGGAGGTGCAGGAATGAACACGCTTAAACCCTGTCCGTTTTGTGGTGGCACTAAAATTTGTACCGAGAAAGGTATAAATCTTAACTATTGTGACAATTGCTCGGCAGAATCAAATATCGAGCACTGGAACGCCCGCCCGATTGAGGATGCGTTGAACAAGCGCATTGGGGAGCTTGCTGAGTGTGTAGGGTCAATGATGGCTGATGTTTACACGCTAAAGTCTCGCATTGCCGAGCTGGAGGCGGAAAGTGAACGATTCACCGTTCATAGTCACATAGAGCGGCAAGATGATAAGTTATCTGAGCGGGAAGTGTGTGAAGTCTGTGGGGGTGATGGCACAGTCTTATTGAGAGACGGTTATGAAGGACAGGTGATAGCAACAGCAAAATGTATATATTGCAACGGTACTGGACGTGTAAGCAAGGAGAGTGAGGAATGACAATTACAACTTGCCCGAAGTGTGGGTCAATGAATATAACTACCGCTGGGGTTTGTGAAAATTGCGGATGGAGTCAATTCGCTCAAGTGGCGTTATGCACCAGAATTACAGGCGAAATGGAACTCAAAGTGTCTGGCAAAGCGTTGCTCGATGATTACAAGCGATTGCTATTCGAGAACAAAAGTCTTGAATCCCGCATTGCCGAGCTTGAGGGGAAAATTGACCAACTTACCGCTCACGATGCTACAGAGCGGCAGGATGATAAGTGGATACCGGTGAGCGAGAGGCTGCCGGATAATTGGAAGCCTGTGTTGACAATTG
>Ga0209510_1004641_pt1 | contig 11955 bp, 5 predicted proteins | sample BiotimSIPDNA_FD_185749 | JGI IMG/M metagenome (GOLD analysis project Ga0209510, IMG submission 185749) | Anaerobic biogas reactor microbial communites from Washington, USA - Biogas_R1 time_0 SIP DNA (SPAdes) (version 2) | ecosystem: Engineered > Bioreactor > Anaerobic > Unclassified | place... | reverse complement strand
CAGAACAACTGTACGTACAGGACACTGATAGGCAAAATATACGGTAGTATAATCGAAATCGGGGAAATCCCAATCTCCATTCTCGCAGGAAGTAAACACACTGCTTACTAACGCCGTAATAAATGCTATAAATAATATCCTTTTCATTTTCAGTCTTATTTTATTCATGGCTACCATCCTCTATTTTGAACCAGTTCACTGAATTTGTTAACCTCACCAAAGGGAATGGGTCCGTAATACATATGTTCCTTGTATGCGCGACGTTCAACATCGATTACTTCATAGGTAGTACCGGAAATCCTAACACCCTTTGCAGTTTCAGTCAGTTTTTCCATTGGCACCTTCCAACGACGCAAATCCCAGAAACGGACTCCTTCAAAACAAAGCTCTAAACGACGCTCATTACGAATCAATTCACGCATAGCATCTTTGTCATCCTTAATGGATTCAAGATATACATCACCTTCGGTAATACCAGCCCTTTCACGAATAGCCTTAACTACATCATAAGCAGTAAAACCATGTCCATTTGGATCTGATGTTGGGCCCCATGCTTCATTTGCAGCTTCTGCATAACCTAAGAATAGTTCAGTGTAACGAATGAACGGTTTGTACTTCCATCCATTATTGGTTGCACTTGGATTGGCATTAACAACAGGATTCATAAGCTTCCTCAGATAATACCCTGTTCTGGTAGAAGTCTCAATCTTATTAATACCATTATTATCAGGAGAATCAGCGCTGGTGTTGATAACTGTATTATTCGTACCTGCTGTACTTCCATTATAAATGATATACCTGCTTAAACGAGGATCCCTATTTGCATATGGATTGTTGGGATCGTAATTGGAACTGGCATGGTTAATAGGATAACCATTAATAGTTGGGAATGCATCAACCAGGTTTTGCGTAGGATTGATTCTACCACTACCAAATAATGTTGGAGGATAGTTGTCACTCTCCAGATTTGCATTTTGCTCCTTATTACTTCTCCAAAGGATTTCCTTGGGATTCTCACCAGCCTTAAGATTCTCGATGGCATTATTATCCTTATACCATTCACCTCCACTGGGGTCAATATTTCCAACAGGATTTGAGCCTAAACCAGTAATTAAAGCCTCAGCCATATAATTAGCAGCATCTTCCCAATCAATACCTGAACCTTCAGAATATGCAGGACTAGCAGCTAGTAAGGCAGCCTGAGCACGAATTGCTCTTGCAATTTTAGCACTCATCCTGTTCTTGACGTTGTCTCCAAATATTCTTGTGTATACGTCGGCTTTGATTCCACGATCTCTATACTTTGCAGGAACGTCAACATCCTTCTCAACATTACCAAAGTCTTCTGGCAAATAAAGGATTGCTGAATCAACATCAGCAAAAAGTCTCTTTATGCAATCCTCAAAAGAATCCCTTGGAACATTGAACTCAGTGTTATATAGATCTTCTGGTTCAGTTACAATTGGAATACCTAATAATTTACCGTCTGCTGCAGATGGGCCTGCATGGTGCAGCAATAAGTGGTACATATAAAATGCACGCATACCATAAGCATCTCCTTTAAAGCGCTCTTTGAACAATTGAGATGCTAGAGGATCATCTGCCCAATGTACATCATCAACAATAGCCAAAAACTGATTCAGATATTGCCATGAAGCACGAAGATACTGCCATCTGTCCATTGGATTATATGTTGCACTCCAGGCACCTGTGCTCATCAGTCGATAATTGTTGCTCGGCAGGTTTGATACGGCGTCATCAGTAGCCACGTCATTAAATGACCATGATCCAAGAGGATTACTGATATACGCATGACCTAGTAGTCCCAATGCCCAGGAAGGCATCTCCTTCAGGTCTTCGCCTACTTTGTGGTTTTCAATAGCCGGCTCAAATAAATCCTCGCACCCGGTAGAGAAAACAAGTGACAAAGCAAACAGCGTAATTATAGATGATTTTATTATTTTCTTCATAACTATATACGTTTTATACTGAATACACCGTTAAAAGCTACCCTTTAGACCAATATTGTAGAAACGAGTCTGAGGTGCAATTCCGACATTTCTTTCAAGATGCTCACGTTCCTTTGAGATAGTCAAAAGGTTGTATGCACTCACGTACACACTTAGACCATTAACAAATGTTCCTTGGAAAACTGTTTCGGGGATCTGATAGCTCAACTGAACCTGAGATAGGTTAACCCTATCAGTTTTATATAACCAGAAATCCGAATTGCGGAAGTTGTTTGCACCAGTTTCAGTTGTTAGTCTTGGATATGTTGCAACATCTTTTGTCGCTTCGGTCCAACGTCCACGTACTACTTCACTATATTTTGAATCACCGTATATCCAGTAGTAAGAACCATTCTTAAATCCTTTGCCACCAAAGAATCCGTCAGCCATAGCAAAGAATGTGAAATTGCGATATTTTGCAGTAAAGTTAATTCCTAAACGTGTTGGAGTATCCCAACGGCCAAGATAAACCTGGTCATTGTCGTCGATAATACCATCACCATTTTGGTCCTTATAGCGGATATCACCGGGACGAATTACACCACCAAAGACCTGAGTAGGGGCTTCTTCGATTTCTTGTTGACTATTGAAGAAACCTATAGCTTCCAATCCCCACAAACCATTAACATGACGACCAACAGCGGTTTGATAATCATATGCTATGTTTTCGTCTCTTCTGGCAGCCTCAACCACTGAGTGCATTCCACTTACTCCAAGTGTCATATCAAGTTCACCAACACTCTTATTAACATATACACTGAAGTCAAATCCTGAACGATCATCAATATTATAATTCAGATATGGTAGAATTGATGAAGTAGGATATCCAACCTGTGTAAAGTAGTTGGGATACTTAGAATGTGGTAATGTGATATTTCCATCCATCTTACCAACAAAATAGTTGAAGTCAAAGCTCAGAGCTTTCTCCCAGAGTGAACCACGCAGACCGACATTCAACTCCTTACGTTTTATATAAGTCAGATCCGGGTTTTCTCCACGCTGAAACTCTGTTGCAGCTTCACCTCCAAGGTCACCCCAGCTATACCATCCTCCTCTTTGAACAACTTGCTTGTACAGATAATAACCCATCTCATTTCCATCTGCTGCAATATCCATATCATGGCTGATAATACCACCTGACACTGTCAGCATCAAATCATCAAAAGCGGACTCACTCAAGAAGGCTTCATTAGTTGGACGCCAGCCCAATGTTGCAGTCGGAGAAAATCCAAGTCTGTTGTCCTTTGGAAATTTAGCTGAATAAGGTAGCGCTGCGCTAAAGTCAACATAGTACTTGTGTGAAAGGTTGTATGCTAATTGCATTCCAAGGTTTGCATTTGACAGTCTGTGATATTCACCGTCAAATGTCCTTTGCCATGCATTCGCAACTACCATCGCAAAGATATTGTGCTGATCGTTTAAAGTCTTGCTATAGTCAAACTGACCGTTAAAGTTATAAGTATAACGATATGTTTGATAATTAATACTCTCAGTATCAGCCTTTCTGTCAACTCCATAAATAGCCAAACTACTTATTCTGTCCACTCCACCATAATTATTCCATGAAGGAGCATATACAGCATAGGTATTTTCATATGCCTGCTCATAAGTAGTAGCGTAGTCGATGCCATATTTAGCCCTAAAGAATAAACCGTCCAGAATTGAACGTAGGTTAAAGTCAAATCCGGTATTAAACTGGAACTGACGGCTAACATAGGTAGCTTCACCTGCAGCATAAGCAGCAGCAATAGGGTTAGTTGTTTGCTGCTGAGTACCACCGAGGAAATACTTACCATCAATGATATTACCACTTGCATTTACTGCATCCCATGACGGACGGTCATTTTCATCAAGCATGGAAAGTGGAATCAATGGAGCTACCCTATTCGGACGAAGAGAGGCAGCATTACTCCACCAACTGGTTCTGGCAGCTTTTGAATTATAGAAAGTTACATTGGCGTCGGCCTTCACCTTAATGTTCTCATGCAACTTCATATCAATATTACCACGGGCAAAGAACCTGTTTACATTGTCATCAGCAGCATTACCTACATCAAGTAATGTTCCTTCGCGAAAATATCCTGCAGATGTATAGTACTGAACTCTTTCATTACCACCTGTTATTTCAGCAATACCTTCTGAACGATTATACATGTCCTTCAGGAATTCAGAAGAGTACATATTCAAGTCAGGATAACGATAGATATTAGTTCTCTGAGAAGTAAAGTAAATATCTTCCTGAGAATACATAGGATCCTTACCATCATTTACCATTGCTTCGTTGTACAGTGTCATATACTCAGCTGCTCCCAGGTATTTAGGAAAAGACTTGGGTACGTGAACACCAGTATTAACACGAACACTAATTGTTGGATCACTGACAGTACCACGCTTGGTTGTAATCATCACTACACCCTTGGCAGCCTTACTACCATATAGAGCTACAGCTGATACACCCTTTAAAATGGTAATCTGATCAATTTCAGTAGGAAGTACATTGTCGGCGTCACGAACCATACCATCAACTACAACCAACATATCATTCATTCCCCAGATATTGCCGTTAATACCTCCTACAAGGTTTTCAACAAAAGCAAAACTGGTTGATGTATAAGCCTTCTTAGTCATTTCGTCAACATCGATAACAGAAATACCTCCCATAAGGTCTTTCTCATCTATCGTCCGAAATGCAACCTCGACTTTTTTTCCAACTGCATCGCTATTCAATTCTTCAGAATCTATTTCATTAACCTGCGCAGATAGCTGAAGAATATTAAAAGATAGCCCGATACATATTGCAAGACCATTAAATATATGTTTCATTTTTAGTCTATTTTATATTCTCAAGATTTTACCAACCCGGGTTTTGTCCGAACCCTTCGTACATGCTAACGTCAGATGTCTTGATGGGAAGCCAGTAATGTCTCTCAATCAAATTGCGAGTTATAATAGTTTCTTCATCCCAACCTACGACTCTGTTTTCCCTTGGATCAACATCTTTGTCAAGCGGCTCAGCCCTGTCAAACAGCTGTCTGGTCTTAATATTATAAGGATAAACTGTTAACAAGCGCCAACGGCGAAGGTCATTAAAACGATGTCCTTCAAATGAAAGCTCTACAGCACGCTCACGAATCAGCTCTTTCATAAAAGTGCTTAAAGATCCGGTTAGTGAACTATGTACTTCACCAACACCAGCACGTTCTCTAATTGTATTTATTGCCTCAACGGCTGTTTTTGAAAACTTAGGAGATTTTCCATTTGCTCCACCATATCCCTGAGCAGCAGCTTCGGCATACATTAAGTAAACATCAGCAAGACGCATCCATGACAAATGCAAGTGACTACCATGGCTATAGCCAATGCCTGAATCAAACTTGTTTGCAGTAAGAGGAATAAACTTATAGTTCAAATAGCCTGTCCTACTTCCGATTTGTGGATCAATATAGTTACCATTTGTATATAAGTGAGCATATTGGTGCTCTTTACTCAATGAGTCAGTTGCATTTGTAATAACCTTTACACCATCATATACAAAGTTCTTGTAAAATCTAGGGTCTCTATTCTTCCATGGGTACTCAGGATCAAAATCAGTATCAGGGTGATCCAACGGGAGTCCGCTAGCCATACCAAAATAGTTTACATAGTTGGCAGCAGGAGCTAGAACGATCCCGTCACCTTCAGAAATCTTCTGATATTGATATGAGTTCATCTGTCTCCAGTATGAATCAGCACCATAGGTTGGGCTTCTGATAATCGCCTCTTTTTCACCAGGCATTCTCCATCCCTGATCATTTGTATAAAATAAGTTTGAATACTTGTCAAATGAAGCTAACTCATATTGTGTCTGACCACTTTCAACCAAAGCAAGAACTTCACCCAAAGCATCTGCAGCAAGTTTTGCAAACTCTACATCATATGATCCATCCTGCAGAGCATTTGTAGTTTTACCTGCCATCAATGGACTAGCTGCGTATAGATATGTCTTACCCAACATAGCCATAGCCCAGATTTTATTGGCACGCAGCTCGTTATTACCATAAGTAACACTACCGGCACCTGTATTGTCCCAGTTTATTGGTAATAGTTCAGCAGCTTTCTGGAAATCAGCGGCCATCTTTAAAGCGTTCTCCCTGTATGACTCACGAGGCAAACGTAATGGCTGATCACTTGGAAGAACTGTTTCAACATAAGGCATTCCTCCCCAATACTGAGTGATTTGGAAATAGAACCATCCTCTTAGGAAGTAAAGTTGGCCTTCAATAAGATCTCTCTCCTCCTGAGTGGCGTCAATTAACAAACCATTTTCAAGAGCCTGCAGACCAAGATTGGCTGTTCTTATACCATGCCATCCACCTCCCCAAATAGATTTTGCAAAGCGGTCACCTTCAGCACTCCAGTTTCTGTCAAGGAAGCAATCTCCCTTACCGATATGGTCACGATAGTTACCTCTATCAATACTGTGACCCATCAGATATTCACCATTACCAATTGTAATGACTTCATCTTCTCCCCAGTTAAATGAACTAACCCAATATTGCTTGGCAAGATCAGGGTTCAAATGGTACATACGTTCAACAAACCCCTGAAAACGACGGAAGTTCTTGAACGCATCTTCCGGGGCAATAACTGATTCAGGTGCCTTGTCCAGATAGTCTGTACAAGCACTAACACCCACAACGAGTGTTACAGCTATACCATATAGATATTTAACTATATTTTTCTTCATTGCCTTCAATTATAATGATAATCTTAAACCAACGCTATAACGCTTCTGTGTAGGATAAGCACTCCAGCCACCTGTGTTAGATTCACGGTCATCCGGCATATCTGTCCACAGATACAGGTTGTTACCGTTAACAAACACCTTCAGTGAGCTTAGTCCCAGACGCTGCATAAATGCCTGTTTTGAGAAGGTGTATGATAACTCAGCATACTTAAGACGCAAATAAGATCCGTCAAACAGGAAGCGGGTTCCATTTGTATATGGACTAGCCTGAACCTGCCATCTTGGAAGTGGAACGTCTGCATTAACATTTTCCTTTGACCAATAGCTTCCTTCATCAAATACGGTATTACGTACACCACCGAGGCCTTCCAAACCAACATAACGTGTTACGTTAGAAGCTCCGTAGAATTGAACAAAGCCACTAAAGCCCTTGTAATCCAAACCAAATTGGAAGTTTGTAGTGTTCTCCGGTACATTGGAGAATCCATATGGAATTTGGTCAAAGCTTGTAATTACACCGTCAGCATCATAGTCCAGAATAATATAGTTACCTGGCATTCTTTCAGCATCAAGTGCATCATGTGGAGTCGAACCGTAAAGTTCATCCCAGTTATTAAAATAACCGTAATCTACATAAGCACGTGTCTGACCAATTGCCTTCTTTGCCAACTTTTGGTATTCTGGAAGTAGGGTTGGATCATCACGTTCAATAATCTTGTTTTCTGCGTGAGTATAGAATACATTACCCCAAAGACGCCAGTCAGAACCAAGTTTTTTGTTCCACCTTAATTCCAACTCATAACCTTTTTTCTCAACTTCACCCATATTTACACGTGGAGGTGTAGCACCAAAGTAACTTGGGACAGCTCGATCAGTACCGGCCAACAAGATATCTGTTCTTGTTTCCTGGAAGTAGTCAAGTGAGCCTGAGAATACCCCACCTAAGAATGCATAATCAAGAGCTACGTCAAGTTTGGTAGAAACTTCCCATTGAATATTGGGGTTACCTATTGAAGCTTCATAATACCAATCGTAAGGACTATCAGATCCGTTTACACCATTCAGACCTTGATGGAATCTGCCGCCTGAACTCCAACGGTCCATATACAACCATCTTAAATTAGGATCAAACTCTTGCCATGGGGCTCCTGTTCTATCATCACCAATCTGACCATAAGAAACCCTGAACTTCAACATATCCACCCAACTAGCATTCAATTTCTTGAATAATGGCTCTTCTGAAAGCATCCAACCCACAGCACCGGAGTGGAAGAATACGAAGCGATTTTCGGATGCAAACTTTTCAGATCCATTGTATGCACCATTGTACTCAAGCATGTATCGCTTCAAATAATCATAGGTTGTACGGAATACCCAGTTTTCACGATAAATCGGGAGGTTACTACCTCTTGAATATTCCTCACGGCTAGCGTTACCCATAGCTCCAACAGTATGACTACCAAAAGTTCTATTGTAATCAATCTGTCCTGAGTAGTTCATCCTACGATAATTTGCTCCAGTATTAACGCTACCTGCACCAGTCCTCCAGGCATTGTTGTTCTTAAAGTCAAACTTGTAGTTACCATCTTGAGAAACGTTTCTATACTCTGTACCATCTTCAGGATCAATCCACTTTTGAGGATTATCTTCCCAGTCATTTGTATCGTCAACTCCACGGTTTACTTCCTGGAAGCTGTTGTCAAATGCTAAACGCGCATGAACTCTAAGTCCCTTTGTGATAAAACCAAGGTCTTGTTCAAGTACAAAGTCTGTATTTAGGCGTTCGTCTGTGGTATATCCATGACCATTAACACTAACGTCCATCATTGAGTTAGTTGACGCTTGTGTTGGGTTTGGTTGATAGTAACCAAAGCTTCCGTCACTGTACTTAGGACGGAAAGCATCAGGAGCAATACCATAGAATGCAGACCATGCCAGGTGTTCATATTCGTTGTAGTTGGTACCTTCCTTTACAGCGTGAGAACCACTAAGATTAAGCTTAAAGGTTGTAGTCTTTGTCAAAGCAAAGTCAAGGTTGCTACGAACGTTAACACGGTCATATCCAAAGCCGGTTTCATAACCTCTGTTGTTTTCAATCTTCTTATATAAGTCACCTTCGTGAGTATAGTCGAGGGATACATAATACTTAACATACTTGGTACCACCTGAAACACTAACATTAGCGTTATGAGATGTTGCATAATCCTTAAGCAACTCATCAATCCAGTCTACATTGGGATAACGCTCAAATTCTGCCTGATTGGCAGGATACCTATACTTATGTATTCTATCATAAGGCAGGTAGTATGACCAAACATCCGGTTTAAATGGAAGTTCGTGTTCAATTACCTTGTTACGAACCAACAAAGCATCGTATGAGTCCATCAAAGGAGGAAGCTTTGAGTAAGTCTTGAATGTAGATGTATAATTCACATCAATGTTTGCACGACCTTCCTCACCACGCTTTGTAGTAATAAGAATAACACCGTTTGCACCACGAACACCAAAAACAGCAGTAGCAGAAGCATCCTTCAAAACAGAGATGCTGGCTACTGAGTTTATATCTACGCTATTCATGGGTCGCTCGATTCCGTCAACCAGGACAAGAGGTTCACCACCATTCCATGTACTCACACCACGAATAACAATTTCGGGATCTTCTTCACCCGGACGACCTGTAGTGGTCATTGTAACAACACCGGGAAGGTTACCGGTCAAGGCCTGACCCAAACTGGAGACACCACCAGTGCGTTCAAGCGTTTTAGCAGTGGTCTGGGCAATCGCACCGACCACACTTTCCTTCTTTTGTTGACCAAAACCTACTACAACAACCTCGCTGAAGATTTGAGCATCTTCAACCATAGTAACAAAAATTCGGTTCTGGTTAGCAACATTAACAGTTTGAGTTGTCATTCCAAGGAATGTAAATACCAATTCGGTATCTTCTTGCTCAAGCCTGATACTAAAGCGACCATCGAGGTCTGAAATTACACCTACTCCAGGCTTGTCCTTAACTGTAATAGCAACTCCGTAAAGCGGTTCATTATTGGAGTCAACTACTGTACCCTCCACTACGCGCGACGTTTGCGCAAAAATGTAGGATCCTCCTGTCAGAAGCAGAAGGAGCGCCAGCAGTTTTAAACCAACTAACTGATTAAACAGTGGCCATAAATGACTTTTAGTTTTCTTCATTTTTTTTGGTTTTGATATTTTTTTGACTGCTTTTGGGACTTTTTCTTTTAGACTTAAACCCCTCAACAATTTGGTACTAGCTGTACACTAAGCATTTGGGCTAAGTCTTCAAGTCTCTGTCTCTGATTCTATTCATAATTGGGAGTTTAGATTTTTTATCTTAAAAAATGTTTACAGACAAATCTAAGCTCATGTGTTCTCTTTTGTTTTTGTTTATAAGTATTCATTGTTTGATTTTAGATAAAAAAGCAAACAATTGTGAAAATCCGACGCAGGAAATACTTTTAATATTAGATACACCAACATCCTAGTTAATTCTTTTTCTTTTACTTACATCATTTTATTGTATCTATAAACTAAAATCGATAAATTCTTGAACTACAAAGAATGTTAACCAGAGATAAAAAGAAAACCCAGTTTCTGAATCATGCTGGGACATTCCGATATGAATTACTAAAAAGCACTTCGTACAAGTCTAAATCCCTGATCTGGCCCCATCCCTGAAGCTTCAAACAGCCCCCTGTACCTAACAGCACATGCATGCTCACCTCCAATCCAACCTCCACCTCTCCAGACTCTCGCATAACCCTGCAGAAGCTGTTTGTCTTCGTACCAATCCCAGCACCATTCCCTTACGTTGCCAGACATATCATAGAGACCGCAACTGTTTGACTGCTTACGACCAACCCTGTGAGTACGCCCTTTGTTTTCCTCAATAGCAGACCAGCTCCAATCACCTTCAAGAAAGCTTTTGCCTGAGTTTCGCCAATACCAGGCAACTTCATCCACCTTATCACTTCCACTGAAGATATATCCACGGCCAGCGCAGGATGCAGCAAACTCCCACTCAGCTTCTGTCGGCAAGCGATATCCATTTGCCGTGGTGTCAAACAACACAGTCCACTTTACACTATCAATTTCATTGAAATTAACATGATCTGTCTGATCCTTAATAATTGTATAGCATGGCTGCAAACCTTCCTTCAAACTTCGTCTGTTACAATACTCTACACAATCATACCAACTTACATTTTCAACTGGAAGGTCAGCCCCTTTGAAAAATGAAGGATTGCTTCCCATCACCTTAGTCCATTCTGCCTGAGTTACCTCATGCCTGCCAATGTAATAATCCGACAACTCTATTGCATGATCCATATATGATGGCACAAAACTGTCTCCTTTAATCAATACCATGTTTTTATCAATCTCCGAACAACATGACGAGAAAACCAAAACAAAGAATAACCCTATGTGTGTAATAGCAGATCTCATAAGCATATTATTTATTAAGATGTGTTGTCTGCGCAGAAGCGCAGACAACACTTGTTAAAGTAAGTCCGACCAGGAAAATTAAATCAGATAATTATTGAACGGGAACAAACCTCCACTGGGCATTGGGATGTGTGGTGTTTGCGTACTGGCTGACTGCAGAACCGCTGGTTGTTCGGCCATAGCCATCCAGATACATACCTGTACCCCTGTTCCTTAAGCGATAGTAGCCGTCTCCGGCTGCTTCAAGACTCCACTGAGCATTTACATGAGTAGTATTTGCATACTGCCCTGCATTATCACCATTGTTGGTTCTGCCCATTCCGTCAATATATAATCCTGTCGCACGATTCTTGAATCGTTCGTAACCTCCGGAGGCCTCACGTATCCAGTGTGCATTCTGGTGATTTGTATTGGCATATTGACCAAGATCTCCACCATTGTTTGTTACACCCATCCCGTCAATATACAATCCTGTTGCACGATTCTGAATTCGGTAGTACTGGGTGCCACCTCCACCGTTATTACCTCCTCCGGTACTGCTACCAGCATTCCATACGGTCACATTCGCATATCCCTGACTGCCACCATAAGCTTCAGTCAGCAGTATAGCATAGGGTGACCAGTCATTTCCCAGATTAAGACCTACACTTGCCCATGCATTAACATGATTGGCAAACGTTACTGCACCTCTATACTCGCCTGTAGGACGTGAATTTCCCCACCTTTCATTTACATAATATTCTATCAGAGGATTCC
>Ga0209510_1004635_pt1 | contig 11961 bp, 13 predicted proteins | sample BiotimSIPDNA_FD_185749 | JGI IMG/M metagenome (GOLD analysis project Ga0209510, IMG submission 185749) | Anaerobic biogas reactor microbial communites from Washington, USA - Biogas_R1 time_0 SIP DNA (SPAdes) (version 2) | ecosystem: Engineered > Bioreactor > Anaerobic > Unclassified | place... | reverse complement strand
CCTCGACACCAACGTGATCCTGCACGACTACAAATGCCTGGACAACTTCGAAGAAAATGATATCTACATCCCTTTCATCGTGTTGGAAGAGTTGGACAAGTTCAAGAAAGGCAGCGACCAGATCAACTTCAACGCCCGTGCTTTCGTGCGGGAGCTGGACCTGATCACCGACGATGATCTCTTCACAAGCGGAGCCGACCTGGGTGTGGGCAAGGGCAAGCTATACATCGTGAACGCATCGGCAGTCAACAAGAAGATCAACGAAGCCTTCCCGGAAAAGATACCCGACAACAGGATCCTCACCGTTGTGGATGACATCGCAACGAAACACCCGCAGATGAAAACAATCCTGGTATCGAAAGATATCAACCTGCGGATGAAGGCCCGCTCACTGGGCATGCTCGCCGAGGATTACATCACCGACAAGGTGACCAATATCGACATCTTCGATCAGGGTGAGGTGGTGATTGAAGGGGTCAACCCGGACCTGATTGACCTGATCTACGCACAGAACGGAGGAGTGGAGCTGGAGGCTTTCACCTTCGAGAAACAGCCGGATCCGAATCAGTGCTTCATTCTCAAGAGCGAGCGCAACAGCGTGCTGGCACGTTACAACCCTTTCACACAGAAGGTCGTCAAGGTAGACAAGGAGAACAACTTCGGCATACAGCCACGCAACGCGGAACAGGCCTTCGCCTTCGAGGTGCTCAACGATCCGGATGTGAAGCTGGTGGGCCTCACCGGCAAGGCGGGTACCGGTAAGACGCTGCTGGCACTGGCATCGGCACTGAAGCAGCATAAGATCTACGGGCAGATCCTGTTGGCGCGTCCCATCGTCTCCCTCTCGAACAAGGACCTGGGCTACTTGCCGGGCGACGAGAAGCAGAAGGTGGCACCCTACATGCAGCCGTTGTTCGACAACCTGAATGTGATCAAGACACAGCTGGGACAGAACAGCCCCGACCTGCGGGTGATCGATGAGATGCAGAAATCGGGACAGTTGGAGATCGAGGCGCTCGCCTTCATCCGCGGACGAAGCCTCACCGAGACCTACTGCATCATCGACGAGGCACAGAACCTGACGCCCCACGAAGTGAAAACAATCATCACCCGCGCGGGAGAGAACACCAAGATGGTCTTCACGGGCGACCTGCAGCAGATCGACTCCCCCTACCTCGACACACAGTCGAACGGCCTGGCTTACATGATCGACAAGATGAAGGGGCAGACGCTCTTCGGTCACGTGAACCTGGTGAAGGGCGAACGCAGCGAGCTCTCAGAACTGGCGAGCAACCTTTTATAGCTAATCACTAACAGCTGACAGCTATTTTTTCATTATCTTTGCATCCCGATAAAAGAAATCAGACGATGCAGAAACCAACCATACCCAAAGGGACCCGTGATTTTTCGCCCGAAGAGACGGCGAAGCGCAACTATATTTTCGATACCATCCGTGAGGTATACCGCCTCTACGGCTTCCGCCAGATTGAGACACCGGCAATGGAGAACCTCTCCACGCTGATGGGCAAGTATGGCGAGGAGGGGGACAAGCTGCTCTTCAAGATCCTCAACTCGGGCGATTTCCTCTCGTCGATGAGCGAGGCGGACCTGAAGGAGGGCAACGCTGCAAAAACAGCTACCCGCATCTCGGAGAAGGGTTTGCGTTACGACCTTACCGTACCCTTCGCACGCTACGTGGTGATGCACCGCAACGAGATCACCTTCCCCTTCCGGCGCTACCAGATACAGCCGGTGTGGCGGGCCGACCGCCCGCAGAAGGGTCGCTATCGCGAGTTCTTCCAGTGCGACGCCGACATTGTGGGATCGGACTCGCTCCTCAACGAGGTGGAGCTGGTGCAGATCATCGACGAGGTGTTCAGTCGCCTGGGCATCCGTGTTGCAGTGAAGCTGAACAACCGCAAGATCCTCTCCGGCATCGCTGAGATCATCGGCGAAGCGGACAAGATTACCGACATCACCGTGGCGATCGACAAGCTGGACAAGATAGGACTGGAGAAGGTAAACGAGGAGCTGGCATCAAAAGGAATCGCACAGGAAGCAATCGACAGGCTGCAACCGATTATCCTACTGAGCGGAAGCACCGCCGAGAAGCTGGCGAAGCTACGGGAGCTGCTGGCATCCTCTGCAACAGGCACCAATGGCGTGGAGGAGATGGCGTTCATCATCGCCAGGACGGCAGCGTTGCAGCTTCGCAACGAGGTGGAGCTGGACCTGACACTGGCGCGCGGACTCAACTATTACACCGGCGCGATCATCGAGGTGAAAGCACTCGACGCTCAGATCGGCAGCATCACCGGCGGCGGTCGCTACGACAACCTGACCGGCATCTTTGGGCTGCCGGGTGTCTCGGGTGTGGGCATCTCCTTTGGTGCGGACCGCATCTACGATGTACTGACGCAACTGGAGCTCTTCCCGGAGAGCTTCTCCCACTCCACCGAGCTGCTCTTCGTGAACTTCGGTGAACGGGAGGCAGACTGGCTTCTCCCCCTGGTGGCGAAGATACGTCGCGAGGGCATCTGCTGCGAGCTCTATCCCGAAGCTGCAAAGATGAAGAAACAGCTCTCCTATGCCGACAGCAACCGGATCCCTTACGTGGCTATGGTGGGCGAGAACGAGATGAAGGAGGGCAGGATCACGCTCAAGAACATGCAGTCGGGCGAGCAGACGAGTGTCACCCCCGATGAGGTGGCGGCAATTGTGGAAAGCAGATCATAAAAATAAAGGGGATTTACTGCTTGTAGGAGTAAAACAACCGATGCTTCAAGCTCAATCCTGTTTTGGGATCGAGGTTTATTTGTGATACAATTTTCGATTTCCCTTTAATGGCGACTCTTATATTCTTTCGATACGGTGATTTCAACAGTTCAATATCACCCTTTGGATATACAATCAATTCATCGAGCAGGATGATTTTTTCTTCCTGCTGAACTTCCCTCTCAGCACCTTTATTATCCTGAGAATATGCAGAAAGGAGAACCAACATAGCGTATACGGTTACAACAATCTTTTTCATGCTGTAATGAAGTTTGTTTTCCTGGTTGGGGACATTTTTAAAAAAAAGAAAGTAAATAATTACTTTTTGAATAACTGCACCTATCTGAAATCAATTCAGTCAGATTAATTGTTTACGACAGATTATCTCTTACAAATATATTAGATTTAATTGGCGATGACATCTCTTACTGATTATTTAACACCATAAAAGAGAGCATCATGCTTATTACGCGGCATGTATGGACGGGTTGGAATTTTGATTGAACGAAACAAACAAAGAGGGTGCATCAAATATTGCGTTTTGATGCACCCTCTTTATCTTATGAATGGATGATCTTCACATCTACGGCATTCATTCCCTTGGGACCGCGCTCAAGCCGGTAGGTGACCAGGTCGCCCTCTGCAACTCCGTGCTCGGCATTGCTCTTGTGGAAGAAGTACTTGATGACACTGTTCCCTTCGCGGATGAATCCAAAACCACGGGTCTCATCGTAGAAGTCGACACGTCCTTCCGGGTCGCCCACCTCTTCGGTGGCCTCCTTGCGGGGTACGGAGATCTCGATATCTTCCAGTTCAATCCTCTCCTCCTCCTGAATGGGTTCTGGCGGTGTATCGATGATCACACCATTGGCATCAACATAGGCAATCATGTCCTCAAAGGAGCTGGTACCCTGTTGTTTGCGTTCCTCTTTTTTCTTCAGTTTCTCTTTCTTCTTCTGCAATTTCTGCTTCTCGATCTCTCTTTTGTTGAATGAATTTGATCTTGCCATTGATTCGTTTAAATAGTTTTTAGGTTAGTTTGTTATTATATTAATAGCTGTAAGCTGTAAGCTGTAAGCTGTAAGCTGTAAGCTAATTTGCAATCGGCAGCTTCCGCCCCGTAAGCTTCTGAATGTCGCGCAGCATCGGCTTCTCCTCCTCCGTACAGAAGGTGAGGGCCCGACCGCTGTTGCCGGCACGACCGGTACGCCCGATGCGGTGCACATAGGTCTCTGCCACATCGGGCAGGTCGTAGTTGATTACCAGGTCAAGCTGGTCGATGTCGATGCCGCGGGCGGCGATATCGGTGGCGATCAACACCTTCGTGGTGCGTGCCTTGAACTCGCTCAACGCCCGCTGGCGTGCGTTCTGCGACTTGTTGCCATGGATGGCAGCACTGCCGATGCCTGCCTTTGTAAGGATGCGTGCAATCTTGTCGGCACCATGCTTGGTACGTGAGAAGACCAGCACCGAATGATTCGGTTCCTGTTTCAGCAGGTCAATCAGCAGATCCTTCTTATCCGGTTTCTCCACCAGGTAGATGCGCTGGTCGATGGTCTCCACAACTGAGGAGACGGGCGTCACCTCCACGCGCACCGGCTTGTGCAGGATGGTACGTGAGAGCGTGGCAATGGATTCGGGCATGGTGGCCGAGAAGAAAAGCGTCTGCTTGTGCTTGGGCAGCAGTGGCAGCAACCGCTTGATGTCGTGGATGAATCCCATGTCGAGCATCCGGTCTGCCTCGTCGAGGACGAAGTGGCGGATGTGCTGCAGGGTGACGATGCCCTGACCGATCAGGTCGAGCAGGCGACCCGGTGTGGCGACAAGGATGTCGATGCCCCCCTTGAGGGTGTTCACTTGTGCATGCTGCTTCACACCTCCAAAGATGACGGTGTGGCGCAGGCGGGTATATTTGTTGTACTCACGGATGCTGTCGTCGATCTGAATCGCCAGCTCACGCGTGGGCGTCAGGATCAGCGCCCTGATCTCTCTCTTCTTTCCTTGTGGTCTGTCTGAGCAGAGTTGCTGGATGATGGGGATGGCGAAGGCGGCTGTCTTGCCGGTGCCTGTCTGTGCCAGTCCCAGGATGTCTTTGTTGTGCAGCGCCGGTATGATGGCTTGCTCCTGTATCGGTGTGGGGGTTGTGTATCCTTTTTCACTGAGAGCCCTTAAGATCGGCTCCATGATCTCTAAATCGTTAAATGTCATTCGTTTTGTCTATGGCTGCCATTTTTTATTGATGAGGCAGCTTTGTTGTTATTGTGACCGCATGTAGGTGGGGATCCTGATTCCCATGCCCATTTCTACAGGGCGGTTGATGGTTCTCTCTCTGACCGTTCCTACCGTACAACGGCAGAATCCGGTTTACGCTCCCCTCTGTCCGCAGACCCTGGAGAAGGAGGTTTATTAACAAATGGTGGGGAAGAACTAAATGAGTAGGACCTGCACGCGATATGTTACGGGGAACAAAGATAGGTAAAAAAAATCACATTTGCATGTTTCATGCTTTTATTCTATCTTGCTTCATGGTTCTTAGTTCATGGTTCTTAGTTCATGACCTCAAACGTACAAACATAATAACGTAATAACGCAATAACGTAATAACCTAAAAACCAAAAAACGTTTTCAAACTCCCCCAAAAAGAGTTTCCTTTGCACAAAATTTCAGAGAAATGGTCTCAATCGACAACCTCACCGTAGCATTCGGCGGATTCACACTCCTCGACAACATATCTTTCGTACTGAACAGGAACGAGCGGGTGGCCCTCACCGGCAAGAACGGCGCCGGCAAGTCGACCCTCCTCAAAATCATGGCGGGACTGCAGCAGCCCTCCTCCGGCAACATATCACTCCCGAAGGAGGTATCCATAGGCTACCTGCCCCAGCAGATGAAGCTGAGCGACGGGCGTACCGTACGCGAGGAGGCTTCGCTCGCCTTCGAACATCTGCAGAAGATGGAGTTGGAACTGGAGCGGCTGCACCGGGAGATGGCGGAGCGGACCGACTACGAGTCGGACGCCTACCGGCAGGTGATCGAACGGGCGACCGACCTGCAGGAGCTCCTTCAGATGTCGGGCATCCACAACTTTGAGGCGGAGGTGGAGAAAACGCTCACCGGGCTTGGCTTCTCACGTGCCGATCTGGAACGCCCCACACGTGAGTTCAGCGGTGGCTGGCGCATGCGCATCGAGCTGGCCAAGATCCTCCTGCAGGCACCCGACGTGCTCCTGCTCGACGAGCCTACAAACCACCTCGACATCGAATCGATCCAGTGGCTCGAAAACTTCCTCTCCACACACGCCAACGCGGTGATGTTGGTGTCGCACGACAGGGCTTTCCTCGATGCGGTGACCACCCGCACCGTGGAGATCATGCTGGGCGACATCCACGATTACAAGGTGAGCTACAGCAAATATGTGGAGCTGCGCAAGGAGCGTCGCGAGCAACAGCAACGTGCCTACGAGAACCAACAGAAGCAGATCAAGGATACGGAGGATTTCATTGAGCGCTTCCGCTACAAGGCCACCAAATCGAACTAGGTACAGTCGCGCATCAAACAGCTGGAAAAGATTGACCGCATAGAGGTGGACGAGGTAGACAACTCACGCCTTAACCTTAAGTTCCCGCCGGCACCCCGCTCGGGCAGCTACCCCGTGATCATGGAGGAGATGGAGAAACGCTACGGCGACCACCTGGTCTTCAGCAACGTGACGCTCACCATCGAGCGGGGTGAGAAGATTGCCTTTGTAGGCAAGAACGGCGAAGGGAAATCGACACTGGTGAAGTGCATCATGCAGGAGATCGACCATGGAGGCAAACTGGAGCTGGGACACAACGTGAAGATCGGTTACTTCGCACAGAACCAGGCACAGCTGCTGGATGAGGAGATGACGGTGTTCGAAACCATCGATCATGTGGCGGTGGGTGACATACGTACGAAGATACGCGACATCCTGGGAGCTTTCATGTTCGGCGGCGAGGCATCCGACAAGAAAGTGAAGGTGCTCTCGGGCGGTGAACGGAGCCGCCTGGCGATGATACGCCTCCTGCTGGAGCCGGTGAACCTGCTGATCCTCGATGAGCCTACCAACCACCTGGACCTGGCATCGAAAGATGTACTGAAGAAGGCAATCCGGGAGTTCGACGGCACCGCCATCATCGTGTCGCACGACCGTGATTTCCTCGACGGACTGGTGGACAAGGTGTATGAGTTCGGCAACGGCAAGGTGCGGGAGCACATTGGCGGCATCTACAACTTCCTCTCGAAGAAGAAGATGGAGACGCTGCAGCAGCTGGAGCTCTCCGCATCCCCCACTTCAAGAAAAGAGGAGAAGCGGGAGGAGCCGTCTGAGAACAAGCTCTCCTACCAGGAGCAGAAGGAGCAGAACCGACAGCAACGCCGCCTGGAGAAACAGGTGGCAGAAGCGGAGCAGAAGGTAGCATTGCTAGAAGTGAAACTGAAGAAGATGGAGGAGCAACTGGCCACTCCCGAAGGTGCCTCCAACATGGAGCTGCTGCAGCAATACCTGGAGGTGAAGGCGCGTCTCGATCAGGCGATGAACAACTGGGAGCGGGCGACGACGGAGTTGGAAACGTTTATACAATGAGAAAGACAGATATCAAGGGTTCAAAGTATGGTAAATAATGAACAACAATAATCAAGCAACGTTTTATTATTGGACAATCGCATAAAAATATAACAACACTTGCCCAATTACAAAAAAAGGTATTAACGAATATATGGCTAACTTAAGCAAATTCATACTCAACAAGATCATGGGATGGAAGGTGGTGAACACTTTCCCCGAGGTTCCAAAATGCGTGTTGGCAGTGGCACCCCACACCAGCAACTGGGACTTCGTGGTGGGCAAGCTGGCCTACAACTCGCTGGGGCGGCAGGCCAACTTCCTGATCAAGGCAGAGTGGTTCTTCTTCCCCTTCAACATCTTTTTCAGCCGCATAGGCGGCATACCGGTGAAAAGGGGAAAGAGCGGATCGCTGACCGAGATCCTGGCGAATGAGTTCCGTACACGCGAATGGATGCACCTGGGCATCACACCAGAGGGTACACGCAAGCCGGTGAAGGAGTGGAAAAAAGGGTTCTATTTCATTGCCGTGAAGGCAAGGGTGCCGATCCTGCTCATTGGTCTGGACTATGGAAAGAAGGAGGCCCGCGTGCTCGACCTCTTCTACCCCACCAACGACTACCGGAAGGACATCGTAACAATCAAGTCCTACTACAAGGATGTGCAGGCCAAGAAGCCGGAGAACTTCATCCTCTAGATTTTATTGTACTCTGATAGCTTTCCTATTCCTCCCCGAAGTTGAGGGATAGCTGTATCCCCTCGGGTGGCATCAGCCCCTGACCGGCATCGGCGTTCTTCAGGGTGAGCCCCATCAGGCGTATCTTGCGGTCGAGCAGGTCGTCGGCTTGCAACAGTAGCTCCTTGCCCAGGTCAAACAGCTCACTGTAGGTGCGGATGTAATGCCCTACGGTGCGGCTGCGGGAAATCACCGTGAAGTCGGCATACTTGATCTTGAGCGTCAGCGTACGCGCCATGAACTTCTTCTTATCGGCCCGACGGTGTACCTCCAGCGCCAGCTGGTCGAGCGCTGCCAGGATATCGACCATCTCCTCAAGGTCGTCGGCATAGGTCTCCTCGGCACCGAGCGACTTGCGCACCCGCTCCGATTCCACCTCACGGTGGTCAATTCCCCGTGCAAAATGGTAGTAGGCACTGCCTACCTTCCCGAACTCACGTACCAGGTCGGGCTCCTCCCACTGCTTCAGATCCTTTCCCGTATGAATACCCAACTCGGCCATACGTGCGGCAGTCACCCTCCCCACCCAGAAGAACTTGTTCACCGGCAGCTGCTCCACGAACGCCTCAGCCTGCTCCGGCTCAATCACAAAGAGGCCATCCGGCTTCCGGTAGTCGGAGGCAATCTTAGCGAGGAACTTGTTGTAGGAGACACCGGCGGAGGCGGTGAGGCGTGTGCGGTTGTAGATCTTCTGCTTGATCTCACGGGCGATAAGCGTGGCGGAACGGTTGCCCTTGTGGTTGACGGTGACATCGAGAAACGCCTCGTCGAGAGAGAGCGGCTCCACCTTGTCGGTATACTCGAGGAAGATCTGCATGATCTGTCCGGAGATGGAGCGATAGTGTTCAAAGCGGGGCATGACGAAGATCAGGTGGGGACACTTGCGCAGTGCCGTAACGGAGGGCATGGCGGAATGGATGCCATACTTACGTGCCTCATAGCTGGCAGCAGCCACAACGCCCCTTTTGCCTCCGTAGCCCACGGCGACTGGTTTGCCACGATAATCGGGATTGTCGCGTTGCTCGATGGAGGCGTAAAACGCATCCATATCCACATGGATGATCTTCCGGTTCATAAGCACAAATATAACGGCAATTTGTTACATATCAAAGGAAAAGGGTGCTTTATCTTCTTTTATAAGATCAATTTGTGCGAATCTTTTGCATCGGTTGCTCTGATCTCTACATTTTTTTTATCGAGATGTTGTCTTCTCCCGAACAATGATTTTCTTGACGGAAATTCCGAGGCCCTACTAACATAAAGAAACCCTCCGCTGTCGCATCACTCTCCCAAGATCCGTTTACAAACCATCTCGGCACTGATCACCGCCATGGGGAGACCCGCCCCGGGTGTGGTGGAAGCACCCACGTAGAAGAGGTTGCCATACTCCTCATCGTAGTTCTTCGGGCGGAGGGCACCAATCTGGCTCAACCGGTGGGAGAGTCCCAGGCCGCTTCCCATGTAGAGGTTGAACTGCTTCTCCCACTCCTGCGGGGTATAGATGGTGCGGGTGACGATGTGGGGCATGATGTCGATGCCGATACGCTTGGAGAAGTCGCCCAGGATGCTGTCGACGATCTCGTCACGATCGCTCCAGTCGGGCTTGTACTGGAGACTGGGTACCGGGCAAACAATAAAGAGGCTCTCGCACCCCTCCGGCGCACACTGGGGATTGTGCTTCGAGACAGCGTTTACGTAGTAGGGGATGATGAATCCTGCCACCCCCACGGCGTAAATCACCGCGATGCGGCGGATCATCTCTCTCTCTTTGATGGTGTATCGGGGCATGTTTGTCAGTTGTCTGTGTACAGGAGTCAGTGGTCAGTTTTTAGTTCCAGGTTCATCAATATTCGAGCTTCAAATCATGAACCATGAACCATGAACCATAAACTATGAACCATGAACTTTTTGATGTATCATCTTGAACCATTCGGTGAAGCACTCGGGATGCTCTCTCATCTCCTGCTGCAGAGCATCGGGAGAGATGTATCGCCATTCATCTACCTCATCTGGGTGCGGCTGTGGCAGTGCATCACTGGTGAGGGTGAAGACCCTGTCGTACTCATGCTCGGTCAGCTCATCATTCACCTTCGCCCTATAGACAAAGTCGAAGAGGTGCAGCAGCTCCTCACCGGCATACATGCCCATCTCCTCCTGCAGGCGGCGGCGGGCCGCAGCGGCATACGTCTCTCCCGGGAAGGGATGGGTACAGCATGCATTGGTCCACAGACAGGCAGAGTGATACTTGCCGGCAGCACGGCGGTGCAGCAGCCAGTCGCCGGCAGAGTTGAAGACCAGCACCGAGACGGCACGGTGCAGTGCGGGCAGGCGATGTGCCTCCATCTTGTTCATGGTGCCCAGCGGGTTGTCCTGCTCGTCAACCAGCTGCACCGGTTGTTCGTTGTCGCTCATACGATTTCCATATGGAGTTTGTGTTTGATCACGGCACCAGATAGCAGGCGGAACTTCTCCGCGTTGGGCACACGAATGCGGCGGGTGACCAGCTCAGCGGCAGGGGTATTGCGTATCTTGCCAAGCAACCTCATGTAGTATTGGTAGGCGGTGTATACCGCCAGGCGTGAGCTGTCGGGCAGTCGCCTGATCCCCTTGAGTGCCTCGGCGAAGTCGGCCTCGATGTCGCGTACCAGCTCCCGCTTGGTCGCCTCGTCGAACTGCTCCATAGTGAAGCCGGGGAAGTAGACACGTCCCAACTCCAGCACATCCTGACGCAGGTCACGCAGGAAGTTGACCTTCTGGAAAGCGGAGCCCAGCCGCATGGCGGGAATCACCAGCTCACCGAAGAGGCGGTCGTCGCCGTCGCAGAAGACACGCAGACACATCAGCCCCACCACATCAGCCGAACCATAGATATACTGATCAGCTTCCAGCCGGGTGGTGTAGAACTTCTTATCCAGGTCGGCCCGCATGCTGGACAGAAATGCCCGGATGTAGGCATCGTCAATGCGATAGCGGTTGACGGTGAACAGGAAGGCCTGTATTACCGGATTGGTGCTGACACCCTGTTCCCGGGCGAAGTTGTAGTCCGCTTCAAAGCGATCGAGCAGTGCCCGCTGGTCGTGTCCATGAAACGAGTCAACAATCTCATCGGCCAACCGCACGAAGCCGTAGATGCCGTGAATCGCCTCCCTGACCGGAGGCGAAAAGAGTTGTGTGGCAGAGTAGAAGGAGGTGCTGTAGAGTCGGGTTACCTCACGGCTTACACCGAAGGAGAGTGCCCGATACATGAGGAAACCGGTGCTTTCCATAATCATCTGTCAAGGTTGTAAAATTGTCTGAGAACCATCCCACTTCGGATGACACAGGCAAATATAACAGCATTTTTCGGATTTCCCTTTCAGGAGCAATGTTTCACTCCAACTTTAACTATTCGGACAGCAGAAATGCCGCTCCTCACGGGGCAGCATCTCCTGTTGGACTAAATAATTATCAAATGTTCACTGTGTTAAGTCAGCCAGCTATAACCTTGAACGCCTCGTAGACCAGGAAGGCAGGCCATACAAGCGCCTTGAGGAATCCCAGCACCCCCATCCAGAAAGTGGCGGCGGTGGAGATGTACCACACGGCCGCGCCAATCACGCCCAGCCCGTATACGGCATCACCCGCTGAACCGCTTCGTTGTGTTTTCTCGCACATAATATTGAGTGTTTAAGTGATTAAGTCCAACCAAGTAGCTTGGCGTTGAAGCCAACCATGTATGCTGCAAATATACTAAAATTTCAAAAAACAAAACAATTTTCAAAAAAAATATGCATCAGTAAATGAGACTGTTTGCTCACACCGGGAATTGCAGCGTGATAGCGGTGCCCTCTCCATCGGACAAGAGCGACACCGATCCCTTGTGCAG
>Ga0209510_1004625_pt1 | contig 11987 bp, 12 predicted proteins | sample BiotimSIPDNA_FD_185749 | JGI IMG/M metagenome (GOLD analysis project Ga0209510, IMG submission 185749) | Anaerobic biogas reactor microbial communites from Washington, USA - Biogas_R1 time_0 SIP DNA (SPAdes) (version 2) | ecosystem: Engineered > Bioreactor > Anaerobic > Unclassified | place... | reverse complement strand
GTGGATTGGCGATAGTGGACAATAATGATAATGTTCTCTACAACCCTTCCACTTTGTTAACTCCTGCAGATGCACGCGCAATAGTACCGCTAAACGGTAATACGAATCCATTACAAGAATTTCTCAATATCATACATTAGAGGAGGACAAATGCAAACTAAATTAATCTTTATCCAGGCTCTTTCTTCACTTCAACCCGGCACCGGTCAAGGCGTCGGTGTCATTGATCAACCAGTCTCGCGCGAAAAAGCCACCGGGCTTCCCTACCTTCCCGGTTCTACAATCAAAGGGGTCTTACGGGATTGCTGGGAACTCGAACGCATTCCCGATCTCGAGGAAGTCTTTGGTCAAACCACTCAAGCCAATGAACCTTACGCCGGCTCAGTTTCCTTGATGGATGGCAGGTTGCTTCTATTGCCAGTCAGATCGCTGGCTGGTGTGTTTGCCTGGGTGACTTCACCGTTCATCCTGAACCGTCTTATTCGCGATTGTAAGATGGGGAAAATTCCGGGTGCTTTGCCCGCAGCAGTGACTGGGCTTGCCAATGACAGGGTATTGCTGACCCAAACTCCGGTCCTCAAAATTACGCCCAATAATAACAGAGTCATTTTGGAGGATTTACCAATTGATGTTGCCGCTGCAAACCCGCTTGCGGATGCCTGGGCAGATTGGTTGGCAAAAACCATACAGCCAAATGATCCGGATTGGCAGGCCGACTTCAAGAAGCGTTTTTGCATCGTATCCGATGACGTTTTATCCTACTTTTCTGAAACCGGTACAGAGGTCACACCACGAATACGTATCGATGATGACACGAAAACTGCCTCTGGGCAAGCGCTTTGGTACGAGGAATCTCTCCCCGCAGAAACCATCTTGATTTCTCTGGCTGTAGCCCAACAGGTCAAGGCAACCCCAACAACTGTCTTTAATGGTATTTCGAAGATTGCTGAAACTCCAGTTCAGTTTGGCGGCGGAGCAACCGTAGGAAAGGGTTTATGCAAGCTGTACCTTTATCCTGAAAATCAGGTGCAGCCATGAAAAATCTAAATCAAACCCTTGCCCGAAACGTATACGACAAAATCGAAGCAATCAATGCAGCTGGAACAGGTGATAACTACAAAAAGAAGTATGGCAAAATGGCTCTGCGCCTACCTGCCCTGGTGCAAAGTGCCGGGCTGCTTCAAGCGCTTGCCTTTGTAGAGGACAACAAAGAGATTCCTCCCAAAGATTTGCTTGCAGATCTCGCCTCCGTTCTGGATTTTCCAAGCAAGAATGCTCTTTTGGACGCGTGCATCAACTCGCCTTTTGGTGAGTATCGTTACCTGGTGCGCCGGTCCGTGATTGCCTTAACCTGGTTCAAGCGTTTCGCCCAGTCCACCTGGCCCGAGATTCTTGCAGCAGAAGATGATGGGGAATAAGGAGGTCATCATGCCTACTCGATCTCTTCGTGTTATACCGGATCCAAACGCGGAGCTGCCAAACCAGCACACAAACCTCGGTCTTTGGTTCCAAAAGTATTTTAACAGCCAGGTAAACGAACCTGGTCAGGTGCTTATCGACTCAATCACAAAACTGCCAAAGCAGGTCGACCAGGTTTATGGTCATTATTTCAACAGATGGGTCAAACATCTCAAGGAAATCGATGCCCTTACCGAAACAGCGAAAACAACTGGCAGAATGGTTGTAAATCTTGGCGCGGATAGTGTCACTGAGGTGAGCATTGCCTTGCATCACACCTATGGCATGCCGTATATCCCTGGCACAGCTCTCAAAGGTCTAGCCGCTCATTATGCCAATTCCAACATGGGTGCCGCCTGGAAAAAAGGCACAGACGCCTACAAAGCCATATTTGGCACTGGCAAGACCGCTGGATACGTCACCTTTTATGATGCTTTGTTTGTGCCTGAACAGGCTAACCCTCAACCGCTTCAAAAAGATACGGTTACCGGGCATCACCAAAATTACAACAAAGGTGATAACCTTCCGCCCGCCGATTGGGACAGCCCGACAATCATTCCCTTCATTTCTGTTCACGGAAAATTTCTGATAGCCATCTCCGGTGATGAAAACGCTAAACCAGTCGCGATGGAAATCCTCCGCCTTGCCTTGCTGAATGAAGGCATCGGCGCAAAAACCAGCAGCGGCTACGGGCGAATGGTTTTTGAAAGCCTGGCAGGCGATAACCGCCAAGGTATGCCTATAGCGGAACTTACGACACCCGAAAACCCGGAAGAAACCTACGATGTCAAAAAGAAGCGCCTGTTGAGAGAGGCTGCTCCCGAAGGTTGGCAACGCGGAGATGTGCGTAACATTGGAAAAAATGGAGATTTTGGGTTTATCACACCGAGTATCGGTGGCGGTGACGTATTTGTTCACAGAAGCGCTCTCCCAAACGGGCTTGTCGAGGTAGGTCAGGTTTTAGAATACAAACCTGAGAGGCAACCTGACGGAAGGTTTCGTGCTGTATCGGTAATAATTTTGCTGAGAAAAGAGTGACCGATCGTAACTGATAAAGGGAAAAACAGATGAAAAATATTTGGAAAGCTTTATTGAGCACTGTCTTCAGCTTTGGACTAGGATGGGTAACCAATGTTCTGAGTGGCAGTTACAAAATACCTACTGCATTGGCATGGGTATTGGCTGCAGTATTTGCGATCGCCTTCATCGTCAACACACTTCAATTGCATGAACGTATCAAAGCAAGAACTACGCCCTATCAAGTGCCAAAAGGAAAGGATGCCACTTCAGTTCACAAATCAAAAAAAGGACTGATCGTAACCGTCTCATTACCATACCCTCCAATTGATTGGAATGCTGAGATTCCCATTAACTCCAATCTCTACACTCTGCTGACCGCGATCAAAGCCCATGGAAGTTCACTCGAATACATCTGGTTGCTTGGCACCGCCGACCCCAAGGAAGGGAAGGGCTCGGGTTCAATTTTCGCCGAACTGAAAGAGTATATTAATAGGAATCGAGAATCATTGGGGCTTACGAAAGACCCAAAAATCGAATTTCTCAATACCATTCCAATGGAATTTGACAACCAGGTCACCGAGTGCGTGCGGAAAACCGTGGATGAGGTTTTTGATCATGCTGCTGATTTTGGTCTGAAGCAAAGCGACATCATTGCCGATTGCACTGGCGGTACCAAAAGTATGACCCTGGGCGTCATCCTGGCTTGTCTGGAAGAAGACCGTGATATCCAATTGATTGGTTCTCAGTATAAATCGGATGGCAGACCAGATGGTTCATCTGCCTTTCCAATGATTTTTGAATATACGACCAGCCGGGCGGAGTATAACAAATAACATGTACTGTCTCACGCTGGTGGGCGAACAGCCCATGCCCATTTTGATGCCCCTGTGGCAGTTACCCGATATCACCGATTTGCAGCTCGTTGCCACACTTGAAACCGAAGATGTAGCCAAACGCCTTGAGGGCATTGTCAAATCCGATGATGCCCTCAAGGGCATCCGGGTTCACGATCGATTAATAGTTTCTGCTTACAACCTGGCTGATACTCAGAATAAAGTCAGCCAGGCAATCTACAATAATCAAAACCAACGCTTGCTTGTCAATTTGACCAGCGGCACCAAGATTATGAGCCTGGGCTGCCTGCAGGCAGCCCAAACGTTGGATGCTCAGTTGGTTTACGTTTCCACCCAAACCCGCGAGATGCTTTTTTTCCACCCCGTTTCAAAAAAGGAATGGACTGAGAAAATCGACATCGCTATCGACTGCTTCCAATACTTCAATGCTCACGGTTTTGATGCCAATCTCAACCCGAACTTTAAAAGCCCCTTTGCTCCCATCATGCCTCCCAAAGAAGGCGATGAGCTTGAAAATACCATTTACCAACTCTGTCAGGAATCCGACCTTTTCGACGATGTTCAGAAGAACTTATATGTCCGCAAAAGGCTGCCAGATCAAGCAGGAGCGATTAACGAGCTCGATATCGTTGTCACTCATAACGGCAGCCTGGCTATCTGCTCGTGCAAGTCCGGGAAACTATCCAATGACCCCCTCTACGAGCTCTCCTCACTCGCCAGCCGGGAGTTAGCCGGCATCTACTGTAAAAAGTTCCTGATCACTTCTCACGGTGAAAGAGCGGTTTCCCGCGGTATCAAAAAACGCGCCTTCGATTTGGGTATCCAACTCATCACCCAGGAAAAACTTCAACATAGTGCGCAATTAATTTACGACTCAATTAAATAAGGCAAAAATAATGCATATTCTCAATTTCGCTCATCCCCTCACAGATGCCCAGCTTGAACAGATTAACACTCTTCTTGCCCCACAAACTGTGGAAGTCGTTCACCACATCCCGGTTCAGTTCAACCCTGCAGAAAATTTTTTGCCACAGCTTGAAACGCTGCTGTCAGCCATTTCACTATCAGCTGAAGAGTTGCAGAGCTTGCCGATTTTGGTCAACCTGCCGTCACTCAACACGATCGCGGCAATGCTGCTCACCAGTCTGCATGGGCGCATGGGTTACTTCCCAAGTATTTTGCGTTTGCGCTCCGTACCAAACCAAACCCCGCCAGTCTTTGAGGTAGCTGAGATCATCAACCTGCAAGCCCTGCGTGATTCAGCTCGCGAGAAATATCGGTGAAAATTATTAAGATGGAGGCTCCCTATGTTTGATAATGGGCTTAGTCTGCTTGCAGATGTAATTGGCATACTCATCGCAATAATATCTCTTGTTACTGCCCTAAAAATCCGTCACGTTCAGAAGCAGGAAAAAGAAAAACTGGACCAAAAAATTCAGATCAGGTTAGTTCACAAAAATGATAAGGGTATTGTACAGTCGTACCTTGACCTCCCTGTTATGATGCGCCGTGAGGATATGACCCGGGGTGAGGTGTTGGGCTGGATCGGTATGCTGCCTATGAGAAGTAAAGGAGCAAGATTCACGATCGCTTCATTAAGTACCAAAGAATTTCTTGAGAAAATGAACGAAATCCAGGCTGCCTACGGCGATCGTCTCTTTGAGATTGACTGTACAGAAGAGGAGTTAATGCAGTTTAGAGTTAAGGAAAAGATACCTGGTCATGTTGAACTGGAAATTGAGCCACCCACTGAAATTAAACAATAAGATGAAACTTTTCTCTTTACTCGTGCCCCCTGCTAAGGTAGGTGCCGATGACTGAACCTCTGCCAGACCTGGCGACAGCCCGATTCCGCCTTCAACGCCACCCAAATTACCCCATGCCTGAAAAAAAAGAGTGGTACGGCAAAGCTATTCGGGCAATATTCTTAAACGCGGTGAGAGAGGGTTACTCAGGGCACACTTCTGCCGCCATGCACACCGATAACCAGCTGCGTGCTTATACTGTATCCAATCTCATTTCTGTTCCTGGCTCAGAAGACGCCCAAGCGCCATCGGAATTTACCATTCGCATCAGCGTTTGCCAAAAAGAAGCGCTGCTGGCGTTGCTCCATTGCACCTTGCCAGGGAACCAATTGGCTCCAGGCAGCCACCTGAACCTCTCCGGTTTGCATTGTCAGATCACCGATTGGCACTTATGCGACCAGGCAAATTATGCGGACCTGGTCCAGAATGCGTTCAGGCGAAAACCAAAACCCCCCGACACCATTGGACTGCAACTGGACTCCCCGGTTTATTTCAAAGACACAATTACCGCTCAATACACGGCTCTCCTCACTCCCGCAAAAGTATTTGGATCTTTACTGTCAAAATGGCATGCAAACACCCAAGTATCCAGCCCTGATGACCTGACAATTTACTTACAAAAACACGTTTTTATGAATACTGAAGAGATTTCTGTTGTTGAAGTGAATATGGGGAATTATTCACTTCAAGGCTCAATGGGGTTGGCGCGGTTCATCAGTGATAACCCCAGAGACCCTGCCTGGGCATTTATATTTTGCCTGGCACGCTTTGCGGAGTTTTCCGGGGTGGGAAAAGACACTGCAATTGGTTTTGGGCAGGTTCGCAGATATCAGACAGATTGCATCGATTAATCTTGTCCAGGATGGGGGTGGAAAAAATGCCAGATTTCGATTACAGAAAACAGATTTTATCAAAAGCCAACATGATAGCAGCCTGGGAAGACGTTCGCTCTAAACACGGCTCACCCGGTATCGACGAAATTACTGTCTTGCGCTGGAATCGCAATTGGGAAGCAAATATTGAGCGCCTGATCGAACAAGTCAACAACCACACTTACCACCCTAATCGTCCAAAAAGAATTACGGTACTTCAGAAAAATGGAAAGCAAAGAGAACTGAGCCTGCTGACTGTAACAGACAAAGTGCTTCAAAGAGCTTGTCTGAACATCATTGAGCCTATGTTCGATTCCCGTTTTCTGGGTTGCAGTCACGGTTATCGTAAAAAGCACTCAACGGCTACTGCCATTCATCAACTTCTTAACAATCGCGATAAGGGTTTGCGTTGGGTCTTGGATGCTGATCTTCTCGACTGCTTCGACCACATCCATCATCCCACTCTGATTCGCTTGGTAAATCGGGTTGTTTCGGATGCCTTTGTTAACGATTTGTTGGAAGCGTGGCTCAAAGCAGGAAGAAAACACCGCCATATTCCTTCAGGAATCCCCCAGGGAGGTGTTATCTCACCATTACTTTGTAATATTTATCTCCACCAATTAGATGCCAGAATGACCTGCAACCGTTGGCACTTTATTCGTTATGCTGACGATTTTGTCGTGATGACAGTCGATAGATCACAAGCTGAGCAGGCTAGGACTATCGTAGAAACCATTCTGACACAATTTCACCTCCAGTTCAATGTTCGCAAAACTCGAGTAACAAATTTTGACGAAGGCTTTACATTCCTGGGTGTGCGTTTTCTTGATGATAGCTATCATTATATTTGGCAAAACAAAAAAGTCGAAGTCCAGGGAAAAGAGTTGAAAACCCTTTACAATTACATTCCTGAGTTTTATTTTTAAGGCAAGTTATGCCAACGTTATACGTAATCGAACAAGGTGCACGGATTGAAAAGGAATATAAACAGATTCTTATAACCCTCGAAGGTGAGGTTATTCAGGCAGTCCGTCTCAAATCGATAGACGAAGTTGTTCTGGTAGGCTCGGTTGGCGCAACCACTCAGGCAATGCTTGCCCTATTAGATGAAGGAATCGGGCTGACTTTTGTTTCCATGTCAGGCAAGTTACGGGGTCGTCTTACCCCAAACTCTCTTTCAAACTTAGAACTACGATTGAAGCAATATCAACGCCAACAGAATGAAGACTTCTGCCTATTAATCTCAAAATCGATTGTTCAGGGTAAACTGAAAAACTGTAGAACAATGGCAAGGCGCATCGCACGCAATCCTCAAATCCGTACGAACGGAACAGACTCTCCCGATAATACTAATGAAGGTTCGCTAAACAATTTGTCTCCATTCCAAAATCAGATTAGTCAACTGGACACCTTAATAAAAAAGCTCGACAATGTTGAAGAACGGTCTGTATTAAGGGGTTTGGAAGGGGTTGGTGGCAAGCTGTATTTCTCAATCTTGAAGGCAGGTATACAATGGAAGGGAGACAACGGTTTTCTAAGGCGTCAGCGGCGTCCACCAAAAGATTCAATTAATGCTGCCTTGAGCTTTGGTTACTCTCTTTTATCACAAGCTCTGATCACTACTGTCGAAATTGTAGATCTGGACCCGCTTGCGGGTTTCTTTCATACCAATCAATACGGTCGTCCGTCGCTCGCACTGGACTTGATGGAAGAGTTCCGACCGGTCATTGTGGACTCAATAATCTTGAGAATGGTAAACCATCACATGCTCAAACCAATCGATTTCATCGAAGCCGAGGATGGTCAGGTACTCTTTACGAAAACAGGTCTAAGGAAATTCTTTTCTCAGTTTCATCAGCGACTCAACACCCAGGTGTATCACCCCTACGCCAGGAGAAAAATCACCTATCAAAAATGTTTTGAAGTCCAGGCAAGATTGCTAAGAAAAGTAATCACAGGAGAAGAACCGGGTTACCTGCCATTTTTATGGAAGTAGAAGCACTATGACAGAAAAATTGTTTGTTGTGGTAATTTACGACATATCGAACGATAGAAGGCGTACCAGGCTGCACAAGATCCTGAAGAACTACGGTACCCCTGTGCAATACAGCGCGTTTGAGTGTCTGTTGGAACACTCAGAACTAAAACGAATGAAAAAAGAAATTTCCAAAACTCTCCGTCCCAAAAGCGACCATTTGCGCTATTATTATATCTGTGACGCTTGCAAGGATAAAATTCAAGTGATTGGCAGAACAGAAGTAACGGAAGAAAAGGAAGTCATTGTTGTCTAAGATTATGGAGCAAAAAAGGGCGATTCCGGGCGAAAGGGGGGGTATGCCCTTCCAGCGGTCGCTCGGAAAATTGACGCCACCAAAGCCACAACTGGCGGTTTACATAAGCACATACCGCCACCTGTGGGGGCAGGGTTGAGTGAAATTCCGGGCGACATGCGGGTTTTGAGGGAAAGTGTTTCGCTCGAAATGGCAATTGACCCCCAGAACTGCTGGATTAATGAAAAATTATGTTATAATACCCCCACAGGTTGCAGATAGAACGAAGTACTAGCCCTTCGGGGCATTGAAACCGGCAATCCCGTTGTCATATATTTCATCTATGTTATAGATAGAACGAAGTACTAGCCCTTCGGGGCATTGAAACTAGTCGTCTCCTGTTTCCTTAAGATCTGCGAGGGTATATCCCGATAGAACGAAGTACTAGCCCTTCGGGGCATTGAAACCCCCATTGATAATGAAGGTGAACCAGACGGAACCTCCATACTCGATAGAACGAAGTACTAGCCCTTCGGGGCATTGAAACTGTCCACAAAATGGACACGGTTTTAGGTCGCTCATATCTTCATGATAGAACGAAGTACTAGCCCTTCGGGGCATTGAAACAAAAAGGTTGTGTTATGTTACTGAGAATCCAAATGCCCAGATAGAACGAAGTACTAGCCCTTCGGGGCATTGAAACTAAGTTCGTGGTTGTTCCACCATTCCAAAACCATTTGATAGATAGAACGAAGTACTAGCCCTTCGGGGCATTGAAACTCAATAAACAGACCTAATCGTGCAATGTACCCTTTTGTGGATAGAACGAAGTACTAGCCCTTCGGGGCATTGAAACATGTGCCCGGTTACCCCGTGCCAACAACCACCCCAAGATAGAACGAAGTACTAGCCCTTCGGGGCATTGAAACAACGTACTTTCTTGTTGTGATCCTGCAACTTAATCTCAAGATAGAACGAAGTACTAGCCCTTCGGGGCATTGAAACAGTACTATCTTTCGTTTGATTTTAGTATTTCCATAATGATAGAACGAAGTACTAGCCCTTCGGGGCATTGAAACAGTATCCATAGAGATGACATAGAGTCGCTCGTTCAATGCGTTACAGATAGAACGAAGTACTAGCCCTTCGGGGCATTGAAACTTGAGGGTTGTTGCAAAACGCTGATTCTGTGACATCGATAGAACGAAGTACTAGCCCTTCGGGGCATTGAAACCAATCCATCTGGTACAGCCTCCAAAGTAAGAGCATTCCGAGTTAGAAAGAGGTACCAGCCCTTCGGGGCATTGAAACACATATCTCGGTCCCAAAACCCTATCCCGCTGTCCTGGGTTAGAAAGAGGTACCAGCCCTTCGGGGCATGTCTCTAGCCGCTGCATTGGACAGCAGATGCTTGAATAGCAGACTGCCACGCCCTGCGGGCTCGCAGTGACGGCTGGGCAGCACCCTTCGGGGTTTATCTATCGTAGGGCTGGGGCTCGCCTCCAGCCGCTTTATTAGGTAGCGGAAACTTGAACGGCAGACTGCCATGCCCCAATCATCCGGGTTTGCTGTACCAGGACTGTTAGAGTTGGTTCTTTAGCGGAACGGCGCACCCTTACAGGGCATTAGAGACCGTTCCCTACTTAGGTGGGTTCGTCATCGCGAGCCCATAGGGCGTGGCGATCTGCCTTTAGCCTTTCATAACACAGACTCGCTGAATTTTGCAATCGCCTATTGCTGGTACCTCTCCACACCTTAGCACTTCCCCACCGCTTTTGTTTTCCAATCTTCCCGAATTTATTCGATAAACTTGTATAATGGACACCAAAGAAATCAAGATCGATTGAGGAAATATGAGCGCAATTTGGCAGTTGTGTTTGATGTCATGGAGAGTTGGATTTGAAGGGTTTAAGGAAAATTGGACCTTACTTCCAGAAATTGTCATTGCTGTGGCTGCGCTTGTTTTGGCATACCGTTCTTTTAAACACGAGAGGGAAGAAATCAGAAAAAACCTCTTTAAATTGGCTGACCACATTCTCGCTGGCAATTATGCTGAGCTGAGCCGCCGAGCCGGTAAATACTACAATGAGCAGCCTGCGCTTGAGAATGCTGAAAATCTTGTCGTGGAGCATTTGATCTTTAAAAAAGATTCCTGGATTGATGACTTTTCTAATGGACTGAGAACAATAGATTCGATAAAAATCAATGTCGATCCAGATAGATTTTCAGGAAACGGTCATCAATCGCCAATTGAGCTATTTCACAACAAACTGAAAAGAATCCTGCCAGACCCGAAAGTTTCATTAGTGGAAAACTCACTGATGTATCTTGATAAACCGATCTGGGATCACCCGACTTTCATGGTAAAACGCGTGGTGGAAGGGAAAGCGGAAACAGGTGATGGCACGGCGGTCATAGGTATTGATGTTTATCTCGACGGATACTATGATTTCTATAATACTTGTTTGGGTCTTGGTTTTTTGGAATCATTTGAAGGTATTAAAAAGCGCCACAACTCATACATAAACACAGTTAGAGCCGAATTTCCATTGCTTGATTATAAGAACAGGTTTTGCACACTGGGGATAGTTACGTTCACGGTGGTTATCGGGCTCGAAGGGGGCAGTAAATTCTTGTTACATTCCCGAAGCTCGCGGGTGGCTGAAGGCAGGGGTCTGATCAATGCTGTGCCGGCGGGATCTTTACAGCCTTCAAGCACTCCTGACAAATTGACTAATAGTGATATCGGTCAGGCTGTAAAACTCAATATCATTCGAGAAACAGGCGAAGAGCTTTTTGGACACGATGAATTTACAGATTGCTTCAGTACCGAAACGATAGAAACAAACACCTTGGTAAAGATTATTGGAAATAACCTCTTCTATTTGGGTATCGGACTAAACCCATTGAACACCTATCTTGAGATGCTGACGTTATCGATCATCGATGTGAACGATGGTGATACGAGAAAATTCATTTTGAATAATATTAAAAATAAAAGAGCAGAAAAAGAAACACTTGAGGCTGCTGATTTTCTGGAAAGTTTGAAAAAGAATGAAGAAGGGGATATTTCGATCCGGGAGTTTAATAAACCCACTTTAGAAAGTTACGCTGCTATGTATAATGCGGCGCCAGCCTTTGCGCAAATCGCCAAAATAGTTTCGGATAATTTTGAGGCAATCAACGAATTTATCGAAAACCGAGCCAGATCCTGACGTGTGGGGAGAGTTTTTATTAAACCCAGCAGATGTCTGTAAGATATGTGGGTGAGCACTGGCATTACTGCCAATATCAACAAAACTCTGAAGAATAATTGTACGATCGGATTGAAGTGATAATACAAATAAAGGTGGGGGCGCGAAAAACAACTATGATCTTTCCGGTAACACCACAGCAGAAGTCCTTGGTAAATTCTGGCCACGTAAATACAGCAAGCGAATACTATTTGCCTCGTCTCCAACGATATAAGCGTTTCCGTACGCTAATCCCTGCCTTTTGGGATTTAGTTTCTCATCTCAATTCAAGGAAGCATTCGGTCTGTGATTCAATCTAATTAGAGTATTCACCAAGCAAAAATTTCGGAGGAACCCCCTTCCCATTGGAAGATCATGGTAAAATAAATGTATGGTGGGATACCTTTATAGGGACCTGCAGGGAGCAAAGCAACGCTATCTAACGGCTGTGCAGGTAGCCAGCGTATGTGTCGTT
>Ga0209510_1004622_pt1 | contig 12001 bp, 10 predicted proteins | sample BiotimSIPDNA_FD_185749 | JGI IMG/M metagenome (GOLD analysis project Ga0209510, IMG submission 185749) | Anaerobic biogas reactor microbial communites from Washington, USA - Biogas_R1 time_0 SIP DNA (SPAdes) (version 2) | ecosystem: Engineered > Bioreactor > Anaerobic > Unclassified | place... | reverse complement strand
CGTCGGCCGGACCCTCGACCTCGCGCAGGCCAACTGCTCGGTGTCCGCAGCCGGCGTGCTGCGCGGAATCCACTACGCCGACGTTCCGCCCGGCCAGGCCAAGTACGTGACGTGTGTGTCCGGTTCGGTGCTCGATGTCGTCGTCGACCTGCGGGTCGGGTCGCCCACCTTCGGACAGTGGGATTCGGTGCTGCTCGACACCGTCGACCGTCGGGCGATCTTCCTGTCGGAAGGGCTGGGGCACGGATTCCTGGCATTGGAGGATCACTCGACCGTCGTCTACCTGTGCTCGACGGGATACGCCCCGGAACGCGAGCACGAGGTCCACCCCCTCGACCCCGCGCTCGGCATCGACTGGCCGACGTCCGGACCGGGCGGGCCCCTCACGTTCGAGCTGTCCGCGAAGGATCAGGCCGCGCCGACCCTCGCCGAAGCCCACGACGCAGGCCGACTCCCCCGATTCTGATGCGACTTGTGCAGGTTCTTGCTCGCTGAGCGGGCGAGAACCTGCACAAGTCAGCGGCGGCGGGCAAGGGCTTCACATATCCGGCGGATGACACCTTCGGGATCGTCGTTCAAGGTGTGCCAGGTGAACCGAAGGACATGCCACCCGGCGTTCACGAGGATGTTCTGACGCTCCGTGTCCCGGCGGAACCGCTCCGGGTCGCGGTGCCACCTCCACCCGTCGACTTCGATCGCGACGCGTTCCTTCTCGAATGCCACATCGATCTCGAACCCACAGCTCCGGACGTGTATCCGCCAGCCGTCCAGCCCGGCCTTGCGCAACAGGTGGAGCAGCAGTCGCTCGGCTTCCGAGTGCCCACCGGACTCCGCGACGTCCAGAAGCCTCGCCGCGGCAACTGTGCCGTGGCGACCGGCATTGCGTTCGTGTGCCCGGCGGAGTTCGGCCAATGTCGTGTGCCGCTGCAAGGCGCGGTCCATGAGGGCCGTGCCACCCGGAATCACCACCGCGGTCTCGAGCACGGTCAACGGAAGTGCGGTGACCGGAAGGTGCCGCACCACGAGGGTGTCCTTCCACGGCAGATCACGGCGGCGCACGGACACGGCGTGGGACCGGGGTCGGTACCGGTTCCGGGGCACGGTCACGTGAATCCGATCAGGAACCGAGTCGAGCAGACCGTGCCACCAGCAGGCGCTGGGACCGGACGCCACCGCGTCGAATCCTGCCCCGTAGACCGCCGCTCGTAGTTCGACGGCCGGGGTGCGTTCGCGGTCTGCGCGCTGGTAGACACCCGTTTCCACGGGGATCCACTCGCCGGACCGGAGGAGACGGCCGACGGCGGACGGACTCATCTGACATGCCAGTGCTTGTGCACGCGTGATGACGCCGTCCTGCCGCGCCAGTATCGCGAGGATCTCGTGCCGGTCCATGCCCTTCAGACGCAGCCGCTCGTCGAACGGTTCCGTTTTTCGGTTTTGTGCAGGTTTTTGACCGCTGAGCGGGCAGAAACCTGCACAAATCAGCGGATCCGGAAGATGACCAGCCGCTGCACCACGAAATTGATCACGGTCGCGGTGCCCTGCGCCACGACGAACGCGAACGGCGTGACCCACCACGCATCCGACATGGCGTCGTTGAGCAGGCCGTTGATACCCACCTGCGCGGTGAACGTCACCGCGTACAGAATCACGACGGCGACGAACCGCGCCTTGCTGGGCGGCGCCTGGAACGTCCAGCGCCGGTTGATGAGGTAGGCGGTGGTGGTGCCGGCCACGAACGAGATGGCCTTCGCGACGTCGCGGCCCACACCCAGCGCCATGAGCAGCACGTACAGGCCGTAGTCGACGATCGCCGACAGCCCCCCGGTCAGCACGAACCGCACCAGCTGCGTCTTCAGGTCGAGCGCTTCGTCGGCCGTGGAATCGGTCAGCGGAAGCTCCGGGGCCAGCGGAACGTGGTGTTCCGGGAGCGGCTGGACGTGGTCGTGGGGCTCGGGCACGCAGTCGAGGGTACTGCCCGTATCACGTCGGTGACCTACGGCATCTGCCGCCCCGCACCGGGTCGCGGGTAGCCTCTATGCCGATGTCCACGACAGCGAACGAGCAGGCCGTCGAGCCTCTCCCCACCAAGACACGCACCCTGACCGGTTGGGGGCGCACCGCGCCGACCACCGCGGAGGTGCTCTCCACGCCTGATGTCGAACTGATCGCGAAGGCAGTCGCCCAGGTTGCGGAGCAGAACGAGTCGAAGCCATCGCACCTGCGTCGCGGTGTCATCGCCCGAGGACTCGGCCGCTCGTACGGCGATCCCGCGCAGAACGCCGGTGGCCTCGTCGTCGACATGGCCGCTCTGAACAAGATCCACAGCATCGACCGTGACTCCCGCAAGGTCGTCGTGGACGGCGGCGTGAACCTCGACCAGCTGATGCGGGCGGCCCTGCCGTTCGGGCTGTGGGTTCCCGTCCTTCCCGGTACCCGGCAGGTCACCATCGGTGGTGCGATCGGGGCCGACATCCACGGTAAGAACCATCACAGCGCCGGCAGCTTCGGCAACCATGTGCGCTCGATCGACCTGCTCACCGCCGACGGGCAGATCCGCACGTGCACACCCAGCGGGCGCAACTCGAAGCTGTTCTGGGCGACCGTCGGCGGCATGGGCCTGACCGGCATCATCCTCCGCGCGACCATCGAGATGACGCCCACCGAAACGGCGTACTTCATCGCCGACAGCATGCGCACCGAGTCGCTCGACGAGACCGTCGCCGTGCACAGCGACGGCTCCGAGGACAGGTACGACTACTCGAGTACCTGGTTCGATGCGATCTCGGCACCGCCGAAGCTCGGGCGCGGGGCGGTCTCCCGCGGGTCGCTGGCAACTCTCGACCAGTTGCCGAAGAAGCTGCAGAAGAACCCCCTCGCCTTCGACGCGCCGACACTTCTCACGCTCCCGGACGTGTTCCCGAACGGACTGGCGAACAAGTTCGACTTCTCGATCGTCGGCGAGTTGTACTACCGGAAGACGAAGAACGCCACCGGGCAGATCCAGAATCTGACGGCGTTCTATCACCCCCTCGACCTGTTCGGCGAATGGAACCGCGCGTACGGATCGAAGGGTTTCCTGCAGTACCAGTTCGTGGTGCCCACCGAGGCCGTCGACGAGTTCAAGAAGATCATCGTCGACATCCAGTCATCGGGTCACTATTCGTTCCTCAACGTGTTCAAGCTGTTCGGTGAGGGAAACAAGGCGCCGCTGAGCTTCCCGATGAAGGGCTGGAACATCTGCGTCGACTTCCCCATCAAGGCCGGCCTGAACGAGTTCGTCCGCGAACTCGACAAGCGTGTCCTCGAGTTCGGGGGTCGCCTCTACACCGCGAAGGATTCGCGGACCGACGCCGAGACCTTCCATTCGATGTACCCGCGGATCGACGAGTGGCTGAAGGTGCGCCGCAACGTCGACCCCACCAACGTGTTCGCCTCCGATATGTCCAGAAGGTTGGAACTGAACTGATGATCAACGCCGTCGGCAACCCCCAGACCGTGCTGCTGCTCGGTGGCACCTCGGAGATCGGCTTGGCGATCGTCGAGGAGTACCTGCGCAAGGCACCGGCCCGCGTCGTCCTCGCGACCCTCCCCAACGATCCGCTGCGGGAGAAGGCCACCGACCAGATGAAGGCCGCGGGTGCGACGAAGGTCGACCTGATCGACTTCGACGCGCTCGACACCGAGTCCCACCCCAAGGTCATCGACGAGGCCTGGCAGGGTGGCGACGTCGACGTCGCCGTCGTCGCGTTCGGGCTCGACGGCGACTCCGAGGAACTGTGGCAGAACCAGCGCAAGGCCGTCCTCGTCGCGAATGTCAACTACACGGCCGCGGTGTCGGTCGGTGTGTTGCTCGGCGAGAAGATGAAGGCCCAGGGTTTCGGGCGGATCATCGCGATGTCGTCGGTCGCCGGTGAACGCGTCAAGCGCGCGAACTTCATGTACGGGTCGTCGAAGGCCGGCCTCGACGGTTTCTACCTGGGTCTCGGCGAGGCCCTCCGCCCGTTCGGCCCCCGCGTCACCGTCGTGCGCCCGGGGCAGGTGCGCACCAAGTTCAGCGCGCACGTCGCCGAGGCTCCGTTGACGGTGAACAAGGAGGACGTCGCCGGACTCGCGGTCGCCGCCTCCGACAGGGGCAAGGAGATCGTGTGGGCACCCGGACCGTTCCGGTTCGTGATGATCGTGCTGCGGCACCTGCCGCGGGCGGTGTTCCGCAAACTTCCCATCTGACTAGGCTCGGTGGCCGTGACCGACACGAGCACCACCGTCATCCCCGTCGCCCCCTGGCGTAAGGCCGCGACGACCGCCGGCCGCATGATCGCGGCGGTGGTCGTCGCGGTCGTCGTTTCGGGGGTCGGCCTGTTCGTGTTCGCACGAGTGCAGTGGCCGGCGTTCAACTCGTCCAACGTGACGCAGGCCGTGACGACGGTGATGCAGTTCGTCGCTCTCGCCGCGCTGGGACTGTCGATCCTCCTGTTGCGTCGCCGTCGCTGGGTGACCGGTGCGAGGGTCTTGTCGTGGGCGGCGCTGTCCGGGTTGGTCACGGCGACGCTCGGGATGCCGCTGGCGGCGACGAAACTGTATCTGCACGGTGTATCCGTCGATCAGGAGTTCCGCACCCAGTTCCTCACCCGCCTCACCGACAGTGTCGCGCTGCACGACATGAACTACGCGGACGTCCCGTCGTTCTATCCGGCCGGTTGGTTCTGGGTCGGCGGTCGTGTCGCGAACATGCTGGGCATGGACGGGTGGGAGGCGTTCAAGCCGTATTCCATCGCGTCGCTGGCGGTCGCGGCGGTGGTGGCGCTGGTGCTGTGGTCGGAACTCGTCCGGTCGGATCTTGCGGTGCTCGCGGCGACCGCGTCGACGGTGATCGTGCTGGCCTACGGGTCGCCGGAACCGTATGGCGCGGTGATCGCGCTGCTCATCGCACCCGCTCTCGTCCTCGCCTGGGGTGCGCTCGCACCCGTGCGCGTTTCTGGTAGCCCCAGCTACCAGAAACGCGCACGGCAGGGGTGGGGTGCGGTGGTGGGGACGGGACTGTTCCTCGGATTGGCCGCCACGTTCTACACCCTGTACCTGGGATCCGCCGCGTTCACGGTGACCGTGATGGCGGTGACCGCGGCGGTACTCGCCCGGCGCGCCGACGGTTCGTGGCGAGCCGCCTTGCCGGTGCTCGGCCGGTTCGTCACGATCGCCGCGATCGCCGCGCTAGTCGCACTGACGGTGTGGGCGCCGTTCATGATCGAGGTGCTCACCGGAGGTACCACCGCAGGGTCCGGCACCGCCACCCACTACCTGCCCGACACCGGCGCGCGACTGCCACTTCCGATGTTCCACTTCTCCCTCGTCGGTCTGCTGTGTCTGCTCGGGACGGTGTGGCTCGTGGGGCGGGCGCCGTCGTCGCGGAGAGCTCAGGCTCTCGGCCTCGGTGTGATCGCGGTCTACCTGTGGTTCCTCGCGTCGATGGCGTTCACCGCGCTCGGCAACACTCTCCTCGCCTTCCGGCTCGAGGTGATCCTGCTGGTACTCCTCGGTGTTGCCGGGACGTTCGCGTTCGTCGACTTCTCCCGCTGGATCAGCCGCGCGACGAGCGACAATCCGAATGTGCGCCGGGTGCTGGTTGCGGTCGGTGCACTCGGGGCGCTCGCGTTCACCCAGAACATTCCGCAGGTGCTGGCCGGGGAGATCACCGTCGCGTACACCGACACCGACGGCGACGGTGAGCGGGCCGACCAGCGACCACCCGGCGCCGCGTCGTACTACGCGGAGATCGACGAGACGTTGCTCGCGCAGCTCGGCGGCGACCGCCACGACCACGTCGTACTCACCGCCGACACCACGTTCCTCGCCTTCCACCCGTACTACGGGTTCCAGGCGCTCACGTCGCACTACGCGAATCCGCTCGCGGACTTCGAAGGTCGTGCTGCGGAGATCGAGAGATGGAGCGAACTCGGGTCCACCGACGAACTGCTCGCGGCATGGGACGACCTGCCGTGGCGTGCGCCCGACGCCGTCGTCTTCCGGCAGGGCGCCGAGGGCTACACGTTGCGGTTGGCCGAGGATGTCTACCCGAACGACCCGAATGTGCGTCGGTACACGGTGACCTTCCCCAAAGAACTGTTCGACGATCCGCGTTTCACCGTGACGGAGGTGGGGCCGTTCGTCGTGGTCACCCGCGACGAATCGGCATGATCGAACGGACTTCGTTGTCGCGCAGCCACAATCCCGCCCATACGAGGATGCCGGTGTAGATCGGGAACAGTGTGGTGCTGACGATGGGTTGCTCGGTGAGCAGATTCGTCGCGACGGCACCCCCCAGGTAACCGGTGAGCAGCACCGCCCCGAGGATCGACGTGACGGACAGGACGTACAGACCGAGGCAGATCAGCAACACCACCCCGAACACGCGGTTCAGGCTCGGATCGAATCCGAGGTCCGCCATCGCGTCCTGGACCTGTGAAGTGTTCAGCATGTGGATGATCGAGTCGAACAGCAGGAACAACACGACGAGTGCACTGATGATCCACCCGGCGGTGCGGGCAGCCTTCGACGGGGTGGTCGCGGTGGTCGTGGATGCGGTACCGGCGGTCATGGCGGTCTCCCGAGGTTGCGGCGATGGTGTCGCATGTACCGACCGGGCGGGATCCGGAAACTCATCACCGCTGCGGTAGAGTCGCGCCGGGTCGTACGGGGGCTACGACCGAATGGGGGTTCGATGGACGACGTTCTGTACGTGCCGACTCGCCGCCGTGACGGATCGGGGCAGGTCCGGTTGGAGATGCGCACCCTGGCCGACGGCCGGTTGGCATTGCCCGCCTACACATCGCTGCAGGAACTGGTCCGCTGTTGCGGACCGCAGCAGCCGTGGATGGGTATCGACAGCGCGGGACTGGAACAGATTCACCGAACTACCGGATACGACGTGGTCCTGCTCGATGCGAGGCAACCGCCCCCACCGCCTCCATCGACCGACGACGGGTATCGCCGTCCTCGAAGTTGGCTGCAGGATCCGCTGGGGAGGCCGCGGACGTCATGAGTATCGAGATCGGAGACCTGAACTCCGTCGCACGCCATCTGGCAGTCGGCGCGATCGGAATCGATGACCTCGGATCCGACACCACCGACTTCCCGGATGCCGGCACATCGACCGCGCTGCTCGTAGACGCTCTCGGGGAGATCGCATCAGCGTTGGACGTGGCGGTCCGGTCACTCGCCGGTGCAGCCGACCTGACCCAGAACAGTCTGCGCGACTACCAGGAGACCTCCGAACGCTATGCCGTGGAGATCGCGAAGGCCGGTGAACGATGAGCCTCGACACACGAGTCTTCGGTGATCCCGCCTCGTGCTCCTCGTGCGCCGATTCGCTCACCGTTCTCGCTACCGGCGTAGGGGAACAGTTGAAGTCGGCGCGCGACGCCCGCACCGAATCCGAGTACGAGTTCCGAAGTCCCGCCGGCGATGAGTTCCGGGTGACGCTCGATGGCATCATCTCCGGAACAACGGAGGCAGCGGACCAGGTCGATGCGATCGGAACTGCTCTCCGCTCTTTCGCAGCCGACATCACCACCGCCAAGGCGCGGATGTCTCAGGCCGAGTCGACGGCCTCGGATGCCGGCATCCCTGTCGAGTTCGGTACCGCCATCGGGGATCCGGTCATGATCGACCCGAACTCGTATGACGTCGCGCCCCAGGTTCTTCGAGCCAGACAGGTCGTCGCCTATGACGCCGCAGCGGGGCTTGTCTCGGAAGGCCGCGCGATCGAGGCGGCAGCGCACGGCACATTCGCGGAGGCCATGCACGGACCGATGACGATCTTGAAGGACGCGAAGGCCCAGTGGGGTTGGCTGGCCGCATTCACCGTCACCGGATATATCGGGACCGCCTTCGCCGAGTTGACGAAATGGAACGCGATTGCGGAGAGTCGGGGGGCAAATCTGACTAGGTTACACCAGCTCGCCGCAGAAGCAGCACGGCTGAACGATCCGTATCCGGAAGCCACGGCAGCCCGAGCGGTCCGGGCCTTCCAGGGCGGCGCCGACGATGCCGCCCGATTCGCGGCGGAGAACTCCCGGCTGCTCGCCGGACTCGGTGACAACAAGGTCGTCCAAGTTTTCGGTGGGAACGTCGACTCACTTCTCCCGAACGGATCAACTTTCACCAGTATCGGATCCAGAATCCCCGTTGTCGGCGCGGGTTTGACCATCATCCAAACCGGCTACGACGTGTACAACACCGAGACCACAGGCGACGCAGTGAAGGCTGTAGCAAAGGACGTCGGCGGGTTCGTTGCAGGAACTGTTGCGACCGAATTGATCCTCGCCAGCGCAGCGGGCGGGCCCGTCACTCTGCTCGCCGTCGGCGCTGGTGTCGGCGTCGCATTCGGGGTCGGTGAAGCGATCGAGCACTGGGACGACATCACCGGTGCCGCCGGTTCGGCTGTGCGCTGGGTCGGCAATCTTTTCTGAGGAGCACGATGCACACATCCGACCTGCCTCCGATCCCCGACCCGGTCACCGGCGAACCCCGACCACCCCGCGCACCACGCATCCACAACGGCACCGCAACCACACCGATGGACCGCTCACCTCGGAGACGGCCCGCACCACCACCGGACAGCCTCGGACCGATGCTCGAATGGGACCAACCGACGTTGCGCGACCAGTACTTTGCCGCGGCAGTCATGGCAGGCCTTTCCATCGCTCTGATCTCGGTGCAAGCTGGATTCGAGTGGATTCACTGGTGGTGGTACTGGACGATTGTGGTGACATTTTCCTGGATAATATTCCGCGCGTGTGGGAATTCGTGGTCAGCGGCCGGCGCCACCTGGGTGCAATGGCGCAGTAGCTGGGTCGACACCTACCACCTCACCCGCATCCAGTTCTCCGCCGACGGCTACGCCCGCGTCCTGCGGCTGAAGGACGTCCACGGCAACACAATCCACTCATTCAAGATCCACGACCTCCAAGCCAACCCCGACCTCTGGGACCTCGTCTACAACGGCATCCTCCACTCCGTCGCCTCCGGCAACTGCGACATCGACGCCAAGACCCGTCGCGTCCTGAAAATTCCCCACCGTACCGAACCTCGAGCCACCCGATTCACTCCGAAGAAGAACGGCACGACACCCGACCCGCTGGCCCGCACCACCGGTCGTCCCAGAAATTACGTGCCGCGTAAGGGACGTCACCGTCCCTACCGCGGCGCGTGAGATACCGACCACCTCGTATCCACTTCGTCCACACCTCCGAACTACTGTGGATCACGACGATGGATGAGGCAGGCCGGACGCGAGGAGCTGCGCGAGGTGGATGCCGCGACGGTCGGTGAGGTCGTCGAGTTGGGTGCGGCACGAATACCCGTCGGCGAGGATCACGGCGTCCGGGGACGCCGCTTCCACCGCGGGCACCAGTTGCGTGTTCGCGACGGCAACCGACACCTCGTAGTGTCCACGCTCGACACCGAAATTGCCTGCCAGGCCGCAACACCCACCGAGTCGAGTGACGTCGGCACCGGCACGGCGGAGTAGCGCGGCATCGGTGTCCCACCCCATGACCGCGTGGTGGTGGCAGTGGGGTTGCGCGACGACGGTCACGCCCTCCAGCGAGGGCTGCTGCCAGTCGCCGAGCAGTTCCGCGAGGGTGCGAGTGGAGTCCGCGACCACCCGGGCCGGTTCGGAACCGAGCAGTTCCACGGTGTCGGACCGCAGCACACCGGTGCACGACGGTTCGAGCCCGACGATGGGCGTTCCGGCACGGAAGAGTTCGGTGACGGTGCGCCCCAGCATCTTCCGTGCCGTGTCGAGCTGGCCGGTGGTGATCCACGTGAGCCCGCAGCACTGAGGACGATCGGTGATGCGTACGCGATAGCCGGCGGCCTCGAGCACCTCTACGGCAGCGACACCGACGTGCGGGGTGAAATGATCGGTGAAGGTGTCGACGAACAGCAGAACGGGCTCGCCGGTGCGCGACCGTTGCCGTGCAGTGGCGGTGAACCACTTCCTGAAGGTGGTGGTGGCGAACTGCGGGATGCGACGGCGACGGTCGAGTCCCGCAACCGTCAGGCCGGCCGACCGCGCACCCGGCAACCGGGTCAGCGTGTTGACGACGCCGGGCATTCGGGAGGCGAGCGCCGCCCACGTGGGGAGTCGGCCGAGCGTGTAGTGACTCATGGGACGGAGCCGCCCCTTGTACGTCTGGTGGAGTACCTCGGATTTCCACGTGGCCATGTCGACTCCGGTGGGACAGTCCGATGCACACCCCTTGCAGGACAGGCACAGGTCGAGCGCGTCGTGCACCTCGGGTGACCGCCACGAATGGGTGACGAGACCGCCGTTGAGCATTTCCTGCAGGGCTCGGGCGCGACCGCGTGTGGAGTCCTTCTCCTCGCGGGTCGCCTGGTACGACGGACACATGACACCGCCGACCGCGGTGGTGTCGGCACGGCACTTTCCGACACCGGTGCAACGATGCACGGCCCGGGTGAAGTCGCCGTCGTCGTCGCGGTACCGGAACCCGAGGTCGGTGCGCAGGGCACGCGCGGCCGGGACGCGCAGATCGGCGTCGACCGGCCGGGGGTCGACCAGGACCCCGGGATTGAGGATGTCGTCGGGATCGAACACGGCCTTGACCGCGCCGAACAATCGGATGGCCTCCGGCGAGTACATCAGCGGCAGCAGTTCGCTGCGGGCACGGCCGTCGCCGTGCTCCCCCGACATCGACCCACCGTACGACGACACGAGCTGTGCTGCGGAAAACAGGAATTCACGAAACATGCCCGGGATCTCGAGGGGGATGTCGAGGCGGATGTGAATGCATCCGTCGGCGAAGTGTCCGTACGGGAATCCGGTGATGCCGTAGCTGTCGAGCAGTTCGTCGAAGTCGCGCAGGTAGTCGCCGAGCCGTTCGGGTGGGACGGCGGCGTCCTCCCAGCCGGCATGCGCGGGCAGTCCTTTCGGGCTGCGCCCGGACAACCCGGAGCCGTCCTCGCGGATCCGCCACAGCGCCGCGGCGCGCGAGGGGTCGTCCACCCGCAGACCGTCGACGGCGCCGGCGGACGCCACCAGGGTGTCGGAGCGTGCGCGGAGTTCGTCGGGATCGTCGCCGGCGAGTTCGACGAACAGCCAGGCGGCCCCGCCCGGCAGCGGCGGCACCGCGCCCGGGCCACGGCGGGTCCGGACGACGTCGACGATGCGCGAGTCGATGCCCTCGCAGGCCGTCGGACGGAACCGCAGCAACGTGTGTGCCGCGGAGCCGGCCGCGACGATGTCGGGATAGCCGAGCACGACGAGGGAACGCAGCGGAGCGTCGGCGACGAGCCGCACGGTGGCTCCGGTGACGACCCCGAGCGTGCCCTCGCTGCCGACGAGGAAGCGGTGCACGGCGAAACCGTTCTCGGGCAGCAGGTGTTCGAGGGCGTACCCGGACACCTGCCTCCCGAACCGGCCGAACTCGGTGCGGATCGTCGCCAGGTGACCACCGACGAGTTCACGCAGCGGGTCGAGCAGCGCATCGTGGCCCGGTAGCGCGAGAGCGTGGCCGGTGCCGGTGAGCACGTCGAGTCCGACGACGTTGTCGGATGTGCGACCGTAGCCGAGTGCGCGGGCACCGCACGCGTTGTTGCCGATCATCCCGCCGATCGTGCAGCGGTTGTGGGTGGACGGGTCGGGACCGAACCGCAGGCCGTGGGGTGCCGCGGCGCGCTGCAGGTCCGCCTGGATCACACCGGGCTGCACCCGCGCGGTGCGCGCCTCCGGATCGACGTCGAGGACCCGTCCGAGATACCGGGAGAAGTCGAGAACCACACCGGTGCCGACGGCATTTCCGGCGAGCGACGTCCCGGTTCCCCGCGCGGTGAGCGGTATCCCGTCCCGGCGACACACGTCGAGCGTGGCGGCCACCTCGTCGACGCTGCGGGGGAACACGACCGCCGACGGCGGAACCCGATACAGCGAGGCGTCGGTCGAGTAGAGAGCGCGGGTGGTGGTGTCGTCGCGAACGTC
>Ga0209510_1004616_pt1 | contig 12012 bp, 10 predicted proteins | sample BiotimSIPDNA_FD_185749 | JGI IMG/M metagenome (GOLD analysis project Ga0209510, IMG submission 185749) | Anaerobic biogas reactor microbial communites from Washington, USA - Biogas_R1 time_0 SIP DNA (SPAdes) (version 2) | ecosystem: Engineered > Bioreactor > Anaerobic > Unclassified | place... | reverse complement strand
TGATCCCCTCCGGCGAATCGGCCAACAAATAATACGGGTACTTCGCAGACATGAGACGCGTACGAGCCAGTGCTAGGGCTACACGGCTGGTATCACAGGTGATCCATCTCCGTCCCCACTGTTCGGCTACGTAGGCCATTGTTCCACTACCACACGTGGGATCGAGCACCAAATCGCCAGGGTCCGTCGTCATTAGCAGACAACGCTCGATAGTCTTGGTCCCAGTCTGAACGACATAAACTTTTTCGTCGGTAAAGCTACCTGTGGCAGTATCAGTCCACAGTTTCGTGATTGGTATGCAGGGGAAATCGGAGAGATAGCGCACGTACTGAAGGCTGTTTGCCGCGATATGTAAGCGGCCAGCAATGCCCAAGCGTTCAAGTCCCGGCGTCGTTGTCTTCCACCGCTGAACGTATCGCTTGCCCTGATACGTGAACTCAACGAGCGGATTTCCCTGAGACGTGATGTTGTCGGCCTTGTAAACAAGAGCCTCGGACGGGAGTGGCTCGCTACCATCCTTCTCTGCTCGTGTCATGCCCCTGTGGGTGCCATCCGGAAAGTCGAGCCATCCGTAGTTCGCGGCCGTCCCCTCCTCCCGGCTCTTCTCCAGATACAATTGACGGTACTTGGTCATTTCTCGCTTCTTGCCATACCATAGCAGTAGATCAAATCGGTCAGGCAGAAACGTTTGCGAGAGCCCACTGGTCTTGACGAAGGCGATCTCACCACAGAGATTCTCGCTTCCGAACACCTCATCCAGTATGCAGCGTACGAGATGCACATTCTCATCACCGATCTGAACGAAGATACTGCCAGTTTCCGTGAGCAGGTCGCTGGCGACGACGAGGCGGTCGCGGAGGTAGGCGAGATAGGAGTGGATGCCGAGCTTCCAGGTGTCGCGGAAGGCGCGGACCTGTTCGGGCTGGCGGGTGGCGTCCTCGGCCTTGCCGTCCTTGACGTCGCGTTTGCGGGTGCTCACCTGCCAGTTGGAGCCGAACTTGATGCCGTAGGGCGGGTCGAGGTAGATGGTCTGGACCTTGCCCTTGAGGCCCTCCTTCTCGGCCAGGCTGGTCATCACCAGCAGCGAATCGCCCAGGATCATGCGGTTGGACCAGTTGCCCTCGTGGTGGTAGAAATCGACGCGGTCGGAGAACTCGGCAGGCAGGCCGTTGAAATCGGCGAACAGGTCGAGCTGGCCGCCAGAATGATCGATGCGCGGGAGCTGATTGATGATCGCCTGCGGGTGGATCTTCTCCTGGATATAGATGGGCACGACCGGCACCGCGAGGTCCTGGCGGTCCTGCTCATCCTTGCCCTTCCAGACCAACTGCGGATCGAGCGACGGATCGCGAGGATACAGCATCTTCTTCGGCGCATTCTCATCCGCCGCCACAAAGTCCCGCAATTCCTCCGTCGGGATGTTCTTGCGTTTGTCCTTGTGGCGGATCGATTCAACGGACTTGCCACTGTCGCTTCGTGTCTCTCGTTTCTTCGTCATGCTCTGTTTTCCGTAGGGCTACGTTGGCCAGCGATTTCATCCGTGGACCAGTCAACCCTCAAAGTCGCCGATAGCAGCGGTAACTCTCTGTACCGAGTTGTCGAACGTTCGACGGATATTCGGAGGCGTCTGCGTTCTCCAGAAGGTGGCAAACTCCTTGTCTCGGCCTTTCTTGTTACGAAAGAAAGTCGAAACATCTGTCGCAGTGGCTCCCCTACCGGCATTCTTCTTGTAGTATCGAAGCACCTGGACAAAGACCTTGTCGATGGCGGTGGACAGATATCTGAACGGTGTGTCGTAGCGATTGCGTTGCCACATCATATAGAATGCTCGCGCGTCGCGGCCTTTGCGGACGTATGGGGCCAGATGGGACCATGTGAAGTTGAGCACGAGCCACTTCGCGTAGCCGCGAGCTGGATAGCCCTTGGCAGCATAGGTGACCTCTCGCATCAGGCAGTAGCGTGGCAAGTAGAAGTTCGGGTCGCTGTTGGGGAAGATGTTGGCGTAAAGCTCATCCTCAAACAAACGTTCACGCCCGGATCGGGCGACCACGGGGTCGTTTTCGCACCCCGCCACGGCCTGAGCAAGTTCCTCCTTCTTGACAATGTGGTATTGCTTTCCGCCCCCAAACACCCGCATTTCCGACTTGGTTTGGCGCTTCCGCAAGTACATGAAGCCCACCTTGCGGAGGTTGCGTTCGAGTTCGATCTGGCAACGGTCGTTCGCCATAAGGTCCGATGGCCTGATGGCATTTTGCCAGTTAGTGCCGGCCACGATGCTGGATACCAGCGTGTCAAAACCATCCTGCTCATTCTCATCTCTGGGAATTTGAATGACCTTAACGAGCACACTGGCCTTGGCTGCCAGTTTGGGATGGGCGGCCAATGTGCGTGTCGTTTGTTGACCGTTAATGACCTGTGGATTGGAGACCTGAAGGATGTCAGTACCTCGGTGACTGCGCAGCTCAGCGTGATCGCAGACCATCGTGATGCCGTTGTTGAAGTAGAAGAAGTGTTCCGGTTCGTCATCCAAAGTCGCCACCATACCTTCATTGACGGCAGTCGAGTGACCGAGAAACCCCCGAATGTTGCGTGCGAACAGGCGGACGCCGGTGGACTCGAAGACTGACGCCACCGCATCGCCACGCATGGAGAAGACCCAAGATTCGATCTTTGTACGGTGGTCATATCGTTGAGAGACACCATTGACCCTCACGTTTGCCCCTGCTTCCATCTCCAAGGCAAGCGTCGGAATAGGCGGGGCCACACCGTCAAGGTAGTCCCGAACGAGGAGCATGACGCGTTTGCCGGCAATAACGTCTATATGGGCATCGCACCGGGCCTTTCTAACGAGTTGCTGCACATCCTTGATAACAGAAGTGGAGCAATTGCCAAGTGTCACGTAGCTGAGACGGAGTCGGTAGTTGTTCCCGAGCACACGCTTGCGGGCCTGACGAAGGTGTTCTGCGACGCTTGGGTCAGTTGTCTTTATGAAGTCACTGAACGCACGTTCATCGGGTTCCGATAGCCTTGTGGCCAGCTCTGCAAGGCTAATAACGTCCGCGCGCTTTTCTGCTCTGCCACCAATTTGTTCGCGGTACTTTGCCTGAACAATGAAGACCGTCTTGGCCGGATTGTCGATCAGAATGCCATCTACACCTTTGTCCCTGGATGTACCTGTCACGGCGTTAGCTGCTTCGGACTCACTTTCCGTTATGTAGGCACGCAAGAACCACAGGGTGAACAAGTCATCCTTGGCCAAGCTGGGAAACCGGTCATGCAGATCTGCCAGTGTATCTCGTAGATCCTTGATTGTTACTGCCTTTGCTGTTATTCGTTGCGCCATGGATTCCTCTCAACCATATCAACAGCCTAATCTCGTCCTCTATGGTGTCGAATTGTGTTCTCCGCGTCCCACGGATCGGCAATCTCTATGAAATCCCACCGACCGAAGCCGCCGTGGTTGTTCACGGCGGGAATCCATAGCGTTCGGGCGGCGCTGACCTTGGCGGCCTTGTCCTTCTTCTTTTCCCCGGTGACTTCGATCAGCAGGTTCAACAGGTCGTCGGGGCCGTGGCCGTCGTCGAGGCAGGCGATGAAGTCCGGGACGTAGTTCTTCGCCTCGCCGCCGAACGAATAGGGAATCAGGAAGCCGAGATTGTGGTTCTTCACGTAGCGGACGACCTCGTCCATCTCTTCGAGCGTCTGCGCCAGCTTCTGCTCCCAGGAATCGGTGTCGGCGACCACGTGCGAGACGTGGCACTTGTCGGCCCGCGTGGCATAGACCGGGCGGGTCGTGTCGAAATCGACGTAGCGGGTCGAGCCGATGGTGTCGTAGGGCCGCAGGATGGGCTTCAGGACCGCCTGGCCGTCATTCGACGCGACAATGGCCTTGTAGATGCGGTCGGCGGCATCGTGGGCGAATTCGATCAGCAGCAGCAACTGGGGGAAAGTGTTGTCCTTCAAGACGACGCACTCGGCCAGCCAGCGTTTGGCGATGTCGAGCACCTGCGGGAACAGCCACGATTTGACTTCGCCATCGAACTTGTGCTCTTTCGGTCGGTCGGTCCGCTCTTCGCCGTCCTGCCGGAAATACTTCTCCAGTGTGAGCTTGGCCAGCAGAAAGGCGACCTCGTTGGGCCGGCGGCGTTTCAGATCGTCGAGCGTGTGGATGCTGGATTCACCCACGATGGGGGCATTTTCGGTCTTGGTCGGGATGTCCGCCGTCGAGAGGGCCAGCTTCGAGTCCTCGGTGAATCTCGCGGTGATCCGCTCGCCGTCCAGATCGTAGCGGTAGCCGAGCAGGCGGGGGAAGGTGATCTCGCAGGCGATGCGACCCTCCAGGGCGCGGACGCGGGTGGGAATCGGGCCGGGCTTGGGGTCTTTGGTCGATCCGCTGCACGGGATGAACGAGAAGGGAACGCCATAGACCTCGGCATATTCCGGCTCGAACCGGCCATCGTCGTTGGTGGCGTAGCTCATACGCCGCAGCGCCCGACCGACCACCTGCTCGCACAGCAGTTGCGTGCCGAAGGCCCGGACGCCGAGAATATGCGTGACGGTGTTGGCATCCCAACCTTCGGTCAGCATCGAGACGCTGACGACACACTTGATGTGTTCGCCGAGCTTGCCGGCCTTGCCGACCGTATTCATCACTTCGCGGAGCAGGTCTTCGTCGGTCAGGTTCTCGGCATCGCGGCCGGGGAAGCGGATGCGGTATTCGGTTTTGAACTCGTCGATCTCGCGGGCAGCGATTCGTTTGAAGTCGGCGCTCATCGCGTCGCCCGATTCGAGTTGCTGGCTATCTACCAGGATCGTGTTGGGTCGCGTGAGCCAGCCGCCACGGTCATCGTCGTTACGGAAGATGGGCAGGTGTCCTGCCTGAGCGATGGTCCGATCTCCGATCTGCTTTTCCCAACCGGCGATGTAATCGAAGACACGTTTCGATGTGTTCGTGTTGTTGCAGACGACGATGAATACTGGCGGTGTCGCCCCCTTAGCCCTGTTCTCGGCACTGTTCTCCCACAATCGATAGTACTTCTCGTAGTTGCCATAGAGACTATGGAGGGCTCCCTCAAGGGCAGCTGGAAGACTTGGTTCGCCACTGACCTTCTCCGTCTTTCTGCCCCTCTTTGATAGGCTAGGGTCCTCACGAATACGCAGCCACAAGTCGCGATAGGTGGGCTGCTCGCCCGTCATGGAATCGTCGGCCACGGGCACGCGCGGCACCTTGACGATCCCGGATTCGATGGCGTCGATCAGAGAGAAGTCGGATACGACCCACGGAAAGAGCAGACCTTCTCGATAACCCGAGCCGCGCAGGAAGAATGGCGTGGCGGACAGGTCATAGACGGTCTTGACGCCGATCTTGGCCTTCACCGCCTCGATGCCACTGATCCAGACGCGGGCCTCTTCATCGCGTTGCTTGGCCTCTTTGCGTTCGTCGCCGGTGAGCTTCACATCGTCGCCGTCGGGCTTGCGCCGATAGCAATGGTGGGCTTCATCGTTGATGACGACGATGTTCTTCTTGGTGCCGAGTTCGCGGCAGACCCGGCGAACCATCTGGTCCGGCGTCTCCGTGAACGCACTGGTCCCGCCCTCGGCGAGAATCGTCTTGGTGAGCTTGCCGGCCGCGACCTTCTCACGCGGCTTGAAGGCGTGGAAGTTGGTGATGAGGATCTTGGCCCGCCCAAGCTGCTCCATCGCCTGATTCGAGACGATGTCCCGCTGGCGATAGTAGTTCTGTGGGTCGTTGGGCAGCAGGACCCGCAGGCGGTCACGGATGGTAATGCCGGGCGTGATGATGAGGAACGTGTCGCCGAAACGGGCATCCTGGGGGTTGGCCAGCTTGTTCAAGGTGTGCCAGGCGATGAACATGCCCATGACCACGGTCTTGCCCGAGCCGGTAGCCATCTTGAAGGCCATCCGGGGCAGACCGGGATTCGACGAATCATTGGCATCGCGCAGTTCGTTGGCGATCCAGGTGTCGCCGTACTTGTGAGCGACCTCGGTCAGGTAGATGGCGGTTTCCAGGGCCTCGATCTGGCAGAAGAAGAGTTTCTTCTCACGGTCGGGATTGGTCCAATAGGCCAGCAGGCGGCTTGTCGTGGGCGTCACGCCGATGTAGCCGCCTTCCCGCCAGAGCGTCACGCGGGCACGAATCTGGTTGACCAGCTTGTTCTCCTCGATCCGGTCCTGGGTCCATTCGGTGTCGAAGACAAGCTGCTTGGCGCCCTTCTTCTTGCGGGGCTGGGCGATGGGGACGAAGTACGAGCTGGTCCGGCGGCCCTCGATGACCTCGTTGGTGATTCCCTCGTCGGTGAACTTGAAGTGCCGGCCCGGCTCCTGGAACGGCGAATTGATGACCGGATTCTCAATGACAACCTGCTTCACAGTACCGCGTTCTCCCTCGAAAGAACCCCACTATCGTGAGCCGCCTGCGGCTACCTTCCCGCCATGTCGTGACCTCGAAGTCTCTGTCAGACGCAGGATTTCGCCGAACCCTATGGATAGTATCGGCCAAAACCGCCTCCGAATCCAGCAGTTCTTGGACCTGTTGGTCTGGATGTTGCCGTCGGTTATCGGAACAAAGGGCCAAGGGGGCGAGGGGAGGATCCGTCCAGATGAGTGCGCGCACACCCCTTGGCCGCCTAAAAAAGCGTCCGTGACGGGCCGGATGTGGGTGGGAAAACCAGAAGAAAAAAGGCCCCGGCGGATTTTGATGACGCAGAGGAGGAGACCATCGCTGGGAGTTGTTCGGACCGCGTTTGGTGCTACAATAGTCAGAGCCGGCGACGGATTGTGGCCGGCAAAAGGAGAATGCGATGGACCGCAGCACGATAGCCGAGGAAATCTACTCCGCCTGCGACGAGGAGTTCGGCGCGCCGTTCCGCGAAGAGGCCGCCGAACGCGCGAACGACCTGGTCGCGAACTTTGACGCTGACCGCCCTCGAACGGCCGTGCAGGGTTTCGATTTGATGCGCAAATGCTACGCCGAGATCGCGGCCAAACACAAGCCGGTCGAGACGAAGACGGTCCCCGCCGACAGCGGTCCGCGCGACCTGAGCTTTACGGATCTGGGGGACTCGGAAGAGTTCAAGGCCGGCCCGCTCGAACAAGTCGCCGCAGACATCGCGCAGCGGCAGGCAAATGGGACGTGGCGGGCCGGATGTTTCGATAGCGTACCGTGAAGGGGCAACATGGAACTTTTGCCAGCCGTGTTCGACCATGAAGGGACATCGGAGCAGGTGCCGGCGCCGCGCCGCAACGCGATGGTGGCGCGATGGCGCTACCGCCGTGATATGGAAGAGCTGGTCCGACGCCATACGACCGACACGAACGCGGCCATGGCGCCGGTCGACCGCATCCAGGGGTTGTTGCATGGCGACACAAATTAGGAGAATTGAGCGATGGCGGATGAGGTCGCGGCGGTCATGAGTCAAGGAACGGAATATGAAAACGATACTTTACCGAGTAGCGGACCGCTGGCCGGAGGAACCCTGATGGCACCGCCCGGACCCTGGAAATGGACGCCCGAAGCCCTGGAGGAACTGGCTCAGGATTTACTTGAATGGGCCCAGGACCCCGACAACTTCTTCTTGAAGGAATTTACCTCCGCGAGAGGACTTCCCTATACCTACGTCGCCCGCTTCTGTCGGCAGAACCTGACGTTCGCCGAGGCCGTTGACCGGGTCAACGACATCCTCGAAGTCAGACTCTTGCGCGGCGGCCTCGAAGGGAAACTCGAACATCACATCGTCAAACTGGTGGCCTCCGCCAAGTACGGCGTCTGCGAGAAAACCGACTTGGCCCTCTCCGCCGAAGCCGCCCTGCCGACCCTGTCCACGGTCGAAGATTGTGACCGAGCCATCGCCGAGGCGCAGACGCACCGGGCCCTGCTGGTGCAGATCACAGACGATGCGAACGCGGCGCCGAGCTGCATCGTGGGCGGGTAAGTTGCTACACGTGTCGCGCAAGGGGGCAACGGGGGGAGAATGAGAGGGTGTGACACATGCTCCAGGGATTCGCCAAGATCAGAGCCGAGGTCCTGAGGGACAACGCCCCGAAGCTGTACCGCCAACTGAAGGCGTCGGGTCAACTGGAGAAGCACTGCAACGCGGCGGCACAGCAGGTGGTGAACTCCATCCAGGCGGCGAAAGAAAAGGGTCTGAACATCGCGATAGTCCAGAGCGACGCGGAGAGACAGTTCCTCTACGAAATCCCCGAATAACGGACTCGTTATTCACCAGGCCGTCCGAGTTGCTGGCCTCGTCGAACGCGGGTAGAATACGGGTGCTATGGAATGGTCAGGCGCACATCGCAATCATGCCAATGGGCCGGGGAAGGCCGAACCGCAAGGCCGGCCGGGCTCTGACCAGCCTCATAGCGCCCCGGCTTTTTCTGTGTGCGGAGGGGGGATCTGATGGCTGTACGCAAACCCAAGACCCGGAAAATCCCGCCGCCCCCACAGAGCAGAAGCGAGATCCTCTGCGCGATCGGCGACGCCTTGAGGGAGTGGGCCAAGTTCAACGGCACGGGCAGTGCCCAGGCTATGCCGATCAGCGACGCCGAGAAGAAAGTGGCCCGTGAGGCGCTGCAACTGATGGAAGACAACCTGTGGCTGCTGAACGAGTGCAGGAGCAAGTACGGAATCCGTTTTCCCTTGGGGGTTCGTCTGAACTCGTTGGAGACGGCCAAGAGTTGGCCCGACCCCACGGATTTGGGGGACGATGAGAACTGGAAAGAATGGAGAGAAGCCTTCACCCGGCCTGGACCATCGGGACAGTCGTTCATCAACGAAGTAGGCCGCTGGAGGAGCAAAGAGAGCAGAGAGAAGCCTTGGGACGATAACGATACCCAGTTCATCCTGATCTCCGAGGCCAGGCAGAAGTATTGCCTCAGTCTCGGCGCTCCCACACTGGCGGTTTTGGGCCGCGACCACTGCAAGCCTGATGGTGAGTTTGACTTTATGCGTAGGGGGCAAAGGCGCAAGGTTCACGAGCAGGAGTTCGTGGCATACGCTGACCGACGCGGGTGGACACGGCATTCGATGATTCAAGCCCAAGCCTTCATTGATGCGAGCCAGAAACCGCGAACGAGACTGGGAAAGGCGAGACGGGAATGGGACATGGACTGGAATAGCGAGGACCAGTAGCCGCCCGCTACTTGCGCCTACTTGCGCGAGTGAAAAAAAGCACGCCCAAAAAACTCATTTCTGCCCACAAAAACAGCGATTTGTATTCACGCGTGTTTTACTCCACTTGCATGTGTCCATGATCCTTTACGATCATCGATGACATGACGCGCACACGAGCCAAACAGAAGTACATTGCCGCTGTCCTGGAACTTCGCAAGGCAACGCGACAACTGTCCGTCGCCGAGAAGAAGTTGACCCAGGCAGAAGAGAATTACTTCCAGAGTCCCAGCCCATCGACAGCAAAGCGAGGTCAGCGAAAGGAGGCCGCACCCACATGATCCACAAGCCCGCAGAAAAGGCCCCCCGACCTTGGCGGGAGAGGGGGGCGGCGGTGAAGAGGTTGAGCCGATTCTATCGGTGCCGTCCAGCGATTACAAGCCCTTCTGCACAGAAGCGATTTCCACGCCGCGACCGGACTCGGCCCATGCCGGCAACACGCCAGGAGGCCTGCACATGAATCGGTCTCTGTTCGGCATCTTGGGGTACCCCCAGGCACAGAAGCTCAGTGCGATCGACAAGCTGGTGTTGGTCTACTTGATGTGGAGGCAGGGAGAGAATCGTGTCTCGTGGCCGAGCCTGCGAACCATTGCGCGGGACCTGCACATCGAGCGCCGGACTTGCCTGCGCTCCATTGCTCGCCTGTGCCGTGCCGAATGCATCGAGAAGACATCCGGGCGGTGCGGCCGGGGTCACTCCAATCGTTATGTGGTCCTATTCTCGGAAAAGGGGTCAGCCTGCCCCCTTTTACCTTCCAAGAAAAGGAGTCAGCCTGACCCCTCAAAAGGAGTCATCCTGACCCCTCAAAAGGAGTCAGGGCGCCCCCTGAACTACAATAGAAGTAACCAAGGAACTATCATCTCTGCGCCGAGCCGCGAAGATTTTGACCGGGTGTGGAGCGTCTATCCGAAGCAAATCGGCCGGTCCGATGCCCTGCTTCTGTGGCAGAAACTGTCGCCCGGCCCCGAGTTGGTCGAGCAGATCATCGACTCGATCAGGAGCCACGCCGCGAGCGAGCAATGGACCAGGAGCCTTGCCGAGGACGGGGGCCGATTCATCCCGCGTCTCACCAAGTTCCTTGAACGGCGACAATGGGAGGACCAGCCGCCGGCCAAGCCCGAGCCCAAGCCGGGCGACCCGGATTGGCTGCCGGACGAAGACGAAGCGGACCGACTGTTGGGCTTCAGCGGGGATCCGGGAGGTGGCGTATGACCTCGCGACAAAACAACTATGACCCCGTCATCGCGACGGACCTGGCGTCCGCCGTGACCCAACTTCGGGTGGCCGGCATCCAAGAGCGGGATGTTCGCCGCCACCTGGATATTGTTCTCGGCAAGCGTCCGCCGTTCGCTCCGGTCGTCGAGTACCAAGAGCGTCTACGCAGAATCCAGGCGGGCGAATTGGCCTGTCTGTCTCTTCCGTGGCTGATGCTGGCAACACTCACGAGACTGGGAGCGCCGGGCAGGTTGACGACGATCGCGGGCCGACAAGGCGCTGCGAAGAGTATCTTCGCGCTGCAACTCCTGCGGTACTGGTTGCACTTGGGCGTTTCGGCTTCGGCGTATCTGCTCGAAGGCGACATGGGCGAGCTGATGGACCGGACCTTGGCGCAAGTGTCCGGGGTCAGCGACGTCACCGACATCGATTGGCAGAAAGCGAACACCGGGCGGATGTGGGAACTCACGGGCGAACATCGCGCAGACCTTGACCGGGTTGCCGCGGCGGTAACGGTGAGCGCAGGCCTGGGCCTTGAGACGCTCGAAGACCTGGCGGCCTGGATCGAGGGCGAGGCGAAGTGCGGACAGCGGGCGATCATCGCCGATCCTGTGTCGGCGGCGATGCGCAAGGCACAACCTTGGATCAGCGATCCCGCGTTCGTGCGACGTGTGAAGCGGGCAGCGATCGACCACGAGTGTAGCATCATTTGTGTGACCCACTTGGTGAAGGGCGCAGACGAAGGCAAACCCGACATGGTCGCCGGATCGGCAGCCTATGGGCGATTCTCCGATTGCGTCTTACAGATCATTCGCCATGACAAGAAGGCGAGTATGGTCACGACCCCCGTGGGCCGAAAAGAAATCGAACACTCCCACACTATCTACATCGAAAAAACCAGAAACGGGAGCGGCTCGGGCTGCCGACTGGCGATGCAATTCGACGCGGGGAGCCTTACGGTGGTGGAGTTGGGTCTCATCACGAAGAAAGGGACAGGAAAATGAGTAATCTGATTCAGATGGCACGACAGAAGCTGTGGCTCGCGGAAGCCGGCTTTGACGAGGAAGGCAACATTACCCTCAACGCGGATTCGCTGGCGGGCGCGCTCGACGCGAATTGCAGGCTTCTCGTCAAAGGCAGACAGCCGACTTGGGTTCCCTTTGCGATCGCAGAAAGCGTCGAGGTCGCGCAGAGCTGTTGTGACGTCTTGGAGGAAGCCATCTGTCGGTATGCCTTGGAGCACGGCCAACCCAAGCCCATAACCCTCCATGACCAACTCATCAAACTGGTCCGGCAGTGGCAGGATCGCGAAGAAGAGACCGAAGACGCAAAGGTCACGGTGCCGGCGGAGGTCGCCGGCCGATGGGAACACTGAACACTCATAACTGGAAGGAATCGGATATGGCAGAGAGAGAAGTGTTGACGTCGGCGCAGTTAGGCAATCGGCACGGCGTCGGCAGAGATGAAATGGAGCGGCTCCTCGTGGAATTGAATCTGCGCCACAAGCACGACGACGGCTCCACGCTCTACGACGCCTGCGAGGTCGACCGGCGGCTTGCGGCGCGGGATGATCGACTTATGCGGGCGGCGGCCGAGCTGCTCGATTA
>Ga0209510_1004614_pt1 | contig 12013 bp, 8 predicted proteins | sample BiotimSIPDNA_FD_185749 | JGI IMG/M metagenome (GOLD analysis project Ga0209510, IMG submission 185749) | Anaerobic biogas reactor microbial communites from Washington, USA - Biogas_R1 time_0 SIP DNA (SPAdes) (version 2) | ecosystem: Engineered > Bioreactor > Anaerobic > Unclassified | place... | reverse complement strand
GACTGCAATTTGCGATAACTGAGATTCATATTGTGATTGTGAACAAATAATCGACCATATTGATTGTATCGTGTTGTTCGGTTACTTCCTGGCTGATGGAAGCTTTGTCTTTGAACCCGGAGACTTTGTCATCAGCGTGGGTCCATCATCGGTGCTTTCGCAGCAGGTGACCGTGTCCGAGCCGCAGTAAGAGTAGTGTGAACAAGACAACTGTTTATAAGCTTTGACCCTCAATGCTTGGGCTTAAGCACAAACACTTGATCTTTCAGACTGCATGGGTTTATCTGGGTTTCGGTAACGCCCGTTCCAGTTATCCCCTGAGCAACGCAATGCCAATGTCACACCTACTTCCTTGCTGGCGCTCACGTCCCCGATCAGATTATACTTGGCTGGCTGAACGCGCCCCAATGGCAGTTCGTGCCACTGGAATGCTTTCAGCCATATAACGGATACTGCTTTCATGGATACTTCCCAACTCAACCGGATTACCAATTTTATCTGGGGCATCGCCGACGATGTTCTGCGCGATGTTTTTGTTCGTGGCAAGTACCGCGATGTCATCCTTCCTATGACGGTGTTGCGGCGCTTGGATGCTGTGCTCGAATCCACAAAGGAGGCCGTTCTTGAGATGAAGGCAGCGCTCGACAGGACAGGCGTGGTAAACCAGGACGACGCGTTGAGGGTCGCTTCGGGACAGGCATTCTACAATACTTCCCCGTTTCTGTTGCGCGACCTCAAATCCCGCAAGACACAGCAGACGCTCAAAGACGACTTCATTGCTTACCTCGATGGTTTCTCGCCGAATGTGCAGGACATCATCCGGAACTTCGAATTCCGGAATCAGATCCACAAGCTTGTCGAGTCCGACAGCCTTGGGCAGCTCATCGAGAAGTTCCTGAGCAAAGATATCAACCTCAGCCCGAATCCTACGGAAGACCTTCCCGGCCTGGATAATCATGCCATGGGCACGATCTTTGAGGACCTGGTGCGCATGTTCAATGAGGACAATAACGAGGAAGCCGGGCAGCACTGGACTCCACGCGATGCCGTGAAGCTCATGGCCAGCCTCATGTTCCTGCCTGTGGCCGACAAAATCGAGTCCGGCACCTATTTACTCTATGACTGCGCCTGCGGCACCGGCGGGATGTTGACTGTTGCAGAGGAAACGCTCCAGCAGATTGCCACCGCGCATGGTAAGCAGGTGGCCACCCATCTTTACGGGCAGGAGATCAACGCTGAGACCTACGCCATCTGCAAAGCCGATTTGCTTCTCAAAGGCGATGGCGATGCGGCGGACAACATCGTCGGTGGGCCTGCATTTTCCACCTTGTCCAACGACCAGTTCCGCTCACGGAGCTTCGACTTCATGCTTGCGAATCCACCCTACGGCAAGAGTTGGAAAAGCGACCTCGAGCGCATGAGTGGGGAAGGTGGCAAGAAGGGAGTCCGGGATCCCCGTTTTGTGATCCAGCACGGTGGTGACCCGGAATACTCCCTCATCACCCGCAGCAGCGACGGCCAGATGCTTTTTCTGGCCAACATGCTCAGTAAGATGAAACACGACACCCCGCTCGGAAGCCGCATCGCCGAGATTCACAATGGCTCGTCTCTTTTCACTGGAGATGCCGGGCAGGGAGAGAGCAACATCCGCCGCTGGGTTATTGAAAACGACTGGCTGGAGGCCATCGTCGCGTTGCCGCTGAACATGTTCTACAATACCGGCATCGCCACCTACGTGTGGGTGCTCACCAACCGGAAGGCTGAGCATCGCAAGGGTAAGGTTCAACTCATCGACGCCACCTCATGGTTCCGCCCCCTGCGCAAGAACATGGGCAAAAAGAACTGCGAACTCGCCGCTGAGGACATCCAGCGGATCTGCGATACCTTTCTTGCCTTTAAGGAGACGCCACAGTCGAAAATTTTTCCCAATGCCGCCTTCGGATATTGGAAGGTAAAGGTCGAGCGCCCGCTTCGCCTCCACAGCCAGCTCAGCCGCTCGCGCATTGAGGCTCTGCGCTTTGCCAGTGGCGATGAGGACCTCCGCTCCGAGATCTACGCGGTGCTTGGAGACGCCGTTTTTGAGAACTGGGCCGCAACGCTCCCCGCCCTGGAGAAGCTTCTGTCTGACTGGTCCGAAAAATCAGATGAATCCGCCCCGTCCGACGACGACGAAGCCGACACGCCAAAGAAGGCCATCTCCGACAAGAAGAAAAAGAAGCTCCTCAGTGAAGCCACCTGGAAGCGGGATGCCATGCTCCTCAATACTGCCCACCAGCTACGCAAGGCCCTCGGTGAAGAACTCTACGAGGATCACAATGTGTTTCTGGAAAAGGTCGATAAGGCCTTGAGGCAGCTCCCTTCGACAGGCTCAGGGCATGCAAAGATCAGCGCCTCCGACCTCAAGCAAATCATCGCTGCGGTCAGTTGGCGCGTCGAGGACGCCCCACCCGTGATCAAGAAGATCCACAAGCCTGGCAAGGCTAAAGCCGACCCCATGCACGGCCTCTACGAGGTCGAAGTGGATGGCAAAACCTGCGTCGTCGAATACGAGCCCGACAGCGAACTGCGCGACTACGAGCAAATCCCGCTACTGGAGGAGGGAGGCATTGAGGCTTTCATCCGCCGGGAAGTCCTGCCGTACACTTCCGATGCCTGGCTTGTTGAGGCCGACACAAAGATTGGCTATGAAATCAGCTTCACCCGCCACTTCTACGAGCCGCCCCAGCTCCGCACGCTGGCTGAGATCAGCGCCGATATCCTCAAGCTGCAGCAGGAGACCGAAGGCCTTCTCCAGGAGATCACCAAGGGAGTCACTGCATGAGCGACGATCCTTTACCCCTATCCGAAATCATCCTTTACCAGACGGAGGATGGCCGTACGCGCATCCAGTGCCGGTTTGAAAACGAGACGATATGGCTGACGCAGGCACAGATTGCCGAGCTGTTCCAGACCACGCCTCAGAACGTCACCCTGCACCTCAAGACCATCTACGCCGAGGGTGAATTGGTGGAGGCGGCAACTTGTAAGGATTACTTACAAGTTCGCAACGAGGGAAAACGGCAGGTTTCCCGCAACCTGAGACACTACAGCCTGCCTGCCATCCTCGCGGTCGGCTACCGTGTGCGCAGCCACCGGGGCACCCAGTTCCGCCAGTGGGCCACAGCCCGCCTCTCCGAGTATCTGGTGAAGGGCTTCACAATGGATGACGAGCGGCTCAAGAACCCACCGGGCAAAGGGCAGAAGGACTACTTCGACGAGCTGCTGGAGCGCATCCGCGACATTCGCTCCTCCGAGCGCCGTTTTTACCAGAAAGTGCTCGATATCTACGCCACCAGTGTGGACTACACGCCGGACGCCGAGACCTCCCATAGATTTTTCGCCACCGTACAGAACAAGATGCACTGGGCCACACACGGCCACACCGCCGCTGAGGTCATCGCAGAACGGGCCGATGCGGAAAAACCCTATATGGGCCTGCAAACCACCCGCCCCGGCGGCATCGTGCGAAAGGACGACGCGGCGGTGGCCAAGAACTACCTCACCGAGGACGAACTCCAGGTGCTCAACCGCATCGTCAACCTCTACATCGAATACGCCGAACTCCAGGCCATGGAACGGCGGCCCATGACCATGGGCAACTGGATCGCCAAACTCGATGAGTTCCTGAAGATCTCCGGCCGCGAGCTGCTTGACCATGCCGGCAAAATTTCCGCCGAACAAGCACGGGCCAAAGCCGAGCGGGAGTATGGCAAATACCGCGCCGCCCTCGATGCCGCCCCACGGATCGTCGACGCCGACTTCGAAAAGGTTGCCAAAGAACTGAAGAAGCTGCCCAAACCCCGCAAATCGAAGGGAGGCAAGCCATGATTGAAGGACTCAAGCCGTACGCGGAATACAAGGAGTCGGGATCAAAGTGGCTCGGTAGAGTTCCTTGCAGCTGGTCACTGCTTCCGCTGTGTAGAGTCGCCACGCCGAATAGTGAATGCGGCAGAACTGACTTGGAACTGTTATCAGTCTATCTCCATCGGGGCGTCATTCGATACTCGGAGAGCGGTGGACAAGTTCACAAGCCGAGCACGGATTTGAGCAGATATCAGGTCGTCGAACCTGGCGACTTCGTTTTGAACAATCAGCAGGCATGGCGCGGCTCTATCGGAGTGTCGAAATACCAGGGAATCATCAGCCCTGCCTACGTGGTAATGAGATTGTCGCCATCCATTTTGCCGGATTACGCGAACTACATGTTTCGTTCTCCCGCAATGGTTGCTCAATACGTTGTGGCGTCGCGAGGAGTCGGCGACATCCAGCGAAACCTTTACTACCCCGACCTTCGCTGCACTATCGTCGTCCTCCCGCCACCCGATGAACAAGCCGCCATCGTGCGGTTTCTGGACCACGCGAACCGGAAGATCGACGGCTTCATCCGTGCGAAGCGTAAGCTGATTGGGCTGCTGAGCGAGCAGAAGCAGGCCATCATCCACCGCGCCGTGACCCGCGGCCTCGACCCCAACGTCCCCCTCAAGCCCTCCGGCATCCCCTGGCTCGGCGACATCCCCCAGCATTGGGAAATCGTCCGCAACATGGCTCTTTTTGCTCATCGAGTTGAACCCGGCACCGAAAACCTTCCCGTGCTTCAGGTTAGCCTGCGTTCTGGCATTACAGCCGAGGAATTGGATCAGTTTGGCCGTCCCAAACGGCTTATTGCTGACGCTACGAAATACAAACGTATACACCGAGGTGACATGGCCTACAATACCATGCGCATGTGGCAGGGGGCTGTTGGCGTATCGCCAGGTGATGGACTCGTCAGTCCCGCCTATGTCGTTATTAAGCCACGGAGTGACACATGTACCGAGTTCTACAACCTTGTCTTCCACACCGAGGTTTACAAACAGCAGGTGAACCGACAGTCTACCGGTATCGTCTCTGACCGAAATCGTCTCTACTGGGACAGCTTCAAGCAGATGCCCAATCTTGCACTCCCATTCAAGGAGCAGGAAGAGATTGTCGCTTTTATCGCCCACGAAACCGCATCCCTCACCGCTGCCATCGCCCGCACGGAACGGGAAATCGCGCTGATGCTGGAATACCGGACGCGGCTGACCGCCGATATCGTGACGGGCAAGCTGGATGTCCGCGCAGCCGCTGAAAGCCTTCCGGAAATGCCGTCTGACGGTTCTGACATGGCGGACCTGTCGGAAATGTCCGCCCGGTCCGACGAGTCCGACTTTTGTGAAGACCCCACTCTGGAGGATGAAACATGAGTGATCCCGATGGCGTCCTGCTGCCACACGGTGGCTACGAGAAGCTGCGCAGCTACAAAGTGGCGGAGGCCGTCTATGATGCGACGGTGGTGTTCTGCGAGCGCTTCATCGAGAAGCGCAGTCGCACCCATGACCAGATGGTGCAGGCTGCACGGAGCGGCGTGCGGAATATCAGCGAAGCCAGCGGTGCGGCAGCCACTTCGCGCAAGTCGGAAATGAAGCTTACCAATGTGGCCCGCGCGAGCTTGAACGACGAACTCCTCAAGGATTACAAGAGCTTCCTGATGCAACGTGGCCTGCGGGTTTGGCACAAGGACTCGCCGGAAGCGCTCGCGATGCGCGAGCGACTCAAGCACGACATCGCTCCGAATGTGCCGAGTGCTGCGCCCGGCCAGGTGCGGCTGACTGGACTGGCTGGATTGGCGGCGTTCGTGAGTAAGGCTGAGCCCGAATTGGCGGCCAACGCCATGCTATGTGCTGTAAACCAGGCCGCCTACCTGCTGAAACGCCAACTGGAAAGCCAGAGCCGCGAGTTTCTGGAGAAAGGTGGGTTCACGGAAAACCTTCACGCCGCCCGCTTGAAACAGAGACAGTCAGCCAAGTCGGACAGGTCTGCCCCGTCCGACGAAGAATCTCCCGTGTGCCCATCCTGTGGTAAGCCCATGCGCCGCCGCACAGCCGGAAAAGGCCCCCGTGCCGGGCAGGCCTTCTGGGGCTGCTCGGACTACCCCGATTGCCGGGAAACTCTTGAAATATCGAACGAATCTGGCACGACCGAGCAGTCCGCCAGATCTGCTTTGCAGCCCAAACCATGAGCGAAACTGACACATCCGAAAAAGGACTCGAAAGCCTGATTATTCGGCATTTGACTGGGATGGACCTGTCTGCCTGCCGGTCAGGTGGATTGACCAAGGGTACGGTGAGTTGAAAAAAATCAACTCCGGGAGGACACGAAGATATGTTGGAACACCTTACAGCCATACGGTTTCTTGAGAAGTTGGGAGTCTCTGGACGAATCCAAGCTTTCGAGTTATATTGACTGGGTGCCCGAAGAATGGGACAGCTCCAACGTTTCCCGAAGGCTTATTGTTGACTACTTGAGGGGTTGCCTGCCGCACTTTGATGATGTGAAGAACCAGATCCTTTCCCTGTTATGAAAAAACATCCCTACACATATTCGGTGCTGCGTTATGTGCATGACATTAGTCGTGGCGAATTCGTAAACGTTGGGGTGGTGCTGACTTCATCTCCAATCCGGTTCGCCGGCGCGATTCTTAGGGCGGATTCCAAGCGTGTCTCAAAGGTGTTTCCGGGTGTGGATGGGGTTCACTTCCACCATGCCGGGATTGATTCGAACCCTATGTTTCGATAGTGAGCCCCGATCCGATGTGTTTCATTTTGCACGAGACCAGGATTCGACTGTTGGAGGGTTTGATGGTTGCCTTGGAGGGGAGAAAAATGACGAATGGGAGATATTGTTCCCAAAATGGGAAGTTTGACTTGCATTTACTCTGAATTTAGGGAATTATGCATATTATCAGTCGCAAGCCCCTACACGAGTTCTCGGATAAGCATCCTGCAGCGAAGACTCCCCTGGATACATGGTGGGCCGAAGTAAAGCGGGCGAATTGGGGGAGCTTTGCTGATGTCAAGGAGGTATTCGGGAGCGCGGACGTGGTGGCTGGCAACAGGGTCATCTTCAACATTGGTGGAAACAAGTACCGGCTGGTGGTGAAGGTGGCTTACCGGAGCGGCACAGTCTATGTTCGCTTCGTAGGAACGCATGCTGAATACGATAAGATCGACGTTGAGACCGTCTGAAAAGGAGAACTTCCATGAAACCCAAAATCATACGCACGGAGGCTGACTACGAGGCCGCGCTGGAGCGCATCGATGTGCTTATGGATGGCGATCCCGAGCCGACCTCCGAAGCTGGAGAGGAACTTGCGTTGCTGTGCCTGTTGGTGGAAAAGTATGAAGAAGTTCGTTTTCCTATGGATATGCCCGGCCCGGTGGATGCGATCAAGTTCCGCATGGAGCAGCAGGGTCTGAAGGCGAAGGATATGGTTCCTTACCTCGGCAGCCCATCGAAGGTTTCGGAGGTGTTGGCGGGCAAGCGTCCACTGAGCCTGTCGATGATCCGCAAACTGGCGAACGGGCTGGGTATTCCGGCGGATATCCTGTTGCAGGAGGAAGGCGCCCAGTTGCCCCCGGATGAAGTGCTACAACAAGGCAAGCGGTTTCCTCTCGCCGAAATGGTCAAGCGCGGGTGGTTTGTGGGATTTCAGGGCACTGTGGCTGAGGCCAAAACCCAACTGGAAGAACTCTTGAACGGGTTTGTGGGGTCGCTCGGGCTAGATGCCATGATTCCGGCGTTCAACCGCCAGCATGTTCGGAACGGCGGCCAATGCGATGAGTATGCTTTGACCGCATGGCGTATCCGTGTGGCGAACCTTGCGATGGCCGAATCTTTGCCCGCCTACAAAGCAGGTAGTGTGGACGCGACCTTCCTTCGCGAGCTTGCCCGCTTGAGTTATCTTGACGATGGCCCAAAGCTGGCGAGGGAGTTTCTCAATAAGAGCGGGATACATCTTGTGTTTGAGCGTCATCTTCCCAAAACACATTTGGATGGAGCGGCCCTTGGATTGCCAGATGGATCTCCAGTTATTGCGCTGACTCTGCGTTACGACAGATTGGACAACTTCTGGTTCACTTTGTTTCACGAACTGGCCCACGTGGCACTGCATCTGGAAAGGAACGAGATAAGCGCCTTCTTCGATGATCTGGATGTGGGTGGAAATATCGACAGGTGTGAGAAAGAGGCCGACGAACTCGCGTCCGAGTCCCTTATCCCTCAGACGGAGTGGAGGGCAGCGAAACTGACCATCAAATCTTCTCCGCTTGCAGTAAGGGACTTTGCCCAATCTCTGCGGATCAGCCCGGCGATCCCTGCCGGACGTTTGCGCTACGAATCGAAGCATTACTCTGTTTATAAATCATTGATCGGCTGCGGAGAGCTTCGGCCGATGTTTGGCATGCAAGGAGACTGAACCATGATGGCTATCGATACCTCTGAAAAGGGACTTGAAGACCTGATCATGCGCCAAATGACCGGAAGGAGCGGTCTGGAGGTTGGCGTGGAACAAGCTGTAGCCGAATCCGCGCCCGATGCGGGAGGCAGTGGTTGGTTCGCTGGGAACCCTAGCTCCTACGACCGTGAGTTTGCGGTGGATTCGGAGCAGCTCTTCGCCTTTCTGATGGCCACGCAGCCAGATGAGTGGGCGAAGCTGGGAATCGGAAACTACCGGGACAGGCATGGCACGGCACGGCAGAAATTTCTTTTCAGGCTACAAACAGAGATAACGAAACGTGGAACAATTGATGTGCTTCGCAAGGGGATTCGCTTCGGCCCGTTTCATTTTGACTTGTTCTACGGAACTCCCACGGCTGAGAACGCGAAGGCCGTGGAGCGCCATGCGAAGAACCGTTTCAGCATTACCCGGCAGCTCCACTTCAGCCGGGAGAACAAGCGATCACTGGATCTATGCGCTTTCATCAACGGCTTGCCGGTGATCACCTTTGAGCTCAAGAACAGCCTGACCAAGCAGACGGTTGAGGATGCCATCGAGCAATATAAACGCGACCGGGATCCGAGGGAAATCTTGTTTCAGTTCGGGCGATGCGTGGTGCATTTCGCAGTGGATGATCATGAGGTAGCGATGTGTACCGAGCTCGCGGGGAGGGGTGGGACGGCGAAGGATTCGTGGTTTCTTCCTTTCAATCAGGGTTGGAACGATGGTGCGGGAAACCCGCCAAATCCGGATGGAATCAAAACCGATTACCTGTGGAAGCATATATTGAGGCCCGGGAGATTGACCGGGATCCTGGAAAACTACGCACAGATCGTGGAGCAGGAGAACCCGAAGAGGGATAGAAAGAAGCGCGTGCAGATTTTTCCGCGATACCACCAACTGGAAGTGGTGAGCATGCTTTTGGCGGATGTGCGGGTTCATGGGGCTGGCAAACGCTACTTGATCCAGCACAGTGCGGGTAGCGGCAAATCCAATTCCATTGCGTGGTTGGCCCATCAGTTGATTAGTCTGACAGAAGACCGGCCTGCTCCGGACGGAACGCGACAGGCAGGTGGAAAGCCTATCTTTGACTCGATCATTGTAATCACGGACCGCAGGATTCTGGATAAACAGATTCGAGAGACCATCAAGGGTTTTGCGCAGGTGAGCAGTGTGATTGGCGCGGTGAAGGAGGGTGCGGGAACGTCCAAGACGGAGCAGCTCACAAAGTTTCTCAGAGATGGGAAAAAGCTCATCATCTCCACCGTTCAGACGTTTCCTTTTGTGCTCGACAGCATCGGGGATGCGCACCGTGGGGGAAAGTATGCGATCATCATCGACGAGGCTCATTCCAGCCAGAGTGGCAAGACTTCCTCTGCAGTGAGTCAGGTGGTAGCGGACTCTGAGGACGAAATCAACGATGCCATAGAAGAGCGGATCCATAAGAAACGCCTTGCATCGAATGCGAGTTACTTCGCCTTTACGGCCACTCCCAAGAACAAGACTTTGGAGATGTTTGGAGTGCCCTTTGAGGCAGATGGTGAGGTCAAGCATCGGCCTTTCCATGGATACACAATGAAGCAGGCCATTCAGGAGGGCTTCATTCTTGATGTGCTCAAGCACTACACACCGGTCGAGAGTTATTATCACCTCGCGAAAACGGTGGAGGGGGATCCCGAGTACGACGTGAAGAAGGCACGCAAGAAGCTGCGGATGTATGTCGAAAGCCATAGCAAGGCGATCCGTGACAAGGCAGAGATCATGGTTGACCATTTTCATGAGCAGGTGATTGGTCAGAACAAGATCGGAGGTGAGGCGCGTGCAATGGTGGTGACTGGCAGCGTTCAGCGGGCCATTGAGTACTTTCATGCCTTCAAGTCGTATCTTCGTGAGATCAACAGCCCATACGAGGCCATCGTGGCTTTTTCCGGGGAGGCCGAATACAAAGGAGAGCAGGTCAGTGAGGCGAAGCTGAATGGGTTCCCCAGTGGGGAAATCGCTGACAGGATCCGGTTACATCCGTATCGGTTTCTGATATGCGCGGAAAAGTTCCAGACTGGATACGATGAGCCCTTGCTGCACACCATGTATGTTGACAAGGGTCTCTCTGGCATCAAAGCAGTGCAGACACTTTCCCGCTTGAATCGGGCGCATCCGAAGAAGCACGATGTGTTTGTCCTCGATTTCCAAAACACCTGTGACGTTATTGAGCAAGCGTTTGCCGCATACTACCGGACAACAATCCTCAGCAAAGAGACGGATCCGAACAAACTGCACGATCTCAAAGCCGACTTGGATTTCTACCAGGTGTATTCGCACGGGCAGGTCGATAGTCTGGTGGAGGTTTTTTTTGGTGGAGCGAGTCGCGATCAGCTGGATCCAATTTTGGATTCCTGTGTCGCGATCTATCAACAGGAACTCAACGAAGACGCTCAGGTGGATTTCAAGGGGAAAGCCAAGGCTTTTACCCGGACATATGATTTCCTTGCCACTATCCTTCCCTATGGTGTGCAGGATTGGGAGAAGCTTTCGATATTCCTGAACTTCTTGATTCCAAAGCTGCCCGCTCCTGTCGAAGAAGATCTGGCCAAGGGAATTCTCGAAGCCATTGACATGGACAGCTATCGGGTCGAGAAAAAGGCCACGATGGCGATTGCATTGCCGGACACCGATGCGGAGATCGATCCGGTCCCGACTTCGGGTGGTGGTCGAAAACCGGAGCCGGAAATGGATCTGCTCTCCAATATCGTTAAGCAATTCAATGAGCAGTTTGGATCGTTGTTTGCGGATCCGGACCGCATGAAACAACGGATCATCGGAGAGATTCCGGAAAAGGTTGCAGCCGACGAGAAATACCAGAATGCAAAGAAGAACTCTGACCGGGAAAACGCCAGAATCGAGCACGACAAGGCGCTCAAGCGTGTCATCACTGCCCTTTTCAAGGACGACGCACAGCTCTTCAAGCAGTTCCAGGATAATGAGTCTTTCCGAAACTGGCTCACGGACACAGTATTCGGGATGACCTACGAAGCGTGATGGCCTTTATTCGAAGGGGAGGATAAGGATCCGCGGCTCATCGCCAATCAATCCAACGATGACTCGCTGCTTGAAAGGTTCTATGGGCTTTACGACACCGTGGTCGCAAGGGAGTGACACATCTTTATCGTGGGGGAATGATGCTTTCCCGGGTGGGATGAACATGAAATGAAACTTGTCTATACACTCACCGGTCATGGCTGGGCACGGGCGGAAAAGGATTCCCAAGGGGCTGGCCTTTCCTGAGCAAGCCTGAGGTAAGCAGCTTAGGTCAGGAGAGGCTGCGGCGATACTGCTCCTGCATTTTCAATACGTGTTCCCGAAACGGGGGGAATTCCTTCCAAAGGGCTTTGTCGCAGGTCGCAAGGTCATCGCACTGGATGCAACAATCGAGTTCCTTTTCGATCACGCATTGGCGCACCGGGCAGTTGCTGACGGTCATGCCTAGCTTCGCCTTGTCGGTTTTGCAGCCGTTGCAGAGGATTTGATCGGGGTCGAACTCCAGACCATAGCGTTCCTTGATCCGCCATTCATTGTAGGCGTTCCGTTTCTGTTCGATATCAGTGGATTCGCCGGCGGCTTTCATCGGGCAATTCTCCGGGCAGACATAGCCGCAGTAGTTGAGCTTTTTCGGGTCGGGAA
>Ga0209510_1004612_pt1 | contig 12013 bp, 9 predicted proteins | sample BiotimSIPDNA_FD_185749 | JGI IMG/M metagenome (GOLD analysis project Ga0209510, IMG submission 185749) | Anaerobic biogas reactor microbial communites from Washington, USA - Biogas_R1 time_0 SIP DNA (SPAdes) (version 2) | ecosystem: Engineered > Bioreactor > Anaerobic > Unclassified | place... | reverse complement strand
CCTGCTTCAGGCTTCCATGTTTGTACAGGCGGTGGAAGACCGGCAGGGCATGATGATCTCCTGCATAGAAGAAATCGCCTACCGCATGGGTTACATCGACGAAGAATGCCTGCGCAATTGTGCCGAGCCGCTGGCAAGTAATGGGTATGGGCAGTATCTGTTGAGATTTATAAGTGGATTGAATAAATGAAAAAAATCTTACAGTTTGGGACAAAAGGTCAGGTAGGGTGGGAGTTGCTGCGTACCTGCGCACCGCTTGGGGAAATCGTCGCCTTGGACTACCCTGATGTAGATCTTTCTGACAGTGGTGGTTTGCGTGAACTTGTAAGAAGCGTCAAACCCGACATCATCGTCAATGCCGCGGCTTATACCAATGTAGATAAGGCTGAGAACGAACCTGAATTGGCGCGGGCAATCAACGCCACTGGCCCCGCCGTTTTGGCTGAAGAAGCCAAAAAGATCAATGCTGTATTGGTGCATTACTCCACTGACTATGTCTTCGATGGAACCAAAGGCAGTCCGTATGTTGAAACAGACGCCACCAATCCCCTAAACATGTACGGTCAAACCAAGCTGGAGGGGGAGCAAGCCATTGCAGCTTCAGGTTGCGCAAATTTGGTTCTGCGCACCAGCTGGGTTTACTCGATGCGACAGGGTGGATTTGTAACCAAGGTGCTGCAATGGGCTCGGACGCAGGAAGTTATGCGCGTGGTCGATGACCAGATCAGTTCGCCCACTTCTGCGCGCATGCTGGCAGAAGTCACAGCGCTGATCCTGGGACAGGGTCGTGAGGACGTGTTCGGTTACTTAAGCGAAAATGGTGGCTTGTACCACTGCGCAGGTGGCGGCTCCTGCAGCCGCTACGAATGGGCAAAAGCGATTCTTGAGTATGACCCACGCAAGGAAGAACAGGTAGTAAAAGAATTGCTGCCAGCCAAAAGCACTGACTTCGCTGTTCCTGCTAATAGACCGATGGTTTCGGTGTTGGAATGTGATAATCTGTTTGGTACTTTTAGGCTGCGACAACCAACCTGGGAAGAATGCTTGCGATTAACGACGGAGATCGCTTGATCATGCAAAACATCGAGAAGGTGGCATACTTTTCCTATTCCCCCTATCGGTTGGCCTGGGAACAAATCAGAGTTGTAAGCCCACTGAGAGCCCTCGGTATTGACTTGATAGAAGGTGTTAATCAGGGCCAGGTCAATTTAGAGGTAATAGAGGATGCTGATCTTGTAATCTTGGATCGAAATTTCCCTGGCGGCTTCAATCAGTCATTAAACGTGATCGACGTAGCGCATGAACAGCGTAAACCGGTGATCATGGATATGGATGATGATTTGTTGGGGCTCGAGTTTGATCATCCGGATTTGGTCAATACAACCTTCGGTTTCGAACTCGTTCCGACGTTATATGCCTTACGCGCTGTGGACGCAGTCACCGTAACCACACCAAAATTGCAGCGCGTGATTGCGCAACATAATGACCATGTATATGTTCTGCCAAACTATCTTGATGACACCGTTTGGTCGATGAAGTCAAAAGAAATTTCAGAGAGTGATTCTCCTGTGACTCTGTTGTATTTCGGAACAAGATCACATCAGGCGGATCTTGATATGATATCCAAACCGTTGAACGCTCTCGCGCTGAAGTATCCCGATAAACTCAACTTTATATTCTACGGTATAGAGGCACCTGAAGGTTTGGATGCCTTGGCAGAAGTTTGCTACTTTCCGACTGTAACGAACGAGTATCGGGAATTCGCCAGGCTAATCCAGGATTTTGATGCGGATATTGCGTTTGCACCTTTGCAAGACACCGCGTTCAATCAATACAAAAGCCCATTAAAGTACTTTGAATATACCGCCTTGGGTTTACCGGCTATATTTTCAAACATACTGCCCTACAAGGGGGTTGTGGAAGATGGGAAAACCGGTCTTCTGGCAAGCTCCTCGGAAGTATGGCTTGAAAAGTTATCAAAGTTGGTGGAAAGTCCTGGTTTACGACAAAAAATTCTCCAGAACGCTCAAGAAGATGTAAATCAGAACTACTTGCTTAGCAGCCATACATATGAGTGGCGCAGGCTATATATCGACGTGCTTGAAAGAGGCGTAGTTGGCAAGTCTGACCGTGCCATTCCCCTCGATTTGTTGAACAGAATTAGTCATCATGTGGGCGTAGCCGCCAATCATCAGGCACATCAAATTTCCACGTGCGTCCAAAAAAACGAGGCCTTGAGCCATGATTTTTATGCCCTGAAAAATGTGTTACACGAGTCAGAATTGGAACGAATTGCCCTGGGCTCAGAAATTGACGCATTGAATGTGGCACTACAGGATGCAGAAAAGCAACGAATTAACCTGGGCAACCACATTGACGAATTGAGAGCGGCACTACACAATTCAGAACTTGAAGTGGTTGACTACGCCACAAGCACAAGTTGGAAAATCACCCGACCTATACGAAGAGTTCTTCGAAAATTGCGGAGAAGCTGAATGGGGCTCTTAACTAGAAATCGAAGGTTGATCCGGAAAAGTGGCTTGTTTGACGAGAAATACTATCTGTTACGCTATCCGGATGTTCGCTTTGCTGATGTAGACCCATTACAGCATTACTTGACAATCGGTTGGAAAGAAGGCCGCAGTCCGTCTGCACAGTTTAATGTTGATAGTTACCTCCAGACCAATCCTGATGTCAAATCCTCAGGAATCAACCCCCTTGTTCATTACGTTTTCCATAACAAGGAAGATGGACGTCCAACGTCTGCTGACACTCAAACAAAAAAACTGAAAGCAACTCCCACCAGGCTGTTGACATGGCACAACTTCCGGCACGCGTTGAAAATCATCCAAACCTATGGCTTGAAGACTTTTATTGTCAAAGCAAAAAACAAACTCCGTGCGCAAAGAAACACTAACACTTTAGACATTGATAAACCGATCCGAATCAAGAGCATTGTTCCATTATCAAGCTTTGATTTCTTGGGCGATAAAGCGTTCCCAGTCGTGCCGAAGTCCGTTTCAGTCATCATTCCTGTGAAGAATGCCGGGGATGAGTTTGGGCTGCTCTTGAAGAACTTTGTGACCCAAAAAGGATTCAAAAGAGTCGAGATTGTAATTGTGGATTCGGGCAGCACCGACAGGACCTTACAAACAGCTAGAGATTTTGGAGCAACCATTGTCGAAATTAGCCCAGAATCCTTCACTCATTCGTACGCACGCAACTTGGGTGGCGAAGCTGCAACTGGTGATTACCTCTTTTTTACGGTTCAGGATTCCCTGCCGCCAGGGCAAACTTTCCTGTATGATTTGTATTCTACGCTCATCGAAAACCAGGTCACAGCAGTATCATGTGCTGAAACACCACGAGAAGATGCTGACCTGTTTTATAAACAAATCTGTTGGAATCATTACAATTTTCTGGGAGTCAATATCGGCGACCGTATAATGCAACTCCCAGAAAAGGTTGACCACATGTCTTTGCGGCAAAACGGTCAGCTGGCAGATATCGCAAACTTTATCCCGAAAGAGACCTTCGAGATATATAAATTCCGCCTCAACTATGCTGAAGACCTCGACCTGGGTATTCGGTTAATCAAGGACGGGCACAAGTTAGCGTTTTTAGGATCCACAAGAATCATCCATTCCCACAACCGGCCTTCCTGGTATTTCTTGAAGCGTGGGTATGTGGACAACCGTTTTCTAACCGGTGTTTTTCCGGATTTTGAGATCCCTCGTATCGTCGTAAGTGACTTTGTCCCTGATATCTCTTTTTGCTATGCCTTTCTTGGAAGCTTCTTAACGAAACTGAACACCCTAACAAGCGATCCTGTCCCCAATAAGTTTGATGCGGTGCTAAAGGAACTGATGGATACCTTGCCTAAGTCTGAATACCCTGGTGAGGTTCCTGTGCTCGGTGAAAACTATTTGGACCTCACTTCGCAAAAATTCATCGAGGGTCTGATCAAAGCAGAAGGCTTGCACAAGGCAGGAAGAATGTATGATGGATTCCTTATCTATGCCTTCTCAGGCTATCTAAACATCACCTCGAATTACCTAAAAAATACGTTTGAAACAATCGACGAAACGCTGTTGTTGGATATCAAGAACTGTATTTGTAAGTCTTTTGCCATTGTTGTCGGTGCGCATCTGGCATATTGTTATCAAAACCGGGATGGTAAAGAATCTCTGGATATGGACTCTCTGAACAAGACATTAATGGAGGGCGTGTAATGAAGATTCTTTACCTTGTACACCAATTTTTCCCGCAGTTTCAAGCTGGAACTGAGAAATTTATCTTCAACACTGCTTCAATGACGCAGCAGGCAGGCAACATCGTCAAAGTTGTTACCTATGATTGTGAAGCAGACGGCGACTTCACATCGGATGTATTTGGGGTCCGTTCCAAACAGTTTTCCTATCAGGGGCTCCCTGTGCTTGCGTTTCAATATAAGAATGAACCGCCTGACCTGCATTACACGATGGATAAAGCTCTTGGGATTCAGTTTGCGAAACTTATCCTGGAGCGAGAAGCCCCAGACCTGATTCATGTCGGGCATCTTATGCGGGTATATCCCATTGTGCTTGCGGCCTTAGAAATGGGAATCCCCTACGTATTAACACTGACCGATTTTCATTTGCTCTGCCCAAAGATATTGTTGATGCCCACAAGTGACACGCTGTGTACAGGTCCCGAGGGTGGCGAGGCGTGCGCGAAATTTTGCAGTGAGTTACCTTCTTTTTTTATCAAGCAGCGGTTGGCGCTTTCCACAAAGATTCTGCAGAATGCCAAACAAGTCGTTGCGCCGACGAAATTCGTGGCAGAAGTATTCCAAAGAGAGATCCCCGGAATAAAAGTGATTGTAAACAATCATGGTGTTAAGCAGAGCGACTTGCGTCCGAACAATAAGATTTATGGGGATGAAGATGAAATTACCTTCGGTTTCATCGGCAACCAAACTGTGCATAAAGGCCCGCATCTTCTGGTCAAAGCCTTTTCTGAATTAAATCACCCAAGGTCGAGGCTTCTGATTTATGGTACGGGCAGACCGGAATTTGTTGCGAAGCTGCACCAGTTGGTCGGCGATTGCAATATCGAATTTAGAGGTTCTTTTAAGGCAGAGACCCTCCCGGATGTGTTGAGAGAAATTGATGTCTTTGTAAATCCAGCCCTCTGCTATGAGACCTATTCCTTTGTTAATCATGAAGCACTCTCGAGCGAGATCCCAGTGATCTGTTCAAAGCTTGGTGGAATGTTTGAGAAAGTTGTTGAAGGGAAGAATGGCTTCACATTTCCTGCCGGTGATGGTGAGGCATTAAAGCAGATGTTGTCGAGCGTTGTCGAGAGTCCCTCGCAACTGAACGCTATGAAAAGATTTATTCGCTTGGAGACTCTGATCCCTACTGTCGAGCAGGAGGCATATCGCTATGATCAGATCTACAAAAGCGTTTTCAGGTAAAGGCATTTTCGGAGCGCAGTAATAAATCCAACTCCTGCGTAGCAAGGCATTGTACTTCGTCGGTATACTCATTAAGGATTTCATTAATTACTAAAGAGGACTTTGTGGAAAAATCTAAGCGAATCGAGTGGATTGACACATTGCGTTTTATTGGTATGTTTAGCATCTATTTAAGCCATCTATATGAGCAGGCAGGTTACTTCTACCCCTTTGGATACCGATTTCAGACACCACTTTTCTTCTTTATCGCTGGAGCGGCGGACAACTTAGCCAGAATGGATTCAACATTCCTGCAACACTTAAAGAAGAAGTTTGCGGGAATCATGTTACCCTATTTCTTTTTTGGAATGGTCTCGATCCTCATAATTTGCATTACCGGCACTGCAAATGCTGGCGAAATTCTCAAGATAGAGATGCAATATCTTTTAGGTATCCGAAACCAGCTTTTTGCATCAATGTTGTGGTTTTTACCTTGCATCTTTGTTATGTCTTTGCTCTTTTATGGGTTGAAAAAGCTGGTTAATAACCGTTGGTTTTTGCTGCTGGTCGCAATGGGACTTCTTGTCATCAGCGAAACGCTTCTCCCTCACCGACCCATTGAAAACCCTTCATGGTTCTGGAATGTTGACAGTGTGCTTTACTATTTCTTTTACTTTGTCTTGGGTTATGCCGTTTTTCCTTACGTCCGGCAACTAATATCTTCACGTTCTGTATGGGCTTATATTGGCAAAGTTGTTTCTGCAGTCATCGTGACAGCTTATGCCTTGTTATTCCTGGTCGGTAAAGACCTGGTTGCCATCTTATTCGGACGAATTCCCAATATGGGTCCTATCATTGTTGTGTGCAGTGCCATAGTCATGATTTGGTTCAGTATTATGCTGGCGCAAATCCTGAGCTTCTTCCCCTTGCTTCCAAAGATAGGGCACAACACCCTGTGGCTTTGTGGATCCGAACAGGTGATCAGGTATCTAACCCCTCCGTTGTTTTCGATATTGGGATGGAACCTTACTTTTTCCTCACCAGCCGCGGCTATCATCTTCACGTTTGGGGCCATTTTAGCGGCAGAATTTGCCATCATACCGGTAGTAAAAACCCTGTACTATTCTCTGCTCGCGTTTTTCAACCCTTCCTGGCTACAGCCGAAACTGGTTGAGCAGCAAGCACAAGCCACCGATACGCCGATTGGTGAAAACCTGAACCAGACTTGATTGTTATGAACTTGAAACCGTACACTGAAGTCGGTCTATGAATTTGAATAATTCCTCTGCAAAAAAGGTCAGTATCTATTGTTTAAAAAATCGATTGATGAGGATACTGACTCGGATTCAAGAGCCAATAGCGCGGCCCCAACCCCTCTATGTTTAGATTATAATCTTAAACCATAATGGTTTTTTCATCTCAAATATTTCTATTTGTTTTCTTCCCACTCAGCATATTGGGAGCTTATTTAATTCATCCTGATTTCCGAAAGTACTTCTTGATCCTCGTCTCGCTCGCTTTTTTTGCCTGGACGGGGACAAACCTGTTGGCGATATTTCTCGTTTTTGCGTTTGCGAACTACTCCATGGGTTTGCTGCAGGGTCGTCTGCGGGATAATAACGGATCTACAAAGAAAATTGTTAATTGGTCGGTTATTCTTACCAACTTGGCGTTCCTGATCGCTTTCAAGTATCTGCCCTTCTTCACTAATATCCTGATCGGCATCACCGGAATGGAAGTCGCAAAGATTGACCTCCCGGTCCTTATGGGGGTTTCCTTTTTCGTGTTCAGCGCGATTTCATACCAGTACGATATCTACTACAACAAGATCGCACCCCAAAAGAACATTGCTGATTTCTTACTTTACATGAGCTTTTTCCCCAAACTCTTGCAAGGACCAATTACCCGAGCGGGTGACTTTACAGCGCAACTTGCACATAATAAACTGGACCTGGACAGTCTCTCAAAAGGGGTGTATCGCTTCACGGTTGGCCTGGCAAAAAAGGTGATCATTGCAGACCAGCTTGGAGCGATGGTGGACCAGATTTTTGCCAACCCGGCAAACGCCAATGGGGTTTCCATCGCCTGGCTGGGCGCTTTTGGGTACGCCATGCAAATTTTCTTTGATTTCTCGGGTTACACTGACATGGCGATTGGTTTGGGGCAAATGCTCGGGTTCGACCTGCCAGAGAACTTCAACTTCCCCTATCTTGCCCTCAATATTTCCGATTTTTGGCGGCGCTGGCATATTACGCTGAGCAGTTGGTTCCGTGATTATGTTTTTTATCCGCTTGAATTCAAACGCAGGAAGCAAAAGGTCTTTCGCACAGAATCCAACACACTGATCGTTTTCTTTTTAACCGGATTCTGGCATGGAGCCGGCTGGCAGTTTATTGTGTGGGGTTTGTGGCACGGATTGTTCTCCAGTCTGGAGGCTTTTTTGCGAGCCAAAAAGGTAAAAGCCAAGGCTCCAACAGCCATCCGCTATCTTGTGACCATGTTGATAGTGCTGATTGGGTGGGTTTTGTTCCGGTCATCGGATCTCGGGTATGGTCTGCGATATCTGGGGGTGATGTTCGGGTTGGTGAAACCGCTTGAAACGGGCTTGACCCTTGGCTGGTATCTCAATGGTAAAGTCGCCTTCATCCTGCTGCTGGCAGTGCTGGCTTGCATTCCTTGGAAGCAATGGTTGCCGAAGTACTTCGAAAAATTGTCCGGTTCCAGGATGAATGATCCGATCAGACTGATTGTCTTTTTGATATTACTTGGTTTTTCTATTATGATGGTTATGTCCTCCACGTACAGTTCATTCATTTATTTTAAGTTTTAGCGGTAAGAATATGAAATTTTCATTTACCAAATTCCTCACCGTGATCGTATTTTTCGCGGCATTGATTATTCCAATTGTTGCATCTGATAAGGTTGGAGGAGAAATTTCACCCTACGAAAACCGCTATCTGGCTAAGTTTCCTGCGGTTTTTGATCAGAATAAAAAGATAGCTCCAGGTCTGAAAGATGGATTTGAATCATGGCTAAAAGATAACCTGGCAGGGCGTGAAGGAGCCCAAAAAGCAAAAGCTTATATTGATTTCAAACTCTTTGCCAGTTCTACTTCACCGCTTGTCCATATCGGTAAAGACGGCTGGTACTTCTACACTGGTGATCATGATCTTGAAATTGGTCTTGGTACACACCTGCTTTCAAATGAAGAATTGGAAGCAATCCGTGAGAACCAGGTAGCAATTCAAAGCTCCTTGAAGGAACAGGGTGTCGATTATGTGCTAGTCCTGATACCGAGCAAAACCAGTGTATATCCCGAATACATTCATGGCAGCATTAACCAAGTTGGTATCACCTTGATTGACCAGGTGACAACCTACCTGCGAGAGAACACAACAATACCGGTCATCAATGTGAAACCTGCACTTATTGATGCTAAAAAGGAGCAGGATGTTTATTTCCGCTCGGACACTCACTGGAATTATGTCGGAGCATATGAAGGATATAAGGCGATCATCAATGGGCTGAATGAATTGGGGATGATCCAAAGCCAGCCAGCAAGTATTGCTACTCAACCAACGATGCGCAAAGGTGACCTATCAGGCATGTTGGGTTACCCGGATCTTACTTCTCCAGAGCCATTTGATACAACTGTCATAGTAAACCCCCAGGCATCGTTGGTCAGTGAGAGCGAGGAAATTAACCAGGTCACAAAACTGCTTGGTGACAAAGAAATAATTGGTAAGCACTTTTCATTTTCAAACCCTTCGGCTGAAAAGTCGGCTCTTATCCTGGGCGATTCTTTCTTCTTCACTTGGGGAATACCTGAGTTGTTTGCCGAAAACTTTGCTGAAATGAATTTCATAAGAAAAGATCTCTTCGTGAGTGATATCTTCCCTATCGTCAACCCGGATATCTTAATTTTGGAAAGTACGGAGCGCATTATTTACTCTCTGCAGTACCCCGACAATGAGAAACTGTTGTTTCCCCAAAAGCAAGGCTTTTCGGCTGAGATTGTTTCACACACAACCCCCACAGCCATGGAGCGCGGAAGGCTTTACGACATCACCGTCATGGTCAAGAATACAGGAGAACAACCCTGGTCAGAAGATAACCGGGTTTCTTTATGCCTTTTCCAGAATGGAATCAATACAGGCCATCGAGTTTACTTGGCGGATGGATTGACAGTCGAATCTGGAGGGGAAGTTTCTATTATCATTGAGGACTACCAGGCTTCCGAGCTGGGTAACACCTACCTGGAGTTCCAGATGGTTAAGGAAGAGAATAATTTCTTTGGTGAAAAAGCGCGTGTCGATATTGTGGTTAAGTAAACGCACAACCGAGCATATGTTATGGCAAAAACAATGACAAAAACATCTTTTCCAGACAATAATATTGGTTACCTTTGCACCGACTGGCAATTGGAGCGAAGCCTTGGCGTAAAAACCGCGCTGAAGTTGATAGACAAAGACGAAACCTTGATGGCGTATAGTTTTGCCCAGTTAACCGACTTGAGCAACCAGGCTGCCAACCTGCTCTCATCAATGGGATTCCAAAAGGGCGACCGGATCATGCTGCTGCTCTCCAAAACCATTGAAATGTACGCTTTTTTCCTGGGGGGAATGAAACTGGGATTGAACAGCTGCATCCTCTTCAACAGCATTGGTGAGGATTCCATTATTGAGCGAGTGAAAGAAACTGATACCAAAGCAATCATTTCGACCTCCAAAATGAACTTCCGCCTCGTCAAGGTGTTGCAGAAATTGGACGCATCCTTTCGGGTGCTGTTGGTTGACGAAAACCAAACAGAAAGACAGTTTGTTGGTATCCATGATCAATTGAATCACTCCTCAACTCAGTTTTGTACTCCCGCCACCGACCCAGAGCAATACTCCCATTTCCACTTCACCTCCGGTTCTACCGGGAAACCCAAAGCCGTCCAGCACTGTCATGCTGGGATCATTGATCATCTTCGAAGCTTTGAAGCTGTTATGCAAGCCAATCCGGACGACCTGTATTGGTGCACAGCTGACCCGGGTTGGGTGACCGGTACGACCTACGGCATCACCGCGCCTTGGGCTTCCGGGTTGACACAAATCCAACTAGATGCGAATTATGACCCTGAATTGTGGATGCGCGTCATTGAACGACACAAAGTCAACATCTTCTATACAGCTCCAACCGTATTTCGCATGATGGCTCAGCAACCGGAGGCGTTTTACCAACAGTATGATCTGAGCTCTTTGAAGAGGGTCTATACCGTTGGTGAGCCCCTGGACCCCAATCTGGTACTGTGGGGGCGTAAAGTCTTTCATTGTGAGATCTACGACACCTGGTTCCAAACCGAAACGGGCAGCATCATGGTTGCCAACCGACCGGGATTGGAAGTCAAACCGGGCTCGATGGGTACGCCGCTTCCTTATCTGGAGGCTGCCATCCTGGAAAGCGAAGATCATCCCTTACCAGACAACATACAAGGACTGCTTTGCATCCGCAAGCCGTGGAATTCGATGTTCAGGGATTATGTGGGCAACCCCCTGGTTTATCAAAACAAGTTTCTGGGCGATTTCTACAGCTCTGGCGACATCGCTTACCGGGATGAGGATGGCTATTACTGGTACATCGGAAGAAGTGATGACGTTATCAACACTGCTGGTCACCTGGTCAGCCCTTTTGAAATCGAGTCGGTTGTAATGGAAGTACCTCACGTGTTGGATTGTGCCGTGGTTGGGCTGCCTGATGAGCTTCTGTATGAAAAAGTGGTAGCGTTTGTGGTCCATGATCAGCAATCGCAATCGTTGAGAAAACTGGAAATGGATATCAAGCTATATGTGTCGAAAAAGGTAGCTTCCCTGGCTTCGCCCAAAGAAATTGTGTTCACTGATAAAATTCCCAAGACAAAAAGTGGAAAAGTGATGAGGCGAGTGTTGAAAAAACAATACCTGGGTCAAGATGTGGGGGATCTCTCCACGATGGAGGAGTAAATGGAAGCAAACGATGTAGTATCAAGGATGAACAACGTTTTTCGTGAGGTCTTTGACAACCCGGCAATAGAAATTTTTGACGAGATGACTGCAAGCGACGTGGTGGGATGGGATTCATTCTCCCATATCAACCTGATCACCTCGCTCGAAATCGAATTTGATATCGAGTTCACCCAGCAGGAGGCCTTTGGATTTAAGACTGTTGGCGAGTTGAAATCGGCAATTTTGAAAAAAACCTCTGTATGATTTTCGGAAGCTTTTAAACAATAATCTCTTTTTTCTAAAGTATTGTTACATCGATATACTTCTAAGGTTACTACATAGGTTTATCGTAACTGGTCTTTTTTGATCTGATCATGAAATAAGCCGCCACACCTACGGCAGCAATTGCCAGAAGCCAGAGCCAGTTGGTGGGGTTGGAAGCAAAACTGAAAGCAGAAGGAGCTTCGGTGGCTGTCGGCGTGGGCGAGGGCAGCTGAGTCGCTGTTGCTGATGGGCTGGGCGTGGAGGTGAAGGTAGGCACAGGAGTGTCGGTTGCCGGGGCAGGTGTGGGGGTGAGAGTTGGCGGTGGGGTGACGTCCAGGAACAGCCG
>Ga0209510_1004610_pt1 | contig 12015 bp, 6 predicted proteins | sample BiotimSIPDNA_FD_185749 | JGI IMG/M metagenome (GOLD analysis project Ga0209510, IMG submission 185749) | Anaerobic biogas reactor microbial communites from Washington, USA - Biogas_R1 time_0 SIP DNA (SPAdes) (version 2) | ecosystem: Engineered > Bioreactor > Anaerobic > Unclassified | place... | reverse complement strand
CATCCAGTACTTCGGACCTGCTGAAGTCTGCGACCGAACAACCATGACGCTCCAGCTCGAAAGAGCCTGAAAAACAAAAGCAGCCTGATTCCATATCGGCAGATTAACAACCATCACGCCCTCTTGAATATGGCCTAAGGCCTATCCTTGAGGGCGTGTGCGTTTTAGCGGGCTTGACTAAGGTCAACGACGTGGTGTCAAGGACGCTTCGCTACAGCATCCGTGCCGTCAACCATCAAAAAAACACAAGGATTCCCCATGCCGTACCGTAGATTTTTCTTGCTGTTATTGTTTGGAATGTTATGCCATGGTTGGGAATGGGACTTCAGCAGCGGAGGACCACTGATCGATTGGTGGAGCGAAAACAAGGCCGCCAACCGTTGTGGAGTCGAGATTGCGACGAATCCCGTGACGGGCAAGCCGGCATTGCGGATGCATTGGGACGAGGCGTTTACCAGTTGGATGCATGCGTACAAAGGGAATGTGCCTGGCTTGGACGATATCGGACGGGTGAAGTTTACCGTGAAGATTACCACGACTGGGGCATCTGCAATCCGCCAATGCAACCTGCGCCTCCAGGACAAGGATGTGGAGACATTCTACTTCAACAAGAATGTCCGATGGAAGGAAAAGGGTCAATGGACGCTGGAGTATATCGTCGATCCCAAGAACTTGTCCTTCAGCAGCTCTGTCCAACACGGCTCGAAGATGGACAAGCACCTTGATTTCCCGTTGAATGGCCTCGGTGTGAACCTAACCTTCGAGCGTGGTTCAGGCATCGGCGAGGCGTTTTTGGATTATATCGGATTCGAACCGATGCCCGAAGACTCGAAGGAACACATGGTTACGTCACAATGGAATGGCGACTTCCTGGATCTGGAGAACCGACATTGGCTGAAGGGAGACCGCGGCATCGTGACACGGGAAGTAAATCCTGCAACCGGGAAAATGGCCGCCAAACTGAAGGGCACGACAGAACGGAATGGACGGCCGATAGGCATGACCTTCGGAATGCGGGGCTTTTCACCACGAGGCGTGCTGGCGCCAAAGTTCCCAAAGTTCGAAAGCGCAGAACTTAAGGTGGCGATCACCACAACGACACCCTTGAACTTCACGGAAGCATTCGTGATTTGCGTTGACGACATCAGCATGGAGCAAAAGATCGTGACGAAGGCGGACTTGTCCAAGCCCGGACGGCATGAACTTGTCTTCAACCTGCTGTCGGAATACCCCGCAATCCAGCGAAAGGGCGCCAGCGACATGACACGACTGTTCACCTTGAACGGATTCTATCTCCATGGAACCGAGGCAAAGACAGAGTGCGAGATTTTCGTTGACGGAATGACATTGTCGCTGTCCCAGCCCGCCAGTACCGCCTTGGCAATGGAATTGGAAACCGGGACGACGATGCGCGTCGTGTTGCCGGAACGAAAGGCACAGGGCGTCGGGGCGACACTGACGAACACGTTGACAGCTCCGTTTTCCGGGCAAGTGAAGTTGTCGTTGTGGAACCACAGGAACGAATTGCTGCCATGGAAGTTGACACGCGAACTGAAGCTCGCCGCCGGCGAATCCTTCAAGTGCAACGTGCCAGTGCATGACATGTACGGCGTGTACTATGTCCGCGCACAGGTCGAATCCCTGGGGCATGAAACGGATTTGGAACGACCATTTGCCTATTTCGTTCCGACGCGTACCGATCGCACTGCCAAGCGCCCAGTAGGCTTCAATTTCGGCAGCGTCGCCCACATGAATCCATATTTTGGCTCGGAGTGGGACATCCAGCGAATGGCAGAAGCCATGGCGTTGATCGGGATGAATGTCCTGAGGACCGATATCGTCGTCAATGGGGAGGACGACTGGAAAAACTGGGACTTCCTGATCAAGACCTTCCAGGACTACGGGATCAACTTCGATATGATTTTAAACTGCGGCCCCGTGTACTACAAGGACGACGTGGCGCAATTCGATCGTGCATTGGCGCACCACGAGAAGCTTTTCAAGCGGTACAAGGGAATCGTGCACTACTGGGAAATGCTGAACGAGCCCGACCTTGACTGGGGCAGAAAGCGTCCTCTCTGGGCAAAGGAATACATTGAATGGGCGAAGTTGACAAGAAAGCAGCTGGACGAAATCGATCCTCAAGCCGTGTTTATGTCGGCGGGATACTGCAACTTCGGACACAAGGTCATGGGCGAATTCCATCAGGAAACGATGGCGGGTTGCAATGATGTTTTTGACCTGCATTGCTTCCATGGGCATGGACACTTCGGCAGCTTCGTCAATATCATCGATAATCGATTGCTCCCGATGCGCAAGGCATTGGGAATCACCATCCCCTGGTATGCCAACGAGACTGCGTTGACCTCCGCATTTGGCACTAGCGAGGCGACCCAGGCGGAAGCGGTTTACAAGAAGCTCCTGTACAGCTGGGCAAGAGGAGCAAAGGGATATATCTGGTACAACATGAGGGGGAAAGGCGAAAACATGACCTACGGAGAGCACGGCTACGGCATGCTGACCTTCGACTTCTATCCAAAGCCAATCTACGCCGCCTACAATGGACTGATTGGATTGTATCGTGGCAGGGAATTCGTCAACCAAATCGAATTGGGTAGCAAAAAATGGGGATTTGCCTTCAAGGGAACAGATGGCTTGGCCGTGGGACTATGGACCGAACTGCCCGGCGAAACCCCGGTGGTCTTCGAAACGGACGCAAAAAAGGCGTTCCAAATCGACTTGTTCGGCAACAAGCAGGAACTGACTGTACGTGATGGACATGTCAATGTTTCACTGGCAACCGAACCTGCAACATTGCTCTTGCCAGGGGCGACATTTGCCAAGGCGAGCGACACGAGGATCGATCTGGTGCTGCCGGAGGCATTGCTGCCAGGACGCACTGTTCCGCTGAAGGCAGTGGTGAAGAATGAGTTCAAGATCGATTGCGAGGCTTGGATGCGCCTGACGTTGCCGGATCAAGTAGCTTGCGAGGCAAAGGAGTTCAGGCAAAAGGTCGGCGCACAATCGGAATGGACATGGACAACCAACTTGGGACTCAAAGCGGATTACCGGATGAATCCCGACAAGCAGGAATGGATGATCGTCGAATCGGGTTTCGAAGGCCAACCTGCCCAACGCCAGGTTCTAGTGCTGCCGATCGCAAAGGTCATCAGCGGACGTTTCGACGGCGAGCCGGACTTCACGCTGGACAAGTCCCACCACGTCTATTCGCTATTCGTCGGAGATCCAAACAATGCCCACAACATGTGGAAGGGACCAAGCGACCTGAGCGCCAAAGTCTGGCTGCGCAAAATTGGCGATGCACTTGTCGTCAAGGCGGAGGTGATTGACGACAAGCACTGGCAACCATTTAAGACACAGGACGACGCCTGGAAGGGAGACAGCGTACAGCTGTTCATCAAGACGCCGGAAATGGAGGATTGCGCCTCGATAATCTTCTTCCGAGGCGATGACGGAATCGACAATGTCATCCTCCATAAACTCCCCAAGGGATATGAAGGGAACGAATCGCTCCTGCAGCTGAAGACAACACGTGAAGGCGTGACGACGACCTACGAGATGACGATCCCCTTTGCGGCGCTGGGCGCAAAAGCGTCGGGATTCGACACTGGTTTCCGCTTCAACTTGATGGTCAACGACAACGACAGCGGCGACCGCAAGGGATGGATCTGGTGCGCTCCCGGAATCGGCATCGGCGTCAACTACAAGGAACATCCCGTGGTGATGTTCTGATTTGGTCGTCTCAGGTTAATCGAGTAGCATTCCATGGAGATAGACGGGTGATTCGGAAAGCACCAGGTCAAGCTTTCCGTCCTTTGGCTTGGCGGGCAGTCGATTTCCTTGCAGGTCAAACACCTGGCATTGTGCTTCATCTACCTTGACTGTGACCTGCTTTGTTTCCTCCAATGCGTAGCCAATGACGATTGTTTTTCCGTCCTTGGTTTTGAATTGGTACAGGCGATGTTCGGCTGGCGTGTCCGAAAGATCCTTGACGAGCGAGGCGTGTTCCAGCGTTCTGGTCAGGAAGGCGATTGCCATCAGGGATGGCTTTGGTGAATAGTCCTCGTGTACGAGGCCGAAATTGTGTTCGGTATAGCTTCGATTGGATCCATCGTTCATGAAATCATACTGGAGCATGTAGTCCATGCCCGCCGCCATGGTCAGCAAGTAGGCCCGGATGATGTATTGCGCCTGATGCCGATAGCTGGACTTGGGGTAGCCACCTGCGATCTCCAGGTATTGCATGTTGCCCTGATACGTCGTCCATCCGACTTCCGTGACGCAGGCTCGCGTGGCGCCGCCATGCTTGGCGCAAAGTTCGCGCAATTCCCGTCCTCCGTCCTTGAAGACCATTTCATATTCAGGCCTGGGTTGACCGTGGCAGTACGGATGCAAGGCAATCGAATTGTGGCTGGCGGCAATCCCTTGCTCGATTTCCTGGCGGACAGTCTGCCAAACGTCTTCCGAGGCGACGACGACCGTCGCATCAGGCTGGACTCGCCTGATCGCCTCGTCGGCAAGACGTGTAAATGACACGAATTGGTCAAGCCAAGGCGCATTGCCCCAGCGATCGCCGCCGTACCGTTTCTGGAAACCGAAATTCGCCGGTTCGTTCCAGATCTCGAATATGTCGATCTTGCCCTTGAAGATTTCCGCCATTTTCGCCGCCCAATTCGCGAAGGCCTGTGGATCGTATGGGTTCTCGTAGAGTGTATTCCCGTATGACAAAAGATAGTTGGTACGGATTCCCCGTTCAACCAGCAGGTCGATGTAGTCCGTTACGATCTTCGGCACGACGACTTTTCCCCGCTCTTTTTCCAGCAACCCCCATTGAATTTCGTTCCTGACGATGCCGAAACCTGCTGCGGACAGGATATCGACGAAACGGTAGTCGCCGTTGATCCAGCCGTGATGTCCATGGATTCCAGTGCCGATTTTCGGGTGCGGCGTGGGATTTGGACCTGTTAGCCGACCGAACCAATGTGAAATCAGGTGCTGATCGCCGGGATCAAAGGGATGCCTGGCTTCGATGTCGAGTCGAAACGCACCATACCGCTCCCCAAGACGCGAGGCGGGATAACGGAACACATAGCTCCCATCCGCTTCGGGACGGGCTTCTTCGAAATGCAACGACCGACCTTGCCAATCTCGCAAGACATGGACCACCTCGTACCCGGCTAAGGTTCCGTCAACTTCCAAAGTCCCTAGACGATACCGAGCCTCAATGTCCTCGTCAGGATAGTACAACGACGAAAACCTGCGATGCTTCACGGCAATCGATACCCCGGGAGTAACCGACCGATCGGACGTGGTCTCGATATAAAACCGACGCAAGTCCACCGTCCCTACGGGATAGTCTTTTTCCGCCGGCTCATATCCTACGACCACTTCCTGGATTGGCCAGGAAATCGACCTGTCGTCACCCTTCCCCCAACTACCGTCGAACTTATCCAGCCTGCACTTGACCCGAGTCCATTTGCCGACGGGGAACGGTCCCCGAACCCATCTGAAATGTGTTCTGCGCTTGCTGTCGACCGTCCTGACGAACAGCCTCGCATTAGGTTCGGAGACGCGAACATCCATCACCAAAGATGTTCCTCCGAACTCAATCAATCTGCGCATGAGATATGCCACATAGCGACCGGCTCTCAAGTCGAACTCAAGTCGGACAAACTCAGTTTCACCCTCGGTAAGACGCTTTATGCTTCCCTTGGCGCCGGGAAACTCCTCGCCGAAAAGCATCGCCCCCTTGGGCGTCTCCTCCGTGCCCAACCATACCTGACGTGATTCGACACCCAACAAAGGCACGACAACGCAGAAAATCAATGACACGAGCCAATAACGCATAGTCAAAATGCTCCTTTCAACCTTGAACAGCGGGAAATCCGACTCCGTTGCCTGAAGCCCGCCCCGCTCTCCGATGCAATACCTTATTAGGGATGGAGGCCCCCTACGGTTGGGTGGGCTAAAGCCTTATTTGCACATGAAAAATTTCGCGGATTTTCGGGAAATTTCAACAAAACTTGGTGCATTTTCATCGGGAGTCATTCACTTTCCTCTTTTTATGGTAATCTTTATGAAAGTCGATGACTGTTATTTGCAAAACAATCATAAGTTACACGGGAAAACTTTATTTTGAAAATTCTGAGTGCAGCATTCGCAAAGATTCAAAGTTTTCCATGCTCTCGGACAGGAACAAAAAATTTGATCTGTGAAGCAAAAAACACATTGTTATTTTTACGGCTTCAGGAACTTTGATTTTGAAAAAATTCCGTTTTTTTCAACCGGCTGCATTGCCAGCCTGGTCACATTGCTTCGAAAACATGTCCCAATGGACTCATTTGATTTCTCTCCGATGTTTTTTGCACGAAGAACACATGCCATGGGCGCAAGCATCCCTTTCGGGACGCCACTTCACGGATTCAGGTAAAAAGAAGAAGGTGGAATGGAACTTGGATAGGTAATGCGTGTCTAATTAAACCTAAAAAAAGCAGTTGAATTTTGGGCATGAATTGGGGCGCAAGCCACCCTCCTTCTGCTTGCATGAAGGCTTGACTTTTCGCTTTTTTTCGTTTTTCCCTCCCCGCCTGCACTCCCGCTACCCCGGGTACGCCAGCGGCAACATCAGCTGCCCCCCAATTTGCGGCGGGAAACACGTGTTTATGAGATTGTATTTTCTGAATGCATACCACAGGACGAGCTTCCAACGCTCCTCCCCGCTTAACTGCGTCGCAGTTGATATCTCGTTTATTTTCAACATGATATCCGTGTACATATCCCTGGCCTTGCCTTGTCCCGACGCACTGCAGACGAGGTACTTCTGTCCGCCGTGCGTCGTCAGGCGTCCCACGACCTGCTGCAGCAGCGGTCTCGAGGTCTTCGCCTCGGCATGCCGCTCCGGAGCCATCGTCCTGCAGAAGATGTTCCACAAGTTTGCCACCAGCGCAACCAGGGCGGCCATGACGCCGCAGCGTTCCAGCGACTGCGTCGTGAAGCCGCACCATCCCCATTGGTTCTTCATCTCGTCGAAGATGTTCTCGCAGTTCCCCCGGTCGCGGTAGAGCTGGGCGAGCGGGAGGATCTGGTGGTCGAGATCCGTCACCAGGACGTGCCAGTCGTATCCGCCGCAGTCTCCGGGCGGCAGCACTTCAAGATCCGGGAACTGGAACTCCATCTGCCCCGTTTCGGCTGCCTTTCCGGCCCTTCCCCCCGGCTCCATGCCCCTGTCCTGGGAGAGGGGACGCGGCCGCCTCACGAAGACGGCCCGCCTCGCGCACCTCCATCCGTCCAGCTGTAGGCTGGCCTCGCAGCCTTCCCATCCCTGCCCCGCGTCAACCCATTCGACGCCAGGCGCGAGGCATTGCCGCCACATCCTGGTGACCGCCGGGGTGCGCCTAAGCTTGAACAGGTACTTGACGCCGTTGCTCTCGCAATCCTCCATGACATTGTCCACGCCGAAGACGACGTCGCCCCTGGCGAACCGGGGCCTGAGGGGGCCTGGAAGGGTGCGGAGGAAATGCCCGAGCATTCCCATCGAATGCATGCCCGAGGTCTGGTTGCCGGGGTGCACTACGACTCCAAGGACGAGCCGCAGTTCCGCAATGCACATCGTGTGGTAGCAGTGGGACGGCCTCCCGGGCTTGTGCGGATTGTAGCCGAGGACGGCGCCCTCCTGGCTCCCGTAGAGCGGCTTCACCGTCGGGTCGAGGTCGAGGACGTAGGGCTGGCCGAGAAGCGGCGTCAGGTTGCGGATGTTCGCACTCCACGCCCATTCCAGAGCCGCGCCCGGATCATCCTCGGACATTTTCCGGATGGCGCGCCGGGCCGAGTCGCAGCAGACGAGCTTCTCCACCCCGTATATCGTGGGCAGGACGGGATCGTGGTGGAGGACGTCGAGGTGCCTGTACCTGGAATGCCCCTCCAGGATGCCGCTGAAAAGCGTGGCGAGCACGCCGCGGACCGAGGGCGCGTTGTTGCTGGAGTAGCGGAGCGGGCAGCTTTCCACAAGCTGGTCGAAAGCTCCGCCGGCTTGCACAAAATGACTGAAGAAGGCGTTGTGGCAGCGCGGCGTTACCAGCGTCGTCTCGTCCCACCTGCACTGGATGATCCCGCCGGGGGTGTTGATCCGCAGGGAATCATGCGCAGACTTGTAAATTTCCGTAGCGGCATTATTTTTTACGTTGGTTTTCATGCTGTCTCCCTTGTCTTTTCACTGTGGTAGGTAAAATTTCAAGGAAAGATAGTATGAAAACCACTTTTTTCAATGCACTTCACCAATATGGTGAATGGTGAAAGTTTTATAAATCTTTGAAATCCAATGCATTATAACTAAAACAAAGCTTTAACTGCTTTTTTTAGGTTAAATAACACAATAATTTTACGATAATAGCGTTATAGGCATATGACAAATGCCCTTTGTCGCACAAAGCAGAAAATGTCGTTTAGCCGCGGAAAATGCCTATCCGGCAGATTCCACCTATGTTCCTTAACATTAGCAACGAGGAGAAGAAAAAAAAGGATGAGAAAAAGAACAGCATGCCTTTGCTTGGCGAAGCGTTTCCAGAGTTGGAGGTTGTAACCACGGATGGTCCGATGAAGTTGCCGTGCGACCTGAAGGGAAATTGGTTTGTGTTCTTCAGTCACCCGGCCGATTTCACGCCGGTCTGCACAACCGAGTTCGTGGCGTTCCAGAAGCGCTACGATCAGTTCAAAGCCATGGGGTGCAAGCTGGTCGGCTTGTCGATCGACCAGGTCTTCGCGCACATCAAGTGGCTCGAGTGGATCAAGGACGTGCTCAAGGTTGATATTGAATTCCCAGTCGTGGCAGCCAACGACGCCATTGCCATGAAGCTCGGCATGTTGCATCCTGGAAAGGGAACCAACACCGTGCGGGCCGTGTTTATCGTCGACCCCACGGGAACCATACGCCTGATCATGTACTATCCGCAGGAAATCGGCCGGAATATCGATGAGATCGTGCGCGCGGTCAAGGCGCTGCAGCTCGCCGATGCCAAGAAGGTGGCCATTCCTGCCGGTTGGCCCAACAACGAGCTGATCAAGGACAGGTCATCGTGCGGCCGCCGGCAGACATGAAAGGCGCCGCCAAGCGTCGTGCAGGAGAGTACGACAATTTCGACTGGTGGTTCAGCTATAAAGACGCATAACAACCGATTTGGAAGCCCTTGTCAGCAGACTCAACCGCCTTGCCGCCATGTTATTTGTGGATGCAGGCAGGAAGAGCTGCTAACAAGCACGCCGTCGGCTTTATGATGGACTTTTCGGATGATTTCACACAAGAGTCGTAACCCTTTGACTAAGGAGTTGTTCAAAAATTAAGGCAACAGTTCTGGAATTATTTTGAGCTGTTTTTCCCCCGTCCTGAAAGGAGCGTATGCGCATACGCGACTGACAGGACGGGGGAAAGGCAGCCAAAAGAAACCGGAAATGTAAACTTAATTTTTTAACGACTCCTAAGCTCTGCTTCGGCCAGATTTCTTCTGGCAGGGACAGAGCTTTTGTAATAATATTATAGTTAAATCGCTGCCGACTCGCCCTTGGCCTGTGAGTACGGCGAAAGGCCAGCAGTGCCTGGCCACAAGAACAGGAGGATTGATCCATGTTGTTTCAACAATTCAAAGTCGATGGTCTAGGGTGTTTTTCCTACCTTCTCGGTTGTCCGGCGGCTGGCACGGCTTGTGTCGTTGACCCGGAGCGCCATGTCGACCAATATATGAAAGCAGCCCAGGCCAACGGCTTGCGCATTACTCATATTTTTGACACGCATCTGCATGCCGACCACATCACCGGCAGCGGCGAACTCGCCGCGCACACCGGGGCGACCATCTACGTGCATCCCGGCGTGGAGGCGGCCTATCCGCATAAGGATTTGCATGACGGCGACCGCTTCAAGTTCGGCAACGCCGAGCTGGAGGTCATTGAGACGTTCGGCCATACCCCCAATTCCGTCACCTTTGCCGTCACCGACCACAGCCGTTCCGCCGACGTGTTCGCCCTGTTGACCGGCGACCTCCTCTTTGTCGGCGACATCGGCAGGCCAGACTTGGCCGGCGATGATCTGCTGGAAGAGCAGGTCAAGAACCTTTACGATAGTTTGTATAAGAAGCTGGCCCGCTTTCCGGACTGGGTTGAAGTCTATCCATCCCATGGAGAGGGTTCCCTTTGCGGGCGCGGCATGAGTCCCAAGCCGGTCAGCACGCTTGGCTTTGAACGCCGAAACAACCCGCTTTTGAACAACATGAGCTTTGAGGAATTCCGCCGGATCATGACCTCGGAGTTCCAGGTTCGCCCAGATAATTTTGGCGTCATGGTCGCCAAGAACCGCCAGGGTCCCAAGCCGCTGGCCGAGGCCGCTCCTTTCAACCAGATGACCGTGGGGCAGGTCGAAGCGGCGCTTGCCAAGGGCGCCAAGATTGTTGATACCCGCGTGCCGAGCGCCTTTGGCGCGGCTTACATTCGGGGCGCTGTCAACATCGGCCTGACACCGTCATCCGTCAACTGGCTGGGCATGGTTGTCCCTGCTGAAACGGACATTATCATTGTGGCAGACACTGCGGCTCGTGCCGAAGAAGCCGCGCGCATTTACCGCCGAGCCGGCTACGACCGCCTTATCGGCTACTTGGGCGACGGCATCAGCAGCTGGGCTGCCTTGGCCAAGCCGCTTGATCACCTGCCGCAGGTGACCCCGCAAAGCCTCAAGCGCATCTTTGAAAAATATTCCAATCACCTCGTGATCGATGTGCGTTCCGATGGAGAATGGGAATCCGGACATATTGACGGCGCCGTGCATATTCCGATTGGGAAGATCATCGCCGGCGACTTCAACCTGGATAAGGAACAGCACATCACGATTGTTTGCGGTTCCGGCTATCGCGCCAATATCGCCGGAAGCATCCTGAAGTCTTTGGGATATTCAAATGTCTTCAGCCTTATTGGCGGCATGACTGCGTGGAAGGCGTCGCAGGCATCCGGCAAGTGATCGCATCCAGAAATTGAACCGCCAAGTACGCCAAGACGCCAAGATTCTTTTTTCTTGGCGCACTTGGCGCTTGTGGCATCCATGAAAGTCTGCAATCATGAAAAAACGCATGTTTTCGGTTCCATCTTGGTTGATTGGCTACGGGAAGCAAGAGCTTCGGGGCGATGCCCTGGCCGGCCTGATCGTAGCTGTCATGCTGGTGCCGCAGGCCATGGCATACGCGATGTTGGCTGGATTGCCCCCAGTATATGGACTGTGTGCGGCGACATTGCCCTTGGTGGCATACGCGTTGTTTGGGACGTCGCGGCAGCTGGCGGTCGGTCCGGTGGCCATTGTTTCCCTGTTGACGGCTGACGCCTGCTCCCGCCTGCTCGACGCTGGCGCCGATGTCGCCACAGTCGCTGCCACGGCAGCCCTTCTAGCCTTGCTGGTCGGTGCCATCCAGGTTGCCCTGGGTTTGTTCCGGGCCGGCTTTTTGATCAACTTCGTCTCTCATGCTGTCGTCAGCGGGTTCACGTCAGCCGGTGCGATCATGATCGGTTTAAGCCAGTTGCCTCAGTTGCTGGGAGTGAAGACATCTGGTGGGAATTCGGCTGTGGCTCTGCTTCTGGAAGTGATCCGCAAGGCCGGCAACGTGCATGGTCTGACATTGGCCATTGGCTTGACGGCGACCGCGGTTCTGCTGCTGGCGCGTTATCGAGGCTGGCGTTTTCCTGTCACCTTGCCGGTCATCGCGGTGTCGATTTTACTAGTCTGGTGGTTTGATTTGGAAGAGCACGGCGTGCGTGCTGTCGGCGCCGTTCCCAGCGGTCTGCCCAGGTGGAGTCCGCCTTCTCTCTCGCTGGAAAGCCTGGGTTCTCTCTTGCCCTCGGCGCTGGTCATCGTCTTCATCGGCGTCATGGAATCGATCGCTGTCGCCAAATGGATTGCAACCCGGGAGAAATACCGCATTGACGCCAACCGTGAGCTGGTTGGCCTAGGCATGGCCAACGTGGTTG
>Ga0209510_1004608_pt1 | contig 12020 bp, 5 predicted proteins | sample BiotimSIPDNA_FD_185749 | JGI IMG/M metagenome (GOLD analysis project Ga0209510, IMG submission 185749) | Anaerobic biogas reactor microbial communites from Washington, USA - Biogas_R1 time_0 SIP DNA (SPAdes) (version 2) | ecosystem: Engineered > Bioreactor > Anaerobic > Unclassified | place... | reverse complement strand
CGGCCGGTGTCGGCGCATCCTGCGTTTGGATTGAAGGATCGTCGGGGGGCATAACGTCGTGGTCGGTCGCACGTTCCACCCCACGCAGCATTCCTGAGAAACTCCGGAATGACCGGGCATGGGGAATCGGTGGAGGATCACGGGGTTCAAGAAGCGGGGTTGTGTCACCCGGCGCGGGATCTGCGGCAAAGGACATGATGGTCTGTCGGACTGGTGGTTGTCCCCACGATTCAATTGCGCGAACGGCCCCTTGTGTTGTGTGTTCGAGTTGGTTTATGCCATCGCGGAGTCTCGTCTCCAGATCGCGTGTGTCGGCATCGGATGGCTCCGCATCAGCCGGCAGTTTCTGTATCCAGTTCTCAAGAGCGGAGAGTTTTTTCACGTTGCAGTTGAGATAGGCTCTGCAAAGCACTTTCGCACGTGTAAGGGAGACATATTGCGTGCGGGCCTTTTCGGAAATCGATTCCCGTGCGTAAGCATCCTGTGCCTCGGGCGTGACGTCTTCGTCGAAAATTGCGACATGTCGACGACCTCCAGCATCGTGCCAGATGAAAGGTGTTTTCGTTTTGGATCGAGTGTTGTTTTCAGCGGGCTGGATCGGAATGAACACCACCGGGAATTCCAAGCCCTTTGCCTTATGCATTGTCAGCAGGGTGATCGCATCCTCCTGTTTTTCGAGTTTGAGGATTTCCTCATCGGATCTCGGATCCGGATCGCACATGCGTTCATCGAACCAGCGGATCAATGCGTCTGGTGTGGGATGACGGTTCTCATGGTATTGAAGGATGAGATCGAGCAGGTGCAAATGATTGGTCAGCCGGCGCTCGGGTTGATCTGACTGAACAAGCTGCTGTTTCCATGCAAAATGGAGGCTCAACATACTGAGAGCTTCCGGTAGATTCCCGTTTTCCCATAGCGCACGGGCATGCTCAAAGCGGGCCATCACCGGATCCCATTTTTCCGGGTGCTCTTCGATCTCGCTAAGGGAGGTGGCGTCGAAGGCGAAAAGGCGCGTGCACAATGCACCACGAATCCAGCGGTTGGATGGACTGCGGTGGATCCCGTTCATAGTGGTGAGCCAATCGGAGGCTTCATCGGACTCAAATACGCTGGCCCCTCCAAGAATCATCGATGGCAGCCCCACCTTGTCGAGCATCCGCTTAAGGGCGGCGACATCTTTGTTGGATGGAAGCAATACCGCGACGTCGGATGGGGATACCGGACGACCTTTTTTCCTGTGCTCAGGCTTGAGGCAGATTGTGGGTTGGAGGTCGATGAGATTTCTGATTTCCCTGGCGCATTCCTGAAGCGGAGTTGTATTCAAAGTGCCATCGCTTGGGACGAGTTTGAGGTGTAGACCTCCGCTAATCTCCGGATTTGAAGGGAATCGTATGGAAAGGTGCGCGTTCTCAGGCGATGTTTTGATCGGATGGCCGGCGATCCAATCAAATCCAAATGGGTGCGCGGATGATCCGATCAATTGGTTCACCGATTCATTGATTCGACGCGAGGACCTCCAGTTGGTGTCGAGGGAGAAGACTCTGATCGCGCGTTGTGCGGCAGCCTGATAGGTGAAAATGTCCCCTCCGCGAAATCCGTAAATGGCCTGTTTGGGGTCTCCGATGAGGATCATCGGATGTTCCCTCTCAGCTGGAGTTCCGGAATCATTTTCCGGACAGAAGATTCTGGACAGTATCTGGAACTGGGTGTCGTCGGTGTCCTGAAACTCGTCGATGAACGCAGCCCCGTAGCGTTTCCGCAGGATGTCAGGAAGTGGGCTCTGCGGATCGTGAAGTGCTTTGTGGAGGAGCTTCTGAAGATCGTCGTATCGGAGCTGGCCGCGCTCAAATATCTGGCGTTTGATGCGGTGTTGTTCGAGATGCGCGCGGAAACCCGCTACCGCTTTGTTTGCCATCGAGGGAAGGATGGCGCAGGCCGCGCAGGCATCAAAGAATGAAGACTCCGGTAGAGATGCGTTCTTTTTTACGTTCGCTTCAAGCTTGCTCCTGGAGAAGAGTTCGAGGGGGTGCTTCGCTTTGTCAAATGACTCCGATCGATTGGAGGACCATGCATCAAAACAACAGAATGCTTTTTCGACAGTCGGAATCTTGTAGGTGGTCAATTTAACCGGAGACCTTTCCTTGTCGAGGAAGACCTCACGTAGTTTGGTGGCGTCACGCTGCCATATCTCCATCGCTTGGTGTATGCGCTGGCAGGCATCCGTAAAGAAACGGAGCAGAGCGGACGCTTCCAGAAGGGGTAGAGACCCTTCCTTGAGAATCAAGGGCAGTCCCTTTTCGATGGTATCGAAATCCTTGGTTTTTCCGGATACCAGAATCGGAGCGAGCGGCAGGGAATCAAATCCCTTCTGGATGATCCTGAACAACTGCAGTTGAACCGATTTGCGGTTTTCGTCATCGTCGTTGGCGATTTCGAATCGGGGCGGGACTCCACATTCGTAGGGGTATTCTTTCAGGATCCGGCTGCAGAATCCGTGAATGGTGTGGATGGAGACCTGATCAAACTCTGCCAGTGCTGACTTGACGCGGCGCAGTTGCTCGCCGGAGCCGGGTTCTGCCCCGAAACGATCTTTCCGTGCAGTCAATTCCGCACGGATGCGCTCTTTCAGCTCAGAAGTGGCCGCTTCAGTGAAGGTAAGGATGAGCAGCGAAGAAAGGGTGAATCTGCCTTCGCTGATCCATCGAGCGACAAGATTGGAAATACTATAGGTTTTTCCTGTTCCGGCACTCGCTTCGATGAGAGTGATCCCAGGACAAGGAACAAACGTTTCGAGATCGAGTGGTTCAGGTGTTTTCACTGGAGTCGGATAGCGTTGGGTCGGATGCTTCGGATAGCATAAACAGGGGCTCAAGTATGCGTTCGGAGTCTCGCACAAATAGGGAATCGAATGCATCCCGTCCCCGGGTCATGTAGCGGATGTAGGGATCGGCAGCCTCGCCCGGTTGGGCAGTTTCCCCATTCCATTCTTTGCTGCTGCGAAGGGATTCCGGCATCAAGCCGGGATTGTCTCGCTTGTTTTTGATCCACTTCACTCCGGTTTTCGGATAGACGTAGCAGGGTTCCGAAGGGGACTGGACGAAGGCGCCCACCCATTGGCTGAGCGCATGATCCGCGAGTTTGGGATCGGGGAAGTCCAGATCGACGGTTTTCTTTCTTGTGACAAGCGAGAACCGTAAGTGTTCCTGATCGGGTATGCGGCGCATCAGGAGTGCAATGATCCAAGCAGCGAGGAGGTGCTGGGGCTTTTGTTCGGCCGGGAGTCCAAGCAGCAACCGCTTGTCTTTGTCGATGTGTGGCATCAGGCTGGGCGCTTGAACCGTCCATGATCCGACATTGACGAGGGCGCTTTCGAGGTCGCGGCCGAGTAGCCAGCGGGCGTCTCCGGCTATCAGCGGTTCTCCGAATTGAATCCACATATCGTCAAAGAACTCGTTGAATCTGGTTGTGCCGGTTGATCCGCTGGGTAAAAGGTGCAGTTCCTTCACTCGCCTGAAAGCTGCTGAATGGACCTGTGCCTGCTTGATGGTCCGGTTGTTGACCGTTTTTGCCTCCTGCTTGATGGAGTCCACGATAATGGCTTTTATGGAATAGTCTTTGAGGCCGTCGGAGCCCCAATAGCTGGCTTCGTCCTCAAGTTCATCCCCGGAGAGCCCCGGGAGCTCCAGTTTCAGGGTGTTCCTGCAATAGTATCGGAGCGGATGGGTGATGAAGCTCAACAAGTCCGAAAAGCCGATTATCGTGGGTCGGATCGATTCTGCTGCTCGGGTGCCGTGGAATGGAGGCAAAAGGGAGTCCGGCGCAGGGGGAGGAATCTGGAGGATGCTGGCGGTTTCGTAATCAATCCGCGAATAATGCGAAAATTCGGATTTGCCATTGAAGCAGGTTGGGTGGTGCGCCGTCCCGGGGTGTTGTATTATCTCCAGAAGTGGTCGGTCCTTTTGATGATCATCTGAGTGCGCATGAAGTTGCGTGTTGATGTAGTCGATGATGGATTGGATAGGTCCGGCCGGAGGGCGCAGGAGCATGTCACGCTCGCTTTGCCCGATGTAAATGGCATTCCAGCTATGCCTTGCGTGGAGTAGTGAGTGAAGGATCCACAAGCGATCTTCGCTGCGGGACGAAGGATCGCACAGCATGTGGGTGGACGCCCCGAGCAGGCGCGAGGTCAGTAGATGCCGGTTTCGGGGAAATGCGCTTTCCTCCATTCCGATGAGGAAAAGGTGCTCACAAGGTAGCAGGATGTGTTGACGGATAGGAGCGATGGCGATTCCCGCCCGACCCGATGAGGACGGCGTTTGACCATGCTCTTTCAAAAAGTCGCCCAATAACCATGTGAATTCCTGAACCGTAATCTCCGGGTCTGTTAGGTTCTGCTTTGTTAGTGATTCGAGATTGAGAAGCCCTTGGCGCAGGGATTGGAGTGACTCAGAGCCTCGGTATGCGGGAAATAATGCCTCCACCATCAGTTCGACGTCCTTTATCCAGACGGATACTATCCGCGGCTCGCGTAGGCGGGTGTTCCACTCCTGTAAAGCTGACACGAAGCGGATGAGGTGCTCGAGGAGCTCGCCGGAGCCCGACCACTCCATGTGCTTTGGTGCTTTCAGCAGATTGGGAGCATCGGGCCCGGAATGGGTGCACCATGCGTGAAGCAGGCGCCGGATGGCTGCGTGCGCCGTGAATGCTGGGTCTCTGGATGGGTCGATACGTTCGAGGTGTTCGGCGTGCAATCCGGCCCGTGTTCCCGCGGTCCTGAGCCAGTGGAATGCGGTTTGTGCCATTGGCGCATCCCAGCCTAAACCCGTCATGACGGATGGGGATTCGAGCAGGTTTTGCCATTCCTGAAGTCGCCATTCCGAAGGAATGATGGACAGGAAGTCCTGGACTGCGCGGGCAGCACCCTCGGGTTCGTCGCCGTCCGGGTGCTGGATGCGGATCGGGATTGCATCCGGTTCATCCGGAAGTCCGAAGACCATACGGAGGTGTCCGGCGTAGGCGTCCGGATCCGGAGAGTAGACCCTGATGTCTTCAAGTGAGAGCCTGGGATTAGCCTCCAGTCGCTGTTGGATCAGTGCCTTGAGGACTTCCAGTTCTCTGCGTCGACTATTGCAGGAATGCACTCCGATCGAGGCGTCCGTGTGGGGTGGGTTTCCGTCTGATTCCTCCAGCAATTCCGGTTGATGAATGGCAACTTGGAGGCGTCCCAGAAGGGAGGACGGATCATGGGGATTCAAGTCGTCGGTTGTGTTCCAGTCGGTATGCTCGATCAGCAGCGCTTGCATTTCCCGTGCAAGGGATCCCAACTCCGCGTGAATGGAATACAACGAGCTGATGGATGCCGGATTTTCTAATGATGGGGAATCGGACGCATCGCCTTTTGGAAATACACTGCGATCCACATCCTGAAGATAGGCGGAAGTCGGAAGTACCGCATAGATGTGAACCGGAGTTTGTGTCGCCAAAGCTCTGAGGATGGACATTTCGATCGGTGCCATCGTCCAGAATCCAAAAAAGTGGATGGCGGGCGCTTTTGAATCCCGGTTTTGGGGCAGCGCGGTTTTCTTCATCTGTGCCACCCAATCAAAGTAGAGGTTGGCTGGAGGTTCGGATTCCGTCGCAAAAAGGAAGTCCCAGATGCGGGGATGGAACGATCGGAGCGCTTCCGGAGTTTCGAACTGCCGCCAGTTTCGCCACCATTCCACACGGTGGCGTGCGCAGGTCTCGAGTGCGGATGCCCATTCTGCCGCGATTGGCATCCGATTGGTTTCAGGGGTGATCCCTGGCAGGTCGTTCGCACGCTTTCCCAATTGGTTCCTGATCCTGAGGATCCATGCGTGCAGGTCTTGGCTTGGGGTGGTGTCCGAGGCCATCCCGGGTATTTCACGCAGCTTCTCCTGAAAGAACCGTCCGGGGTATGCGAACCGGACAAGAGTACAGATCCCGAGTGTGTCTGCGATTCGAAGGGTCAGCCAACGGGCGGTCTCATGGTTGGGAACAACGATCTCCAGAGGCACCAATCCCCGCATTCTCCACTCCGCCTGCAGCCGCGCAATGAGGACGGTTGCAAGCTGTTCGGGGTTGTGGGAGATGATGGCCTCGGGAAGCATGGGAGTGGCTGCATTAATCCTGAATGCAAGGAATCGACGGATCAAACCATATTCTCTCGATGCGGTTTTTCATGGCAAGCTTTTGCCCCTCGTGGTTGGCTTGCGAAGGGCTATACAATTGAGAGTATGGGACCGAATAGCGGTCTCGAAGTTGTTTTTTACTTGGCTTGCCTTTGCTTCGTCAAAAGGATGCGCCCTTCCAAAAAACGCTTTGAAACGAGTCCTGCTAGTCAATCCAAATACGTGTGACAATCCCTATCCGGTATTTCCGCTGGGGATTGCCTACGTGGATGCTGCTCTCAAGCGTGCCGGAGTGGAAACCCGGGTTGTTGACCTCAACCTTGATGGCATCGAGGGGGTTTTTAGGGCGTTGAAGGAATATGATCCTGACTGGATCGCGTTGAGTCTGCGCAATATTGACGATGTGCGGATCAGTGTTCGGGAGTTTTTTGTGAATGCGATCCGCGATTTTATAGAGAATCTCCGGTCATTGAGTTCTGCTCCGGTCATCCTGGGTGGTAGCGGGTTTTCGGTGATGCCAAAAGAAATCTATGGATACTGCCGGCCTGACTTCGGAATCGCCGGAGAGGGTGAGGAGGCATTGGTGAACCTGATCGAAGGCCAGTGCCCTGCGTCGATAGCGGGTCTGGTGTATATGGATGCTTCGGGGGAGATCAGAGCAAATCCAGTGCGGGCTTATTTCGGTTTCAAAACGGATGTTCCATTCCGTGATCCGAGGTTGTTTGCACACTATCTGACAGATGGGGGAATGGCTAATCTTCAGACGCAGCGAGGGTGTCCTCTGCATTGTTGCTACTGCACCTATCCGGTCATTGAGGGGCGGAGCTACCGGAAGCGCGACGGGAAATCGATCGCGGATGAGTTTGAGTCGTTCAAGGCGATGGGAGCGCGATACGTCTTTATTGTGGATTCTGTCTTCAACACATCCGAGGCCCACGTCCGTGGTATCTGCGAGGAATTGGTCGCTCGCGGGTCTCCTTTGCCTTGGGGGTGTTTTATGCGACCCAAGCATCTTACCCGCGAGCTGGTGGGACTGTTGAAAGCATCCGGGTTGAAGCATGTGGAGTTCGGGTCGGACAGTCTCTGTGATGCTGTCTTGAAAAGCTACCGCAAGGATTTTACTTTTGAGGACATCCGCCGGAGTTCCGAGCTGATGCTGGATGCGGGAATCGATTTCTGCCACTTTATCATTTTCGGAGGACCAGGAGAAACGGCGGAGACGCTCTCGGAATCCTTCGAGAACTCGAGGCAGATTCACCATGGGCTGTTTTTTCCCTCGATCGGGATGCGGGTGTATCCGCGTACTTCCCTCCATCGCGTGAGCGTCTCCGAAGGTGGATCCTCCGACGAGTCTGAGCTACTCAAGCCAAGCTACTACATCGCTCCGGGACTAACCGAAGCGGGATTGATGGGACGTATCTCAGAGTTTGCCCATCAATCGGCGAACTGGGTCGATCTCGAACACAGCCCGGCGTTTGACGAAATTTCGCGCAGGTTGCGAAGAAAAGGGGTCGTTGGACCCCTTTGGAATTACCTGAGTGTTCTCAGGCGTTTAAGCTGATGCCCACCCATGCTTTTTGACGGAGTGTCTGGAGCATGGCGGGATATGCGAGTTGATTACATGCGGGCGAGATATGCCGGAATGTCCTTCTTGAGGTTTTTGATCCATTTTTCCGGATCCTCGGGAGTCCGGTTGCCCTTCTTGACCTTGTAGGAGTCCGAGTAGAGCTCGATGCTGGTGGCTTCCATCAGGATCGTGATCGTGGAGTCGTATCCCCTATGCTCCAGATGGATGATCAACTGATCCGGGCTGTCCTTGATCAGTTCCCATTCGCGGGCCAGCGCAGCCTGAATGGCGGCTTTGCGCACCTGCTCGAGCGAATATCCCGAAGGCAGGGTCACTTTCCCGACACTGTGTCCAGCAATGGTGGAAGGCTGAACGGCTGCCGGAACTGTGGTTTGACCAGCATCTGCTGATTCTTCGGCGATCGCCACCGATGCACAGAGGGGAAGCACGCTGAATAGACTGATTTTAAGAATATTATGCATGATTGTGATGATTATTGTGTAGGATTCCCCGTGAGGTTGATCTCAAGGAAAGCATTTATGATGATCCTGTATTCCTTGGAAGGCAAGTCTTCGATTGGACTCGTCTGATGCATTAGTTCAGTTTTCACGGCGTTCTCTGCCTGTCTTATATGAATTAGGAACCAGAAAAGTGATCCTGTGTGATCCATAGTCTGGTTTGATCGGTGGATGTGAGATTTGGAATTCGAGCAGTTCGAAACTCGGTGGGCTGTTGTCACGACTTTTACCACCTTTATCTTCCCTCTCGGTTCTTTGCTTGTGATGGCTTTGTCATAGGGTTTCAGTAGCAGGTTTTGTGGAAGATGATACCTGATCACAAAAAAGAGTTGATGAAAAGTGGAGTAAAGAGTCGAAGTCGAAGCAAAGGCTCCGCTTTACGACAGCCTCCTGATAAACTCTATTCTACTGCCTGCATTAGGGTGGCTTCGGCTTCCTCCCTGGAAGTCGGATGCATGGAAAGGGATTCCACCGAGTGCCCGAGTTGGGTATGGTAGTATGCGAAGAGGAGGTTGTAGCGGAGGTAGGGGGCGATGGCGGGGGTGGTCATTTCCGGCGTGTTGTTCAGGAAGCCCTCCTTGGCTTCCGGGCGTTCCCATGCGTTGCCACGCCCGACGAAGTCGGCATAGCCTTCCTTGATCCACGTGGGGGTGCGATGGAGGCGCCAGAATCCTACCATGCGTTCGTGGTGGATATGAGTAAACTCGTGTGCAAGGAAATAGGAGAGGGTGCGTTCCTCCGTAAGCGCTTTTCCGTCATATCGTATGAGTTGGTTGCGGGCGATATCCCCACCGCTGAAAAAGCAGTGAGGCATAAGGTAAGAAGCAAGTCCGCCGGCTTTTGGACAGGGGAGGAAGAAAAGTCGGCGGCGCCAGGTTGAGTTGCAGATGAATGCACTGAGCCCCTCGCAGGGTTCCCATCCGCTGATGGTCTCCATTCTGGAGATGGTGTCCGCGATCATGGCTTGGGCATCGGCTTCTGAGAAGGGGCGATCGGAGTAGAGATGAATCCCTGAGATTTCAATCCGGTGAGGGAATAACCGGGTGGGGTGGGTCCAGATGATCCCATACAACAGGCAAAGCGTCATGCCAGACAGGAACCAGGGAAGGAGCCGGTGGCGGAGTTTGCGGGCAGGTGGAGGGTTCTGGGATGCGGATTGTTGACTGTTTGAACGGGAAGGGGTCATGATGAAAGCAGTTTTCTCGGCAATCGCTTAAGACAGGCGGGTGCAGTCGCGGATCTAGCCTGGATAGCGGACGGTCGATCCGTCGACCCATGTTGGGCCGATCAGGGTGGCGATGGGAAACGGGGGGATCCCGCATTCACCGTTGTGAATCATGCGCAGGAGCATGTCCACAGCGACGCTGCCGCACAGGTCATTGTGTTGCCGCATGCCAGCCCATTCCGGCCGGTTGCCTCGCCACTCAAGCTGGATCAGCCCGATGTCCTGCGGAACCCTGAGTCCGAGATCCTGAATCCATGTTCGCACGACGTTGTAGAGAGTGAAAATCACGTCAGGCCGGTGGGTTTCGAACCAGCGCCGGAAGATTCCGGGATCCACGCGCGAGGCATGAACATCAAAGAGGGGTGGAATCCGATCCTGGGGAGGAAGCAGAAGTTGGCCCGAGGCGTAACCGGCGCTGAATCGGTGTTCCACGAGATCGTCGATTTCCTGATCCAGAACCAAACCCGGACGACGGTAGCCGAGATCAATGGCTTTCTCGAACGCCCGAAGCGTGAGGATATGGTGGTCCACGCAAGCAAAGGACATCGCCGGACGGCGGGTGCGCACACCGGTTACCACGCAGGGAAGGGCTTCAATGGAGGGGACAAGGCACTCGGGGATGCGGTTCTGTTTCATCATGCCAATGAGCAGGATGCCCCGTATTCCGCGAGTGAGCAGGATATCCTTCCACCGGTTTCCCGACATTCCGGGCTCGTTAAGCCAAAAGGTGTCCACCGAGTATCCGAGTGACAGGGCCCGTGAGCGGCATCCATTGAAATAGTCGGGAATGGTCGGGTGGTCCTGAATCGCATTTCGATCGTGATTGGCGTTGATCAGCGCAAGCGTGCCGAGGCTTCCCTGCGACGAGCGCCGCCTCATCTGTGACATGAGTGTGCCGACTGCGGGGTTGCGCTGGTAGCCTAATCGATCGGCGATGGCCTGAATGCGCTCACGTGTGGCGTGCGCAATCTGGGGATCGTTGCGGAGAGCGAGTGAGACTGCGTTGCGCGAGACGCCAGCTTCGCGGGCGATATCGGCCATGGATGGGAGATGCATGACGGAGAAAAGAATGCGGAGGGGATGAAGGGCTTGACTGTAAAGCTATCGGACTCTTGGGCAAGCGAAATCGGATGACACGATGCAGGGGGTATGGCTGTTACCCTAGGTCTGGATTTTGGCACAAACTCGGTGCGAGCGCTCTTGGTTCGTTGTGAAGACGGCGAGGAGCTTGGCGTGGGCGAATGCGTCTATCCCAGCGGTCAGCAGGGTGTGATTCTGGACCGTCGGAATCCGCACCTTGCCCGGCAGCATCCGGGAGACTATCTCATCGGCATCGAGAAGAGTGTCGCAGGTGCAATGGAACGGGCGAGAGCGCATCCGTCCGGATTTGATCCGAAGGACGTGATCGGAATCGGCGTAGATACGACCGGATCCTCTCCGATGCCTGTGGATCCGTTGAACCGGGCTTTGGCGATGCAACCGCGTTGGCGCGGCAACCCGGCGGCCGAGTGCTGGCTGTGGAAAGATCATACCTCCCACGAGGAGGCCGCCCGCATTACCGAGCTGGCAAGGGTTCACCGTCCGCAGTATATTGCCAAGTGCGGGGGTACGTATTCATCCGAATGGTGGTGGAGCAAGCTGTGGCACTGCCTGAGCGAATCCCCGGATGTTTTTCGCGCTGCCGCATCATGGGTTGAGATCGCGGATTGGATCCCGTCGGTTTTGGCGGGTATCACGGATCCCGCGGCGATCCGGCGAGGAGTGTGTGCGGCCGGGCACAAGGCTTTCTATTCGGAAGAATGGGGTGGCCTGCCCGATAAGGAGTTTCTGGCGATGCTGGATCCAGCGTTGGCGGATCTGAGAGATCATCTCTATGAAAAGGCATGGGATGCAAATCATGCGTCTGGTAGCCTATGCTCCGAATGGGCGACAAAACTGGGATTGACCGGGGGCATTCCGATTGCGATTGGGCAGTTTGATGTGCATTACGGAGCGATCGGTAGCGGGGTGAAGGAAGGTGTTTTGGTCAAGGCGATCGGCACTTCCACCTGCGATTGCACGGTGGCCTCCATGAATGCGGTAAAATGTGACATTCCCGGAATCTGCGGGATTGTGGATGGGTCCATTCTTCCCGGATTCAAGGGTATTGAGGCCGGCCAGAGCGCGGTCGGGGATTTGTTCAAATGGTGGGTCGAGGTTGTGCTCGGAGGCGATGGCGCCCTGCATAAGGCTTTGCGCGCTGAAGTGGAAGCTCAGGAACCAGGAGTCAGCGGCTTGCTTGCACTCGATTGGAACAATGGGAACCGCACGATTCTGGTGGATCAACGGCTGACCGGTTTGATCCTTGGACAGACTCTCCTGACCACAAAGGCAGAGATTTACCGTGCCTTGGTGGAGGCGACCGCCTATGGAGCCCGGGTGATCATGGATTGGATGGCATCCAACGGAGTTCCCATCGAAAGAGTGGTGTGCTGCGGTGGAATCGCGGAAAAGGATACGATGCTGATGCAGATCTATGCGGATGTGACGGGTCGCGTGATGCAGGTGGCCCGCTCCGGCCA
>Ga0209510_1004607_pt1 | contig 12028 bp, 9 predicted proteins | sample BiotimSIPDNA_FD_185749 | JGI IMG/M metagenome (GOLD analysis project Ga0209510, IMG submission 185749) | Anaerobic biogas reactor microbial communites from Washington, USA - Biogas_R1 time_0 SIP DNA (SPAdes) (version 2) | ecosystem: Engineered > Bioreactor > Anaerobic > Unclassified | place... | reverse complement strand
AAGATTATTTAGAGTATTACAATGTTGATAGAATAAAGGTTAAACTAAAAGGACTGAGTCCTGTGGCTTACAGAACTCAGTCCGGTTTCTTTACCTAATTTCCGTCCAACAAACGGGGTGCACTACACTTGACCGGAGGTCTTTTTAATTATAGGCATACGGCTGGGCTTCAGGCGGAGCGAGAAAACCCCATGCGAATTATTATATTGCTGTTCCTGACAATAATGCTATTCCAAGCAGCCTCAAGGTCGCACCAAGCCCATCATCTTTATCTGGCTGCGAATCGATAAGGGCGTCCCATACGCGTTCGCTTAACTCGCGAAGTTCCAGGGCAAGCAGTGCCGGGACGATGCTTGAGAGCATCGCCAGTCGGCTGAATTCTGGTCCAGTTAATTGATTAATCAACAAGCCTTCAACGAATTCAACGACCTCCTGCTCCGAGCCGCGGATTGCATTTAACGCGAGCGGATCGTGGTTAAGCAACGCCAGAAAACCCAATTGCAGAAGGCTCAAACCCAATTTACTGAACACTGGTTCACCCTTAAAATATCCTGGCTCTGCAAAGTTGGCAAAAAACTGCTCCCGGCTTTCTCCCAGATCAGCCCAGTCCAGGCTTGCGTCGAGGACCCTGAGCCGGCTGGTGAGGTAACCGGAAAACGATACTTGCGCGAGCATCTCAGGCGCCAGCGTTTTAGCATATGTTTGGAGCGCTCTCAGCCTCTCAGGAATGATTTCTGAATAATTGAAGCGGTTGATTCCTGACCAACGTTCGGTTGCCATTGTCATGCTGTGAACCAGCCAGGCTTCGGCGTGTGCGTCGGGATCCAGCCTGGGCGAACGCGGCAGGTCGGGAAGGAATTTCCAGCTGCTCAAATCTGGCTGCTGGTAGGCTGGGTGTGCCAGCGCGGCTGCGAAAAGCGCTTCAGCCTGGACGCTGGCTTGCGGGTCATGCTCTGCCATCAAGACGCTGACGAGGATGGCAAGCGCCTGCGTTTGCGTGGTTGCCACCAGCTGGTAACGCAAACCGCTTTTTTCGACACCAGTGCGCACAAAGCGACTGCGCCCATCCTCACTGTGGAGAACTCGCTCCGTTTTCCAGGTTTCGTAGGTCTTAACCAACGCCAAATGCCGCTCGGATCGTTCGTGCGAGGTCAAAGGGTTTAGATTGGCAAGCAATGTTTCCGCACCTGGCATCATTTCAAGCTTTGTCGGCACTGGCTCAGCTTCGATTGGCTGGGCGGCTTGTCTGCGCCTGATCAACCAGACCGCGAGGCTAAAAAACACCACCACGCCCAGAATGCTGACAATCAACCGTGCCAGGTAAGTTGTTTCGGTTACATCAAGTTGAGGAAACATGTAACAATCTTATCATTCATCGGACGAAGTGATAATCATTTTGCACCTTTTTTCAATTTGCGGGACTACAAAATATTTCCTGACCCTCGATAGTAATACCCCGAAAATATCTTTCTGTGCCGATGATTTCCAGCGACCATTGTGCGAGTAGATCCTGGTTTTGGGCGTAAAGCTTTTTGGCTCGCATCGCAGAAATGTTCAAATCCAGCCAGGAGACCTCCCCGGAGGGATAGTCATCCTCAAAAGCAGACGCTCGGCATGTCAGCAGCTTTTCCAGATTTTCCTGATAGTCCGGGGGAAGGCTGCCAGACTGAACCACACCAAACAGGTAAGGCTCCGCGTCAGTTGAAAGAAGGTTTGCCAGGAAAGAGTAGTCCAACTCCTCTCCTTCCAAAGCGCGTTCGATATTATGGCGTGCCAGCACTGTGTCCACATTGACCAGCGCTAACGTAAGCGAAAAGAGCATCGCGGCAGCGAGCAGGACCAACGCGGTGTGCTTCAGCTTGTTCGTGACTTCCATCACGACCAATGAAAGCAGGATTGCTGCTAAAAAGAAGACAAAAATTTGGGAGACCAGGCGGGTGCCTGTGAGCCCGTATGCGTCAATATACATCACAATGCGCTGATGTGCCGAAACCAAGATTACACCGACCTGCAGCAGCAACAAACCACCAAGCACGGTGAAGAGCAGGCGCTTTGTTTTGCTTTCCCGGCGGGTAAAAGAAGCCAGGGCAAAAAAGACCACGCCGGCAATCGAGGCAGCCAGGAGCAGCTCCCTGAAACCGCGGTCGGCATACTGCGCGTAGGTGAATCCATTCGTGGTAATATTGGCTTGACCAGCAAAGAAATATTGGAACTGGATAATCAAGAAAAATGCAAAAAGCAAGTTCAGGCTGACAAGTACGATGGTCGTCTCGGTCATTCCCAGGAAAGGCTTTAGCAGGGGCTGATCGGGTTCAAGATCCTTTCGCTTGCTTTGAGTGATCAGAAGCCACAGAGCTGCTGCCAGCAGCCAGGTAAAAAAGAGCGTGAGCATGATCCGACCGACCAGTTGCGATAGAAAATCCGCCTTTAGCCATTCGAATAACGAATCAATCTTGCTCTCAAAGACCGCGTCAGCATAGGCGAACAAAAATATAAAGATCAACAACAGCGGAATCGCGATTACAATGCCCTTAAAGACACCCAAAGCCATTCGTTTTCCAGAGGTTCTTTGCTCCGGATCCTGCGCTGAAGAACGTGCAGTTTGGGCAGCAATCACCGGGAAGCCAACAAAAAACGCCGCAATTGCCTGGAAGGCGGCTTTAAAATACTCGCGCAGGCGGAACTGCAGCCATTGCCCATTAAAAAAATCGGCTGTCAGCAGCAGCAGGCTTACAACTGTCACTGGCATTGAAAGCAAATATGTGAAATCTTCGCTGCGAAGGGTTGTTATCATGCCAAGAAGGATTGTAAGTCCCATGAGAACCCAGGAGGTTTTCGGTATTTCGCGCTGCTGCAGGCGGATGTTGACCATATAGACTAAGCAAATCGTTATCACGGATAGTGACCAGCGCCATCCAATATCCTGGACACGCCACCAGGTCAACATCAGTACCGCACCGGCGAGGAACGCGCTCAGCAGGGAAAGCCCCGGTCGTTTCAGTTCTACTCCAGCCAGAAAGGCGGTCTTTTGGTCAGGTGATAAAGGTTCTTCATTCATAGAAATACCTCACAAAAGTTTTGCTTGTGGATTTTCCACAAGGTAGAGGGTAGCATAAACAGGTTTCCCTTCCAAAAGCTTGCAATCCCTCTCAGGAATTAATAAAACCTGTGAAAGATTATATGTGCAATCGCCGAACATGTTTACGGCCATCTTTCCAACCTGCAATCCTCAGCTTTAAAACTAACTATGGCTTTTTGCCCTGATAAAGGCAAAAATCTAATCTGCATAGCCGTAGGGGGAGGTCCCAATCGTGAGCTTTCAATTACCGCGTACATAGTCAGACCTCCCCAGCCCAAGAAACGCAGACAGGCATCGAAAACCGAGAATCAACCGCGATTCCGACGGGGTGGGTTTGACTGATTAATAATTTTTACTTCTGCTCACGTCCTGAACCCACCCCTAACGTTGTTACAATAATATTGTAGCAGCCACAAATTCGGAGTTCGTTTAACCCTGCATTCTGTATTTTCGTTCTAGAAATTCCCATATTTTGAATTGCTGCTTGCCAACTATTGATACAATTCAAGCAACAACTCTTCCAGGAGGAAGCATGCCAAGAGCGACATTTTATTTCCCAAACGGTTTTCTATGGGGCACTGCCACCGCCGCGCACCAGGTTGAGGGCAATAATAGCAACAACGACTGGTGGATATGGGAGCATCAAGAGGGGCACATTTTGAATAGTGACCTCAGTGGGAAAGCCTGCGACTGGTGGGGTGGGCGCTGGAAAGAAGACTTCGACCGTGCCCAGGATGGCTGGCAGAACGCGCACCGTTTCTCGGTGGAATGGTCACGCATCCAGCCCGAGCGCGACCGCTGGGACGAAGCCGCTCTGGATCGATACCGCGAGATGCTCCTGGGCTTGCGTGAGCGCAATATGACCGCGATGATAACCCTGCACCACTTCACCAGCCCGCTCTGGCTGACCGAAATGGGCGGCTGGGAAAACGAAGCGGTGGTTGATCTTTTTGCTGCTTTCGCGCGCCGGACGGTTGAGGCACTCAAGTCCCATTGCCGGCTGTGGGTGACCATCAACGAGCCTAATGTGTATGTCAACGGCGGCTACCTGGGCGATGGTTTCCCTCCTGGAAAGAACGACCAGAAGACAGCCTTGAAAGTGCTATTGAATATGGTCAAAGCTCACGCGACAGCTTATGAAGCCATTCATGAAGTGCAGCCAGACGCCCAGGTGGGCGTCGCGCACCATTGGCGTGGTTTTGAGGCGGCTAATTCAGGTCCAGCCACCGGCTATATCAGCAGGCTGCACAACAAGGTCTTCAATCAAGCATTCGCGAGCGCTTTACAAACCGGGAAGTTTGACGCGGTTATGCTTAAGGATAACGTTCCGCAGGCGAAAGACACCCAGGATTTTATGGGGCTCAATTATTACACCCGCGAGCTGGTTAAGTTTGACCCGGGGAAAAGCGGGAATTTCTTCAGCAATCGCTATTACCCCAAAGACGCCGTACTATCTGAAACAGGGTTTATCGCTAATGACCCCGACGGCTTTCAGCAAGCTATTCGTTGGGCGGATGGCTTTGGGCTGCCAATTTACATCACCGAGAATGGCTGTGACGACAGCAAAGACGATTTCCGGCGGCGCTACCTGCTTGAACATGTTAAGGCGTTGTGGCATATGATTAATCACAACATTCCGGTGAAGGGCTATTTTCACTGGAGCCTGGTCGATAATTTTGAGTGGGAGCGCGGCTGGAGCCAGCGTTTTGGGCTTTGGGGGCTCGACCCACAAACCCAAATTCGCAGCCGACGCATAAGCGCTGATTTATATGCCGAGATTTGCCGCACAAACGCGATCACTTCGGAAGCTGTCGAAAAATTTGCTCCCGAGGTGTATGAATTAATTTATCCGGAATAATTTGATTTCCGTTATATCAAGGCAGCCTGTCTTGTTGGCTTCAATTGAATAACGCCTGCCGCCTGAAATTTCAACCTACGCTGCTATTGATTCAAAACTATTCAAGGGTTCATGCGGGAGAGTTACTGACCGACCCGCAACCTGCCTCAGTCTGACACCGTCCAGCGCATTCAATCTCCTTTATTCCCACGCGAAGGCTTTCATAATTCTTCCTCGTTCGATGGCTCGATTCTTGCACCAGTAAGGTCAGGAGTAATACAAAGGAGTACCATATGTGGAGCATTATTAGCAATTTCTTCATCCAATTTCTTGATCCGCTCGCCCTGGTTGCTGCGGTATTGTTTATTTCTCTTTTCCTGATCAAAAAACATCCAAAAACTGCCATCTGGTTTGTTGTAATCTGCCTGGTGGTTATCTCTGTGTTTGGAAACACCTTTTTCTCCGCCTTCCTGACCCGCTCAATGGAATGGCGCTACATGCCCAGTCAACAAATCGAACCAGCCGACGCGATTTTGCTCCTCGCGGCTGGAACTGAAAATGCCGACACTCCCCGTCAGCGAGTCGAACTGCAAGATTCCGCTGACCGCGTCCTCTATGCTGCCATGTATTACCAGCAGGAGCTCGCGCCGATAATCATTGTCTCTGGCAATTCGGAACGTGCCTTTAGCGCAAAAACCCTGCTAATGGAACTGGGCGTGCCCGAAGATGCCATTGTTGTCAATGCTGATTCTTCAAACTTGCGGGATGATATTTCAAATTCGTTAGATATCATCACCGAACGAGAGATCGAATCGATCCTGCTGGTTACTTCCGCGCTTAAGATGGACCGCACTTTGTTTTTGCTTCGCAATAGCGGTCTTGCCGTAACCCCCGCTCCATGTGACTACCAGGTCACGCTCCGTGATTGGCAGAACCTGACAAATTCTAATTGGAGAACCATCATCACTCAACTTTTGCCCACGAGTGCAGCCCTCGAGCAGACTTTCAATGTCTTGTGGGAATACTTTGGACTGGCTTACTATCGGCTCAGATCCATCTTTTAACTTGGTTAATTCGCTGAACCTCTATCAGCGATTAGACTTCCGCAAAAAGCCTGTTGGTCGCCCGGCAGGCTTTTGCGTTAAGTTGATATTCAATCACGAATGGTTAAAATGTATAACACAAGGAAACAGGGTTATTAACAGCCTGAGGTAAATTAACCAGAGCGTTTTACCCCGAAGGGGTCTTGTCGCTCTCAAATGAACCAGGGAACAAAACCCCCATCCCTTTCGTCTTATGGCTGAAAGATACATGGAGAAAATATGAAACCTAAAATCCTGACAACTTTAATCATCATATTGCTGTGTTCTGCCTGCATGCAGGCATCACCGACAGCTATGACAAGCCCCGAACCCCTAAACGAGGAAACAATTATGCCCAGCGAAGGAAAAGTTGACTACAACCCCGACCCTCAATACGTACCTGAGGAGGCTGAAACTCTGGCAGCTTCGATCAATCAATTCGGCTTTGAGTTGTTTCAGCAAATGACACCAGGGAGTGGAAATCTGTTCGTTTCCCCCTATAGTCTTTACCAGGCACTGACAATGGTCTATGCTGGCGCACGCGGTGATACAGCCAATCAGTTTGAACAGACACTGCATTTGCCCTTTCCCGATTTCGAAATCCATCGTGTCAGCAATGCGTTGAACCTGGCGCTCTCGCCGCGTAACGAGAACAGCGACGAAAGCTTTACGCTCGAAATCGCCAACGCACTCTGGGCACAGCGAGATGGTCACATCGAGCAGGATTTCCTTGATTTGCTTTCCGAAAATTACGCCAGCGGCATGCACACAGTTGATTTTGCTGAAGCGCAGGAAGCTGCCGACCTGATCAACAACTGGGCTCGCGAAAACACCAACGGCAAAATCAGCGAAATTGCCAGCCCCGATATGTTCAATCTAAATACTCGCCTGGCGCTTACCAACGCGGTTTACTTCAAAGGTGCCTGGCAGCACCCCTTCATGGAAGAAAACACCACGATACAGGATTTCTTTTCGTTGGAAGGCGAGACGATCGAAGTAGACATGATGGCAGCGTCGGAAGACTTTTTCGCACTGCAAAATGACCATGTCCAGATGGTTGAACTCCGTTACGCAAACAGCCCGATTGTGATGGACATCCTCTCACCGGTGGACGGTAATTGGGAAGCCTTTTCAGAAACACTGACTGCAGGATTGTTGGACACCTACATTGAACAGTTGAGTAACCATAAAGTCTACTTGAGCCTGCCAAAGTTCAAAATCGAAACACCGGTGATGGACCTGATCGCACCGCTGCAGGAGCTCGGATTGGTGGATGTCTTCGGCATGAACGCCGATCTGTCCGGTATGACTGGTGATAAGAGTCTGCTTATTTCGACCCTGGCCCAAAAGGCTTTTATCGATGTCAACGAAGCCGGCACAGAGGCAGCAGCCGTGACCATAGCGGTTGCGCAAATGAAGGGGATGATGCCCCAGGAGCCGTTGACGATCAGGTTTGATCAACCATTCTTGTATTTGATCAGAGATACCCAAACTGGCGCGATATTGTTTATCGGTCAGTTGACACAACCATAGACGGAAAACACCGTCCGCAGGAGTAAAAAATGAAAACCCGGAAATTGTGGATCGCCAGCCTGCTGGTCCTGGCACTGCTCATCAGTGCTTGCGCGCCTGCCGCTGAGGTCCCAACTAATACACAACCGCCTCAGTCAACCAGCGAACCCTACCCGCTGGATGAAACCTCGGTCGAAACCGAGTCTCCCGGAGACGCGTACCCGATCGATCAGACTCCGACACAATCGGATGACAATGACATCATCGGTGGAGCCGCATATATCACCAGTCCGCGCGCTAATTTCGATGACATCAAAGACCACGCCGAAGATATGAATGAGTTTGCGGTGGATCTTTACCGACAACTGGCGTCAGAAGATGGCAACCTGATATTCTCACCTTATGGGATTTATCAGGCATTTATGATGGTCTATGCCGGTGCTGATGGAGGGACCAGGGCTCAGATTGCAGACGTTTTGGATTTTGACGACTCAATTGATGACGTCCATGACAGAATGAACGCGCTCAACATCCTGTTGACCACCCCGCCGGCGATCCTGGAAGACGACGCGCAGCCACTTGAAATAAATATTGCCAATGCGCTCTGGCTGCAAGACGATTTTGAAGTTAATCAAGACTTCCTGGACGTTCTTTCGGCGAACTACAATGCTGGCTTGAAACTGGTCGATTTTTCTGACGCAGATGCTGCCCGGCAGGCGATTAACCTGTGGGTTGCTGCCCAGACAAATGACAAAATCAGAGATTTGATTCCTGAGGGTGTGCTTGATGAGTTGACCCGCCTGGTGATCACCAACGCGGTCTACTTTAAAGGCGCCTGGCAGAACCAGTTTAACCCTGCCAACACCAAAAGCCAGTCTTTTAACCTGCTCGATGGAACGGTAGTGGACGTTGAAATGATGCACCATAGCTTCACCGGTGCAGCTTTAATTTCCGACGACTTCCAGGCTGTGAAGCTGCCTTATGAGGGCGGCAATTTCGCCCTGGCAGCGATTATGCCCACCGGCGATTTTGGCAGATTTGAAAATGAACTGGTTGGTGATGACGATATTGAAGACATTCTTGAGGAATTTCAGGGTCTCTTCGGCGAAGTCACCCTGGCGATGCCAAAGTTCCAGGCTGAAAGCTCGTTTAATCTGAGCGAAAAATTGCGCAATTTAGGCATGGTGCGGGCGTTTGATCCCCAGACTGCAGAATTTACGCGCATAGCCGATGAAACCGACCTCTACATCACCGATGTGCTGCATAAAGCCTTCATCGATGTGAATGAGGAAGGAACCGAAGCTGCTGCTGCTACCGCTGTGATAGTGGGAACCACTTCCATGCCGGCGGATGTCTGGGAAATCACCCTCGACCGCCCGTTTATCTATGTGATCTATGAAACCACCACCAACGCGATCGTGTTTATGGGTCGCGTGGTCGCTCCGTAGCAGATTGCTCACATTAAGTTGACCCCCGCCAATCCAGCGGGGGGATTTTTTATTCTTTATTCCAGCAGCTCAGAATATGTGGCTGCCGCAGTTCTGTTATTTATGAAATGATAACAAACGTGGGAGTGGGTTCCGGATGTGAGCAGTGAGCAGGAAACAGGGAGCATCTGCAGGGAACTGGCGGGTCGTCAACAAAAAATCGGACAAAAACTTAAGAGACACTGATTCTGATTTCCTGCTCCCTGTCCGGCAATCTGTCATTGCGAGCGCAGCGAAGCAATCTAAACTATTACCTATATAAACCGTCTGCCTTCTATCGGTAGTTACGAGTTGTAAGCCAAGAGCTTAGATTGCTTCACAACAGAGGTTCGCAATGACAGATTCTGGGTCATTGCGAGCGCAGCGAAGCAATCTAAACTGTTACCTATATAAACCGTCTGCCTTCTATCGGTAGTTACGAGTTGTAAGCCAAGAGCTTAGATTGCTTCACAACAGAGGTTCGCAATGACAGATTCTGGGTCATTGCGAACAAAGCGGTACGCAGTAGTTAGGATCTTTTCCCGCTCCCCGATCAAACAAAGCTTTATCGGGCGACGCGCATGTTGCGGATTTCGCGGAATTTGTCTTTTTCTGCCGGAGTCAGATGCTTGGGCACGGTGACACGAATGGTCACATAAAGATCACCAAATTGCTTCGGGTTTTTCAGGTTTGGCATACCAAGCCCGGTCAGCCTGAAGCGCTTTTCGCTGTCACTGCCTTCAGGAATCGTCAGTCGCACTGCTTTGGTCATGGTGTTAACGCCAACCTCCCCGCCAAGAATCGCGGTAAAGAGATCGACATCCAAATCCATGGTGAGGTCATCACCCTTGCGCTTGAAAACCGGGTCTGGCAGGATATTAACCTTCAGGAACAAATCTGCCCCGCCAGCCTGACCACCGAGGCGCACCTTCGAGCCAGATTTAACCCCAGGTGGGATCGTTGCTTCAATTTTGCGACCGTCTTCAAATTGAAGCGTTCGTTTTGTGCCTGTATAAGCCTCGTGCAGACTCAAATCAATTTCGTATTCAACGTTTTGCTTGAGCGGCTGCTGGCGTGTCTGCTGGGAGAAACCGCCGCCAAATCCACCACCGCCAAAGAGCGTTTCGAAGAAATCGGAGAAACCTCCCAGCCCACCCATGCTGCCAGAGCCACCGCCCATGCCGCCAAACATCTCGCTGAATTCTTCCGGCGAAACGGTGCGATAGCTGGTGCGCGCGCCTTGTTCTTGCTGCCAGGGACCCCAATTGAAGCCGCCAGGCTGACCGCCTGAGTGCTGATAACGCTGCCATTCAGAGCCAAACTGGTCGTATTTTGTGCGTTTTTCTTTGTCAGAGAGCACCTGATAGGCTTCGTTGATTTCCTTGAACTTTTCTTCCGCGCCAGGTTCTTTGTTTACATCCGGGTGATATTGACGCGCCAGGTTGCGATAAGCGCTCTTAATCTCATCATCCGCCGCAGTTTTACTGACACCAAGCGTGTTGTAGTAATCTTTGTATTCCATAATTCCCAATCACTTAAATCAATGATTGTATTTTAGCCTTAATCTGTTGATTTCTCGTTAACAGGCTTCCACAAAACTGAAAATCAGGCTATCTGGTAGTTGCCGCGCGCAGATTTCGGCAGCATCCTGGCGATTTGCTCCATGATCTCCTGACCAGCTCTTCGCACGTCTTCACGGTTTGGAACACAATCCGGGTCAGCAGCTACCAGTGGACCAAACGGTTCTCCGATTCGCGTAACCACCCGGACGCGGCGCCGTTGTTTGCTGATGGTGCCAACCAAGTCCCAATTGTCTTCGCTGTATGAACCGATCGCGATGATCGGTACGCCCAGCCGAAGCGCCAAAAATGCTGCTCCGGGCAGTGGTTTTCCCAGCGGAGGTTTGTGAACATGACCTTCCGGAAAGATCGCCAGGACCCCGTCTTGCTCCAGGATCGCTTCCGCTGCCCGGATCGCCTCGAGGTTTGGGCGACCTTGCATAATTTTTAAGGTGCCCCATACCCCTGGCAAGAATTTAACGAGCCCAGGTGCCATAGGCATTTCCGCGTCACTGATGAGTTCGAGCGAGTACTTGGTTACGTGGATTGGGCAGATCGTGTCGAGAAAATGAAAATGGTTTGCAACGATCATCAAAGGTCCGGTTTTTGGTAGATTTTCCAAGCCTTCAACGCGGTAATTGAGCAGCAACTTGGCTGCTCCGTAAATTCCAGCTCGCAACAAGGCTCGACGGGTACGATTGCGGGGGTAGGGATATTTCTTTTGATATTCAGATTTTCTACGGGATCTTGCCATGCTTTCTCCTGTGGAGTTATCGCTCATATTCTACCATTAAGGCTCAGAGGAATAGAGCCATCCTTTGTGTCACCAGCAATGCTCTATTTGACAACTAACCATGGAACTTTGCCCAGCTTAAGCACTGCGGACAGGCATTGAAACCGAAAACAACCGTGATTCCAGCGGGATGGGTCTAGCTGATTAAAGGTTTCAGCTTTGTTGACGTCTTGAACCCACCCCTGTCGTTATGAAAGTTTCACGTTTAGCCTTACTGTCGTGTCACAGGGCAAACAAACTTGATTTTTTCGCTTGACACCGCAAGGAACTGACACGATTTTCTTAAGGTAACTGCCGCCAATCAATACGAAAAACCTTGTCATCGTTTTCGCGAAGTCTGCCGCGACCATCAGTGTTCGAGGTGCCCATATAAAGCAGACCATCGGGTCCCAACCTAAGCGCCCGAAGTCGACCAAATTCCTGCACAAAGTGACGTTCCAGCGATTCGGGGGTAAGGTTGTTTAGCGGCACCGTGTAAAGAGTTGAGCCACGTAAGCCAACAAAATAGGCTGTGCCATCTACGATCTCGAGATCACCCGGAGCCCAGGTTTCATTTGAGCCAGACTGCAGCAGCGGAATGATCATGCCTTCCCGGGTTTGGTCGCCCTGGATTTCGGGCCAGCCATAATTTCCACCGATCTCGATCAAATTGAGTTCATCGTAGCCACTGCCCAGTCCGCTGGGTCCGTGTTCGGTTGAC
>Ga0209510_1004604_pt1 | contig 12028 bp, 9 predicted proteins | sample BiotimSIPDNA_FD_185749 | JGI IMG/M metagenome (GOLD analysis project Ga0209510, IMG submission 185749) | Anaerobic biogas reactor microbial communites from Washington, USA - Biogas_R1 time_0 SIP DNA (SPAdes) (version 2) | ecosystem: Engineered > Bioreactor > Anaerobic > Unclassified | place... | reverse complement strand
ATTCTTAGATTTTCTTCAATAATGTTCGCATTTTCATTAAAAGTATAATCACTACTACGATAAAGATTAATTCCTTCTGGATCAATAAATGATGACCATGATGTTTTTCCGTCAATTTCAAACATTAAATTATTTAATCCATTATTAATATAAATTTTAGGATTCATTTTAGGAAAAGTAATTGGTAAAACCGCTTCATTATCTAATCCATTAACCTTAAATTTAGCAGTTAAAAAATAATCTCCTCGTGAAGGAATATAGAAATTTTCAACTTTGTAGACTTTATTAACATTTAAAGTCGCATTAATTTTGGTTGATTCATTTAAGTCTTCTGCCATCTTTGAAATATAAAAAGTAACATCTTCGTATATGTCATCATTCTCATCAAGAAAGGTAATATATAAATCATAGTAATTAAAATCTTGTTGGAAAATATCTAAACCATTTAATTGATAACTTTTATTTGCTACTTTAATATTCTCTCTTTGGTTGGTCGGAATATCTTTAAAGTCAATTTCACCATTTTTAGTTCGATTACTTAAAACTAAAAATGCGGTAAGAGATGCAGCAAAGATAACAAGTGATAAGATTAGACCAAAAATATAAGATTTATACTTACCCATATTATCCCTCCCACACAAAAGTTACGACACTTTGCGGCATAATTTCATAACTAAAATAGCGGCCATTATATTTAATTTCTACTTCTTCACTTAAAAGGTCTGAAGTATTTAACACCACCAAAATTATCTTTCCATCATCGCGTAAAAACGATGTTGCCACAATCATATCATTAGTTGAATATGAATCAATCACATGAATTTTATGCTCACTTAAATTAATAAATTTAGAAACGTGCATTAAAGCATAATACTCAGCTGATTTTGAATACCAAGTATCATCTAACGCCTTAGTTAAAAGGCCATGACAATTTCCAGCTCCACCAAAAAATGGCATGTTATTTTCATCTAGAACTAAATTCCAATATGTTACAATCGATCCGTGATTATTAAAAGTTCCTAAAATAGCGTTAACTAAGGCATAACTAATATTGGTGGCAAAGTCAACACTCCAATCACCAGCAGTAATTTCAGTAAAATATATTTCTTTATTTGGATAATTATCTTTAATTTGTTGATAGGCATATGCGTGATCAAAAATATCACCATAATAACCATGGAAAGCCACTCCTGAAACATATTTATTAGCTTCTTTATCACCTAATAACTCTAGTGGATATTGGTAATTATCAGTATTATGATCCCAAGTCATAATCTTAACTTCTAATTTATTTTCTTTTAATTTTTGACCAACTAATTTGGTCACTCTAATTTGTTGGTCAATTGGCATATTCATCACCGGATAAGTTGAAGGATGCATCTCTGGCTCATTTAAAATTGATAAATAATTAACCTTAATTCCTTCAGTTTCATATGCCATAATCGCTTTAACTAAATAGTTAGCATATACTTCTTCATATTCTTCAAGTAAGAATCCACTTTGAAGTCTTTTAGAGCTTTTCATCCACGCTGGAGCGCTCCATGGAGCTAATAGTACTTGAAGTTTTGGATTAATCTCATAAGCTGCTTTAATGACTGGAATTAAGTCAACTAAATCATTTTGAATTGAAAAATGTTCTAATTCTAAATCTTCTCCTTCTTCAATATCACAAAGAGTATAAAAAGCTAATGTCCCATTGACATAAGTTCCATAATCACTGGTTCCGATTGGGACGCGAATGATATTAAATCCAGCTCCTTCAGTTGGTGAAAATAAAGCTTTTAACATTTCATCTTTATAGGCGCTCCGGTTAATGTTATAAGCTGAGGCATGAGTCATCGCGGCTCCTATTGCTTTAACTTGTTGAAATTTTTTATTTTTATTAATGGTAATTTGAGTATTAGCTTGAGTCGCACCCCCAAAAAACAAATCATTTCCTTCAACTAGTAGTTTAGATTTATTTCCGGTTGTTTCATAAACTTTAACTAAATCAGATTGATAATAATATTTACCATCTTTTTCCATATAAACAACTCCTTTATTACTATTTTTAACTGCACAAACAGTTAAAAATAAGCTACCTACAGCAAAAAGCAATGAGATAACTGTTAAAGTTATTTTAATTGCTATATCTCTCATTCTTTTACACCTCCTACATTAATTCCAGCAATAATAAATCGTTGGAAGAAAATAAAGATAATAATTAATGGAATACTCATTAGAACTGATCCCGCAATCATTGCCGGATACATTTCTGGATTTCCTGAAGCGGCTTGAATTAGATTACCAAGCCCTAAAGCCAGTGTTCGCTTTGAATCGGAATCAATGACCATTAGCGGCCACATAAAGTTATTATAGTTCCACATAAAAGTAGTAATCGCCAAAACTACTAAAGTCGGCCTGGCAATCGGCATCGCAATTTTAGTAAAAATAACAAACCGATTGGCTCCCTCAATCATAGCCGCTTCTTCTAACTCGACTGAAATACTTTCAAATGTTTGTCGCATTAAAAATACATTATATACTGACATTGTAAATGGTAAAATTAAAGCTGCTAAGGTATCAATTAATCCCAAAAATCTAATAATTAATAAGTTAGGAACTAACATGACTGCCCCTGGAATCATCATCGATGTTAAAATGATTTTAAAGAGTCGATTTTTCCCTTTAAATTCAATTTTAGCAAACGCGTATCCGGCTAAACTATTTAAAAATAAGTTAATCACGGTATTGAGTGTCGCCACTATAAAAGTATTTAAAAATAATCGATGGGTATCTAAATACTCAATCGCGTAGCGATAATTATCTAAAGTAAAATACACATTGCCTGCTTCATTACGCGGAATTAATGAGAACGTTGTCCGCATAATATCTGAAGGAATCTTAAATGATGATGATACCATCCATAAAAATGGAATAATAAAGGCAATTGACAATAAAATTAAAGTAAAATAAGCGAAAAATCTTTTCATAAATTTTCTAACTTTATACTTATTCACGGTCTTCACCACGCTCTCTAGCTAGGAAAAACTGCACTGCAGTGACACCTAGAATAATTAATAATAAAATATAGCTCATCGCTGATGCGGCTCCCATATTTGGAATCTCTAAATTAACTAAATTATAGACTTGATACATATAAGTTAAAGTGGCCTTGTTTGGTCCACCACCGGTCATAAAATACATTTGATCAAATGCTTGGAAACCACCAATCAAACTAGTAACTGATAAGAATAAAATAATCGGTTTAACTGATGGAATTGTTACCTTAAAAAAGGTTTTAATAAATCCGGCTCCATCAATTGCAGCCGCATCATAAAGCTCTTTATTAATCCCTTTCATTGCGGCATGCATAATTAACACGTTATATCCTAACCCGCCCCAAACCGACATAAAAGCTAGCGTTGGAAGGGCAGTATATTTATTTGATAAGAGTGAAAAATTAGTTCCTAAAATTTGATTAATTAATCCGTATTGCGGATCAACCATAAACTTCCATGTCGCAGCTACAGCGGCACCGGCCGTAACTGAAGGAATATAAAATATAGTCTTAAAAACTCCTTCTCCTTTAATATTAGAATTTAGAATTGCTGAAACAACTAAAGTAATGGCAATACTAAATGGAACAGTTAAAAGGATATAAATTACTGTCGTTAAGAGTGATCTCCAAAAATATGGATACAAATATGAATCAGTAAATAATTGGATATAATTGGTAAGTCCTACAAATTTAGGCTTATCAATTATTTTCCAATCGGTAAAACTAATGCCAAATGCCATTAACATTGGCATAACTTGAAAAATTAAAAAGTAAATGATTAAAGGCAGGACAAATAAGATTCCTGATAATTCATTATGTCGATTAAATTTTTTTCTAATTGTTCCTCTCATTTTTTAAATAAGTAAGCTTCCGCTTCTCTTTTAGCTCGATTTAAGCGCGTTTGAATATCAACTGTAGTGGTTAAGATTTCTTCAATCGCTGCCCCTAAGTTATTATCATTAACGGTAATCCAACCTTCAATCTTAGGTCTTGGTACTGCCGTTTTTAACTGTTCTCTTAAGACTAATCTTTCTGGATCATTTTGATAGTGATCTTTAATTGCGGTATCATTAGCCGGAAAGTTTCCAGTAAATTCAGCAATTTTTAATGCATTACTTTCGCTATTTAAAAACTCCATAAATTTAAAGGCAATATCCGCTTTTTTACTCTTTTTAAAGATAATTAAGTTATCGCCACCAACACTAGCATAAGAGGTGCCACCAACTTCTTTTGGTGGCATTAACATGGCTCCAAATTTTAAATTAGGAAAATTCGTTCTTAAAGAGTCAATATCATGACCACCACCTAATTTAAATAAAGCTTTGCCATTTCCAAATGGGTGTTGCGAGTTTCTAATATTATCTGGAGATAAGGCATATAATGCTCTTAAATATTCCATGGCTTCAACCGCATGTTCATTAGCAAAATTAACTTCAGTTAAATCATCATTCATTAAATTACTTCCGGCCGCTTTTAAAAAGCCACCAAAGTACCAACCCGCATAACCTCCAGCACCAATACCTTCAAATGCGGCCAGATCCCCACTAGCTTTTTCATTTGCTACCGCTAAAACATCGGCCCAACATTTTATATCTTCCGGAGCTGTAATATAAGTTTTATTGTATAAAAAAACGCTAGTACCAATAGTTAACGGCATTCCGTAATATTTACCATCAAAAGTTACGGTATCTAAACTAGCAGCAAAAAAATCACTAGGTTGAATAATCGTGCTTTGATTAAATTTTTCCGTTATGTCTAAAACGTGTCCGTGTTTGACATAAGATGCCATAATTGGTTGGTCAAGATACGCTATATCTGGTTGACGATTATTTAATATCGCATTATTTAGTCTTTGGTTATAACTATCTTTAACTACCCATGAAACTCTAACTTTAATATCATTTTCCGCTTCAAAAACATTAATTAAAGCTTGATATTGATTTTTATGAGCCATTGATTGGGGTTCATAAGCCCAGAAAATTAAATCTTTATCCTCTTCTTTTTCACCATTACAAGAAGCAAGCATAAAGACACTGGATAAAACTAAAATTAAACTTAATATCCTTTTCATATTATCTTTCTCCTAACGTTTCATTTATAATTAATTCTGGCATAATATATCGATTAACTTTAGATGTTTTTTTGTTATTAATTAAATCAATAACTATATTTCCTAGTTGAATTCCGACTTCGTGAATCGGTTGACGAATCGTCGTAATTAATGGTTTAGTTAACCTTTCAAAGCCTAACCCATCAAAGCCAGTAATACTTAAATCTTGTGGAACATTTATTTTTAAGGAATTAGCGGCCCTTAAGGCGCCAATTGCTAGAAAATCACTAGCACAAATTACACACTCAATATTTGGATATTTTTTAAGAAATTCAAGTGTTGTTTCATAACCTTTTATTTCTTTATTATCGGTAAATACCATAATGTTTTCATTAACTTTTTCTTGATACTTATTAACAGCATCTAAATGCCCTTGTTTTCTATCATTAACAAATCTTTTAGTTTCATCAATTCCGATATATAAAAGATTTTTATACCCTCTTTTAATAACTTCTTCGGTCATCATGAAACTACCTTGATAGTTATCAACATCTAACCACGAACAATCAATTTCACTATGACCAAATAAGATAATCGGCTTTTTCTTTGATAACTCAACTACTCTTTTATCATCAGCAATATTAAGTCCAACTAAAATAACCGCATCACATAGTTCATCTTCATACCATGTTCGCTTTAATAGTAATCCCATCCCAGATGCACCGAGACTTTCAACCATTCCTGAAACTAACTGCGATACAAATGGATGGGTTGACTCGAGATATTTAGGCATATATAAATAAACCATATTAGTTTTTTGATTTACCAAGGCTTGAGCCATTCGGTTCGGTTGATAATTATATTTTTTTATGGCTTCTTCAATGATTAATCGCGTTTCTTTTTTCACAATTTTCGGATTATTAATAACTCTAGAGATAGTATTAGTTGAAAAGCCAGTTAATTTTGATAGTTCTTTCAAAGTCAAAAAAATCACCCCTTTGGTACCGCTTCCATAAAAATCTTACCACACTTTGACAACGTTGTCAATAATGGCTAACGAAAGTTTTTTACTTTCTTCTTCTGGAAAATAATGTTAATCGTCTCATATCAATATGAGAATTAACTTTTTATGATAAAATATACTAGATGAGGGGAGTAGTTAACAATAAATTAATCGTCAGCACGGCATAACGCCCGGTTAATTTCAAGCCCCGCTTGTAACAAGACCTCAAAGACTTTTTTTGAGGTTTTTATTTTGAAATAAGGAGTGATGCTAATGAAATACCATCAAATGAGTACCCAAGAGTTAGTTAATCAATTTAAAACTAATCCGAAAACAGGACTAACTCAACAAGAAGCCAACGAAAGACTTTTAAAACACGGTAAAAATGAGCTGGAAAAGCCAAAGAAAAGAAATATTTTCTTAAGGTTTTTTGATCAATTAAAAGATTTCATGATTTTAATTTTATTTATCGCTTCAATTTTAAGTTTCGTGACTGGCGATTATGCTGAGGGCGCCTTAGTTATCGCCATTATCTTAATTAATGCGATTTTAGGTTTAGTTCAAGAATCTAAAGCTGAAAAAGCATTAGAATCAATTCAAAAAATGTCTTCTCCTCACGCGACAGTGATGCGTGATGGCGTTGAGTTAGTAATTGATGTTAGTGAATTAGTAGTTGGTGATATCGTCTTAATTGAAGCTGGAGATTATATTCCAGCCGACTTAAGAATTATTGAATCAGTAAATTTAAAAATTGATGAAGCAATTTTAACTGGTGAAGCCGTTCCCGTTGAGAAAAAAGCTGGGATTATCAAAGAGGATGAGGTGGCTTTAGGCGATCGAATCAACTCTGGATATATGTCAACGGTTGCAACATACGGCCGTGGGGTGGGGTTAATTACTGGTACGGGAATGGATACTGAAATTGGACACATTGCCACGATGATTTCCGAAGCTAAAACTGATCAAACACCACTTCAACAATCAGTTTCTAAATTAGGTGAAGCGTTAGCGGTAATTGCGATTATTATTACCCTTGTTATCTTTGGGATTAACATTGCTGAACACTACTACTTCGATGGTGGTAATGTCGGTTGGGAAGTATGGCAAAAGTCATTTATGGCATCAGTGGCGTTAGCGGTCGCGGCAATCCCTGAAGGTTTGCCAGCCATTATTACGATTGTTTTAGCCTTAGGTATGCAAAATTTAGCGAGAGAAAAAGCGATTATGAAGAGCTTACCGGCGGTCGAAACCTTAGGTTCTACTTCAGTTATTTGTAGTGATAAAACTGGGACACTAACGCAAAACGTAATGACTGTAACTAAAGTGTATTCGAATAATAAAATTATTGATATTAACGAAAACACCCATGTTGATGATAAATTATTACAATTATTAACTTACGGAGTTTTATGTAATGATACTAAAGTTAATTTAAATGAGGAAAATGAGTATACGAAAATTGGTGATCCAACTGAAGTAGCATTTATTGATTTAGCAATTACACTAAATCATAATCCAATTGAAATATTCACTAATAATCCGCGAATTTCTGAGCTTCCATTTGACTCAGAACGGAAATTAATGACGACCGTTCATGATTTTGGTAATAAACGTTATGCGGTGATTAAAGGTGCTCCTGATGTGATGTTACGTCGCTCGGTGGAATCTAAAAAATCAATTAAAGATTATGAAAATGCTAATTTAATGATGACTAGTGAAGCTTTAAGGGTTTTGGCAGTTGGTTATAAGGAAATTGATCCAACTTTACCACTTGAGAAATTAACTCATGCTTATTTAGAACATGACATTACTTTAATTGGCTTAGTGGGCATGATTGATCCACCAAGACCTGAAGTTAAAGATGCAATTAAAGTTACTAATCGCGCTGGAATTGATGTCATTATGATTACTGGCGATCATAAAAATACGGCCATGGCGATTGCTAAAGAGTTAAATATTATTAAATCTAATGACGATATAGCTCTATCTGGTTTAGAGCTCGACAATTTATCTGATGAAGAGTTTAAAAAAGTATTACCACACGTTCGTGTCTACGCCAGAGTTAGCCCAGAAAATAAAGTGAGAATTGTTGAAGCGTGGAAAGCTGAAAACCAAATCGTTGCTATGACTGGTGATGGTGTAAATGACGCGCCAGCCTTAAAGACTGCTAATATCGGAATTGCGATGGGCATTACCGGTACTGAAGTCTCTAAAGGTGCAGCTGATATGGTCTTAACTGATGATAACTTTACTACAATTGTTACTGCAGTTGAGGAAGGTAGGGGAATTTATGCTAATATTAAAAAGGCAATCCACTTCTTACTAAGCTGTAACATTGGTGAAATAGTAACGATCTTCTTAGGAACAATTTTAGGGGCCTTAATCTTCTCAGGGGCCGTGACTACCTTAACTGCAGTTCAAATTTTATGGGTTAACTTAGTCACTGACTCATTAATGGCTATAGCCATTGGTCTTGAACCAAAAGAAGCTGATATTATGAATGAAAAACCAAGGGATTCACGAAAATCGTTCTTCGCTGATGGCTTAGGTATCAAGATTGGCTGGCAAGGAATTATGTTAGGACTACTTTCATTTAGCGCGTTTGTGATTGGCTATTTTATTTACCCTAATACTGAAGGAGCAACTGGTGATGTATTAAGAGCGGCTAAATTAATGAATGCCTCAACGATGACATTTATGGTACTAGCAATTTCGCAGTTATTCCATGCATTAAATGTGAAAAGTGAAAAGAAATCAATCTTTAAAACTAAATTTAACAAATATCTATTATGGGCATTTATTACCAGTTTAATCTTACAACTTCTAACCATTGTCTTCCCATTTACTAGAGAGCTGTTCAATTTATCTAACTTAAACTTAGTTGAATGGTTAATTGTCTTAGGGTTATCAATTACTCCAATTATTGTGGTAGAGATTCAAAAATTGATTTCAAATTTGATTAATAAGAGAAAAAGAGCGGTTTAACGCTCTTTTTTTCATATAAGTGTCAATGTGCATAAGCCATGTTCTGTCCCCGAGTGGGTGTGACCATTTATCTCTTCTTTCAAAGCATCTTGGTCGCTTCTGATTCGCGCCTTGATGTGCCCCTACCAAAATTTGGGTTTCTAGTTTGCGGGGTTTACCCTTTTCACTCTAACCTCGCGGCTAGTATCGTCTCTGTGGCACTTTTCAGGCTTTAAACCACGAGGGTTTAAAGATCCGCCGTAACTAATAAATTAGTCCCCTAAGTTATTGTTTCCTTAGGCACAATCACTACTAACATCACAGTTAGTACTAGCATGGACTTTCCTAACTTTTTTTAAAAGCTCGGTCACCTTCCATTGACTCTAAAAAGATTATATCAAATATTTACTGATATTTCAAATTGATAATTTTAAATAATGTGAATCTATGGCTTATTCATTATTTTTATAAATTAACCTATGCGCTTTACTTTATGGAAAAGCCCTTATATGCTATACTATTTATGGACAAAAAGTAATTGTTTATCAAAATATTTAGAATAAATTAGGAGGAATAAAATGGAACAAAACATTACAAGATTACCATTAATTGGAGATAGAGCTCCACAATTTAACGCACAAACTACTAACGGACCGGTTAACTTCCCAGAAGATTTCAAAGGTCATTGGGTTGTATTATTCTCACACCCTGCCGATTTTACCCCAGTATGTACAACTGAATTTATTACATTTGCTCAAAGAGAACCTGAATTTGAAGCTTTAAACACTAAATTAATCGGATTATCAGTTGACTCACTACACTCACATATCGCATGGTTAAGAAGAGTTGAAGATTTAACTTTCCGTAACTACAAAAACACTAAAGTTAAATTCCCATTAATCGTTGACATTTCAATGCAAGTTTCTAACTTATACGGAATGATTCACCCAAGCACAGGTAACACTACTCAAGCCGTTAGAGCGGTATTCATTATTGACCCAGAAGGAATTATTAGAACTATTTTATACTATCCATCATCAACTGGACGTAACTTTGATGAATTATTAAGAATTATCAAAGCGTTACAAACATCTGATGAATTAGGTGTTGCTACTCCAGCTGACTGGGTACCAGGCGAACCGATGATCGTTCCACCAGCAGGTACTACTAAATTAGCTGGTGAAAGAATGGCTGGCGTTAAAGAAAAAGTTGAAATGGAATGCCAAGACTGGTTCTTCTGTTTTAGAAAAAAATAATTTAACTTAAAAATAAGGGGCTGTAAAGAAATAAAATAACAGCCTCCTTACAAAAACAAAAAGCCACCCTGGAATGATATGATACCTCTAAAGTAGACAAGTTAAATAATAAAACATTTAACTTAATACTTTGGAGGTATTTTATTTATGAGCAAAATAAAAAGATTAAGCTTTGAAGAGAAAATCAAAGCATGCGAGTTATACGATCAAGGCTATGGAAGTCAACAATCAATATCTGATAAGTTTGGAATTAGTAAATCGGGGTTTAAACTAATGTATTTTAAATATAAAAATCATGGCCCTGAGTCACTTAAAATGCAAACTAAACATCAAACATATACAAAAGAATTTAAAGAGAAAGTAATTGAATCTTATAACAATGGGGAAGGTAGTTATCGCCAATTAGCTATTAAATATGGTATTAACAATTATTCTTTAATTGCCCGTTGGGTTTTAGGTTATAATAAGAGTAACAAAACCACATATAGTGGATCAGGCGGTGCTACTATGAAAGGCAGAAAAACAACATTAGATGAAAGAATAGAAATAATAGAATATTTAATTGATAATGATATTGACTATAATAAGACTTCTTCTCATTTTAAAGTTAGCTACCAACAAGTCTATACTTGGCATAAAAAATATCAGAAATTAGGTGTTGATGGTTTAGTAGATAATAGAGGAGTAAAGAAACAAGATAACGAGTTATCAGAGATAGAATTATTAAGACGAGAAAACGCTAGATTAAAACGTGAATTAGAACTCGGTAAAGCAGCTGAAATGGTTCTCAAAAAAAAACGAGAATTGGAGGAAGAAATCCGCTTACGAGAGTTAGAAATGAAGCGTCGTATAAAACTATAAATTACTTTAAAGATAGATACGATATTATATGGTTATGCGAAATAGTTGGTGTAGCAAGATCTTCTTACTACAAATGGCTGAATAGGACTAAGCCAGAATATGAGATAAAAAATGAACGTGTTTTAAATGAAATAATCGAATGTTATTTAATGTCTAATAAAACTTATGGTTATAGACGAATAAGAATGAATTTAAACAGATATAACGATGAAACATATTCAATTAATTATATATACCGTTTAATGAAGTCTTATGGGATAAAATCCATAATTAGACGTAAGAAACCTGGTTATATAAAATCAACTCCAGACTATATAGCTGAAAATATTTTAGACAGAAATTTTAGTGCATCAAAACCTAATGAAATATGGTTAAGTGACGTTACTGAATTTAAAGCAACTAATGGTAGGAAATTATATCTATGTGCAATTATGGATTTATTTGATAATTCAGTAGTAGCTTATACATTAAGCACTACTGCAAATAATGAGCAATTATATAAAACATTTAAGAAAGCTTTAAAACTAAATCCAAATGCAACTCCATTATTTCATAGTGATAGAGGTTATCAATATACTAGTATTCAATTTAAAAAGATGTTAGAAGAAGAGGGCATGATTCAAAGTATGTCTAGAGTTGGTAAGTGTATAGATAATGGACCTATTGAAAATCTTTGGGGAATAATAAAAACAGAAATGTTTTACATTAATAAGTTTAATAATACAATTGAGATAGAAAAAGCAGTTAACGATTATATTGAGTTTTACAATAATATGAGACTGCAAAGCAAATTAAAAAGCCAAACTCCTATGGAATATAGGAATCTGGCTATCTAATTTTTATAATATTTAACC
>Ga0209510_1004600_pt1 | contig 12032 bp, 11 predicted proteins | sample BiotimSIPDNA_FD_185749 | JGI IMG/M metagenome (GOLD analysis project Ga0209510, IMG submission 185749) | Anaerobic biogas reactor microbial communites from Washington, USA - Biogas_R1 time_0 SIP DNA (SPAdes) (version 2) | ecosystem: Engineered > Bioreactor > Anaerobic > Unclassified | place... | reverse complement strand
AGCTTCAAGTTTGAGGCTTTGAAAACTGAGAAGAAAAAGCAGATGATCAGGAAAAGAAAGAAGGATGAAAGCACTGTCCCTAAAGCGAGTTTCACAATCTTGAAAACTGGCAAAACCTCAACCCCTTATGCCAGCTTGTTCAAGGCTATAATTCATGATGATCTTCCTCTTTCATCGTAGATCACGGGCTTTTGAAACAGATATAAATGCCATTTTTGTAAACTACACAAAATATTGCTTCAGCAAGCGGTCTTGAATGACTTATAATAAAGTCTTAAGTTACTTGTAGGAGAAGCAAGATGAAAATATCGCTAACCGGCATTAAACCAACCGGAAACATTCATATTGGCAATTACTTCGGCGCGATCAAGCCTGCCCTGGCTCTGACTTCCAAGTATTTTGGGGTTTACTTTGTGGCTGACCTGCACGCCCTCAACAGCAACCCAAGCCCGCTTGAACTGCAACAACTTATTTATGAAGTAGCCGCTTCCTGGATTGCGTTCGGTCTGGATACAGAAAAAGCGATATTCTTCCGCCAATCTGACATCCACGAAATACCTGAACTGACTACGATTCTCTCGGCGGTAACCCCCAAGGGTCTGATGAACCGCGCGCACGCCTACAAAGCGATGGTCGATAAAAACATTGAAACCGGGCGCGACCCCGATGATGGCGTGAATATGGGGCTTTTCACCTACCCGATCTTGATGGCAGCCGACATCCTGCTCTATGACTCTGACTTCGTTCCAGTTGGACCGGACCAAAGGCAGCATGTAGAGATCGCCCGCGACATTGCCGAAAACATCAACCGCATCTATGGAAAAACCCTAAAACTCCCCGAAGGGAACTTCGCAAAAGACCTAAAGGACATTCCCGGCATCGACGGTCGAAAGATGAGCAAGAGTTACGGCAATACACTGCCGATTTTTTGCACGGAAAAAGAACTGCGAAAACAGGTCATGCGCATTGTCACCGACAGCACCCCGCCCGAGGACCCCAAAAATCCGGATAGCGATAACCTCTTCCAGATATTCAAACTCTTCGGATCATCAGAACGGGTTGAAGAGGTGCGTCAGCTTTACCTCAAGGGCGGGCTGGCTTATGGCACGCTAAAACAAGAATTGTTTGAAACCATGCTGGTCACTTTTAAGCCTGCCCGAGAGCGCTTCAATTACCTGATGGAAAACAAGCCTGAAATTGACCTGCTATTGGCACAAGGGGCAGAGAAAGCCCGCGAACTCGGTCGACCGGTGTTGGCGAGGGTGCGCAAGGCGGTTGGTTTAGACCGGTGATAAAACTGAATAATGTGGAAGTGCATGCAGACCCCATGGAGCAAACTAAACGCTCACAAATCAGTTCCCGGACGATCAACTTCGCGCTGATTGCCAACGTGCTCCTGGCGCTGCTAAAAACCGGTATCGGAATTTTCGCTCGCTCCTCCGCCCTGCTGGCAGATGGTATCAACTCCACTTCCGATGTGGTTTATAACGCCGCTATCGCCATTTTCTACCGTGCTGCCAAAAAACCAGCCGATGAAGAACATCCTTACGGGCACAGCCAGTTTGAGAGCATTGGCGCACTGGTAATTGGCGCATTTATCATTACCGCGGCATTTACGATCTTCTGGAATTCAGTTCAGACCCTGGTCAATTACTTTCGGAATTCAGGCGAGTTCACAGCGGTTAACCCCACTGCTCTTTACGTGGCACTTTTTACCATCCTGCTTAAAGGCATTCTGTATCTTTACACCCGTCAAGCAGGTCAGAAAACTGACAACCCAACCATTATGGCACTGGCGCTTGACCATCGTAATGACATTTTTTCATCTGGCGCTGTGGCAGCCGGCGTGCTTGCCAGCCAATTTGGCTATCATTGGGCAGACCCGTTGGCTGGGGCAATCGTCGCGGTCATTTTCCTGATCTCAGGTATTGAAATTTTACGCGACTCAACCGACATCCTCATGGACACTGTCCCGGGCAAGGCTTTGGATAAACAGGTGCGTTCCTTGCTCCAGGGAGTGCCCGGGCTGGAAGGCATCGAGCTTATCCGCGCCCATCGCTTTGGGCAATTTTTGGCAATGAATGTAACCATTTTTGTCTGCGGTGACCTTACGGTTGATGAAGGGCACGCTATCGCTACAGAAGTTGAAAAACGCCTGGTTGCGGGAGTGGATTATCTTAAAGATGTCCATGTCCATTATCATCCACAACCTGGATCGTAATTTTTTTGTTTGATATTATTATTAGTGATTGAGATTCTTATCCTTCAAGAAAGGTAAAAATGAACAATTTCCAATTCTATAACCCAACCAGGATTGTTTTTGGGGATGGCAGCATTGCCAAAATCAAAAAACTGATTCCGCGCAAAGCGCGGGTGCTCATGCTTTACGGCGGCGGTTCGATTAAGAAAAACGGTGTTTACCTCCAGGTCGCAGACGCCCTGCGAAAACATGATTTGTTCGAGTTTGGCGGCATCGAACCTAACCCCGATTACGCCACACTGATGAAAGCCGTAAAGATGGTCAAGAAAAACAAGATCGACTTCCTTTTGGCAGTTGGTGGTGGCTCGGTGATTGATGGTGCCAAATTTATCGCAGTGGCTGCTCACTATCAGGGTGAAGACCCGTGGGACATCGTCTCGCAGGGGCTTGGTTCAATCATCAAAAAAGCCCTGCCGATCGGCGTCGTGCTGACCCTGCCAGCCACTGGCAGTGAGATGAACCGCAACAGCGTCATTTCGCACCGCGAGAAAGGCGAGAAGGCTTCCTTCGGGAGCGAAAAAGTCTTTCCTAAATTCTCTGTTTTAGACCCGAAAGTGACTTACTCTCTGCCGAAAGAACAGATCCGCAACGGGTTGGTCGATGCCTATGTCCATATCCTGGAACAATACCTGACTTACCCAATCGGAGCCGAAGTGCAGGACCGCCAGGCTGAAGGCTTGCTGCTGGCAATTCATGATATCGCTGAGCGCGCGCTGCAGACTGACCCGCCTGATTATGTCGCCCGCTCCAATTACATGTGGGTGTGTACCAACGCACTGAACCACTTGATTGGTGTCGGTGTTCCTCAAGATTGGTCTACTCACGGGATTGGGCATTCGCTGACAGCGCTTTACGGGCTGGCACACGCCGAGTCGTTAGCCGTGGTTTTGCCCTGGCTGCTTTGGTATAAGCGCGAACAAAAACAGGAAAAACTGCTCCAGTTGGGTTACCGGGTATTGGATCAGAAATCACAAAAATATTCTGAACGTGTTGACCAGACGATCGAAGCCCTGGCAGCCTTTTTCCATAGTCTGGGCATGCCTACGACCCTGACCGCCTATGGGCTCGACCCTGACAAGGTGGCAGAGGAAGTGCGCGAGCACCTTGAAAGGCAGGATTTCGTCAGGGGTGAGCACCGCGACATCACTGCCGCAGATGCTGCCGAGATTTTACGCCTTAGCAGATAACAAGCAAACCATTGATAGTTTGGCAATCTACGGGCGGGCTCCTAACCCGCCCTTGTCTTGCCCATTTTTGGTTTTTCTACCCTACCACTTTCTTGATCACCTTCTTAATTTCTGCGGCGACTTCATCGTTCCACTCCAAAATCGCATATGAAGTAGGCCAAAAAACACCGTCGTCCAACCTCGCGTCACCGCTGAAGCCTAGGGTTGAATAGCGTTCTCCAAAACGCGCTGATGCCTGGAAGAAGGTGATCATTTTTCCGTCCTTTGTATAAGCAGGGAAGCCATACCAGGTTTTAAACGCTAACTCCGGAAAATCGTTCTTGACCATTTCGTGTAAATTTAAGGCGATTTTCTTGTCTTCGCCCGCCATTTCATTGATCTTTTCGATCACAGCTTCCTCGCCGCCAGTTTTGCTTTTTGAAGATTTTTCCTGTCTAAGTTCCCTGGATCGTTCCTTCATGGCTTCTTTTTCTGCGTCAGAAAAACCACCAGAGGGATCGTTTCCGTTTCGATTTTTCTTGTCTTTTATCTCTTTTTGTGCCATAGTAACCTTTCACTTGCTCCGGAATTTATGGAACAAGCGAATTCTCATCCTTTAAATGCCCTGTTTCAAGAGTTTGTATAAAAGATCAGCCGGATTTTTGACGCTTTGGCTGGGCTATCAGAAGTTCCAAGATGGAATAAAGGAACTTCAAAACCATTAAAAAATACATTCCGCAATTAATCAGCCAGGAGTATTCATCTTTGAAATGTTTTTTGTAATACAGAAAATATGAGCGATGCCAATGCCAATTGCTGTTCCACCGTCGTGCCTGCGAACCGCCCTGACCGCCGTGATGGATGATCCTGGTGATGGGCACATACATGACTTTCCAGCCAAGCTTTCTCGCTCGCATGCAATAATCGCTATCTTCCTGATAGGCAAAAAAACGTTCGTCCAGATCGCCAACCTGCTCCCAGGTTTTCCGCCGAATAAACATACACGAACCAGAAACAGCATACACTTCCGCGATCTCATCTTGTGGCAGCCAACTCATCAAATAGCCATTCAGTTCCCGGTCATTCTTATAACGTCGAGCAAGCCTCTTCAAAAAATAACCGATGACCTCCTTAGGTCTGGCTTCTCCCCGACGGGATTGTTTCTGGAATGTGCCGTCCTGATTGAGCACTTTCGGAATGCTAACGCCGACGCAGGGGTTGTCGCGTAGAAATTGAATTTGTGGTCCAAAACAGTCTTCGATCACCTCGGTGTCGGCATTTAACAGCAGCAGAAATTCACCCTTAGCCCGGTGCAGCATCTGGTTATTTGGTCTTGTAAAACCCTCATTGCGCTCATTTCGAAAAACCTTTACGTAAGGGAAGTCCTTTTGCAGCATTTCGACGGTCCCGTCATTCGAGGCGTTATCCGTCACCAGAATCTCAAAGGAGTCTTTTGGTGGATATTGCTCGATAGATTCCAAACACGCCCTAAGTTTATCCCTGGAGTTTAGCGTAATGATACAGATGGAGAGGTCAGTCATTTTCAGTTCCACCGTTTTCAATCGCGGGAGGCAACCTGCCTTCTTCCTTGTTAGCTTTACTCGACACGAAATGATAGTTGGTCGCGTGAGTTAGATGCGCACCGAGGAAGACGATGTACCCCGAAAGATACATCCACGTCATCAAGGCGATAATTGAGGAAAGTGATCCATAGACAAGCTCAAAATTAGTGAAACCGGTCGCCAGCGCCCAGGAAAGCGCGCGGGTTGCCAGTTCCCATAATCCTGCAGCCACCAACGAACCAATCAGCCGTGCCTTAAAGAAAATCGATTTATTACGCGGAATCCAGGTGTAGATAGCAAAGAAAAGCAGCCATTTAATCACCAGGGGTAAAACCCAGCGCAGCCATTGGTACAGCCGGGTTTCAACCAGGATGATTCCGTTCACTTGAAAGCTTTCTATTTTCAAAAAACTCCGAATTGTGTCAATCGCAATGGATCCCAAGAAAAGCACCACGATAACCAGGATGATAACCAGCGCCATCGCCCGGCTCTGAATAAAACCCGGGTTGCGCCCTTTGGGGAAGGCGCGGTTGACATTGACAATGATCTTGTCAAAAACGTTGCTGGCTGACCATAACAAACCAACTGCGGCTACCAGTGTGAAAGCGCCGCGCTGTTCCAGCACACCGCTGATCAGGTTGTTAACGAAGTTCACCGAAACAGGAAAAAACTCTCTGACCACCTCAAACAGCTTTTGCTTCACCACTTCCTGCTCGAGGAACGTGGAGGCGATTGACACTGCCGCCAACAAAAATGGGAAAATAGAAAAAAGCGCATAGTATGAAAGGCCGGCTGCCGCTTCAGGACCACGCATCATGGAAAAATTGTTAAAGGTATGCCTGAGGATGCCCAGCAACCCTCCGGTAATTGTATTCGCCTTGTAATAAACTTTTTTCAGGAACTCGCGCGCGCCCGAAAATTGCTTACTAACATTATCAAGGAGCCTTTTTAGCCCAACCTTCAAACTTTGCATGGGTTGATTATAAGCGAATAGGACTCGATAATAACCCCGTTAGAGCCAGATAGCCCCACCTCTTGCCAAAGGCGGAATTTTGATCTCGCCCGGATAGACAACAAGACTCTCGTCTGAGAAAAGGCTCTGCAGGCGTTCTACGCCAATGCCATTCAGCAGGTCGCTTTTCAAGATAAAGCCATCCGGCTGTTCAGTCCGGCTTGCTGTCACGACAACTCTCCTGTTCCTCAGCACGCGCTGAAAGATAAACATATCGTCATCCCAATACAATCCCTGGAAGCTGCCGTTCGCCAGGATGTCATTTTCTTTGCGAAGTGAGATAAGTTTTTGGTAAAAAGTTCTCAAATCAAGGTCCCACCTGATCGAATCCCAGGGGAAGCAATTTCGCTGAGCAAACCCTTCCTCATTTTCGAGCCCGATTTCATCCCCATAATAGACGCAGGGCACCCCCGGGAAGGTGAACTGAACCATCACTGCCAGTCGTATCAGATCATCGTCACCGCCCAGGATTGTTCGCAGGCGTTCGGTGTCGTGACTATCAAGCAGGTTGAATTGTTGGGTCGCGACCGCCCAGGGGATGGAAGCCAAATTCTCCTCCCAGGCGCCTATCAATGCGTCAGTGGTTAGCGGCTGCCGTGACTCTAAAATCGCGTCGCAGCGAAGCGCTCCCTGTTTGTAACCTTTCAGCCAGTGCAGCAGCGGTATCGCAAAACCAGTGTAATTCATCACACCGTCCCAGGCATCGCCTTGCAATTGGTGTGCAGCTTCGAAGAAATTTTCGCCGATCAGATAACTGTCGGGGTTGGCGCGTTTTACCGCCTTACGAATTTGGGGCAGCACTTCATTGTCCAGCTGCTGTTCATCGAACCGTCCGAGCATGTTTGCTACATCGACACGCCAGGCATCGATCTGATACGGAGGCAGCATCCAGCTGGCAAAGATGCTGGTATCGCTTGCGAACATTTCGGTCCGCAAATTAGGGTCGCTGTAATTGAGCTTGGGAAGACTGCCAAACCCCATCCAGGAGACATATTCATTATGTTCGTCGATGTAAAAGGCAGCTCGCCGTGGGCTGGCTGGGTCGCTGATCGCCTCCCGGAACCAGGGGTGCCCGGCTCCACTGTGGTTAGGCACAATATCCAGCATCAGGTGCATGCCTTCTTTAGTCAGCGCTTTTCGCAAAGAAATGAGGGCTTCATTACCGCCCAGAGTCGGGTCTACATTGCGAAAATCAGCCACGTCATAACGATGGTTGGTATAGGCAGTGAAAATCGGGTTGAGGAAGATGGCGTTTATCCCCAGATCGCGCAAATAATCAAGCTTATCCTCTATACCTTTTAGATCACCACCATAAAAAGGGAAATGCTTGCGGTCGGTCTTCACCGGCTGACCCCATGGGTAGGTTTTGCGACTGTAACCGGGATAGGCTTCGATTTCTCCTTCGGGATCATTGCTTGTGTCACCGTTGGCAAATCGGTCCGGAAAGATCTGATAAAAAACAGAGCGGCTAAGCCATGGAATTTCAGGAAAATCAGCCAGGAGCGCAAAATCACAAGGTACGGCTGGCACAAACCCACTAATCCCGGCAGCATTCAGCCACCATATTTGACCATCTGCCTGGATCGCGAAGCGATAGGGAACCCGGCGTTCATTGACGATAAGCGCCCCTTGCCAGACATTCATGCGACCTTTGGTTTCCACCAGTTCCATCGCAGCAAAATGCTGTTCTCCGTTGGGGATTGATCGCAAAACAACCTGCTCTGGCTGACCAGCAACTGGGATTTCGAGCCGAATCGTGACCACCTCACCCAGGTTTGGGCGCGGGTTTGAGATATGATCACTGGTGCCGGTATGTACGATTTGTTGAATCCACTCCGGTGCCCGATGGCAAATAAAAGGTGACTGTCTAATTTCCATAAGGGCTAATCATACCAACTTTTCATGGCTTCAATTTGAGTGTCTGAGATTTTTAGAAACGGTTATAAAATGTTTCACACCCCTGCAATAGAAGTGTGAAACAATAAATTGCCTTGTTTACTCTACTTCCTTCGCGTGAATCTTATATTCCTCAGGTACCGGCATGCCACCCTCCCAAACTACACTGCGAAAGTCATCAGGAGAGGTGTTGCCTTCTGTATTGATCAACAAGACTTGTGAATCCTCATTCAGACCGATGGCATCGCGTAATTCCCGCGCGCCCTCGTATTCCATCGTATACATCAGCGCGCCAAGCGTGACCGCGCCTGATTCCCCCGAAACAATGAACGGGTCGCCGGGCAGTGGGGTTGAATACACCCGCATACCTTTTGCCGCCACATAATCGGGACAAATAGCAAAGTAATCAGCGCAGTTGTAAAGCGTTTCCCAGGCTAACGGGTTCGGGTCACCACATGCCAGTCCTGCCATGATCGTGTCCAGATCACCGGTAACATTATGAGGCTTCCCATCACCTATGCGCATTGATTCGTAAAGGCAGGCTGCTTTGGTTGGCTCAACCACCATCGATAAGGGCACATTGTCTTCAAACAAGATCGAATAATATCCGATTGCCGCTGCCGCCAATGAGCCCACGCCAGCCTGAACAATCAGATGGGTCGGGCGGCTTAATCCCTGCCCCGAGAGTTGCTCCTGCGCTTCCACGAACATGGTGGCATAACCTTGCATGATCCAACGTGGCACCTGGTCATAGCCTTCCCAGGCAGTATCTGAGATCACTTCCCAGCCATTCTCTTTGGCGTCGAAAGAAGCCTGGCGCACGGCATCGTCGTAATTGCCGTCAACCACCACAACCTTGCCGCCCTGTTGTTCGATCCCACGGATACGGTCTTTGGTCGTCAACGAATGCACATAAATAATCGCCGGGAAACCCATTTTGTTGGCTGCCCAGGCGACACCGGTTCCATGGTTGCCATCTGTAGCTGTCACAAAAACCGGGTGACCCAATTTTTCGCGATGTTTGCCTTCAAGTTGCAATAAATCTCTTAGAGATAGCTCATTATCCTTATAGCTACCGCGTTCGAGTAGTTTCTTATAGATCGCGTAAGCGCCGCCGAGCACTTTAAAAGAATTCAACGAGAGCCGGGCAGACTCATCCTTAACCCAGATGCCACCCAAACCGATTCGCCGTGCCAAATGTGGCAGGCTTTTGAGTGGGCTGGTCTGGTAGCCGGGAATCGAGCTGTGCAGTTCCAGCACCTTGCGGGGTAACCCGGGCGGAAATAACTCTGCTGCCAACTTCGACTTGGGGTTCTCCAGAGCGTGCTCATTTGCCAGCCATTGAATGGGGACTTCTGTCATACTAACCTCGCTAATTATTGTGCTGTCCGACAATCTTATCACAAGGGGAGTATGAGGAAGGCGTGGTTTAATAATGGCACCAGCATGGGTGGGTTCAGGATGTGATCAAAGGTGATTTTTTATTCAGCGAAACCCACCATGTTGGAATCACGGTTTTTTTCGGCTGCTTACGTTAATCCGTGGTGCCTGGCAGACTAACTGCTATAATAATTTCGGAATTATGAAAAGGATATCCTATGAAAACTGAAATCATCCAGGATTACTACCGGCAGCGTGGTTTAAGCTGGCCCGATCAAAAAAGCGCCCTGCTCTTTTTCCTCTCCGAAGTCGGGGAACTGGCAGAAGCCTATCTCGCCCTTCAACCAGTCGAGTTGAGCCCGGAAGAAGAGGAGCTGCTCGAGCAATTTGCCGCGCTTGGGCTGCAAGCTGATGAAATCGTTTCACGCAAGCCTGGCTGGGTGCGAAACAACGATCGTGCTCGAAAAGAAAACATCGCTCACGAAGCCGCTGATTGCAACATGATGCTCTCAGTTTTCCTGCAAACCTACAACGATCAGTCCCCCGACGAGGTTCTTCTTGAAAAAATGGGGCTCAAACTGGGTCATCCAATCAGAACTGACGAAATTACAAAAGCTTCTGGTAAACTCTGAGGGATCTCGGAGAGAAACAGCAAAAAACTATCTTTTCAACACTCATCAGCTCAGAAGCATCCCCCTGACTGTTGCTATTGCGATGCCTGCTGCCTGCTCAAGTGGATAACCAAAGAATCCGGTGCTGATTGATGGAAAGGCAATTGATTTCACCCCGTTTACGTCTGCCAGATCCAGACTATTGCGGTAACAACTCGCTAACAATTCTGCTTCGCCAAAACTGCCGTCCCGCCAAACAGGACCAACGGTGTGAATTACATAGGCAGCCGGCAAGTTGAAACCAGGTGTGATTTTTGCTTCGCCGGTTTTACACCCAATCAATTTCCGGCAAGCCACCAAAAGTTCTGTACCGGCAGCCCGGTGAATTGCGCCATCCACTCCACCGCTGCCCCGCAACGAGCGGTTTGCAGCATTCACGATCGCGTCTACTTTGAGAGTAGTGATATCCGCAAGCATTGCAGTGATTTCAGCCATTTTCCTCCTTAATTATGATCGCCAAGCGGTTTGAACCCTTCTCCAAGCGCTTCGTTCGCTCGCCCAACCACCATAAAAGCATCCGGGTCGGCATCATGGACGATCGTTTTCAACCGGATCACCTCCGAAGCCGTGACAACACAGAAGACTATCGGTCGCTCCTGGTGTGTAAAACCACCTTTCGCCCCAATAATTGTCGTACCGCGACCCAATTCATCCATAATACCATTGACTACTTTATCCGTCTCTTCGGTTATGATCATAGCTTCCCGAATCACATTGGTGCCCTGAGTAATCATATCCGCCGCCACTCCACTGACATAAATCATGATCAAGCCATAGAGCGCCTTCTCCCAACCCAAAAAGAAGCCCGCCAGAAGCACAGCGAACGAATCGGTGACCATATATGCCAGTGAAATTGACATGCCAAAGCGTCGGTTAAGAATCCGCCCTAAAATATCTGTACCTCCGCTCGTTCCTCTTCCGAGATAAACCAGACCAAGACCGACGCCCATTATCAACCCACCAAAGAGAGAATTTAATAACATATCATCGGTAATTGGCTGCGAGCCAGTTAGCTGGATCAAAACATCGACGAGAATTGTGTAAGAGAGCACCGAAAGAATTGTGCGGATTGCGAAGCGTGGTCCCCCCAGGAAACGCCATCCAATAATAAAAAGGGGTATGTTGCCAATTAATGTGACCAAACCGATTGGCAGGTTCCAGAGGTAATAAAATAATTGGGCTAAACCACTCACGCCGCCACTGACCAGTTGGGTCGGCACAAGGAAAGTGCGCAGAGCCAGAGCCTGCACAAGTCCCCCCACGAAAATTAAGCCATAATCTTTTAAAGATCTCCAGCTAAAATCCAACTGCCCAAAAAATTCTCTGATTTTATTCATTTCATTCTCCTTGCCCGGTGCCCACCAAAATTATAAACTAACCCGCAGGTAATCGGCGGGTTAGCTATTCTACCGAAAAAAAGTTCGGTTTATTTATGTAATATTGGCAGCCAGATCGGATCTTTGGCGAAGGGGTCGTAGATCAGGGTAAACATCGTCTTCCAGGCACTCCAGTTACCGTGGTTATCCCGGACACGCAAACGAAAATAGTGCGGTGTTTGCATTGGTATCGGGTCAGGGTCAAACCACACCCCGTGGGTATAATTCGCAGACGTGCCCTGACGGTTTGTGCCCCAATAATACTGGTAAGCCTGTGTCGTCGGCACCCCAACCCCAGTGTCCACGGCAGGATCCCAGGCAAAGTAAGCGTTGTTGCACCATCGCTGAGGGATGGCGTCATGTGCCCTGCATCCAACCTTATTGAGTCTGGAAAGTACTGGTGGAACCGTATCAACTTTAAACGTGACAATTTTTGGGGCTTCCCAATTGTCCACCTTATCAACACTCATATATCTGACCGTCATCATGCTTCCGCCAGAAACCAGGAATGGAGCGGTGTATAAATGCCAGACCCCATCACCAATTTTGTAATAAGTATGCCTGACACCAACGGAGTTATCGGTGGCAGTCAGAGTGATCCGAACCGGGACATTATACCAATCCCCTTGTCCGAAGGTACCGTGGAGCGTGGCAGTGGTAACAGGTGGGGTTAGGTCTGCGCCGTACGGAACGGCAACTTTGCCTTCGG
>Ga0209510_1004593_pt1 | contig 12042 bp, 10 predicted proteins | sample BiotimSIPDNA_FD_185749 | JGI IMG/M metagenome (GOLD analysis project Ga0209510, IMG submission 185749) | Anaerobic biogas reactor microbial communites from Washington, USA - Biogas_R1 time_0 SIP DNA (SPAdes) (version 2) | ecosystem: Engineered > Bioreactor > Anaerobic > Unclassified | place... | reverse complement strand
GTGCAGGTGGTTCAGCCAGGTTTTACAGTGCCTTCTTTGTGGGAGAAGAGGGTATGCAGTACTTTATAAAGCCACTAATCTTTAAGAGCCAGCAAAAAGGGGAAGAAGCCCTGCCCGATTTTACCTTCAGGTATAAGAATGAAATTAAGGACTCAGCAATAGTTAACATCAGCATAGAGGGGCCTGAGCTATATAAAGAAATTGACGGGATTGCATTTTCAAATGGGGATGAGCAGTATGAGTTGAGTGAAGTAAAACTTCTCTATAATTCAGGGAGTAAGTCAGGTTATGTTTCCCGCTTTACAGCAAAATGCAGCCTTGAGGAGCTTCACAAGATATTTATGCACGATTGCTTTACAATCACAATATACAGCAGTAAAAAGGTAAGGGTTTTTATTCCTTCGGGAAAAGCAAAGAAGGCCACCTCAATGATAATGAAAGAGGTATTCGTGATTATGTAAGTAGCAGAATTTAAGTTTATGCCGGTTTACTTTTTCATTTTACTTAAAAAACTGATTATCTTTAATGAAATTTATTGAATTGACTAATTTTGTTAGTGCTTAATTACATAGTCACATATTTGCTATATGGAAAAATACCTGTTGAAACTGATTAAGGAAAACAACCGCATAATTATTCCCAACTTCGGTGCTTTCATAGTATCCAATGAGAAGGGCAGGAATATTTTGTTTAATAATTTTCTGAGTTTCAATGACGGCCTGCTTATCAGCCATATCTGTTCTGAAGAGGGAATAGATTCTGCAGCGGCGGCAGGAAAGGTTGAGGTCTATGTAGCCAAGATAAATGATGCTCTTAATAAGGACGGGTTTTTTGAGATTGCTGGAATAGGCAATTTTACAAAAGATGAAAGCGGATTTATCCGTTTTGAGCAGGCTCGCTCATCAGTATTGGAGGGTTCATCAGAGGAGGAGAAGGTTGCTGAGCTTGAGTCTATTGAGGATGATAATGATTTGCTCGATCTGGATGTTCCTTCTGAACCTGTTGAGGAGAAGGTCACTTTAGTTGAGGAACCTGTTGTAGAGGAAAAGGTTATAATACCTCCTGCAGTTTCAACATCCGAAAATGAAAAAAAGGTAATTGTTGAACGTATGGCTGAGAAAAAAAATGGCTGGAGTCCTGCCGCAATTGCAGCAGTAATAATTATACTCCTGTTACTGGCCTTTGGTGCCTATCTGTTGTTCTTTACTGATGTAGTTGACAATATGAAGGAGTCATATAATGCCAGAAAGAGTAAGACTGAGCAGCCAGTCATAACAGATACAGCAATTGACAGCCTGGATGTTACTGAGGTCAATGTAACTGAAACTATTGATGAACCGGTAATTGAACCTGTGGTTCCTTCAGTTCGTCAACACTACATTATCGTTGGAAGCTACAAAAGCGAGCAGGTAGCACTTTCAAAGGTTAAGGAATTGGTTGAGCAGGGTTATAAGGATGCCTCTGTACTGCCATACAATGACAGGTTCCTTGCAAGTGTTGAGTCACACTCTTCGGTACGTGAGGCACTTCGTCGTCAGGAAGAACTACTGAGCGAGCTCAGGGCTGAAAATTGGGTGCTTTCGCTAAGTCTTAAATAATAATGTCCCCCGGGCCAGACTATCTGTTTGATCTGATACTGGGTATTCTTGCGCTTTTCTTTGCTGTCTATCTGGCAGTAATCTTTCTGTTGGCTATTATATGGCGCTTTAGGGAAAGGAGTGAACTTGCTTCCATTTCCCAAAGTACTTCTGTATCTGTTGTCGTTGCCTACCGCAACGAGATAAGTAATCTTCCCGGTTTTATTGCAGCTCTGAGTGCTCAGACTGATTTTGATGGTAACATTGAGCTGATAGCTGTCAATGATCATTCTGATGATGGTGGAGATGTTTGGATGGCTTCCCAGGTATTTGCCCGTGGTAGGATGATTCTGATAGATGCGCAAGGAAGTGGTAAGAAGGCTGCAATAAGAGAAGGCATAGAGGTTGCTTCAGGTGAATTGATAGTGAGCTGTGATGCAGATTGTGTACCAGGCCCGGAATGGATCAAAACTATTGTAACAAAATACAGACAGGATGACGCTGATATGCTTGCCGGTCCGGTAAGGATGCTACCTGGAGACACCCTGATTGGGCAATATGATGCTATAGACTACTACTCACTTCAGGTGAGTTCTGCAGCAGCCATCAAGGCAGGCTTTCCGGTCTTTTGCAGTGCTGCAAATATGGCCTTCAGAAAGTCAGCCTGGGAAGAGGCTCAAGGTCTGATGGATGGACAGAACTATTTGTCGGGTGATGATGTATTCCTGCTGCATGCCTTCAAGAAACTTGGCAAACGCATAGTGTTTATTTCTGATCCCGGTGCAGTTGTAGACACATTTTCTTCCGGGTCGATAGCTACCTGTTTCAGACAGAGGGTGAGATGGGGCGGTAAGAGCCGGGGCTACAAGGACGTTGCAAGCATTATACTGGCCCTTACTGTCTTTGGTGCCAATCTTTTCCTCCTGGTATTACTGATTCCTGTCATTACAGGAAGCTTACCCTTCTGGCTGTTGGCGGCTTCCTTTGGCATTAAGGCTGTCACTGATTACCTGCTTTTGTCGGGTGGAAAAAGGGTATTTAAAGTTACTCTTCCCTTTTACAGGTATGTGTTGATAGCCGTTATATATCCCTTTGTCCTTGTCTTAACAGCCTCAGGTGCACTCTTGCTTGCGGAGCAGTGGAAGAAAAAAGCTGTTACAAGCCAGAGCTTGTAACAGCTTAAGTTATTATAGTACTTGCCTGTCAGGGCATTTTATACATAAAGGCATTGATATTCATCCCTGCACCTACGGAAGTCATCATTACGTTGTCTCCAGATTTAAACTGATAACCCTCTAATTTCCCTTTAATAATCAGGTCATAGAGAGTTGGAACAGTAGCAACACTGCTGTTACCCAGGAATTTTATAGTCATGGGCATGATGTTGAGATCTGCATCTTTCTCCCCATATAGTTGGAACAGACGTTTGAGTATAGCTTCGTCCATCTTGGCGTTGGCCTGGTGAATTAGTACAAGGTCCACATCTTTAAGGTCCATTCCGTTTTTGTTGAGACAGTCCTGTGCCACAAGGGGAACATTTGTAAGTGCATAATTGTACAGCTTACGACCCAGCATCTTGAGATAGGTACCTTCCAACTCAGGGTTGAATGATTTACCCATGCGAAGCAGTTCCACGTGTTCACCGGCATCTGTACGAACTGAATGTTTCAGCATTCCAACTGGCACATCGCTTTCAACAGCCTGAAGCACTGTTGCCGATGCTCCATCTGCAAAAATCATTACATCCCTGTCGTGAGGATCTGCCATTCTGCTGATGGTATCAGCTCCAATAACGAGTATGTTTTTGGCATCGCCAGACTTGATGTAGTAATTGGCCTGAATCATTGCCTGAGTCCATCCTGGGCAGCCAAAAGTAATGTCGTATGCTACTGTGCCGGGGTTTTTAATCTTCAGCTTGCTTTTTACACGGGATGCCAAAGTAGGAAGCATGTCCGGAAAGTTGGAACCTGGTTTAACGTCACCCAAGTTGTGAGCTACAATAATATAGTCAAGGTCCTCCTTGCTTATTTTAGCATCCTCAATTGCTTCTGCTGCAGCAATTGCAGCCATGTCTGAGGTCAAAATATTATCGGGTGCAACCCGCCTTTCAAAGATATCCGTAATTTGTTCGAACTTTCTTGTTATCTCTCTACCCGGGAGCTCTATTCGGGTTCCGTCTTCATTCATGAAGACATTGTTTTCGAAGTCTGCGTTTTTTACCACCACTGGTGGGATGTAGCTTCCCGAACCTTTGATTACGGCATAGATTGTTTTGTTTGAAACCATTTAGTTTAGATTTTGGTTACTCCTTGAAAAATTTCAGTTGAAACTCTGATCCATCCCACTCGCCATAGGAAAAGTTTGTTATCCAATCGCCGAGATAGATCAATTTACTATTCTGGTTTAGCTGAAAAGTTTGGGCAAGATGGCGATGACCGAATATGAAATAATCGAAGTGCTCAGTCTTGATCACTTCTTTCGCCCATGAAACAAGCCATTCATATTCTTCACCCTGAAAAACGGAACCGTCTTCGGCCATATTCTTCTCCCTGCTTTTGCGTGACAGGAATCCGGCCAGCCTGATCCCGAGATCAGGATGTACTAATCGAAACAATCGTTGAGCGAGTTTGTTGGTGAAAAGCGCTTTTATCCGGATAAATGTTTTCTCATGGGACGTAAGTCCGTCACCATGAGCCAGGAAGAAGCGCTTGCCGTCTAGGTTTATGATGAGTGGTTCACGGTATACTTTGACTCCTGTCTCAGCAGGCAGGTAGTCGAAGACCCAGATGTCATGATTGCCTGTAAAGAAGTGTACAGGTATACCACTGTCGGTAAATTCCGCTATTTTACCGAGAAGGCGTGTAAAGCCCTTTGGAACTGTCTTTTTGTATTCAAACCAAAAATCGAATATATCTCCCATGAGATACAACTCCGAGGTTGTTGGTTTGATAGAATCCAGCCACCTTACAAAACGCCTCTCATGAGCCAGATGATTACTGATGGTTGGAGCACCCAAATGCACATCAGAGGCAAAGTATATTTTCTTTGTTTGTTCCAAATCAAGCCTTCTTAGCTAATTTGCCTTAGAGCAGCTCCCTGAGCCTTTCCTCAAGAAGAGAGCCGTACAGGTCCTTGCCTACAATATTGCCTTCCTTGTCAAGAAGGTAGTTTGCCGGGATTCTACTTACATTGTACTTCCTGGCAGCATCAGAGTTTGTATTTTTCAGTTCCGATACTGAGATCCATTGAATATCTTCCTTTACCAGGCTGTTTTCCCAAAGTACTTTACTTTGTTCCATGCTAACCTGATAGATTTCAAATCCGCGGTCTTTATATTTCTTGTAAATAGATTTCAGTCCTTTGACAGCGTTAACTGATGGTTCGTCCCATGAAGCACCGAATTGTAGCAGTACAACCTTTCCTTTGAGTGAAGAAAGGGCGATTTCTTCTCCCTTCACATTCTTTGCTTTGATATCAGGAGCACCGACAACTTCGCTCTGGCTGATCATCTCCAATAGCCTTTGGTTATTCTTCTCCCAGGCCTTGATGCCAAGTACCATGTCGTAAAGGTGCTTAGTTCTTTGAGCCTCAGGATAAATCAGGTTAAGGCTGGTGGCTACAGTAGCAAAGTACACCTGATCCTTCTTGTCGTATACGTTCATAATCAGCGATTCGTCCTTGAGGGGCAGGAAGAGGGCATAATAACTTGCAAAAGAACGGGGATTCTCCATTACAAAGGAGCCAACGCCATCCTTATAGCTGGTGATAAGTTTGTTGATCTCTTCGGTGATTGACTCAGTATTGTTGCTCTTCTCTGCATCAGTCATGTTTTCATACAACGAGATAAGGCTGTCAACCTGAGTCCTAAGAGTACGTACATTTTGGTTTAGCATCTGGATATGCTTCGAACCAATAGAATTACGAATTGTATAGGCAGTGGTGAATGAAGCTTTATCTGCTATCACTTCAATGGTTTCAGTGCTGTCTCCAAGGAGAGTGATAAACTTCCTGGGAGAAAGAGCCAGCTTCAGGAAAGTAGGCTCGGCAAGCCTGCCTAGTTTAAACTGAAAATTACCATTTTTCTTTATTTTGATACTGTCAAGTAATACATCCTGATCAAGGTCTATCCTGTACAAGTATACTTGTTCGCTCTTGGCGTTTTCGATATTACCCTTGACAATAAAGTTCTCTTTGTTGGAACATCCGGCAGCAAAAACTACAGCCAGGATTAATGCTACTATTTGCTTCATTGAAGTTATTATAGTTTTGTTGATGATCATTTAGCGTTCGCAAATATAGAGTTATTTTTCAACTAATTGCCCGATCACCTGTTGCAGCCTGTCATCCCACACATTCCGTGCCGCTATAATACCCGTCTGGGTAAGAACAAAGCATGCAGGCATATTTACTATTCCTAGTTCTTCCTTTAGTTCAGGTGAAAGTCCGCCTTCCAGATTTGCGTAATAGAACTGAGGGATATCTCTTACTACTTCGGTAGAGTCGAAATTCAGGTACACTGCCTTCAATCCTCTCCACCTGTATTGTCTGAGCAGTTCGGCACACCTTGCCTGCACAGCTGCCTGTTCACTATCACCGGCATCGAAAAGGCCTATAAATACCGGGGACTCCTTCAGGTCTGAAGTTGTCAGTGTATCATTTCTATTTATAGCAAGAACTAGGTTTGGAAAACTATCTCCGGCTTTAAGCTTTTCGAACTTATTCTGCAGCGCATATAGCTTTGCTACTTCCTGCCTGTAGGTTCTTACCTCACGCAGTTCAGAGTAATTTACCAAAGCAGAGTCAACCTCAAAGTAAAGGTCTTTATAAGTCCACATGTCGAATAGAGGCCTGTTGCCTGATGTTTGCATCAGGCCAACCATCCTTACGAGGGGATGCTGACTAAGAGTAAGTACCTTCTGACGATATGAATCTGTTAGAGAATCCTGTTTATGCTTGAGGGATTTGATTTCATCCACACCTGGTTTCCACGTTGAGTCAGATGTTAAAGCAGAAATAATAGCCAGGTCATTGTGCCACTGTTTTGACACTTCCTTTAGTTCAAGAAAATCCTCATGAAGTTCAAAGCCTTCAACCCTGCTACCTTTGGGAAAGCTGAAATATTGTGCATCAATTACAATTGGTTTGCCATGTTGAAGGACAAGCAAAATCTGGTTTTCCGGATTCTTCTGAAGTATATAGAAACCAGCTTCAACAGTATCGGGAGTCCAGACAAATCTACCGTGATTATCTATCAGCAGTGTATCGATAAAGGGGTTGCCGGTGGCCGGGGCTATTGTCAAACGGTTTCCTTCGCCTCCCCATATTATTCCTGATAATGCAGGGGCATTACTCCTGTCGGAGCATGCTGTCAGGAATAATATCGACGAAATAAACAAAGCGTTCCATAATTTGGCCATGGCTATACGTTTTAGAGGCTCAAATATAATGGTTTTAACAATAGTCGCATAGGGTAAACGCAACCCGGTGTTAAAATTTGCGTCTTTTAGTACAGAGGATTTGGAATCAGTAATTTTGGCGAAGAGAAAAGCCGGTCACCAAACGTGGTAACCGGCTTTTATTATTGTAAGCACCACCTAAAAATTCTTCTTGATATAGTCAGCCAGCCAGCTTCCTACTTCAGATGTTTTCTTGGGGTTGGTCTTGTCGATGTCCTCAGTTACATAGTTTTGTTCCAAGGAGGCTGCTACTGCCTTTCTAATCATTTCAGCCTCTTCCTTGAGATTGAATGCATATTCGAACATAAGGGCAGCTGAGAGAACCATTGCAATAGGGTTAGCAATATCCTTTCCGGCAGCCTGTGGATAAGAACCGTGAATTGGTTCAAATACACTTGTATGCAGACCTATAGAAGCTGATGGGAGTAAACCCAGTGATCCTGTAATCACTGAAGCTTCGTCGGTGAGGATATCACCAAACATATTCTCGGTAACCATCACGTCAAAATTTTTAGGCCACTGAATTAGCTGCATTGCAGCATTGTCAACAAACATATACTGGGTATCAACCTCAGGATATTGCTTTGCTATTTCCTGGGCGGTTTGACGCCACAGACGAGAGGTTTCAAGGACATTGGCCTTGTCCACAACAGTCAGTTTCTTATTGCGTTTCATCGCATACTCGAAACCAAGTTTGAGGATTCTTTCGATCTCTTCCCTTGTGTACACGCACGTATCGTATGCAGTGTTGCCGTTGTCGCTTCTCCCTTTATCGCCGAAGTAGATACCCCCTGTGAGTTCACGGATACAAATAAAATCTGCTCCTTCAACAAGGTCCTTTCTTAGTGGAGATTTGTGCAACAGCGAAGGGAAGGTTTCGACAGGGCGGATATTTGCATACAGGCCAAGTTGCTTACGCATTCGTAGCAGACCTTGTTCAGGTCTAACCTTTGCAGTAGGGTCATTATCAAATCTTGGATGGCCAATAGCACCGAAAAGTACTGCATCAGCCTCCATGCAAATCTTGTGGGTTGAATCGGGGTAGGGGTCACCTACAGCGTCGATTGCTGCAGCACCTGTAACAGCCTCGGTATATTTGACTTCGTGTCCTTTCTTTTCACATACTACATTAACAACTTTTATTGCCTGTTGCATTATTTCTGGGCCTATGCCGTCACCGGCAAGCACCGCAATGTTCAGTTTCATCTGCTCCTTAGGTTTTTATCGTTTAAGAATTTGGGTTTTTAAATCTCAGGTCATCACTCTCAATCATATTAAGCATTTTGAGAGTGGCTTTAATTGCAGCCTCGGTCTGGTCGGGGTCGAGACCTCTTGTTTTAAACTCAATACCCCTGTATTGCCATGTGATTACGGTTTCAACAAGAGCATCTGTTTTCCCGCCGGGAGGGATGGATACCCAATAGTCGGTAAGCATTGGGTGCTCTTTGCCAAGACGATCGTAAATTTTCCAGAGGGCTTTCATAAAGGCATCATACTGTCCGTCTCCCACTGAGGTCTCAGAATATGTATCTGATCCTATCTGTATCCTGATGCTGGCTACAGGCTTCATCTGTCTTACCAGAGTGAGGCTGTAGTTGAGCAGCTTAATCTGTTCCTCAGTATTATGATTCTTGAGTACGTCTGAGATAATATAGGGCAGGTCTTCCGTTGTAACTGTCTCCTTCTTATCTCCAAGTTCGATAACCCTCTGAGTTACCTTCTTCATATCCTCCTGGGTCAGTTCAATGCCCAACTCCTGAAGATTCCTGAGTATGTTGGCCCTACCTGAGGTCTTACCAAGGGCATAGCGACGAACTCTTCCAAAACGTTCAGGTAGCAGAGGGTTATGGTATAGGTTGTCTTTGTTGTCACCATCAGCATGGACTCCGCTGCACTGTGTAAAGACATACTCACCGATAAGTGGCTTATTGGCTGGTACACGAATACCGCTGAAAGATTCAACCATCTTTGACACGTGAGTCAGTTTGGACTCTACAAGAGTATTTGAGAGTTTCAGATGGTCGTTGATTACCCCGAGCACGCTGGCGAGGGGGGCATTACCTGCCCTTTCTCCAAGTCCGTTGACGGTAGTGTGAACTCCTTTGATCCCTGCCTTTAGTGACATAAATACATTAGCCACTGAAAGGTCATAGTCATTGTGGGCATGGAAGTCAAAATGGACGTCCGGATAGCGGTCGGTCATGGTCTTACATGCTTCATAACACTGATCCGGATTGAGTACACCCAGGGTATCGGGAAGCATTATCCTCCTGATCTTAGCCTTACTCAGGTGATCCACCATAAAGAACACATAGTCGGGTGACGACAGCATGCCATTGGACCAGTCTTCAAGGTATACATTTACCTCTATACCCCTTTTGTTGGCCTCATTGATTACAAGCTCTATATCCTTCCAGTGTTCCTCTGGGGTCTTTCTTAGCTGGCTGGTGACATGACGCAGTGAACCTTTGGTAAGCAGGTTCAGCACCTTACCTCCGGCACTTTCTATCCAGTCGAGCGAGGTGCTGCCATCAACAAAACCGAGTATCTCGACTTTACCTAGGCAGCCGTTCTTTGCCGCCCAGTTGGTTATCCTTTTTACTGAGCGGAATTCACCTTCTGACACCCGTGCCGATGCTACTTCTATCCGGTTTACCTTCAGCTCTTCTAGCAGAAGACGGGCAATAGCCAGTTTTTCCGCCTCGCTGAATGATACGCCGGTGGTTTGTTCCCCATCTCTCAGGGTAGTGTCCATTATTTCTACGAAACCCATCAAAAACTATTTTGAGTGTTCTGCTTCAAACTCTTCGATTTTGTCCTTGATACTCAGTAGATAATCTATATCGTCATATCCGTTGATAAGGCACTTTTTCTTATATGGATTGATATCAAACTTCTCTGAAATGCCTAAGGAAGGGACAGATACAGTTTGATTTTCAAGGTCAACTTTGACAACAACCTTTGGATTGGCATCGATTGCCTCGAAGAGTTTTGCAAGAAACTCTTCGCTGATCTGAACTGGCAGTACACCATTGTTGAGTGCATTATTCTTGAAGATATCGGCAAAGAAACTTGATATCACGGCTTTGAAACCATAGCCTGCAACAGCCCAGGCTGCGTGTTCTCGGCTTGATCCGCTACCGAAGTTTTTACCAGCTACCAGTACCTCTCCCGAATATTTTGGGTTGTTGAGTACAAAGTCAGGCTTAGGATTGCCATCCTTGTCATAGCGCCAGTCGCGGAACAGGTTGTCACCAAATCCCTCGCGGGTGGTAGCTTTAAGAAAACGAGCAGGGATTATCTGGTCGGTATCTATGTTTTCTATCGGCAGTGGAACAGCCGTAGTTTCCAGTGTTACGAATTTCTCTCTTGGCATCAGTATGAAATGTTTAAGGTTGAAAGAAAAATTAAAGCATAGTGCGCGGGTCAGTTACCACCCCTGTAATTAAGGTTGCTGCAGCAGTCAGCGGACTAGCAAGCATGGTTCTGGCACCGGGCCCCTGTCTTCCTTCAAAATTTCTGTTGGATGTCGATACAGCATATTTACCCTCAGGTATTTTGTCGTCATTCATGGCAAGGCAAGCGGAACATCCGGGTTGACGCATTTTAACACCTGCAGCTTCGAGGATATCACGGATGCCTTCCTGGATTGCCTGTTGTTCAACCTGCTTACTACCGGGTACTACCCATGCAGTAACATGCTCAGCTTTTTTCTTGCCCTTGATGAAGTTGGCAAAAGCCCTGAGGTCTTCGATACGACCGTTGGTACAGCTTCCCACGAAGACGTAGTCAACTTTCTTGCCCAGCATAGGCTCTCCCGGATTGAAGTTCATATACTCCAGAGACTTGACGAAGCTTGTTTGTGAAGCTTTATCAAGGTCATCTACCTTTGGTATATGCTTGGTAATTCCGATACCCATACCAGGATTTGTTCCATATGTAATCATCGGTTCGATATCAGCTGCATCAAAGGTCAGTTCCTTATCAAACTTAGCATCAGGATCGCTGGGCAGTTTACGCCATTCTTCGACACATCGGTCCCAGTCTTTACCCTTGGGAGCAAACTCACGACCTTTAACATATTCGATAGTGGTTTCGTCGGGGGCTATCATACCTCCGCGGGCACCCATCTCAATACTCATATTACATATAGTCATACGGCCTTCCATAGAGAGGCTGCGTATTGCAGAACCGGCAAACTCAACAAAGTATCCTGTTCCACCACCTGTGGTAAGCTTTGAGATAATGTACAGTACGATGTCTTTGGCTACAACTCCTGGTCTGAGTTGTCCTTCAATATTTATCCTCATTGTCTTTGGACGGGACTGCATCAGACACTGGGTTGCCAGTACCATTTCCACTTCGCTGGTACCTATACCGAAGGCAATGCTACCAAAGGCCCCATGAGTGGAGGTGTGACTGTCACCACATACTATTGTCATTCCCGGTTGGGTGAGACCAAGTTCGGGACCAATTACGTGAACAATACCGTTGTATGGGTGGTTCAACCCGTACAGAGGTACGTTGTATTCAGCGCAGTTTTCCTTTAGTTTGTTAACCTGGAAACGGCTGAGTTCATCCTGAATAGGCAGGTGTTGATCAAGAGTCGGGATATTGTGGTCAGCTGTTGCAACCGTCCTGTCGGGACGGCGCACCTTTATCCCTCTTGCTTTTAAACCTGCGAACGCCTGAGGACTAGTTACCTCATGTATCATGTGGCGATCGATGTAAAGTACGCTGGGACCTCCTTCAATGTTATCCACTACGTGTTTTTCCCAGATTTTGTCGAAAAGTGTTTTTCCAGCCAAGGTGCTTAAGTTTTAGTGGTTACTATTTTACTTTATTTTTTACTAACGAATTTTCCCCAGTGCATCGAGGAATGCTTCAACAGAAGCAGTTACAATGTCGGTGTTGGCTGCAAATCCGTAATAGGTGTCACCCTTGTGTTCGATACGGACATGAACCTTACCAAGGTCGTCGCTACCGCGGGTAATGGCCTGAATTAGGAA
>Ga0209510_1004591_pt1 | contig 12052 bp, 8 predicted proteins | sample BiotimSIPDNA_FD_185749 | JGI IMG/M metagenome (GOLD analysis project Ga0209510, IMG submission 185749) | Anaerobic biogas reactor microbial communites from Washington, USA - Biogas_R1 time_0 SIP DNA (SPAdes) (version 2) | ecosystem: Engineered > Bioreactor > Anaerobic > Unclassified | place... | reverse complement strand
CCAACCCATCCACCCCCATTAGGATATGACCCAGCTCCGATCCTGCAATCAATTGAACCAATCCGTTCTTTATCAGCCCCGAACCCGCACCAGTTTGGCTGTTCCGCATCGCGTTACCAACATCTGAGCCGGAGGCTTGAAAAACCAGAATCTCCGCCCGGGAAATCGCGTCACTGCGCCTCATTTGGGTAAGGTGTTTTCGAATAGCTAACAGAGTCTGCAGCTCCACCGGTGATTGAGCAGCCCCGCCTTCGATCAGATCACTCAGAGCCACCTCAATCTTTTCATTGGAGGTTCCGGGCTCAAGAGTCACGAGGAATCGACCCGGAGACACTTCGATCAGCCGAATCCATTCCAATCGATTGAGGATTGGAGTGGAAGGCACCATCAACAAATGTATCCCTGGGGCTACCTCTACAGATTGAGGCTCGCATAGCAGGTTTTGCACGGCATGATCAACCAGCTTGACAATCGCTTTCGCACGGTCCGGGTCAACCTGTTCAAGCTTCTCCAGCGTTCGCTCAGGCAATGTCAATGTCACAGGCTTTGAGGCCTCTTGAAACTTCGGGGGACGTCCACCGCCTCGCACAGAGCTGTTTTTCATTGCAATCTCAATTTCTACTGGATTATTAGAACAATATATAAGGTTTCTACGTTATAACCAGTTCAGTCTTTTGATTCCTAGGTTCTCATGAGTTCCCGCGCAAGGGAATTCGAAAACTATCTCCCTTACCTTCCTCAACCAATACTCCATCCGTCCAAACACATTGACGGAAAAAGCTTCCACATGAACAACGCTCTGTCAGCCACCGAAGATTCGTGGAACCACAAGAGTCCTCAATCCCCAATCTCCTCTCCATCTATTCTCGACTCAGACCTCATCGAGAAGCTCATGGAACAACACCAGAATCTCAAATCATGTGAACGATGCCTGAACCGGGTTGTAGAAATTCTCGAGCAGGAACAACATTCTTCGCTGCTCTTGCAACGCAAGTGGCAAAATCTCCACAGGGTCAACGGGCATCTGGGATTCCACATTCGTGAGCTCGAAAACCTGTTGTCCCATAGAGAACGGGCTGTGAGCTACTGGGAAGGGATTGCACAAATATGGGCTGACCGTGCCAGCCTCCTACAACAGATAATCAACCAACAACTTCAGCAAAGGAAGGACATCCTGGCGATCATTGAATCCCGTAACCGGGAACATGAGAACAGAGAACTGAACTGGCGCAGATACCTCGGTGATCTTGAATCCTATCACGAGTCAAGATACCAGAGAGAGTTGGAAAAACGCCGATCCATTCAACGCAGCCTGGGATATCGGATCTGCAAGATCCTTGGTCTGACGAAACCACTTTCGGATCGAAACTCTATCCAAAGACCTCTTCCTATTGAGCTGTCTTCATTCAATGTCCCTGAGCATCCAAACACAGGAAACGTCGAGGTCCCACCGATGCCGCCCCTTCCGCAATTACCAAATCAGACAGGGCCAGCGTTTTCCGACCTATGCCCGGATCAGGATAAGAGGTATCACGCGGGTCTCGACTGCCCGAATGCGATGGTCACCCGTTACGCGGGTTACAAGGTTCATGTAGCCGGATGGATTCTTGACGAAACCGGAAAGGTTCCAGCCAAAGTCTGGGTTATTTGTAATGGCATTAAGGAGCCTTGCGTGATCGGGAAAAGACGAATGGATGTCGTCAAACAGTTTGAGGGACAGATCATTTGTGATCCATGCTGTGGTTTCTCGTGTGAGCTTGAAACGGCCTCAGGAGTGAATGTCATATCGGTCGAAGCTGAATTTGCCGACCACCAGATACTGGAGATATTCCGGCGAACCGTGGTTAACATGGGAGTGCATTCCGCACCCAGGGGACAGGCAGACCAAGACTACCAGACATGGGTCTCACTTTACGACACGCCTGATAAGAACGATGCGGAAACCGCCAAACGGATCATCGACAGGTTCTCCCTTCTTCCAACTATCTCGGTACTGGTTCCTGTCTTCAATACTAATGTAAAATTCCTCGCGTTGACCATCGAATCTGTTATCGGCCAGTGGTATCCTCAATGGGAGCTCATACTCGTAGATGATGCTTCAACCAATCCAGATGTCCGCGAGGTTATGCACGACTACGCGTCTAGAGATCCGAGAATCATCATCCGCTTCCGGGACAATACCGGTCACATATCAGCAGCGTCCAACACCGCTCTGTCGTTGGCTTCAGGGGAGTTTTGTGCACTTCTGGACCATGATGACACACTTTCGCCAGATGCCATATTCTGGGTCGTCGAATGCATCAACAGGCACCCCGACGCCACCTTGATATTCTCCGATGAAGATAAGATTGATCCGGACGACAACCGGTTTGATCCGTATTTCAAGCCCGACTGGAACCCTGATCTCCTTCTCAGCCACAACTGTGTCTCCCACCTCGGGGTATACAGACGCAAGGTATTGGACACAATTGGAGGATTTGATGAAACCCTATCAGGCTCGCAAGACTGGGATCTTGCCCTAACTGTGTCTAGGAATGTCGACCACTCGACCATTCACCATATTCCTCGCATACTGTATCACTGGCGGTATGTGAACACATCCACATCCCATTCAATCGAAGCCAAACCATATGCGGCGATCGCAGCAAAGGCGGCTATCGAAAAGCACCTAAGGGTAAACCGTGTTGCGGCGATCGTTGAAAACGGTCCCTGGTCGGGATCCTTCCGTGTGCGATATCCGGTAAAAAGGCGTATCTCCACCACCATCCTGATCGATTCGGGTAGCGACTTCATTACTCTGAGGCGATGTGTGGATAGCGTTCTCAATCGAACGGACTATAGTAACTTTGACATCATGATTATCGATCGAAACACGGGAGACAATCTCGTGTTTCAATACCTTGCTGAGATTCAGAATAACGGAAGAGTTGGGGTTAGGAAACTTCATAGCTTCCCATTAATCCATGTGATATCAAAGATCAGCGCTGAATCTAACGCCGATGTTTTGATCTTTCTCGACCCTTATTGTGAAGTATCCGACCCGACTTGGCTTGAGGAACTGGTTGGACAAACAGGACGGGACGAAGTGGGCGCTGTCGGACTTCGTATCCTTAAACCGGATCACACCATCTGGCACGCTGGAACGATTCTTGGAGTTGCTGGGATTGCTTCAAACGCATTTCAAGGAATCAGTGAATGGGATCTTGGACACATGGGAAGGGCACAACTCGCGCAGTCCTACTCCGCAGTTAGCGGAAAATGCTTGGCAACCCGAAAAAGCATCTTCAGAGCGGTTTGTTCTCAATCCACCGCGCCTCTGAACGAGTCGTTCTGGGATGTGGATTTCTGCCTCAGAACAAAATTCGAATTGGGATTGCGGAATGTTTGGACGCCGTTTGCCTCTGTTGTATTGCACGACTCTCCGGATAATGCATCCTCTAAAGCGGCAAGGACTGGACAACTTTGTACGAGAGAGGATGAGTTCGATATGCGTCAGCGGTGGGGTCACGTCATCGATAACGACCCTTCCTACAACTCAAATCTAACAAGGAGTCGTCGCGATTTTCAGCTCGCTTGGCCTCCCAAAGTTCCGAGCGTCAGGGATCTGGCAATATCTTAGTCTCCTTCACGCCCATCCCTGCAACCGGTGCAAAACGAAACCGGCAATGGGAATTGATTTCGCTCCCTTCTTTTTGTATTTCTTGACCGAAATCCCCCAAACATGTCCGGACGATGGCACAACCCTCTGCCGGACCCCCTCCCCATCCAACCAATCCCATCATGAGAAAGTCCATTGTGTGCTTACTGGCAGCTTCGGTTCTGCCAGCTTCACTTCCCGCAGAAGGCTACGATTCCTTCGATCTCTCGGTTTACAGCCGGGTCCACGAAACGGTTCAGATGAAAGACACCGATTGGCTGGCACGGAGAATCGACTACCTCGAACGGTTCATGCATGTGGAGAAATTCTACATCGAAACGCACCGCGATCTGGTCGTCGCCGACAAGGAAACCGTGCTGAAAGCCAAGTCCTATCTCGAGTCAAGGGGGATCGAGGTCGCCGGGGGGATCACCTTGGTCCGCAGCGAACCGGATCATTTCCGCGCATTCTGCTACTCCGATCCGGAACAACGCAAGCAGGTGCACGACATCGTCACCTTCACCGCCTCCTTGTTTGACGAGATCATCCTCGACGACTTCTACTTCACGAACTGCAAATGTGACCTTTGCATTCAGCAGAAGGGAGACCGGACCTGGGCGGATTTCCGGATGAAGCAGCTCACCGATTTCGCACGGACCGAGATCGTCGAAGCGGCAAAGGCGGTCAACCCGAAGGTTAAAGTGATCATCAAATACCCGAACTGGTATGAGCACTTCCATTACCTCGGCTTCAACCTGGAGGAGGAACCTCTCTTTTTCGACGGCATCTACACCGGCACCGAAACCCGCGATGGAAATGTTTCCCATCAGCACCTCCAGCCTTACCAGAGCTACGGCATCATGCGGTATTTCGAAAACATCGCACCGGGCCGCAACGGCGGAGGCTGGATTGACCCATACGGACGCAATCACCTGGATCGCTATGGCGAGCAGATTTCGCTTACGGCATTCGCCAAACCAAAGGAAATCACGCTCTTTGCGATACATGTCATCACCGATGAAATGCTGCGTTCCGACGGCACCACCGGGATCATGAGCCCGGTCGCACCCGTGGCAGGCTACGTCCTTGAAAAAGCGGATCACATCCTGCCCCATCTTGGCAATCCGGTCGGGATTCCAGCCTATCGGCCCTACCACTCGGTCGGGGAGGATTTCCTTCACCAGTTTTTGGGAATGACCGGGCTGCCGATAGAAATGGTCCCGTCCTATCCCGAAGACGCCCATACGATCCTCCTTACGCAAGGCTGCGCAAAGGACACTGGGATCGTGGAAAAAATCAAGAAGAGCCTTTCCGAAGGCAAGAACGTGGTCATCACGTCCGGACTCGCCAAGGCATTGGAAGGAAAGGGGCTCGAATCTATCGTCGACCTCCGTGTAACCGATCGCAAATCAGTCTCCCATACCTTTTCCGATTTTAGGACTACGGTGGAAGGACCACGCGACATCCTGATCCCGCAGATTATCTACCCCACCAACGACAGTTGGGAGGTTGTCACTGCCTACGATCAGGGGAATGGTTACCCTTTACTGCTGCAGGCCAACTACTCGTCCGGCATGCTCTACGTGCTGACGATCCCGTACAACTTCAACGACCTCTATGATCTCCCCGCCCAGGCCCTCACATGGATCAAACGGGTTCTCAACGCCGAAATGCCCCTGACCCTCGAGGCGGAAAGCCGGATCGGGCTATTCCTCTACGACAACGACACTTTTATCGTTCACTCGTTCCTCGACGAGCGGCAACTCGTGACGGCCGTCCCGAAGGTCACTGCCAAATCCATCGTCGACCTCCACAGCGGGGAAACCATCCAGGCACAGGCACGTGGAGACCAAACCGTGTTTCCGATCATGTTGCCTCCGCACGAATACCGCGCCTTCAGAATTCAGCGCTAAGGTTTCCGGGGTGCCCCGGAAAAGCCCCGGCAATTCGCTCAAGTCCAAGATCCGCTGTCTGGTCGAACACATCTTCGGCTACATCGAAAACAGTAGAGTCGGACCAATCGGGCGGGCCTGTAACGCCGTAGGCGTGGGCTTAAGTAATCTGCCCTGAAACATGAAGCTCTACATATACCTTTTGAGTTACAGCAACGGTGCTGCCCCAAAGCCACATGTCACTGATAATGAAGCATACCCGAAATCCGCTCAAACCATCAATGGTTTCCGTTATTCTGATCACCCCCCGAAGGGCTCTGAGCTTTTTTGCGTTGACGCATCGGGTGTTGCGTGATTCCGAGTAAGACTTTGAGACCAACACCACCCGCCTTCCATGATCGCCAAACATACGATATCCGTTCTTGTTGAAAATAAATTCGGGGTGCTGGCAAGGGTATCCAGCCTTTTCAGCGGCAGAGGGTTCAACATCGACACACTGAATGTGGGACCAACCCATCGGGAGGGACTGTCGAGGATCACAGCCACCATCCTCGGGGATGACGAAGCGCTTGATCAGGCATTGAAACAACTCAACAAACTGGTCAACGTACTTGAGGTAGAGGATTTTCAGGAGGTTGACGCTGTTTCACGCGAGCTCATTCTCATGCGGGTTCAGGCATCATCCCAAACCCGATCAGAGATCCTGCAGATCTGCGATATATTCCGCGCCAAGATCATCGATGTAGCAGTCGAGACAGTGATCATAGAAGTCACTGGCAATGCGAACAAGATCATGGCGTTCCTGAAGCTTATTGAGCCATTTGGTATCATCGAAATGGCGAGAACGGGCAACGTGGCACTGAAGAGAGGAGACTGATCTTTCAGTTGAACGGAAACCATCTTCATAAAACTAAGATAACCAAACAGACACTTACCAATTCTTCATTATGGCAGCACAAGTATATACAGATAAAGACGCCGATCTCGCTATTTTCAAAGGCAAGACTCTCGCCGTCATTGGATATGGCTCGCAAGGGCATGCCCACGCGCTCAACCTGAAGGACAGCGGATGCAAGGTCATCATCGGACTCTATGCTGGCAGTGCTTCGATTCCAGTCGCAAAGGAGCATGGCTTTGAGGTCTTCACGACTGCCGACGCGGTCAAGAAGGCCGACGTGATCATGATCGCGGTTCCCGACATGAAGCAGTCTTCGCTTTATGAAAAGGAAATTGCCCCCAATCTGCTTCCCGGCAAAACCATCATCTTCACGCATGGATTGAGCATCCACTACAAGCGGATCACTCCCGCATCCAACATTAACGTGATCATGGTTGCACCCAAGGGACCAGGCCACGTCGTCCGCTCCCAGTATGTCGAAGGGAAAGGGGTTCCGGCCCTCATCGCTATTCACCAGAATGCGGATGGGAAAGCACGTGACATCGCTTTGGCATGGGCCAAGGGTATCGGGGGCACCCGCGCTGGCGTCCTCGAAACTTCCTTCAAGGAAGAAACCGAAACCGACCTCTTTGGCGAACAAGCCGTTCTTTGCGGTGGGGCCTCCGCACTCGTGACCGCCGGATTTGAGACTTTGGTTGAAGCAGGATACCAGCCCGAGATGGCATACTTCGAATGCCTCCATGAGCTGAAGCTGATTGTTGACCTCATGGTCGAATCCGGTATCTCCGGCATGCGTTTTTCGATTTCGGAGACAGCCAAATTCGGTGACATCACCCGCGGCAATCGGGTCATCAACAAGGAGTCCCGCAAAGCCATGAAGGAGATCCTCAAGGAGATCCAGGACGGAACTTTCGCCAAGGAATGGGCTAAGGAATACGATGATGGCCTCAAAAACTACAATCGTATGCTAAAGGAAGGCGAAGCCCATCCTATCGAGGCGACAGGTCAGCGCCTACGCAGCCTGATGCCATGGGTTCCAAAACGCAATATCAAGGGCAGTCAGGCGTCTTACGCCTGAGTCAAACCAACCCCGTTCACGATTTGATCAAAGGTGCCCCTTCCATCTCCGGAAAGGGCACCTTTTATTTATAATGACCACAATCCGACTCGCCACCAGAAAAAGCGCATTGGCCATCCGGCAGACAGAACTGCTGGCAGCCCATATCACATCCTGCTATCCCGACATCAATTGCGAAGTGGTTCCTATTGTAACCACAGGCGACGTTCAGACCACATGGTCACTTTCCGAAAAAGGCGGGAAGGGATTATTCACCAAAGAGATCGAGGAGGCCCTCTTGGCCGGATCCGCCGACTTGGCTGTGCACAGCGCAAAGGACCTTCCAACCGAGATGCATCCGGATCTCGAGATATGCGGATTCCTGCCGCGTGAAGATCCGCGGGACATGCTGATAAAAAGGGTCGATCTCGGAGACCATACTCCGTCGATGATTGCGACTTCCAGTCCGCGGCGCCGCATGCAGGGAAAAAGCATTTTCCCACAAGCCGTCTGGGGCGAAATCCGGGGCAATATCGAAACGCGACTCACCCGGGTAGCATCTGGAATCAGTGATGCTACTTTTCTTGCCTTTGCGGGATTAAAACGCCTCGGATTTTCTCAATGGCCGGGCTTGAAATTCGAGCCGATGCCAGTGACGGATATGGTCCCTGCTGTCGGCCAAGGAGCCATCGCCATCCAATCCCGCAAGGGTGACTCCAATTGGCTGATTCCTTCGCTCGACAAGGAAACCGCCTTTGCTGTCTCCCTCGAAAGAAGCTTTCTCTCGGCGCTTGGAGGAGGCTGCCACAGCGCTATTGGTGCCCATTTCGACGGCAGTATCTTCCACATCTTCGCTGAACCCTGTGGATACATCCATTTGAAGGTTCCCGGCGATCTTCCCAAACAATCCCCCCTCGTCCTCCTCGACGAGCTCATCAGCCAAGCCCGCAACGGCTGATACCACAGAACGCCGTCTACCGTGCGTCATGAGACAAGGATCTCAATCCTCTCACAATTTCCACTCGAACAAGAACGACTCAAAGGCCGATGAGTTGTTCGAAGCGATCGATAACAAAGTCCGCATATGGCAAACGCTCAGGAATGCGCTCCGGCCACAGGTCACGTATAATTTCCGTTGTGAGGATGGTGGTGAATCCCAGTTTTCTGGCGCCAATCAGTTCATTGGAACCACCGTCTCCAACAAAAACCGAGCGTTCGGCCGACACACCCAATGCATCCAAAGCAATCCTGTAGATATCCGGTTCGGGCTTCACGTAACCCACCGCATACGAAAACACCACACTGTCGAACAGGCGGGAAATGGGTGAGACAAACCATCCCTTCACTTCAACCGCATCGGCGTTGCTGATGAGCCCGATCTTCTTGCCCTGCAGCTTCAATTCGCGGATGACCGCTGACTTGGGAGCATCCAACGAAGCCAAGCCTTCGTAAAACCGTGACTCACGATAGTCCGCGGCTTCCCGGATTTTTGATTCAGGGATAGAAGGATCTATCTGATGGGCAATCTGGCGGATAATCTCATACTTATCGGTAACAATCCCCCTTGCCCGCGCGTCCGACCCTTCAAACAGCAATCGATTCCACTCATCCTGGGGGACTCCCAGGATCCCGCTTGTCCCGAATCCGCGGACACCGCTGCTCCGATGCGAGTACATCGTGTGAAACAAATCGAAGAACACGGCCTCAGCATTGCGAATACGATCGAGCATAACTCACAGGTCTAGGGGAGAACGCTCCGGATTCAAGCTTCGGATTCAAGCTTCGGATTCACGACTTCGTCCGTTATCCACCCGATTTGGATCGGATACAGACGCATGCGGTAATGGTTTCCTGATATTCGACCAAAAGAACCCTGGAATGTATGTTAAGAAAGCTGCGGGTGATCCGATTATGGAATATGTAGAGATCGTGCGTCGGGGCATGAGGGTTTCTCGTCCAGGCGCAGTCTCAAATATTCCGCACACCAACCTCGATCGATCACCAGCCAACACCAAACGATGGCTACTCCTATCTCCGTAGAGACAACCAGATCCCTGCAACAGTTCGGACAGAGCGGCACAACCAAGCCCTCTCCCCGGCATGTCGGAGTTTTCGCTGGATCCGGCCTGCGCGCACTGGTCGTGGATGACTATCCCATGAACCGACTTGCTATGGTCTCGATTCTCGACCGGATGGGAATTCAGACCAAAAGCGCTGAGAACGGGGCATCAGCACTCGCGCTGCTCAAGGAACAGCCTTTCGATTTGTGTCTGATGGATGTCCACATGCCCTCGCTAAGCGGAATCGAAGCCACATGGAGTCTACGACTATCGAAAGGCTGGGCCACTTCGGCAGCCATCCCGGTCATCGGCATATCGGCAAACACAGGTGACAAGGATAAACGGGCCTGCCTTGAGGCTGGAATGAATGAATGCCTCGGCAAGCCCCTTCAACCGGATCTGTTGGCGGAAACCATCCGATCGCTCACGGATGATCATCGAGCCGCTTCTCCCGCCAGAGATTCCGCATCCTCGCAGCAAACATCCGCTTCCCCAGGAGAGGCACCCTTCTGGGATCTGGACGACCTTCTTGACCGCATAATGGGAAACCGGGAACTGGCGCTCACCCTTCGTGACGGGTTCATTTTCGATGTTCCACGGCAAATGGCGAAACTGAGAGAAAGTTTCGGACATAACGACCACGAGAACATCCTGATGCACGCCCATCGCATCAAAGGTGCGGCCGCTTGCGTCGGAGCCAACCGGCTCTCAGAAGCCGCATCCGATCTCGAAACCGCATCCCGCGATGGAAACCAGACGGCGGCCCGCACCGCATTCTTTAGACTTGAGTGGATCTTTGACCAGACGCTGCAAGCCTTGGAATCCTCCAGAAATGATCCATAAGCCAAAGGAAGACCCGCCATGAAATCCCTCATTGTTGAAGACGATTTTACCAGTTCACTCTTGCTTCAGGAGATCCTCAAACAGATTGGACCGGTTGATGTAGCATCAAATGGAGTCGAAGCGGTAGCAGCAGCCTCCAGAGCTGTTGAATCGGGAGAGCCATATACGCTCATATGCCTCGATATTATGATGCCCGACATGGATGGTCTTGAAGCATTGAAACGCATTCGCGAGATCGAGGAACGCCACTCAATTGCACTGGGAGCGGGTTCGAGCATCATGATGACAACATCACTCTCCGATACGCGATCCATGACAGAAGCCTACAAAAACCTTTGCGACGCATACATCACAAAGCCCATCGACCAGGCCCAACTTCATGAAGCCCTTCGAAACCTGAATCTCATCCTCTGAACGGTCTCAACGCTGATTTCCAAAAGGGCTGACTCCACGCTCACCCAATACAGTCCGGAGACGCTCTAACCGGACCCGCTCCACATTAGCAATTTTAATAAGCTACTCTCAGAAAGAAGTATACGATAGGCATATTCCCTAAAACCCCTTGACTCGACTTCCCCCCAGTGACGTCATCGATGGTTTTTGTTGAATGAGCATATGCCAAACAGGAATTTTCCATTCCCTTCCTTCAGGCCTCGGCTATTGGAAGTCTTTTCCCGAAAATACACCCGATCCGATCTATCTTCGGACCTGATGGCCGGGGTAACGGTCGGGCTAATCGCCCTGCCGCTCGCCCTCGCGCTCGGAATCGCCAGCATCCCTGCAGGCACGGCCACTCCGTTTCCTGCTCCAGCACTCGGGATCTTCACCGCGATATTCGCGGGCTTCCTGATTGCTGCGCTCGGGGGAAGCCGCGTCCAGATTGGCGGACCCACGGCCGCCTTCATCCCGATCGTGCTACTGATTGTCGAAAAGCACGGATACAGCGGTCTGATGATTGCCACCATCATGGCGGGGATCATCCTCATCCTAATGGGGCTCACCCGGATGGGGACCCTCATCAAGTATATCCCCTGGCCCGTCACAAGCGGCTTCACCACCGGCATCGCGGTCTCGATCATGGCGACCCAGGCAGCTGACATCCTTGGAATCAAAGCCGAATCCGCAGCCCCCCGTGAGTTCATCGAAAAAGTGCTCTGGATCGGCGAAAACATCGGTTTGACGCACCTGCCCACAGCCACACTCGGCCTGGTATGCATGGCGATCATCTATTTCTGGCCACGGCTTGGCCTGAAGCGCATTCCCGGATCAATCGTGGCCATGCTTGGAGCAACCGTCGTTGTCCTTTTGATCAAGACAGGAGACGATGGAGCCATCGCGACGGTTGGATCCCAGTTCGGATCTCAAGCGATTCCCGCGAGCCTTCCACCCTTCTCGATGCCGGACATCAACCTCGCACTGATTCGTGATCTGCTCGGACCCGCTACCGCCATCGCCGTTCTCGGGGCCATCGAGTCTCTCCTTTCAGCCGTAGTCGCGGATGGGCTCTCGGGAGATCGTCACGACAGCAACACCGAGCTGATTGCACAGGGTATCGCAAATGTGGTCTGCCCCTTCTTCGGTGGGTTACCCGCCACCGGTGCGATCGCCCGAACCTCGGCAAACATCAACAATGGCGGCAAAAGCCCTGTTGCAGGCATCATCCAC
>Ga0209510_1004587_pt1 | contig 12056 bp, 6 predicted proteins | sample BiotimSIPDNA_FD_185749 | JGI IMG/M metagenome (GOLD analysis project Ga0209510, IMG submission 185749) | Anaerobic biogas reactor microbial communites from Washington, USA - Biogas_R1 time_0 SIP DNA (SPAdes) (version 2) | ecosystem: Engineered > Bioreactor > Anaerobic > Unclassified | place... | reverse complement strand
GCAACCAATCTTTTTGCACTAAGTGGATACAGATTTGCCCCCTTGGTTGCATGTTCTCCCAGGTGCCGCTGATAATGCACAGTGCGGAGATGACTTTCGATACACCAACACTGTCATCAAGGAGTTTGCTCGTCCAAAACCACACTTCTTCATCAGTTATGTTGAGAAGATAGTCGCTTGCTTTCTGCACCGAACCATTGCCGATAGCATGCGCCAGTACGGCTGCAGCAAGTCCAATACGATATGCCTCTGCAATTGCCTTTGTATCATCGAGAGGAAACTCCACCCGTAAGGTGTTGCTAAATTTTCTCGCCCCGTAAGTATCCACTGCCTTTTCCACCTGATCCCGAATTAGCAGTGCCCTGCTCCCCGTAACCTGGCCGATCACAAATGCTGCCTTGCTCTTACCCCCGTTTTGTCCTGGGTATCTGTTCCAGGCCTCAACCGTCACCCGTTCATCGTCACCGCGGTGCCATTTGAGCACATATTTGAACGGCATTACACGTGCTCCTTGATTCCGGCGATCTCAAGTTTGAATAATGCATCGGCATTTGTCTTTGGCAATTCGCGCAGTAACTGCGAGATTGTATCTACCGGGGTGCCTTCCTTATCCAATGTCAGTGTACTTGTGAACAGATCGGGGCCCTGCAATCTGGGGATTGTTTCCAGGATAGCCTTTGCAGAAGTTTCCCTGATATTTTCCTTGGTAAATTCAACAGTAATGTCGAATTTAGGATAAGTAAACCGTCGTGCTGTAATCGCCAGGTGAACCTGGCAGTCAACAGGCCCTACCCGGGTGATCAGATTTCTGATAGCGTAGAGGACTGAGGTGTCGTTCTCAGATTTTATTGTGATCCGATCGAGTTTTTTAATGCCTTCTCGTTTAGTGTAGGTTTCAAGGTCATTGGCAAGTACGCTCGCCGGGCTATCCACGAAGGAATAGTTAAATGGAATCGGTCCTGTGGGAGTTGGGGGACGAACCGGGTTTCCCCCCCCATTACCAGGATCTTTAACCAGTGGTTCCGGGATTACTACAGGTTTGTTCAACAATCCCTGACGCTTTGCCTCTTCTCGCTTCCAGATTTCCCATTCCTTATCGATTTCTATTGACGACGGAATCTCACTTTCAGTATAGACATTCTTCTGATGTTTAAGTACCCAGAATCTCTCACGCACACCGCGGGTAACAGTTTCACGGAACGATTTCTGCGTCGCGGGGATGGTTAAGCCAGGCTTGTTATGGAATGTATCAAACAGTGTTTCCACACTGACGTACGGAGCTCCGGGCTTCCACGCGTCGGTTTCGACGCGAGCAGGATCGAACGATTCCAGGCTTACTCTCCCGAAGACGTCTTTGAGATGGTAGGCGAACATCTCTTTCCCCTTTTTGCCACCGCTATACCCGTTAGGATTTAGCGAAACCTGTTGAATTTTGCCTTCCTTATTGTACAATATAAATTTGGAAAATGCGCTCCGAACATGGTCGTTAATTGATTTTTCATGCTCGCTAAGGTACTCTTCCACCTCCGATTTCCGATCCTTGGGGATACCATAACTCTCAGGATCTTTTCGCACCTCACGAGTTGCCTTGATTTTTCGGGCAGTATCCCAGAGAAGGCCGAGCCGGCTCTGTTCGGCGACGAGGATGAAGGTATCATTTTTGAATTTTCTGTATCGTGTTCCCTGACTATCGGAATGGGTGATAAATCGCTCGACACTCTCTGGAATCTCACCGGATTCGGGGAGGGAATGATGAAGATGAGGGTTGAGAATTGCCAATTTTATAACTGGTTTGTCTTCAACTTGTGATGGGTCCATGGGGAAAATATCCACATGGACCCACTCCGGTGTATCTGAGAAAAGATCGCTGAGGCAACGTTTTACGATGGCGATCGCTTCCTGGTCAATGATGTTCTTAGCCTCACGATCGATGACACGGAAGGGGTTGAGCTCCCGTATGAAGAGGAAGTTGGTTCCCCGCCAGTCGATGTAGTGGAAGTCTACAGCATGCAACTTTCGGAGAACACCATCGCGGACTCTGAGTGCGTATTCTGATCTTCCGGGAACGGCCATCAGAGTTACCAGAACATCGGCGTCAATGCCGTGGTCACCCTGTCTACCGGGTGTGATGCTGTAAAGGTAGATGGTATTACACGTCCTGCGGTGGAGAGGAGCCTTCCACTGAGCTTTTACCTCTTCGTCAAACTCCTGCGCGGTCGCCTCCCCGTTGCTTCTCCAGATATCTGCTTCGATGGCGTTCCGCATCCTCTCGTCACCGATGCCTTTGGTGAGGTCTTCCATCACGCCGGGAATGGAATGGTCGATGTGGTAGGGGTGGATAAGAAACGCATCGGCCTCTTTTTCCTGCCAGATATTCCGGATTACACGGGTGAGCAGTCGAAGGGCACCTCGTGTTCTATTGAACCGATCAAGTGTCGCTATCCTCTCATACAGGACTGCAATGAGGTCGGGGTGGAAGGGATAGGACTCCAGTATTGCGTCGCGGTAATCGATCTTCTTGTACTTATCTGGAACTGAGATGGAGTTGTATAGCTTATAGTACTCGTCTGCTGCTTTCGTAGCGGCATCTGGACTGATTGAAGAGAACAATCTGCGCTTGAGAATGTGAACAGCGTCGCTCTCTTCAACCGGCGACATGATGTACTCCTTCCTGCGGATGAACGCCCGCGCCCCGTCTATCGCTTCCTGTGCCGCCTGTTGGACTGCTTCCAGCTCTCTCTGTTCCTCATCAGAGATTCTACCTACTGCTGAGCGGATGCTCTCCCGTGCCAGGATAGCTTCGTTTTTGTATGCGTCCTCAGCAATGGCGATAACAAGTGCAGCGTTCTCTTTTTCGGCAACGGCATTTACGAGTCTCTGGATAAACTGGACTACTTTGTCCATCATCTTACGGTCGTGCTTCCCGATCAGGTTCAGGTAGGTGGGGAGCTCATCGAGCAGAACGAGCAGGGGCCCATCTCCCAGGGCTTCTTTCACATCCATGAGGCTTGGCACCTCGCGGGATATGTCAAGATCTCTGAAGCGGTCGTATACCCCAAGTTGATAAAATAAGTCTCCCCAGAGGGTTGTGAGGTTCGTGCTACCTCGTTTAACACCAAGCCCCCCGTAATCCTCACCACTGATTGCAGCAATCCGGGTATTTTCAGGAACCGGAATGCCGGTCAGGTGTGACCGGACAACAGCGTCGTTCCCAAATTTCGCTGCGTAATAGAGTGACACCAGAGTATGCGTCTTCCCACCGCCAAACCCTACGTCGAGCACCACTACAGGGTTGCTGTCCGCCCGCGCGCGACTGAGTCTTCCAAAAATGTACTGAAGAATGTCACGCATATTGCGTGTCATGTGCGTAGATGCGAAGAATGACCGTGGATCGTTGTATGGTACTTTCGCGTGACCTGAGATAACCAAATCAAGGCGAAGCGCGAGATCGGAATCCGTGAGTGTTCCAGTAAGCACTTCTTCGCGAGGTACGCACGCCTCTGGATCCCAGAGAGGAAGAAGTGAAGATTCAGGCATAGAGTGGTTGTCGTTGTTGCTAAAGAACTATTTTTTGATTCTATTCTCTCTCAAATACTGAATCAATCCGGAAGCTCTTTTATAGGGCCGGACAAGTGAAAGGTATGGATTCCGATGATTCTCAAGAAGGAACTGGTCGCGTACTTGGCGAAGAGTGGTTCCCTGTTGGAGAAATCAGTGTGGAGAGTATGAGGGAGCGAAGTGCTTCAAGTGCACTGCCACCTCACTACTTTCTCCATGTCTGGTTTGCCAGAAGACCCCTTATAGCATCGAGAGCAGCGATTGCTGCATCACTCCTGCCAGAGAACGTAGATCGACAGAGATTTCTTTCGTTGCAGGGCATCCCACCGGAGATAGATATTGTATCAATATATCAAGAGTTTCTGCGTGCAAAGGCGGAGAAAAGGAGGATCCGCAGTCCATTCTCATGGACTCGCGCGTTTAAGTGTACACCATCCTCTGACTTGATTCAATCACTGAAACCCATGGCCACACATGTTACTGACTCTTCTCCCCTGATTCTCGATCCCTTTTCTGGCGGGGGAAGTATTCCGCTGGAAGCGATTCGGTTGGGTCTCGATGTCGTTGCCAACGATCTTAACCCCGTCGCGTACCTCTGCCTCAAAGGGACCGTAGAGTATCCTGCCCGTTTTGGCATACGGCTTATCCCGGAGGTCCGCGCGTTCTGCGAGAAGGTGCATCGGGAAGCCAAGATAGAGTTAGAGGAGTATTATCCATCAGGTCCACATGAAGAGGTGTATTCATATCTCTGGGCAAGGACGATCCAGTGTCCTCATTGTGGTCTTACGATACCACTTTCACCGAACTGGTGGATCGCCCGAAATGATAGCGACAGGATCGTCGTTCGTGTAGTCTCCAAAATCGACTCTGATCTATGTACTTTTGAGATTCTGGAAGATTCAGAGAAAGCAGGCTACGATCCGGGCTGCGGAACGGTAAGCAATGGCGATGCAATATGCCCAAGATGCACGAGTACCGTTGATGGTGATGCCATTAAGACAGAGGCGCAGGCCGGCAGGATGGGGCACCAGCTCTACTGTGTCTGCACGAAGATCCCCAAGTCACGGGGCAGAGGGAAGACCTGGATATTCCGGGCACCAACGGAAGAGGAAATGTTTGCCCTTGATCGCCTGGGAGATCTTGACTCGGATAGGCTATCGGTGCTAAAGACGAGAGGACTGATACCCCCCGAAGAGATTATTCCCGGCAGTAAGACTCGTGAACCAATAAATTATGGGATGCCGCACTGGTCGGACCTTTTCAACCCTCGCCAACTTCTCGCCCATGCGACCTACATGGAGAAGTACCTCAAAGCAAAGCAAGATATTTTCTCCAGACTGACTCCGGGGACTGATGAGTGGGAGTTTGCCACAGCAGTGGCGACATATGGGGCGATGGTTTTTGACAGTTGTGTTAATTACAACAGCATTCAGTCAAGGTGGGATAGCACACGGGGAGCAATTCGCGGATCAATGGACATGCAGGCCTTCCCGTTCCGATGGAGTTATGGAGAGTTCGATCACGCTAGGATGCTCTGGCCGTGGGCCGTTGAAAAGACTATCGATTCGCTCACCGACCTGATCGCTCTCATGCCGGATACCCCAGGAAAAGCAACCATCAGCAACGCCGACGCCCAAGCGCTCCCCTGCGCACCAAAATCGGTTGATGTCATCGTCACCGATCCACCATACTCTGACAATGTGATGTACGCCGAGGTCTCGGACTTCTTCTACGTCTGGCTCAAGCGCCTCGTAGGGGATCTCTTCCCGGTACAGTTCTCCGATGAACAGACAAATAAGACTGATGAGGCGGTCGCGAACCCTGCCCGTTTTAACGGCATAAAGAAAGGGCAGGCAAAAAAACTTGCAGACCAAGACTATGCCGCCAAGATGGAGGCTTCCTTCAGGGAGATGCACCGGGTCTTAAAAGATGACGGCGTCCTCTGTGTCATGTTCACCCACCGGAAAGCCGAAGCGTGGGAAGGACTTGCCGAAGCGCTCATGAACGCCGGTTTCTCTCTCCAGTCCTCGTGGCCGGTCCACACCGAACCCGGTGAGAAGTTCGGGAAGGCGAATAAAGGAGCCCTCAAAGTCACCGTGCTTCTCTACTGCCGGAAACGTGAAAACCACCGCCCCGGCCGGTGGGAAGATGTCGTCGAAGAGATCCGCCATACCGCATCCTACAAGGTCGAAGAATACAGCCAGTACGACATCACCGGTCCTGATCTTCTGGTCAGTATATATGGACCAGCACTCGGGAAATTCTCAGAATACTACCCGGTCAAAGATGTGACAGGGGCAGTCAGAGGTGTCGGGGATGCCCTTGCCATCGTCGCACAGGTTGTCAACGAATACCTTACCGGGGATGTTCAAGGCGCTGATATGGAGACACTCGCCTACTTAAACCTCCTCCGGATCGCTCATGGCTTAACACTCGAATACGACCTTGCTCGCGTCTCCACCGTCTTTGGCGGCAACACCAGCCTGGACGCGATGGACGTTAAAGGCGGTTCAGGTCTCGTAAAGAAAACAGGAAGTAAAGTCAAGATTCTCACCGCAAAGCAGCGCTTCGCTGAAGGCGTTCTCGATCCGCACCGGCTCCAGACCTTTAGCAACCTGATCGATGTTGTTCATGCCGCCCTCATCCTCTACGAAAAGGAAGGGCTTGGTTCAGTTTCCCGAATCCTTGAGGAGACAGGGAAAGACACACGGGACGCCGGGGTCATCAGCGCCCTGCAGGCCATTACAACTGCAGGTGAAGGCGGGTCCGCAGACCTCGTGGCTGAGGCCCGCATTGCATCGGCACTCCTTGAAGCGCTCGGACAGACACCGAGCGGTGTTGGAAGGAGTGGAGAGAGGCTCACTCACTGGATATAGGTCCCGTCGCCGTCATCGTGCAGATCCACGATACAGAACGCCTCCGGGTTGTTCCCCACAACAACCCCTTCTTTCCACACTAAAAGCCGCTGTTGCACCAACTCTGCCCGTTCCAGCGCCTTCTGGCAGACCATAACCTCCCTCTTCGCGTTCGCGAGGAGGAGCGAAGGAACATTCGTGCCTCCTCGACGAAGTATTTTTCGAAGCATCTGAACAGGATCGTCGATAATGCTCCCCGTCTGAATGGCTTCATCAACCCGTGGCACCAATGCATTGAATACCGGATATTCCCGGGCGATATGCCCGGAGAGTGCATCGCGGGTCATGGCTGCAGATGGACTGCGGTGACTACCGTTATCAAAACTTGCCCAGTACACTCCAGCCCGGAAGAGATGACGAACAGCGATCTCTTCCGCGCCAGAACGTATCCCCTCCTGGAAGGCTTCAATACGGTGTCGATATTCCCCTTCGCGGGCACGGGCATTCTGCCGGACTTTATTAAGAATGTACCCAATCCGTCCCTCACAGGAGCAGGTCATGCTGCATCGCCCCGTGCATGCGCCAGAAGGGCATCCATCACCTGGACAACACCGGATCCGGTCACTTCTTCTGGAAAACCACCATCACTCTCGATCTTTATCAGCGTTCCAATCTTTCTGGCATCCTTCACAACATAGAGGGAGGCAGGGAACGCTGATTGTTTGCCGGATTTGTTTCCCATGCGTATCAATGTGGAGACGAACCACTGGACGATAGGGTGCGCTGGTGTTAAAGCGTTCGCGCGCCCCGCCGCCAGAGACGCACCGTTCCACCGATCAAGGTCTGGAGGTATCCCTCGAGTGCTGCCGACGATGTAGAGCCTCGCATCTCGTTCTTCGATAGTAAAGCCCAGTACCGGTGCAGCGGCCCGGATAAACGCCGCAGTTCGTTGAATCACCGCATCATCCTCAGCAGAAACCCCGTCCCACTGTACACCGGTGAAGACACCTTCCGCGCGCGTTGCCGCCTCTTTTATTCGCCCTATTTCCTCAACAGTCTCTTCAGCAAGTTGCTTCAGGCGCGCGCCCCGTGCATTCTCATCAAAGGCTCTCCGGAGTTGTTCACTGAAAATATCCTGCGCAGGACCGACGACCAGCTGGTAAATCTCCCTCCTGGAGAAGAGAGCACTATACATACTCGCCTCTATGGACGTAGGATACCACGTGTTCACCACTGTCACGCATGGCGATGTCTGTCCCAACCGATCAATGCGGCCGATCCTCTGCTCTACTTTCGCCGGATTCCACGGCATATCCACATTAATAATGGCGCTTGCTGCTTGCAGGTTCAATCCCTCGCTCGCTGCGTCAGTACAGAGTACGATATTGACATCATTTCCTTCAAGCGCCCGCCGTACCTCCTCCTTTCCGACCTTCTCATAACAACCCCTGGTTTTGTCATAGACCGATCCTCCCGATCCTGAATAGAGCGCAATCTCTTCCCTGGCATAACCTCTTTCTAAGAAAAACTGGTGTATCGCTCCAATAGTATCCAGATATTTTGAGAATACCAGCACCTTCCTCTGCTCGGAATAAACCAGATGCGAAACGACCTCGTAGATCTTACTCAACTTTGGATCATCGAGAGACACATTGCCTGGTGCATATGGAGTGAGTGTGGTTTTGAGGTGCTCAAGCGCCTGCTGCTCCGTCCGAATCATAGATGTAATGTTCCTCTGCCCAAGCATCTCCCGCACCGCTTCAACAAAGTCAACTTCGTCAACATCATCTCCCTCTTCCTCGGCAAACAACCGTTCGGCGACGCGAAGCAGCGCATCCGTATCGTTGTTCAGCAAGCCGTTCAGAAACTCCAACCGATTAACCACGGTCTGATATGCCGCCGAGAAACTACTGACAAATCGCTGGTGATAGATGCAACGGACAAAACCCAGCGTCCCCCGGTTATCCCGCCCCAAATATAGTTCATATGCAGCATACTGGTTCTGGAGATAATCGTCAAGTTGCTCCAGGAGTGCAGCATGATCTGCGTTTAGTTTCACTGCTTCCTCTGAGATCTTTCGTTCAGGGAAGTGAAATCCGACCCTTTCAAGGCGTCTTCGCGTGTTCCTGACCATATACCATTGAAGAGGACTAAAACTCATGATCAGTCTTCGGAGAACGGTTACTTCATATGGGAGCTCCTGAACATACATGCCGGATGGAACAATAAGTGTCTTCTCCGATTTGAGGAGGGAAACAACGTGTCCAATATTCCCCCCCGTTCTCATCATACGCACAACCTCGTCAACATGCTTTCCGGGAATAGCTGATACAATAAGTTTCTCAACGTCCTCCTGTGCGAGCATTTTCACAGCAAATGACTGGATCATCTGGAGAGCAAATGCCCATTCACTATCCTCAATATCTTCATCGTCTTTCTGAAGAATTTCATAAAACCGCTCAAAATTTGCTTCATGAACCCATCTGCCGCCCAACCCCAGAATACGGAGGAGATCCAGCGCTTCTAGAGATCGGAGTTGTACGGGGGTTGCAGTCAGCAGGAGCACATGGGGACAGGATATTCCTATCTCCATACACAGGTCATTCAACTTCGTTGGTTCAGGCGGTCGTCCCGGGATCCGTTTTTTTCGTGCGGCGTGTGCCTCGTCCACCACAACGAGATCAAAGCCGCGGTCTGCCCCTAGCAACAATTCTTTGACATCGTCCCGTCGAGCATAGTGCCACGACATAATAATGCAGTCTACTCCCGGAAGCGAGAACGGATTGTCAGTTTTTCCCAGATGGACTACCTCATGATCCGGATCAACAAATCTCCGATGAGGTGACGACTCAAACAACCGGAAGCGGAGGCCGAAGTGGGTATAGAGCTCTTCCATCCACTGTCGGGTGACATTTTTTGGAGCGAGGATAAGAACCCGCTCTACCTGTTGCTCATCAATAAGCCGTTTAATTATCGATCCTGCTTCAAGCGTCTTGCCAAGACCAACCTCATCTGCAATCAGGCAGCGGTAAGGGAACCGGGAGAGAACAAAATCAGCGGCAAACGCCTGATGAGGATATAATCTAACAGGACCTAGACCAAGGTGAGTGAAACCTTTTAGCGATGCAACTTCATTTACAAAGCGTGCTATAGGGAGGAGTGTGGGGATCCTCTTCTTGATATGTTCCTCCCGTTCAAGCGGATCAAGTGCTGGAGGTTCAGGGGAATAGAAGCGTTCCCGAAGTTTCAACTTTATTGCTTCTGGCAGGGAGAATACAATATAGTCGGAATGGTCGTTGTGCCATATTGCGGAGAAATCTCCTTTGTGCTTCTGGATGTAGACGTCTGCTCCGGGTCTCCATGACATATGAAGCCAGAGCGATTCTCCATTTACTTCGTATGCGCTGCGAGTTTCGTTTGCACTACCAACGGCAGTAACAGTGCATCCATCCGTGTCCTCAAAAATCAGCATCTTGTCATGAAATATCCCGTTTCCGCGTCCATGGTATGTTTTTTTAGGTATCGCAACACGGATTTCCAGCCTATTATTTACAAGCATCCAAGCAAGCGCTTCCAAACGACTTTTGGCAAACAGATCGGTAAGGCCTTCGAGATCTTGAGCGATATTTTCGCCGATCTGTTCAAGCAGCTCTTTTGCCTGGGTCTCGCTGAGTTCGTACGCATCAGATAGCTCCTGGTTCACGTCATGCGCACCAACAACAAGTTTCATATGACCGCCGTTCTGAATCAACCCCGCTAAACCAGCAGCGGTTACAATAAGGGAATTTGTTGAAAAGTATCCTGATAGTCTAGAGTATGAGATTGATTCCTTCAATATAGGTATAATGAAGTCACGGGAAATTCTACTTCCGTCCCCAGAGTAACCGACATTAAGTGTCGCCTTAAGCGAGTCATACGGGCAGGTCATATAATAAAGACCAAGACTGTATGAAGAAATTAATGCATCGGATTTGAATGGCGCTTTAAACCCGCGGAGTCGGCCTGATGGTAAAAATAACCGTGCCTCTCTTCCATAGGGATAGTAGATCTGTTTCATCCAGATCTGCACTATCTCTGACTCACCGGGGGAACCACAATGCAGGATAAACGCGATGGGAATTAGGGGAGGAATGACTCCCGATGATCAGAGCCTGTTTATGAGGGCAAATCGTTGGTTTGGACCCTCAATCGGTAGACCATACTCCCTCCGGTCGTGGCGTCTGCCTGATCCTCTCCTCCCGTTCGGGATCTCAGACGACCATGACCGGTTCGAACCTCGCCGGTCATTTTCTGCTAGGAAGTGCTCGTCACGCCGTGCTCCTCGCACGGAGGGGTGGCACACGGCTACCCCTCAATCAACCCCCACCGCCCGCCCCCTCGGGGGGCGGGCAGTGCAGGGCGATAGGCCCGGCCGGAGGGGTAGGCCAGTAACCCTCCGGCCTGTTTACGGCGGTTGTGGAACTCTCGCTACGGCGCGGCTGTAGAGGAGATAGAGGGGATGGCCCCGCAGGGCGTCGAGTTTCTGCAGCCGCACGAATAAGGTCGTATAACTGACCTTCGGCATACCTTCCTCCGCAGGCAACGCATGCACAATGTTCATGGTAGAGCATTGCGTTCTGCTCGACAACCGCAACGACCCCGATCTGCGCATTGGGTACGCCCGGAAAACCATTGAATGCGGCTGGAGCCAGGATGTTCTCGATACACGGACGCAAACTGCCTGCATGAACAGCAAGGCAGGCTGCTGAACTGCTGTCTCACAAAGGATGGGCATCGCCCAGGGTCTCTCGCGCCGATAGTGCGAAGCATTACGTCGCAGTCGCCTGCCAACCGGAGTGACCGGCGCTCCGGCCGGCAACCCGGGGGGAAAAGCGTTATCCAGATGGGCGAATAACTGGAGTACGATACACCGTGCTTACGGCTGATGGCATCCTCGGGACGCTTGCGGAAGACATCCTCGGGACGCTTGCAGAACACCGCGAACGGATCAGGAGCCCCGGCATCCGGCGGATCGGGGTCTTCGGGTCGTTTGCCCGGGGCGAAGAGCGTGAAGAGAGCGACATCGATATCCTCATCGAGTTCGAGGAAGGGGGCCGTTCCTTTGACACTTACATGGACCTCAAGTTCTTCCTCGAAGATCTCTTCGGAAGGAGAGTCGACCTCGTTGATCGCGACGCCATAAAGCCGGCTCTCGCCCCGCATATCCTCGGGAATGCTCGGTATCTTCCCGAAGCCCCCCGCTCGATTTCTGCAGTGTCAGGGGATAGATCGCCCCGGTAAACACCTCCCCTTCAGACAAAGATATGTAGATTGAAGCACCAGAGGATCCTGTACCAGCAGAGGTGAACCATCTATGAGCCAGGTAAAAGAGGAGATCATCAACGAGCTCGACGACCTCCCGCCCCGGACCTATGGCGAGGTGCTCGATTTCATCCGGTTCCTCAAGTTCCGGCGCCAAAAAGCCGTTCCGGACACCGCCCTTGCAAGCGAACCCGTGCTCCGGAAAGATTGGCTCCGATCCGAGGAGGATGAGGCGTGGAGCGACCTATAAAGGGAGATGTCGTCGTTGTACCATTCCCTTTCTCGGACCTCTCGACGGTGAAGCGGCGGCCTGCCCTCGTTATTGCAACTCCCGGTGGGGAC
>Ga0209510_1004575_pt1 | contig 12080 bp, 9 predicted proteins | sample BiotimSIPDNA_FD_185749 | JGI IMG/M metagenome (GOLD analysis project Ga0209510, IMG submission 185749) | Anaerobic biogas reactor microbial communites from Washington, USA - Biogas_R1 time_0 SIP DNA (SPAdes) (version 2) | ecosystem: Engineered > Bioreactor > Anaerobic > Unclassified | place... | reverse complement strand
TTTCCGTGCATTAACCGGTAATTAATTTCTATCTGTGCCCCTAAAGCACAGGCAATTGATTGATGTCCCAGACAAACTCCCAATATAGGAAAATCCTCCCCCAACTTTTTTACCACCTCTATAGATATACCGGCTTCCATTGGCGTTGAAGGTCCCGGAGAAATAATAATTGATTGCGGGCGTAATTGTCTGATTTGATTTATGGATAAACGGTCGTTTTTTTCTACCAGTACTTTCTGCCCCATCTCCTGTAAATATTGCACCAGGTTATAAGTAAATGAATCATAATTATCAATCATAAGAATCAATTTATTCCGCCTCCTTAATGGCAATCATTAGTGCCCGGGCTTTGTTAAGCGTCTCCAGCGCTTCCATTTCGGGCACCGAGTCGGCTACGATTCCGGCCCCGCTTTGTAAATAGAACTTATCCTGATAATGCAAAACTCCGCGAATGGCAATACAGGAATCCAAATTACCGTTAAAATCCACATAACCAACTGCTCCACCATAAGGACCGCGCAAGCTGGTCTCCAATTCCCCTATTATCTGCATGGCCTTGCGTTTGGGTGCTCCGGATAAAGTCCCGGCAGGAAAACCGGCCTGAAATGCGTCCAGAGCATCCAGTTCCGAGAGCATTTCTCCTTCAACATCTGACACCAGATGCATCACATGAGAAAACTTCTCCACCTGCATAAATTTTTCTACTCTGACCGTACCTGGTTGACTTACCCTGCCAATGTCGTTACGGCTTAAATCCACCAGCATTAGATGTTCGGCCCTTTCCTTTTCATCATCAAAAAGCTCTCTGCCCAAAGCCTGGTCGATCTCATGCACACCGGTAACTTTTCGGGTTCCCGCTATAGGCCTGGTCTTAACCTGCCCCTTTTGCACCCGGATTTGCATTTCAGGCGAAGCACCCATTAAAGTAAATCCGGGCAGAGCAAAATAAAACATATACGGTGACGGATTCAACTCCCGCAAATTAAGATATACCTGCCAGGGGTCAGCAGCGCTTTTCCTGCTCCAACTACGGGACAACACTACCTGAAAAATATCACCCCGGCGAATATATTCCCCCGCCTTATTAACCATCTTTCCAAACTGAATATCATCTATTGAAGGTATGAATCCCTCTTCGGTATTTAAGTCATGAGATGCTGATATAGGTGATTGCCGCCTGATACTGTAACCACCGCTGCCAATATCGACCAGCAAACGATCCAATTGCCGGCATATTTTATTGAATATATCTGCTTCATCGTTTTTAGCATCCGTCCAGATTATGACCGTAATTTCCTGTTCAAAACGATCATAGACGATTACTTCAGCAGGTATAAAAAAGCTTTGTTCAATGGAATTATTACCGGAAGGCATCGGCAATTCATGATAAGCCAATCCGGTTTCATAAGACCAGTAGCCAATCAGACCACCGGTAAAGAAAGGAAACTCCAATTCCGGAGCTGGGAAATTCTGCAATTGCTCTCGCAACAGTTTTATTCCCTGCGGGTTGTTGAGACGGGAACTGATTTGATGTATAGCACGATGGGCAATAATTGAATAGCGACCATTATCGCTGCCGGTCAAACTTTCCAGCAAACAGGCAGGCTGTTCAACACAATGTTTATGAAAATATGGGGCTAAATCCAGATTGGCCGCCTTCACCTGAGCATACAACGGAATCAAACGATACCGGGTCATTATTTGTTCAAACACTTGTTGTTCAGGGAACACTAAAGCTCTGGAAACAGGCAAACAAAAACCAGCACGGGATATAGTGCTGGCATGTAAATACTCATACCGGCTCATCTCGCTCTTCTCTCCTCTGCTAAACTCATCTCATCTCAAATATACAGTTTTAATATGTTTATTAGACTAATAAACAATTATGCATTTGTCAACAATATTTTTCCAGATTATTTCCTTAATAATATTTTATGCGGAAAGGCAAATTAGTTGCAATCTCCCTTTTCATCTGTTCCTGATAAATCTGATAACCCGGCTCGGTATCTTTATGTAAAACGGTACTAAAAGCCCAATACAGCCCAATATATGGCAGAATGCGAGTCATATACGGTTCGCCGGCCGGATAACGCAAATGTATCAAAGGCTGCAAGCCAATATTCTGCACTTGTCTGGTAAATGCCATATCATCAATACCGGTAAAAGTTTGATATTCGGCTACATCAAAATAGGGCAGATTAGTATTTTGTTTGGTATCAGCCCCAAATAAATGACCAAATTTTTTCTTCATAACCTGTTTTTTATTTTCCCAATTGGAAGCAGTAAATTGCAGAAAACCATACCGTCGGCTCTTAATCAGTGTATTAGGATCAGCAATACTGATAATCATACCCTGCGGGGATAACTTCTGAGCAGTTTGCTGCAAGAGAGTAATCGGATCTTTAAAGTGGTGCAGGGCCGAAGAATACACGAACAAATCATACTCATTCTCCTGTGCCAAAAAACTAAATGCATCCGCCTGTACTATATCAATATCATGCAGGCTGTTTTTTACAGCCTTTCGTCGGGCAACCTCCAGCATTTTTTCCGATAAATCCACCAGAGTAACCTGACAATCCGGTTGGCAGGCCTTCAAAGTAAAGGCTCCTTTTCCCGCTCCCCCACACATATCTACAGCACGAACCGGACGCCCCAATTTTTTTCTCATCGTCTCTAAAACTGAAGTGAAGATTACTTCATATTCAATATAGGAATAGCGCGGTTCATCAAAATCCTCATAAAATTGTACAATGGCATCCTGTTCATACTTGGCAATATTTGCTTCCAGAATTTCTTCTTCGGAAAAATCTTCCCATTTTTTATTACTCATTAGAGCCTCCCAATTATTTATATCGCATAATAATTCGTGTTCTGTGCCATACTTCCCTGCCTGAAATAATTAATATTTGGTAGAGGATGAAGGGTTAATAGATTTTTAATAGACACAGATAACACAGATTTTTACGATTTTCACAGATTTTTTATTTTATTTATAATAGGGAGTCAGGGTTATATATGGTGAGCCCCCGATCGGAAGCCCTTACCGTTTTAATGAATGCTATGTAGCATCATCGTAGCGGAGTCCTTCAGCCTCCGTTCGGAAGCTTAAAGCTTCTGTTAATATTTAGAGTAACCAGTGCGATTCAGTAAGTTAAGTAACTGAACACAATTAAGGTTGCCGTGTCTATTAATAAATAACGTCAGGTTCAGTCAGTTAAGTCAGGAAGGGTCAGGTTCTAAAAAAATCCTAATCTAACTCACCATTGCCAGCCTAATTCCTATTAAATAAAATAAAACAATCTGCGAAAATCCGCTAAATCCGCGGCAATCTGCGTCTATTAAAATCAAAGCTACAGCTAACACCCCATTGCAAAACCAAAATTAGCATCAAGAGTCAGGGCTGCCTGATGAGCTATCTCCAGCCGGTTGAAAAAACATGCGCTGGCGGAAACGAAGTAAATAATTATAGAAGGGGCGCCCTAAAATCAAAGCGAAAATGATGTTGCCCCCGGCATGCATTAAATCAAATACAATACTGGCTGCCCAGGTAGCTAAAAAAGTCGTAGCATTCAGAGGATATACAAACGCCAGCCAATGCCAGCAATTCATCAGTAAACCAAACAATAATCCGGCCAGACCGGACAAAATAAGAAAGGGGACTAAGCGAAAATTGTTGTTTTTCCCCAACCACCCGGCTACTATTCCACATAAACCCCAACCTAACATTTGCCATAAGGTCCAGGGGCCCTGCCCTAAAAACATATTGGAGACAAAAGCAGTAAGTACCCCGACTGCCACTCCAATTACCGGGCCAAATACATAGCCGGTAATCATAATAATAAAGGTGCCCGGCTGTACACTGGGTATGGCAGCAAATAATACCCTGGAAACAGCTGCCAATGCTGACATGGTTGCAATTAGTATCAACATACGCGCATCAATCCGGCTATTTTCAAACTTCCAGACTGCAAATCCCAACAGCAATATTGCTGCTCCGGTAGTGATCAGTGCCCAATTGGCTAAATCATTTATTCCCAGATATACAAATCCGGCCAACCCCAGCAGCAACGTCAGCAGCGCGTTTATATTTTTTAACCTTCCTGAATAATGCTTCATTTTTCTATCCTCTCCAAAAACGGCAGTAATCCAGCGGTACCTTTTAGATTTAGAACCTGACATTTATTTTAATAGACGCAGCAACATTAATTGTGACCCGGCACTCAGATTTAGGATTATTGGCGCTGAGTGCCGGGGAACATCAGTAGTCCCCGACAGGGGGATTACACAGACCCTTCGGGCACAGCAAAAAGCGAAATCTAACTCACCATTGCCAACCTACTTCCTATAAAATAAAACAATCTGCGAAAATCCGCTGAATCCGCGGCAATCTCCGTCTATTAAAGGGCTTCCTAATCGCCCTCACTCCTAACCCTGTAATCCTTTAGCAACCCCACACCCTGCTCGACCGTCAGAACCTGCTCATGCAGACCATTAAACAAGCGATTGACCTGGGGTGCATAATAAATTGATCCGCTCAGCATCTCCCCGGTTGAACCTTGAGCAATAATTTCTCCGGTGGACATTAACGCTACTTCATCTGCATATTCCGCAATAAATTCGCTGTCATGGGAAACCAGCAATATAGTTACGCCAGTTTGTACAAATTCTTTAAGAATTTCTCCCAGCTCAGCTTTTAAATTATAATCCATACCCCGGGTGGGTTCGTCCAACAGCAAAATTTTAGGTTTAGAGAGCAGAATGGAAGCCAGGGCTACCCGCTGACGCTGTCCGGTACTCAAATCCCGCGGGTTGCAGTCCAGATAATCCTGAAGTCCCAGCCGGTATATCAGCTGCTTTTCGGTTTCAGCCGTACCTCTACCCAGTTTACGGCGACTAAAAGAAACTTCCTCCCTCACGGTTGGTAAAAACAGATAATCATCCGGTTGCTGGGATAAATAACCAACCCCAGAAGCCAAATCCTCTACATCAAGATGAAGTGTATCCCCGCCCAATACCTTAACCCTTCCCCGATCTGGTTTTATTAAGCCAATAATATGTTTTAGCAGCGTAGTCTTTCCGGCACCATTATCACCTATTAAGGCCGTAATAACCTGCGAAGGCAGTTTAAAATCAACCTGCCGGAGGGCTTTGCCTCCATGCGGATAGGTATAAGAAACCTGGTTCATTTCCACTATATAATCAGAGCAGGTCGGTTGCCTCATAGATAAACCATTCGTTACTACAAAAGTGCTCTCAAGCCTGTCCTTCTGAGCGATAGCGAAGAATCCAGTTGGCGGAAGAGGCAATATTACGGACTTCCGAAAGAGATCCTTCATCGCCTGCTCCTCAGGATTACATTTATGGTGCTTTTGCAGTTGTGTCGAACCATTCCTATGGTCGTCATCATTTGTTGGGAAAGTTTTCAATTCCCGCAATAACTGCCTGCCTTCTTTAACTGTAGCCGGAATGGATGGTTGACCGGCCAAAGCAAAAACTCGGGGAACCGGTGGTACAAAAGGGCAACGGTTTTCAACTGCCCAGCGGGCCATATCATCAGCCTTTTTAAAATCACCTTTAATCTGTCCGTTTTCCATAACCAGATAACGGTCAGCCAGATGTAGACATCTTTCCAGCCTTTGTTCAGCCATTATTATAGTTATCCCGGTATCTTCATTAAGGCGGCGGATAATTGTAAGAATTTCTTCAACTGCTACCGGATCTATCTGGGAGGTGGGTTCATCCAATAATAATATTTGCGGTTGCATAGCCAACAAAGCTGCCAGGGCTACTCTTTGTTTTTGTCCGGCAGATAAATCCGCTGTCCGTTTATGGTTGTCCTGATTAAGATTCAAAGCACTGTTTAATTCTGCTATTCTTCTCCGTATAAGTTTTACCGGAAGGCCCATATTTTCCATTCCAAAAGCAATTTCCGCGGTTACACTATTCATAATCAACTGGCTATCGGCATCCTGATGTAAAAGGCCTGCAGTTTGCACCCTCTGTCGCTGGTCCAGGGAACTTACCGCCTGATTGTCCAGATAAACCTGACCCTTAATAAATCCCGCATAAAAATGTGGTATGGCACCGTTAATCGCTCTTAACAGGCTGGTTTTGCCACTGCCAGAGCCACCCGCCAGCAGAACAAATTCCCCCGCCTGCACTTCCAGATTAATATCCTGCAAAGCAGGGATACTGCTATTCGCATATTGATAAGTTAAATTATCGACCTTAATGACGGCCATTTTTCCCATCCCCAATTAATGATTGCCGGCAGAGCCAATAACAGTAACAATATTGATGCCGGCAGTATTTCCACACTGTCAACCCGGTCCAGAACCGGATAATAACTGTAGCTGCTCCAATGCTGCCATTGAGCCAGGCTGGCGACTAAAATTCCAGTCAGTGTAGAAAAAAATACTAGGTAATCTCCGCTTTGCCAGCGGTGTAATTGCATGTTAGTACGCGGTTTTAAACCATAGCCCCGATTATATAATGACTCGGCCATGGTCATGGAACGCTCCAGACTGGATAACAACATACTCCCCATTACCGGCCAGTAGCTTTTAATTCGCTGCCTTATTGAACGGTGATTAAACCTTACTCCCCTGCACTTCTGAACCTCGGTGATACGATGATAATCTTCAATCATCACTGGAATTATACGCAGGGTGGAGGTTGCCACCAAAGCAGTACGAGTACCAAAACGCCCTACCCAGGCCAGCATTTGATCAGAGTCAACAGCCAACGTGAAAAGGGCAAAAGAACTTATAGCCACCATCAGTCGCAAACTCATTCCCAAACCATACATGAGCGCTTCCCAGTATACTTTAATCGTATATCCCCCTAATAACGTCAGCTCCAGCAGGGTAGTAGTTCCGGCTGATGAAAATAATAGATTTATGACTATAATTACTGCTGACATAAACAAAGAAAACTTCAAATACAAGTACCAGGTTCTCAAATGGCCGGCACTGATTAGCAGCATACCGTTAGCCAGCAGCAAGCTGGCCAGATAAACGGGATGGGAAAATATCAGGCACCAGATGAGAAAATTAGTACATAATAGCAAGACGATGCCTGGATGCAAGTTATATATAAAGTTATCCCGATACTGATAGGTATAATCCCAATTCATTAAGCTTTCCCCCGAGAATTATGGTCTGGGTAAATTTAATACCTGACCTCCCGGTCCCACTGCCACTCCAAACCGGCCGGCCGTTTTATTCGGTTCATTTATAAGAATTTTAACGATTTGCTCTACTGCCCCTTCATCGTTTCCAACCAGCAACCAAAGCGGGGCTGAATCACCGAGGCCCCTGCCACTGGCAACGATTACTCCCCAACCGTCACCGACTTCATTCTTTACCTGCCCGGTATTATCCAACAGCTTCAAACTCTCTTCATCAAATTGCATACCGCACCCGTTTCGGGCTCCAGCATCGTTTAAGGCTTTTAAAACCGAACAGTCTGCTAATTGAGACCATTTGCCAATTACTATTATCGGACCATTTCTATTGACCAGCCTGTTATTATCAATATCCGTAACCGTCATCTGGCTACCGTTATTTTTCAGTTGTCCCGCTAATTTTTCAGCCCAAATCTTACTTTCCGGAGTAGCCATTATGGTTACCTGATTGTTGCCCCGATTTATTCCATTAATAAAAGGTTCCGGATAACTGCCAATTACAGCCGTTTGCGCTACCCCTGTCTTCCAGCCATGGTAATCCCACCAAATTCGATCACCACCGGTTACTGGCACCTGATCAGCACCACGATTGCTGGCTATGCCGTTTACATAGAAAAACCAGTCCTGTCTCATGCCCCCAACTGTCCCGCCATTTTTCAAACCTTCCAGACTGCTTACAAAACCGCCTCCATAAGCAGTTTCTACCTTTAGATTTGATTTGAGGATTTCCATCACCGACATTTTTTCAACTGATACAATACTGTAATTTCCCAGATAGGAGGCTCCATAATCCCTGGTTACCATTAATTGAATTTCGTTTCCGGTTTCAATTTTTTCAGGCAGCTGAAAGCCTTTGGGATAAGAAATAGTATCTGCTAAAGGTTTTTCAGACCCTGAATTCGTTTTTTCCTTCTCATTGGCTGACTTTTCCGCGGTAGCTTTTACAGCAGGATCAACTGCATGTTGCACCTGACGATTTTGGCCCGGAGTATTTATTGCCTCGGGTTTGACTTCACAGCCACCCAGCATTAAAATCCCGCCCAGTACTATAATGGCCAATAATATTGATATCCTATTTTTTACGGTCATTTAAGCAGTTCCCCCTACCCTAACCCACTATTTAGAATCTAATTATGTTCCAGCTTCCTAAAGGTATTATGTGCCGTTTTTTACAGCAGCATCAATTATCTGTTCATCCAGCGATACACCATTTCAAACACCTTAGAACGCTGGCAATATTCCTCACCATTAAACTGATTATTTTCATCAGTAATAATCCAGCCCTCGGCAATCGCTCGCGCAACAGAAGTGCGCGCCCACACCGGTATTTTTTCATCGGTTGTTAAATCAACCAGTTTTCCACTATTGCCGGCCCAGGCATCCAGCAGACAGGCTATTTCATAACGATTAACCAATTGCTGAGGCTTAAAACTTCCATCCGGGTATCCATTAAAGAACTTCTTGGCTGCGGCGGTTTCTATTGGAGCTGCAAACCAGTCCCCGGGATTCACATCAGTAAATACCTGACCCCGAGCCGGCCCGGATGTAATTTTCGCCGCATTGGTCAACACTTGAATTAATTCTGCCCGGCTAATAAATCTGTCCAGCTCCATACCCTTGTCAGTTCCCTTTATAATCCCCTGACTGGTCAAATATTCAATCGCATTAACCGGTTCCGGTGCTGATATTTCCAATACCGGTTCTGATGGTTCGTCAACCTTTAATTCAACTTCATCCGGGATCAGCTCTTCCGGGATTAAAAATAGCGGATCACCTACATCCTTGCCTCCATCCAGGGTATATACCCATGCCACCTCATCCCCATTTTTTAAAATATAAGTGGCTGTACCAGCATTGGAAAAAACATTATTTACCTTAAATAACCACCCACTCAGAGGATAACCATCCTTTTTGTGAGCCAGTCCTCCTATCATTGATATATATCGGTCAGAGCTGATGTTGTAGCTAATACCCCGGTCGTTTAAAAAAGTTTTTAGTTGGTTCAGTACTGTAGCGGGCCCTTCCCAGTGCCAGACAGTATATGGCAAAATAGTCCCGGTTGTCCTATCCCCCTGTATAGAAATAGCAGCCATATTCTTTTCAACAACTGGAATTACCAGAGGCAGAACAGTACCGCTGCCGCCACCGTCACTAATCTCAGGAAGCGGATTTTGATATTTTGACTTGCCGGAATTTAGATCACTCAAAGCCAATAAAGCGTTACGGGTCGACATCGGATTGGGGTTCTTCGGATCATTCCAGTCACTGAGTACCAGGCTGTATACAAACCATCCCTCAGCATTTTGATAGGACAATAATGCCTGTACCATATTTTTATCTCCAGGCTTTATCCATTCTTCGCTTTGCAGATTCTCTCCCAGCGCAATGAGCGCTTCAATTACTACTGCAGTAGAATCAGGACTCTCACTATCCCAAGCACCAAACCCTCCACTGTTAAATTGTTGACTTTTAAGATAATTAGTTGCCTTATTTATTTCAGTAACATACTCGGTTTTATAAGGTGCCAGGGCTATTAGAGCATGAGCAGTTGAGTCGATATCTACTCCCCAACCAGACTCATCAAAGCCACCTTCAGCAGCTTGTTTTGAAATCAGATAATCAGTAGCAGCTTTGCGTTTATAATCTGTTTTAAAACCATTGGCCTGAGCAAAATCCAGAGCAATAATTGCCCAGATAGTGTGGTTTAAAGTTTGTTCCTCACCATCATTAGAAAAATACCCCGCCGCTTGCTGCATTTGCTGCAAAGCATAAACATTCTGTAGGACCATTTCCTGATTACTGCCAGCAGCAATTCTGCCCAAAATAGTTCTGGCATAATCAGAAGCCTCTTGGGGATTGTCAAAATTAGTTTTGTTTCCTACTGCCATACCTGAAGATCTTAACCCTAAAGCTTCCCAATCACTGTAGACGGACTGTTGTTTATAATAATTCTGCACCTTGGTTAATGAGTTTTGATAATCAGACTCTGCCCCCATTACCAGCTGAGGACTGAAAAATGCCATTATAAAAAACATCAAAAGAATTACCAGGTTTTTACGCTGTCTATACAAAGTACTACCTCCATTCATTGTTACACCAACTAAAAAATACCCGGACTAACTGCCATCCAGGTATTGAGTAAACAACGATGAATAAATCATCATAAATTCCTCCCTTCTTATCCCCAGAAGTAGTAAAGATGGTTCCAAACCGGCAGGTCTCCTGGCTTAAGGTCATCCTACTCCCCGCGTCTTCCCAGGTAAATTCCCAGTGACATAAATACAGGTTTCGTCCCTAATACAGTAGGGGGAACTGCAGCGGACTCTCACCGCTTTCCCTTTTCAGCAGCCTTGCTGCCACCAGTTGGTAATATGAAATTATAACACCATGATTATAGCACTATTATTAACTAACTGCCAGTCAGGCAGCTTCCAGGCATATTGCAGATATGTGATTGCATGTCACCAATTTTCCTGCAAATACAAAAAGTAACTTTGACACTGCCGTCTGCTGTAAGGTAAAAATAAAACAACTGCCCAATTGCTTAATGGCAGAAACTAAAATAAAAAAAGAAAGTAGTGGTATATTGAGGAAATATTTATTCAGCGTCATGGTTGCGCTACTTATCATTTTTACTGGTACAAGTACTTTACAGGCCAAAGATATCTTAATGAGTTTCCAACAATTACAATCCCGCTATAACGAAAATATTGATTTTTGTATTGGCAGCATTAACCGCGATAGTTCAACTTTAGTAATGGCAATTCATGGAGGTTCCATTGAAATCGGTACCAGTCAAATAGCCCGGTCGGTTGCTGAAATATTGCAGTGTGATTTATACCTTTTTGAAGGTATCAGAGATTGTAATAACAACATACTACATATTACCTCCACTAATTTTAATGAACCCAAGGCCCAAAAGTTAGTTGAAAAATCCAATCTTACCTTATCAATTCATGGATGTCGGGGTTCCAACGAAGTAACTTACATAGGAGGTCTGGATTCTAAAACGGGAAACAAGATTGTCAGGCATCTTAAAGCGGCCGGCTTCAAGGTTGAAGATGCCCCTGCCAGACTAGGCGGAAAACAAATTGATAATATTTGTAATCAAAATAGTATAAATAAAGGGGTTCAACTGGAACTAACCTATGCCATGCGTAAAACATTACTGAACGAAACAAAATCATTTGAAAAATATACCGAAGCACTGGCTGCTGCTATGGAGTAAAGATATTTGACAGGAAGGTTGACAGTGGTATGGGGCCACTGTTAACCTTCTCAATCTTCATAACTCCAACCCGAGTCAAGTACCACCATATACGAGACTACTGTTATTATATACCAATTCATTATAGTGTCCCACCAGACTCTTTAATGCATAGTATAAACCATCCAAACTATGAAGGGAGGTTTATACATGGCTCTACCAGGGCAAAAACCATTAAATTTTATCTCTTCCATTCCCAAAAATAAAAGTACTAATGTAAGCACCAGCTTGAAAACCATAACCTTATTATTTGATAAAAATGTTGTTGATGATTCCGTTTGGGATAATAATCGCAAACAAATTAAAATGTGGGCAGGCCCTTTTAGAATTAGCGTTCGCATCTCACGAAGTAAATTATTCAGCGAACGTCGCAAAATATTTGTTACACCAATTAAAGGATTAAGTCCTAATGTTAAATATACTATTGCCATCTATCCTGATTTAAAATCAAAAGCTGGCCAGGAATTAGGAGAAACCGTTATAGTCAGCTTTACAACCGCTAAAACCAAAACCACAACAACACCCGTTAGAATACCCGAGGAATAATCCGCAATTATCATCCATTTACACCACATGTTAACAAAGTGCGTCCCGGTGCAACACCCGACGTAATAAAGAAACCCCGGA
>Ga0209510_1004571_pt1 | contig 12083 bp, 5 predicted proteins | sample BiotimSIPDNA_FD_185749 | JGI IMG/M metagenome (GOLD analysis project Ga0209510, IMG submission 185749) | Anaerobic biogas reactor microbial communites from Washington, USA - Biogas_R1 time_0 SIP DNA (SPAdes) (version 2) | ecosystem: Engineered > Bioreactor > Anaerobic > Unclassified | place... | reverse complement strand
CCTTTTTCAATCATACCGCCAGCGGCACGCGCAGCGACGTGGAGAACTGGATTCGCGACAACCGGAATCTCTCCGTCGATCAGCTTCGCTCCTATGACAAAGAATATCAGAAGACCATCATTGAGCAGGCTGTTGCCGACCTGAACATTCAACTCGTCCAGGACCGCACCACGGTCACGGAGAAGGTCAAGAAGCTGGTCGAAATTGCCAAAGAACGCGGCTACGAAGGTGTCCTGGTCTTTATTGACGAGTTGTATCTTCACCTGATCCAGAGCGACGAATACTTCTACCGAGGCACTGCATTCCTTGGACAACTGGCCGAGGCAGGACTGGCCGGGGATCAACCGTTCTGGATTTTCGGCGCGGTTCAGGAAGAAATCCAGGCCATCGCTCGCCAAGCCGGACGCAATTACGATACAGAGCTGATGGGCAAGCTTTCCGGGCAATCCGGCCGCTTCCAGTCCATCAACATCCCGGTCACACAATTTCATCGTATTTACAATCACCGGCTGTTTCGCGAAAAATCCAAGTGTGTTCATAAGCTTGCCGACTTATTCAGAGCCGAACTACAGCCACATTTCCGAGGTACGTTTACCGTCTTCCTGAAACGGTACTTCCGCGAACGCGAACCCATCACCGACGAGGCAAAACACTTTGCCGACGTTTATCCAATGCACCCTTTCGGGCTGTACTGCCTCACCGCGATTACTAACCGGGGCGGCAGATCCCGTGGCGCACTGGGATTTGTCCAGGAGTTCATCGAAAGACGCTTGCAGAATAACAGCGACTGGAAACGTATCGCGGTGCTCGACGATGTGTTTGACTACGAGGATTTGCGTAACAAGATCATCCAGGACGATCCCGAGATGGCCAAGTATTACGGGATGTTTGAACGATTCTGTAGCACAGCCAGGGACGAGGTCCTATCCCGCGTGCCTTATAAGCGCTGGTCGGATGCCGATCAGGCTGCCGCCAAGGTAGCTAGCGAGCGCCTGATCAAAGCATTGATCGTGCTCTCCATGGTCAAGGAAGAACTCGCCGTTTCCAAGCTGAATGACGCGCTCTTGCTGCGATGGCCAGGCAAGGAAAGTGACCCCGCTGGGAGCGACCAGGAAACGGCCCGAATCCTGGAAAAGATCGCCCAAACATTTCCGCCCCTCCGTCAGAAGGGTAGCGGGGAGAATCTAAGCTTTTTCCTCTCTGTTGAAGGAGACGGGGGAGAACGCGAAGAGCTGTTGGTTGAAGTCGCGCGGGTCAAGAATGGCTTCGCACCGGATATTCAGCTTGAGAGCGCCTACCGCTCCCATCTTGAACTGTTCCTCCGCTTTCCTGGTAGTCCGCTGGGCGGCACTGTGCCACCACAACATGGCTTCTCGACCCAGGTGGATGTGGATTGGCAACGCACCCGCCGCTCCCTGGACTATCGGCTTGAACCGGTGACGGCGCTCACCAACGAACATGCGGTCATCGGCTTTGTTAAGGACGTGCCCGCTACCAAGGCTTTGCACCTGGCTGTGCTCTACCCATCAGCATCGCCGCTCGATGTCGAGATGGATGCAGTCCGTCATGGCAACGGACGGACCCTCGTATGGCTACCGGCCACACTGCCTGCCCAGGATATCGATGAGCTCAAGCGTAGCATGGCTTTGGTCAAGCTCTTTGGCGACTACCAGTCCCAGGTTAACGCGGGTGGTGCTTCGCAATCCGTCCGTCGCAAGCTGGAGCTGCTGGGCGAATGGATTGACCTTCCCGCCGGAACCAGATCGGCCCAGCCTGCCCGCAAGGCTACGGAGATTATGCTTGAATCCTTTGTGAACGGCGAAATCCGCCAGTGGAACACCAATGATCAAGCCTGGGAAATCCTCTGCGAGCCCGCAGAACTGCTCTCCCTCTACCAGAGCATTCCGCAGAGTGAACGCTCTCTGGAGCGGCTCCTGGAAAAGGTCGCGACCAAGGCTTTAGCCAAGGTTTTCCGCTTACACCCGGATTTCCGGGAGGCCTATTCCTTTAGCGCGGACTTGAGCAATCAAATGCGAAAACGCATCCTCGAAGCCATATGGAAAGGCCGCGTGACCGATGGGGATGGTACTGCCAAAGCCGATCTTGAAAAGCACCTTGCACCGCTTGGCCTGCTTAACACCAGCGTGCCCGGGGAGGTCTCGGTAACGCTGGCGGCCAGCAGCGTGGAAGCCTTCAAAAAGGCGAAGGAGCGGATTCGGGACAATATCCGCAAGGCAAACCCGCCTGCCACCAGCATCGCGGAAACCCGCAAACGGCTGAAAACAACGGATCTGGGATTGACCGATACTTGGGTGGATATCCTGCTCACGCTGCTCATCAGCACCGGGGAAATCAGCGGCTTCACCATTCACGGCAAGACGGTCTCCCAGGATGATCGCACCATTGGCAGCCCGGGTGACTGGCTCCAGGAGCTGGATGAACTCCGTCCCGGCACGCGGCCGGATGAAATCCTGTGGCACGACCTGACCGAGTCGCTTCACGCCCTTGGCCTCTGGAAAGAAGGCACCGGTTACAGCCCGGCAGCCGCCGAGCGCCTTCTAGACCTCTTGAAAGAGACGGAAACCCGTGCCCGGCACGAGTTCCGCCAGGCCGAACAGGCATTGCAAACCTGGCCCGGAGCCTCGGTTCCCGACGCCATTTCCGAATGGGCCGACATCTTTGCGCTGCCCGAGGATGGCAGGGAAAGCCGGGTTGCCTGCTATACCTCGGTGCGTGGAGCCCTGCGCGACATGCTGGGGCTAGCTGAGGATGACGACATTGAGGCGGCCAATCGTTACACCTGTGTCGAAGAATTCGCCAACCGCATGCGGGAAGCCCGCGATTTTCTGGATCGCATTTCCGAGCTGGCCAGCCTCACCGGCAAACTGCGCGAACTCAAAGCGCTGGGCGTCCCGCCCACCATTGAAAAGCCATGCCAGGAGCTGCTTGATAGCATCGAGACCTACGTCAAATCCGCTGGCAAGACCGGGGAAATGAGCCGTATTACCGCCGAGTGGAAGGATCTGCACGAGCTCTATCTCAACCAGTACCTGAGTGAACACGCGGGTCTGCACAAAGATCTGAAAGCCCTCCGTGATGCCGTGCTCGGCAGCCCAAGCTATCAGGTGCTGAAGGACCTCTCACGGGTGGAAGGGCTCAGTGCCCATTTCAGCCCGACTTTTATCGAAACCCAACTGACCGATCTGTTGACCCGGGTCGGTGTTCAGCAGGTTTGCGAACAGAGCCTGGATGACGTGAAGAGTGACCTGTCCCACGGCTGGGTGTGTCCCGTCTGTGGCTATAAACCCGGCAAGCGTCTGGAACTCAAGTCGGACCATTTCCTGGGGTTGGTCGAGCGCGGCATCAAGGAATACCTGGATCATGTGCGGGGCTGCGAAGCCGAGCTCCGGGATTACATCAGTGACACGCCTGCCGCAAATCCTTTGCTGGGGCTATTGGGCGACCCTGCAGAGCAAAGCGCTCTCGATGCACTGCAAGACGCCGACATGCGCCAACACCTGGCGGAGGCCCTTGCCGAGGCCGAAGCAGAAAAAATCAAGGTTGATGAGCTGCTTGAGAAATTGAAGCCGAAGCTGCTTGGATTCTACAAAACTGGCGAAGAAGAGTTTAACAAGAAATTCGCAGACGCTGTGCGGGAAGAATTGGCTCCATACCATGCGACGGCCTCAGATAAGCCTTGGAAGGTTGAGTAAGCAATGCCCATCGTTAGCGAAAAACCCCTGATTGAAATCCTGTCCCCCGAAGAGCAACACGACAGGTTTGACATTAACTACTACCTTCCGGAATTTATCGATGCAGAAAAATCGTTAGAGAGTTCTAGTACTCCCTTAACGAAGCTCGGTGAAATAATGGAAAATGATGCGAGTTATGGAGTCTTGCCCCCGTCTTCTTGTTATCTCGAAGATGAAGGCGGAATCCTATCGATTCGCTCCTCAAATATCAACAACGAGGGTATCGATTACGAAGATGCTATTAGAGTTCCGTCGGAGTGGCTTGACTCAGAAAGGGCCAGGACTGGGGGCACAACAAGATATCGTTTCGCTACCGATGACTTTCTCGGTCTTAGGCTACCCAAAGTTCCATTGGAAATACAGAAAAAGGTATTGACCGCTCTTATCGAAATTGAAAATGAAGCGGACGCTGTGAGAGCTGAGAAAGAGGGGTATACACAGAATTGTAGGAAAAATGAACAGCGCGTACTTTCAAATCTACTTCATCTTTCTGAAGACAGAATATTTCAATTCATTCAGAAAAGAATATCGGAGGCGCTGCAATGACCGCCATGGAACAAGCCCTGGCTGGCATGTGGCGCAGCCATGAAAAGCAGAAGTTGCCCTATCTGCTGGTCAATGACGTGCGCGGCTATTTTGCCGAAACACCCACCGAACTGCTGGTCGATGGCCAAGCCATCCCCGTGCATGTCTGCGCCAATGAGTTTTCACTGCGCCGCCATACTGAACACGAGCGTCGGAAATCAGATCCGCCCGCTCGTATCATCATCTCTCGCCAGCAGCTTCAGCCGGATCATCTGCCTGACTTGCAGGCCCGCTCCAGCGTGTCGCCCCGCACGGTAACGGGTTGTGACATAGCCAAGGCGCTTGGCGTGCAGAATCCCCGGGCCTTGCTTGACCGGCTTCCCATCCCCGCATTCTGGAACTTGGCCCCGTACCTGCCGCAGCTCGGCGCTTACAGCCTTGAGCGCGTGGTGCTCGCCTCGCTGCTGAACGATCCCAGCGTGTTGTCTGCAGGCTGGGAGCCGGATCGGATTCTCGACAAGCTCTGGTACGAGAATGCCCTGGCACGGGTACGCGAGGTGCTGAGCTCGGTCGATGCGGATGAACACCGGGCGTTGGAGCAGGAGTTCCTGGACGTGGTTCGCACCTGGCTCGATGGGCCTCGTTTCGCCCTGGTCGAAGCCGCCGTGCTGGAAAGTGATCCACCGCCAGTGCTGCCGATCTGCTTGCTCGCCTCCATTCTGGACGGCTGGAAGATGCTCTCGCCGGAACGGATGCGCACCTTCCTCGACGGCAGCGAGCTGGGAGACTTGTTTGTGGATGTACTCAAGGACGGGCAAAGCCCACACGGGCTTGCCGAATGGGGCCGCAGGATCACCATCAAAGACGATGCGCCCTGCAAACAGGCGCTGCACTACCTGCAGCACGAAGTCTTTCCGAAGCACCCCAGTGCCGTCACCGAGTCCCTTGCGACAGTGGTCAAGGGCGTTGGCGGCAAAGGCTCGGAGCGCCTGCTGAATCAGCTCATCCAGGTCCTGGAGGCCGATGGCGGCATCCTTGCCCAGGGTCTGGCGGTCACCCTGCACGCTTTACTCGATGTGGTGGTCAACGGCGAGAGGGCCGACACGCTTCCGCTTGAAAAGGCTCCCTGCAAACTGACCGATGCACTGGAAACACCGGATGCCCCGGAATGGGAAGAGCTACTTGAAGCCCTGCGCCGACATCAGGCCCGTGAGCAGTACGAGGACCACGTGTCGCTGCTGGAAGCGATGGTCACGATTCACCGGCTTACGGACAAGGCCGAGGCGGCGGTTAAGAATCTCGCCAGCCTGAATTGGAAGGCCTGGCTGGCGCTGGTGGATTCGGTGTATCTGCCGCTCTCCACGATGGCGCTGGAAGCGGAACGGCGGTCCAGCCAGTTGCCAGAAAAGGTCAATGTCTTTCGTATCACCCAGCGGGCGAAAAAGGCCTGCGATTCCATTCGCATCGCCTGGGCGGATTTTTATGTGCAGCCGAGCCGTGGACTGCCAAAGTGGCTGAATGAGCGCAAGTTCGCGGCAGGAACCTGCAGGCCGTGGCTGAACAGCGATGTCATGGAATCTGCGGTTAAACCATTGCTGCAGGATTCCGAGATCAAGCAGGTTTATCTGCTGGTCTTTGACGGGATGAGCGTGGCCAACTGGACCTTGCTGCGCGACCGCTTCCTGATGATGCCGGGGCGTGAGCTGTTTCGCCCTTACCAGTCGCTGGGGCCTGAATTCCGCGCCTGCACCTATCTGCCCAGCATTACCGAGTATTGCCGACAAGCCATTTTCGCCGGCGCACCCCCGGCGGAATTCCGAAGCTGGTCTTACGGCACCAGTGAACCCCATCTGCTCGAGCGTTGCCTGAACAACCTGGGGCTTTCGCCTTCCTCCTGGTGGGATCGGGACAAGAGCTATCTGTGTTACAACGAGAAGGACGCCAACGCCGACACCCTCAACCGGAAAATGCGCGACCTGGTGGATGCACCCGGGCGCTTCAAGGCTGTGGTGTTCAATCTCCAGGACCGGCTTCTGCAGAAGGGCATGTCGAGTCTCCAGGAGATCATGCTGGCCTATGTGAAGGAGGTGGCGCTGCCCCACCTGCGCAGGATCGCCGCCCAAGACAAGACGGCCGTCGTCATCACGGCCGACCACGGCTTTACCTGGTACAACACTCAGTACGTCATTGACGATTTGAAATCGGATAGCGGACCCAGACGGGATGTCTTCATCAGCAATCGTTGCCTGGAATACAAAACCAGGAACCGAACCGCAGTTGGTCCGGGAGATGTAAAGCGGATCGAACCACTTGCAGATTACGGGCTGCCATCCAGCCATGATGCCATTGAGTTGCCCTTTGGGCACGACAGCTATGGCTGGCCTGGTGCCAAGCAGACATCGGCAGGCAACCCCTACAAGGTTCAGGGCAACGACCATGGTGGATTGACACCGGAAGAAACAGTCATCCCGGTTGCGGTGTACATAACACGAGGAGCTAAATAGCAGATGGCAACTCTTGATCAATTCAGAGAATTTCTGGTCTCGGACATGGGCTTCAAAGCCCACCAGATCAATGACGGTGATGGTTCTGGCATTGCCACAACGGTTGAAGGGCTGGACGAGAAGGCAGCGTTTCTGGTGTCAACCAGCGTCGGCAATTGCTATGCCGCCTTCAAGCATGAAGGCTCGGCAACGCTGAGTGAATCCGAGGCCAACCGGTACAAAGCCCTCAGCATTCTCATGCCCAATGGTCCGGCAGCCTATTGCGTCATCGAGGTGGCTGGCCATTTACGCATCTATCTTGTCGAAAAGGGGAATGAGATTCATGACGAGATGAAGGACTGGGACGACGTTCGCGATGCCGAAGACATGGTGCGCGAATTCAAGCCAGACGTAGTCAAGGGCCTGCAGCAGTGGGCGCAAAAAACACTCCATACGGAAAACAGCCTCTCCCGCTTCGTGCAACTCATGAAGGGATGCTGGCAGGATATCTGGGACATCGAGAACAAGCGCAACGACTGGATCTTCGACGAGTTCACGCGCTTCCTGTTTATCAAACTAAATGAAGACGCAAAACCCAGCGGAAGTTTTACCACCGCCAAGCTGAAATCGTATTGCGAGCAAAACAAACACATGGGCGACAGGGCAGCCCAGAACTTCATCAACAACCTGTTCGATGACCTGAAGGGGCACCACCCCGAAGTTTTTACTGACGAGAACGAGCGGGTCCTCAGCAAGGCAGCCACCATTGAACGGGTCATTGCCCGTCTTGAAGGGATCAACCTGAAAGATACCCAGGGCGATGTGCTTGGACGTGCCTTCGAAATCATGCTGTCCGATACCTTCAAGGGTAAAGACCTCGGTCAGTTCTTCACGCCGCGAGAAATCGTCGCCTTCATGCTGGATCTTGCCCGGGACAATCCCGACGGCCCGGCCTTGGACATCGAAAAAGGCGAACGCTTTCTGGATGCCTGCGCAGGGTCAGGTGGTTTTCTGATCGCCACTTACGAGGACGTGTACAAGCACGCACTCTCCAACGGCGTGGAGCCACGCAAGAAAGATCAACTCCTAAAGCGCCTCGGCCAGGAAACCTTCTTCGCGTGCGAGATTGAAGAGAAAGCGGCTCGCCTTGGGAAACTGAACATGATCGTTCACGCCGTCAACGCGCAGAACGCTCAGTGGCTTCACCAGAACTACCTCTACAACGAGGAATACGGTGGCTTGAAACCGTCAGTTGAATACGAGGTCGACTTCGGCGACGGCAAGAAAAAGCGCCGCATAGGACCGGATAGTATCGATCTCGTACTGACCAATCCACCATTCGGCAAGTCCGTCAAGACCGAGGGCATCCTGCTGGACTATCAGTTCGGGCATGAAGTCAAGGTCTTCAAGTCCAAGGGCCGTCCGCCGGAGAAGCGACCGAAAAATAGTCAGGACAGTGAAGTCCTCTTTATTGAACACTATCTCCGAGTTCTTAAGCCGGGTGGAAAGTTATTAATCATACTGCCAGATGGGATTCTCTCTACAAAAACCGGTGCTGCCGTGAGGGAATACATACGAGAAAACGCATTGATCGACGCTGTAATTTCTCTGCCAATTGAAACTTTCATGTCAACAGCGGCACAGATTCCGACTTCGATAGTAGTTCTTCGAAAGAAAAAGCCAGGAGATATTCAAGAAAAGGCTTTCATGGCCAAGGCTAGCAATGTCGGGCGGAAACCAAACGGGGAACCATGTGATGGCTCAGAACTTCCTCAGATTGTTGATCGATACCGGATATTTAAACAGGAGAAAGGATTATCCGGCTCAAACCGAACCGGTTTCTTGATATCTCCTTCATCCACTGACCTTACATCAAGACTTGATGTTGATGCGTTTTGGAAAGGCGATGCTTTTGATGTCCTTTCCAATGATCATATCAAGTCCCTTTCACTTGTGAATTCCAGCCTTGACACAGCATTAGAAGAAATAAGGACACTTTCATCTAGTATTGCGAAGGCCTACAAGGAAATGGAAAGCATTGTACTGGACTACTCTTCCGGGATCGCTCTGGAGCCATTACACAGTCTGCTAACGCCAGTGTCCCGGCCCGTACTGGTTGATGACAATTTAGATTACAGACTGATCGGAGTGAAATGGTATGGCGAAGGCGCATACATAAAAGACATAAAAAGCGGGAAGTCAATAAAGGCAGAAAAGCTATTCAAAGCAGAACTTAGCGATTTAATTGTCAGTCGCCTATTTGCGTGGAAAGGATCAATTGCCGTAATAGATTCAGATTGTCACGAAGCAGTAGCGTCAAATGAATTCCCTATGTATACAGCCGCTGCGGAGATTGGTACGGATTATATAGGGAGCATCCTGCAGACTCCTTCAATATGGTCTGATATCAACAAACTTTGCACTGGTTCAAGTAAGCAAAGCCGCAACAGGATTCATGAGGATGACTTTGGACAAATACAAATACCAGTAATTGATTCAGTGGACGGTCGTTTATTGTACCTTTCACGAGTGAATAGCATAAAGGCACTAGTGGCTGAAGTAAGACGCCTATCTGAGGTTGCTAACGTCCTAGGATTTTTGCAGCGAGCAAATGACTATAAGGACATGAACCTTAATGCCGTAGAAACAGGTAAAGATAATGGCTGATCTTTATATAGGAAAACATCTCGATCCCAATGGGATGCCGGGAGAGCTGTACCGCCACAAGCTGAGTGACCTGATCACTCACACCTTTATTTGTGGCGGCTCAGGCTCCGGTAAGACGGTAATGGGCAAAGCCATCATTGAGGAAGCAGCCCTCAAGGGGGTTCCCTCGATTATCGTGGATCTCAAGGGCGATTTGTCTTCCTTGGCGCTTGCTTTCGGAGAACTGGCAGCCCCGGCCGTTGCACCATGGGTCGAGGTGGAAGACAAATCTACGCTTGGCCGCGCCGCCCTGGCTGAGCCAACACCTTCCGGAAACGGTTATGGGATTGGGGGCTTGCCGAAACCAACGTGCGGGAGTTTGCCAACCAGGTAGCCGTTGAAATTTTCACCCCCCGCAGCGAACTCGGCCGCAGGGTATCCATTCCGCTCATTTCTTCCCCGCCACCGGACATCAATAATCTGTTTGACGAGGACCCGGATACGGCTTCGGTCATGGTGACCAGCATGGCGGAAGCACTGGTGCACCGGGTAATTCCCTCGGGACAGCGGGACCGGGAAACGGATTTTGTTACCGCTCTCATCGAGCACGCCTGGCGCACGGGCGTTGATCTGACTGGCGAGGCAGGCCTTGGTCAATTGGTCTCCATGATTCTGGAACCGCCCTTTGCCACCATTGGTGTGCTGGGGATCAATGACCATATTACCGAGAACCGGCGTCAAAAGCTTGCACAGGCGGTAAACGGACAGCTCGTCGGCGCGGCCGCCAACTGGGTCCGTGGCGAAGAGATGAGCATCGACAAGCTGGTGGGAGCCAACCGTGTCGACGGCAAGACCCAGATCAGCGTTATCAGCCTCGCTCACATCACCGACTTTGAGGATCAGAGCTTCGTTGTTGCCCAAATTGCCTTTGCGATCAACGCCTGGATGCGTAAACAGGGTAGCGCTCCCGGTGGAAACAGACCGCGCCTGTTGTTCTTCCTGGATGAGATCGGCGGTGGCGGTGGAAAGACCGCTTTCTATCCCACTTACCCCTATACATCCACCTGCAAACCCGCGCTGAATCTCCTGGTCAAGCAAGGACGCGCCTTTGGTGTCGGCTGCATCCTGGCAACGCAAAACCCCGGGGATATTGACTATAAAGGCCTTTCGAACTGCGCCACCTGGATCGTCGGCAAACTGCAGACCAGAAGAGATCGGGACAAGGTTCGTGAGGGTTTGACCGACGCGGAATTTACACCTTCCGACCTGGCCAAGAAACTCGCACGGCCCAAGACCGGCGAGTTCATGCTCCTGAACAAGGAAGGCGATGTCCATTTCATCAAAGAGCGCTGGCTCCTGACCTATCACTGCACAATGAGTCCAGAGCAGCTTCGCCGCTACAAGGCCAAGGGGTTAGCATCCTATGAAGGCTCACTGAATACGGATATCGCTTTCGAGGATTTCGAGGAGACCATCAAGTCCGACGAGCAGGAAGAAATCCAATCGCTTTGGAACGGTGCCAAGGACGCTATCGGGCAAGCCTGTAACCTGCTCGAAAAGATTCTCGATCACGACATCGATTCCGAGAAAGCGCGACTTTGGATATCCATCCTGCGTGACCCGGATGGATTCAATCGCCGCCTTCAGGAAACCCAAAGGCAGCTTACCGAGTATGCCGAAGCGACTTCCCTCCCCAGGGGTAGCAAAGCCCAAGAATCCAGCGGCCTGATGACATTGCTCTCTGGAAAGAAGAGTGTGAGCCAAGGCCCGTCGTTCAACGATACACGAACGGTGACGAGTCCTGCTTCTGCACAGCCACCGGGCGATAGCGTACTTGTGGAGGATGATGGCAGCGTGACCTACAAAGGCCGAAAGTTCCAGCTTTACCGGAGATATGCTGGGAAATCGGTGGCGTTTATTGAGGAAGATGGCGAACTGAAATTTTCTATTGAAGGCAAGGTTCTCTCGAAGAGCTTCAAGCTGTAGGGAAAATGGAGGCTAAAATGCAAGATAGATCACAATATTCGGCAGCAGCATCTTTGCTCGGGTATATCTACCAGTGCCGTCTTGCCTTGTTGGAATCTCTAAAACGCTTGAAGTCCGACCCGGATATTGCGGTTGCAATCGAGACACTTGACGACGTTGTTTTCGAAAAGGACGGCAGTCCCACTGAAGTCATTCAGGTCAAACATCACATCGTCCGGAAGGCCAGCCTCACAAATGCGAGCACCGACCTCTGGAAAACAATCCGGATTTGGTGCGATTTGTTTTCCGGAGGGTTGTCTGAGGAAAATTCAATACTGTGTCTGATGACAACAGAGGAAGCGGCGAACAATTCCGCTGCCCGTCATCTGTGCATCGAAGGAAGGAATATTGCGGAGGCTGAGAATCTGCTGTTGCAGACGAGCCAAACGTCATCGAACGAATCGAACAAGGAAGGGTATCAAAAGTTCAATTCGCTTACGCCAGAGCAACGAAGGGCTCTTTTGGAGCGGGTTTATATCCTGGACAACTGTCCATTAAGCAAGGATCTCCAGTCCAATCTGAGCGAGGAGCTGTGGGGTCATTGCGAGCGCCAGCATTCGGATCAATTTCTCACGTATTTGGAAGGCTGGTGGTTCCAGCGGGTCGTGGCCGGGCTTGATGGCAGCGAGCTAACTGACATAGCTGATATGAA
>Ga0209510_1004565_pt1 | contig 12098 bp, 11 predicted proteins | sample BiotimSIPDNA_FD_185749 | JGI IMG/M metagenome (GOLD analysis project Ga0209510, IMG submission 185749) | Anaerobic biogas reactor microbial communites from Washington, USA - Biogas_R1 time_0 SIP DNA (SPAdes) (version 2) | ecosystem: Engineered > Bioreactor > Anaerobic > Unclassified | place... | reverse complement strand
GGCAGAATTTTGCCAAAAGCTGCAACATCCGTTACCTGAGTCAGGAGGGTCGCGAAGAGTATGCGTGGACCACTTCCTGGGGCGTGAGCACCCGGCTGGTGGGCGGACTTATCATGACCCATTCGGATGATGATGGGTTGGTGCTTCCGCCGAGGCTTGCTCCTGTGCAGGTTGTGATTCTTCCCGTGATTCCAAACGAAGACAAGCGGGCGGAAGTTATGGCCTATTGCGAACGCCTGTGCAATGAGCTCAAGTCGTTGACCTGGCGCGGCGACGAGGTGCGCGTTCAGGTTGATGCGCGGGACATGCGGGGTGGTGAAAAAGTATGGGGTTGGATCAAGAAGGGGGTGCCGGTGCGCCTCGAGATCGGGCCGCGCGATATCGCCAACGATTCGGTGTTTTTGGGCCGTCGGGATCTTACGCCGAAGGACAAAAAGGGAATCGGCCGCAATGAGTTTGTTCAGACGCTTCCGTCTCTCCTTGAAGAAATTCAGGCGGGTCTTTTGCAGCGCGCCATGGATTTCCGGGCTTCCAGAACCCGCGAACTGACGTCGAAGGAGGCGTTTGTTGAATATTTCGGGAGTATGAATCAGGAATCCTCGGAAACCGGCTTTGGCGTCGGCTACTGGGCGGGCGACCCTGAACTGGAGGAATCCATCAAAAAGGAGTACAAGGTTACGGTCCGGTGCCTTCCGATGGAAGGGAGCGATGACCGCGGGCCTTGCATTTTCACGGGCTCACCTGAGGGGCGCCGCGCAGTGTTTGCTTTCGCCTATTGATCGAGGGGACTCCCTGCTGAATTGAGTGGATGTGGCGTCCGGTTGAAGCCGGATGCCTTCCTGCTTTTGCCCGGGCAGGGTGCTCTCATCCTCGGATTGCATGGTGCATTGGTGGTATCAGGATGTACCGCGGCGCCTGCGGTTGACTTTGCGTTGGGCGAAGCCTGTCGCTGCGGTTTTGCGTGATTTGTTTCCTCCCGATTGCAGGATGCCTCACCGGGCCAGGAGTCTCCTTCAGGAAACTCTGTTAATCTGGCGGGATGGGAGGATTTCCGCGTGGATTCTCTTGACATTTCAGGTTATTAGATAAACTTAAGTGCCATATCGCCCGGTATGCGCCGGACAAATAGTTGCCCCTTACCCCGGACAATAATGGCAGTCAAAGTAATCCTTTTCCGACGAGTTGCTGCAGAAAAAGCGAATGCGCTTAAGCCTTTGTTACTTGAATTGCGTGCCTTGGCCTTGGCTCAGCCTGGATATATATCCGGTGAGACCTTGATGAGCGCGGACGATCCCGAGGAATACATCGTGATCAGCTCATGGGCGGCTGAGGATGACTGGAATACATGGCTTAAGAATGAGTCGCGGAAATCGGTCCAGAGTAAGATTGATAACCTCTTGGGCACGAGGACCATGTATCAGGTCTATTTCAACGCCTGAGTCCGTGTGGGATGCATACGGCATCGATAGAATTCACCAGCGATACGATCGGGTGAATGTCTGGACTTATTATTTGTATTCGAATTGCTAATGTTCTGTTTGTATTTCGATGAGCCCCGAACCCAAGGAAGACAAGATTATGAGTCGGATGGATGAACGCATCAATGACCTGATGGAGCGAAGGAAGGTTGCCTACTCGGCCGGAGGAGAAGACCGGATAGCGAAGCACCATGAAAAAGGCCGGTTCACGGCACGTGAGCGCATCCTAATGTTACTGGATGAGGGGAGCTTTGAGGAATTTGACCTCCTGAAGGAGCACAGGTGCCAACATTTCGGGATGGGATCAAAGCAGTATCCCGGGGATGGAGTGGTTACCGGGTATGGCACGATTGAGGGCCGGTTGGTTTTTGTGTTCTCGCAGGATTTCACCGTGTTTGGTGGTTCATTGTCGGAGACCTTTGCGGAGAAGATCTGTAAGATAATGGATATGGCCGTGAAGAACGGTGCTCCAGTGATCGGGCTGAATGACTCCGGTGGTGCGCGAATCCAGGAGGGGATTGAAAGCCTGGCCGGATATACCGAGATTTTTCTCCGCAACGTGATGGCGTCCGGAGTGGTTCCACAGATTTCCGGGATCTTCGGACCTTGCGCGGGTGGCGCGGTGTATTCACCGGCCTTGACCGATTTCACGGTCATGGTGGAGCACAACAGCTACATGTTTTTGACCGGGCCCAAGGTCGTAAAGGCCGTGACGCATGAGGACGTGGACACGGAGGGATTGGGGGGGGCGTCGATTCACACCGTGAAGAGTGGAGTCGCCCATTTGGCTGCCAAGGATGAGCAGGATGCGATCGAGATGATCCGCGAGTTGATCTCCTATCTTCCACAGAACAACCTTACCCCTCCCGCCCGGATTGACTGTGATGATCCTGCTGATCGTGAGGCTTTGGAACTCAATGATTTGATTCCGGACTCGTCCAATCAGGCTTACGACATGAAACAGGTGATCCTGAGCACGGTCGATCACAGCAGGTTTTTTGAGATTCAGCCGAACTATGCTGCAAATCTGATCGTGGGATTCGCGCGATACAACGGGACTTCAGTCGGTATCGTCGCAAACCAGCCACAGGTGCTCGCGGGTGTGTTGGACAATGACGCCTCGATAAAGGGCGCAAGATTTGTGAGGTTCTGCGATTGCTTCAACATTCCGGTCGTGACGTTTGTGGACGTCCCCGGTTTTCTTCCCGGCACGCATCAAGAGCATGGTGGCATCATCCGCAACGGCGCGAAGCTACTGTACGCCTATGCCGAGGCAACGGTTCCCAAGGTGACCGTGACGACCCGCAAATCCTACGGTGGGGCTTACTGCGTCATGAGCTCGAAGCACCTGCGGGGCGACATCAACTATGCGTGGCCGGGTGCGGAGATCGCCGTGATGGGAGCCAAAGGAGCGACTGAGATCCTGTATGCCAGGGAGATCGCCTCCGCCGGTGAGAAAGCCGCAGACGTGACCCGTGAAAAGGAGCACGAATATCAGGAGCGTTTTGCGAATCCCTATGAGGCAGCCAAACGTGGATACATCGATGACATCATCCGCCCGATGCGCACCCGTTTGAGGATCTGTAAGGCGCTGAGCCTGCTCGAGAATAAACAGGACAGCAATCCCCCGAAGAAACACGGAAATATCCCGCTATGATGCTTGCGAAGATCAACATCAGTTTTGAGAACGTGTTGGCGTCCGACGGGATCACGGTATCTGTCGTCGGCATCACGATCGTGTTTGTAGGGTTGGTGCTTACCAGCCTTTACATAGCCAGTCTTCCGTGGCTTCTGGGGACGTTTTATCCTTGGATCCGGACCCGGCTGGGTATCAGGGAATCCACCCATGGGCACGGACATGGTGCTCCTGTGGTGGCTGCTTCCCCGTCCAGTCAAGCTTCTGGCGAAATGGCCGGGGATGATCCCGCATTATCGGCTGTGATCGCGTATGTCGTTCACTCGGAACTCGAACTGGAGCGTCTGAGTGACTACCACAAAATCACCATCCGGCGGGATGAAAACCAGCAGACATGGGGAATCGCAGGCAAGATGCGGACCCTCGCAACCCGAAAAACCCTTTTGAACCGATGAGAATCTACGAGCTGACAGTTGGAAACAAGGCCTACAACGTAAAGGTGAAGTCGTTCAGCAGCCATCAGGCCGAATTGGAGGTCAATGGTAAGCTGATGAAGGTGGATGTGAAGGCAATCGGCGATGATCTGGTTGGTAAGCCGGTTGCGCGCGCCGCAGCGCCTTCATCCACAGCACCGGTCCGGGCTGCTCCGGTATCCGCGAAGAAAATGCCAGTGGCGGGGGCTGGAGCGATCACGGCTCCGATCCCGGGCGCGATTCTGGAGATCTTTGTGAAGGAAGGTCAGGAGATCAAAGCGGGGCAACCTGTCCTCAAGATGGAGGCGATGAAAATGGAGAACGTCATCCAGTCTCATCTGGAAGGCACCATCCTTTCGATAAGTGTCCAGCCTAAAGACGCCGTCAGTCAGGGGCAGGAACTGATGACGGTCGGCTGACAAAACCGACCGGCCCGAAGCTCACCCGTCTGATAACGTCATCTTGGAGTTCGATACTATGGAAACCCTTCTGGATTTTTGGAAAACCACCGGTTTTGCCACCTTGAGCGGTGGAAACTGGCTGATGATTCTGGTTTCATTCATCTTCATCTACCTTGCGATCGCCAAGGATTATGAGCCGCTCCTTCTGCTTCCGATTGGATTCGGAATCCTGGTTGGAAATGTGGTTCCTTCGATTCCGGGTATGCCACTCGGCTTCAAGGATGAAGGCAGTGTGATTCAGATCCTCTATTACGGTGTCTACAAAGGGGTGTTTCCCCCGCTGATCTTTCTTGGCATCGGGGCAATGACCGATTTCTCGACTATGCTTTCAAATCCCAGGCTCGTCTTGTTGGGTGCGGCTGCTCAGGTTGGGATATTTGTCACCCTGATCGGGGCGCTATGGTTGGGATTCTCTGACAAGGAAGCTGCCTCTATCGCGATCATCGGAGGAGCCGATGGCCCAACCGCGATTTTTCTGTCTTCCATTCTTGCCCCTCATTTGCTGGGTGCCATTGCGGTGGCCGCCTATTCCTACATGGCCCTTGTTCCCGTGATTCAGCCCCCCATCATGCGCCTGCTCACCAGTCGCAAAGAGCGCCTGATCCGCATGAAAGCACCCAGACAGGTATCCAAGCAGGAGCGCATCCTTTTCCCGATAGGCGTTTTCCTGATTTGTGCCCTGATCGCACCCGGATCTATCCCGCTATTGGGCATGCTGTGCTTCGGAAATCTCCTCAAGGAAAGCTGCGTCACAGAGCGTCTTGCCAATACCGCCCGGAATGCCCTGATCGATATAGTCACCATTCTGTTGGGATTCTGCGTGGGCGCCAGCACCCAGGCCGAGTATTTTCTGCGTCCTCAGTCGATTTTTATCTTTGTGCTGGGGGCCTTGTCTTTCGCACTCGCTACTGCGGGTGGGGTTCTTTTCGCGAAATTCATGAACCTCTTTGTGAAGGACAAGATCAATCCACTGATCGGGGCGGCCGGGGTCTCCGCCGTGCCGGATTCCGCCCGGGTTGCCCAGATGATGGGGCAGCGCGAGGATCCCAATAACTTCCTGCTCATGCATGCAATGGCCCCCAATGTATCGGGCGTCATCGGTTCAGCGATTGCGGCGGGAGTGCTGCTCGGCGTCTTCGGAAATATCCAGTGACCGGCATTTCTATGTGACAACTGGACGGGTATCGATGCTTGTCAGCCCTTTTCAAAATGTCTTGAGTCGAAGCTATTCTGTTTTTAGGGGTCCATGCGCATCCGTTTGGCTTCGTTCGATTCTCGTCTCTTGATCCTGAGCGTATCCGCAGGCTGTCCGTTGGTCAGTCGGGATGGTGCAACCCCAATGATGCTTTAACAAAGATGATTGTGAAATGAATGCGTGGTTTCCAATAGCAAAAGCCAACGGAACTGTTGTTTTCATTGATGTGAACGGCCGGGAATGTTTGGAGATCAAAGGGGATCGGGGATTCACGGTCATGGAGACTTTTTCTCTTGTATTAGAGGGAAGCTTGTTGTTTGCGGTCGATCGAGGAGGAGCGAAAAACCTTGTTGACAAGGGGCAGGTAGGGACATTCCTGTCCAGTGGTTACGCAAAATGCTGGATTGGGGAAGTCTACCACAAACGTTGTGGAGTGGTGGATTGCTCGGGAAAATGGGTTGTTCCTCCGGTGTATGAAGGGGTTTCTGCAATTGCTGATGGACATTACGTGGCTCAAATGCCCGCGGGACAAACTCCTCCTTACGGCTCCTCGCTCTACAGGCTAAGTGGACAGTTGGTGTTACCCGAGTTCAGTCCAGTTGCCCAAGGGATTGGAGATGGATGTGTTGTGAGCAATGATCCAAACAACCTGAGTCTGTCCGGATACCGTCAATTCGATGGAGCATGGGTAACCGACCCGAAATATTGAATTTGCATATCCTTTCTATAAAGGAAAGGGTGCTGTAAACACCCGCAAGGGCCGATGCCGTGTCCCGGCATTCGTCAATCGGGAAGGAAAGGAAATAGCGTATTTTAAGGACTTCCGTGAGTTTTCTCCGCTCAAAGACTGTTTTTCAGATGACGCGATCTCGGTATGGGGAAAGGAGGTTGGCTTTGTTGATCTGAATGGAGATCTACTATTCTCAGGCAGTTATGAGCTGGTAGGCAGGATGTGCGATGGTGCTGTTGCTGTGATGGTTGATGATCTTTGGGGTTTGATGAGCCGGTCCGGAGATTGGATAATCAGACCAAAGTTCCCGCGCTATGTGGGGGCAAGATCCGGTTTTTTTGTCTTTGGGGACCAATCTGAGTGGTTTAAGAGCAGACGGTATCTCATGAATAGTAGAGGTGAGCTATTGTATGAGGAAGCCGCGGATGGAGTCAGCTTCTGGTTTTCTCAATTCTCATGAAAACTGCGAGGGCAGATGGATGGGCATTGTATCGGATGAGCTCCTGATATCACCAGAATCCATGGATGGGGATCGGGTTCATTCTGGTTTTCAAATATCATTCGCATCATCCCGCAAACATCAAATTTCATAACACCAGACGCCGACGAACTTGCCGATATCATCCCAGGGCAATGAACATCGAAAACCACTTCCATAGGAGGCTCAATCTACACATCCATGATGTTTATATTTTTCGAATGGAAATGATCTTGGCTGATCCGGCAAAAGCGACCGGAGAAATGCGAGGGCCTAGATGAGGCCGAGTTCCATTTTGCCTTCCTCGCTGATCATATCCTGATGCCAGGGCGGATCCCATACGATCTCCACATTGGCTGAGCTCACTCCTTCGACTCCGAGCAGGCGGTTCTTGGCGTCATCCGCGATGACCGGGCCCATCCCGCATCCGGGTGCGGTGAGGGTCATGGCCATCTCGACATGGTGTCCACCGTCTTTTTTCTGGAGGTCGATGCTGTATACAAGGCCAAGATCAACAATGTTGACCGGGATTTCCGGGTCGTACACCCGCTTGAGGGCATCCCACAGTTCCTCCATGGAGGGCGTGTGGTCGGAAGCCGTGGTCGACGATCCTGAAGGAGCAGCTTCAGGATTCTCGCCAAGGGCATCCGCATCCTCACGGGAGATCCGGAACATGCCGTTATCCGTCATGACCGTGAAGTTACCGCCCAGGCGGTGGGTGATCACCACGGGGGTGCCTTCATCGAGGGTGAAGGGCTCACCATGCGGAATGAGCGTGGCCGTGACCTCTCTGGAAAGAATGCGTTCGTCGTTCATGGGATGGGTGCGGGATTTGGGTGTTCCTGAGCTTCAGAGGTGGAACTTATCTTGCACAAGCTTGCGCACGTTGTCACGGATTTCCTCCTGTTCAAACTTGTCGAGGACTTCCTCGAAGAAGCCGTAGACCATGAGCTGCTGGGCGGTGCGTTTCGGGATGCCCCGCTGGAGCATGTAGAAGAGCTCTTCCGGGTCAAGTTGTCCCGTGGTTGCACCGTGGCTGCACTTGACGTCGTTGGCCTGGATCTCGAGTCCGGGAAGCGAATTGGCATCGGCCTCCGGGCTGAGGAGCAGGTTGCGGTTGGTTTGGTAGGCGTCAGTCTGCTGGGCGTCCGGAGCCACGTTGATCATGCCCGAGAAAATGGTCCGGCTGCGGTCAAGCAGGGCGTTTTTGTAGAGAAGGTCGGATACGGCCTGCGGCGCTTCGTGGGATTGGAAGGTGCGTTGATCGAACTCCTGATCGCCCTGAGCCACCGTCAGCGAATACATGGTGGCGTGGGATCCGGGTTCGGTCATGCGCAACTGGTTTTCGAAGCGGGCGCGTCTGCCGCCCAGATTGACGGCGAGGGTCTGAGTCGTGGAATCGCGGCGGGCGGCGGTGGCATCCGCCTGGAACGAGATGGTTTCGCGGCTCCAATTCTGCACGCACTTGCGGAAGACATGGGATCCCGGGCCGGCATAGATGTTACCGGCGGCGACACAGAGCGCCGGAAGGTCGGTTTCGAGCGATTGGAAGATGTCCACAACATGAACCGAGGAATTGTCTCCGGCGATCACGAGGGTGTGCGGGAATACCGCCACGCCTTCCTGAGTTGTCCAATGATAGATCATGAGGGGTGTTTCGATCTCGACTCCATTTGGCACATACACAAGCGCTCCGGAGTGGGAGAGGGCGGTATGAAGTGCCAGAAACTTGTCGGATCCGAGGTGGGCCTCCTCTGCGAACAACCGGGACTCGATCAGATCGGGATGCTCGCGGATCGCCTGAAGCAGCGGCTTGAAAATGACGCCCTTCGCTTCAAGGGCGGGATCAATGGGATTGAACGCAGCGAGATGGTTATCCGTGAATACCATCCGGCCGCTGACTTGCTGCATCAGATTTGAGGCTTCGACTGCCCGCTGGCGGGTGGATGGGTCCGGTGCGTCGGTGATCCGGAAAGACTCCAGATCCAGCGCAAGCCTGGATGAAAAACGCCATTTCTCGTCCTTCCGCGTCGGCATGGGCAGGCTCTGGTAGGATTCCCATGCTTCGGCGCGCTTCGCGTCGAGCCAGGAATTCGATCCGGACAGGGCTTCGCGGTAGGCGACGAGTTGCGCGGAGTCGCCGAGGGACGCCATCGGCAAAAGGTCTGTTTGAGATGCGGTGGGCATATTGGAAAATGAATGTTGAATGATCGTGAAGGGAGTGGAGGTGTCAGCCCACTGAGCCTTCCATTTCGAGATCGATGAGGCGTTTGAGCTCGACGCTGTATTCCATCGGGAAATGCTTCATCAGATCGTTGACAAACCCGTTCACACTGAGGCTCATGGCTTCTCCTTCCGAGAGGCCGCGCTGCATCATGTAGAAGATCTGTTCGGCACTGAGCTTGGATACGCTGGCCTCATGCTGGACCGAGTTTCCGTTGCCCCTGACCGTAATCGCCGGGAAGGTATCTGTCCGGCTGTTCGTGTTGATGAGCAGTGCATCGCATTCGGTGTTGTTTTTGCATCCGCGGAGGTGTTCCGGGATGTGAACCATTCCACGATACGATGAGCGCCCGTTACCGATGGAGATACTTTTCGAGATGATGTTGCTAGAAGTCTCGTCGGCGTTGTGGATCATCTTGGCGCCGGTGTCCTGGTGCTGCCCGTCATTTGCCAACGCGATGGACAGCACTTCTCCTCTGGCCTTGCGCCCATTGAGCACCACGGCGGGATACTTCATGGTGAGGCGTGAGCCGATATTACAGTCGATCCAGCGGATCTCCGATTCCTCGTGGGCGAGGCCTCTCTTGGTCACAAGATTGTAGACGTTGTTGGACCAGTTTTGCACCGTGATATACTGGATCTTCGCGCTTTTCATGGCGACCAGCTCAACCACGGCACTGTGGATCGTGCTGGTTTCAAACTGCGGTGCGGTGCAGCCCTCCATGTAGGTGACTTCAGATCCCTCGTCCGCGATGATGAGGGTTCTTTCAAATTGACCGAAGCTTTCGGCATTAATGCGGAAGTAGGCCTGGAGCGGCTGGGTCACTTTCACGCCGGGAGGGACGTAAATAAAGCTACCGCCGCTGAACACGGCACTGTTAAGAGCGGAGAACTTGTTGTCGTTGGTCGGGATGACCTTTCCAAACCACTTCCTGAAGACGTCCGGGTATTCCTTGAGCCCTTCGTTGGGGCCGAGGAAGATCACACCCTGTTTCTCGAGCTCGGTCTTGATGTTCGAATAGGCGGCTTCACTGTCATACTGGGCTTCGACTCCAGCCAGGAATTTGCGTTCCTGCTCCGGGACGCCGAGGCGCTCGAATGTCCTCTTGATATCGTCAGGCACTTCCTCCCATGTGCGCTTCGGGATCTGGCCCTTGGACAGGTAGTACCGGATCTTGGCGAAGTCGATGTTTTCGAGATCTTTGGTCGCCCAATGGGTGGGCATCGCGCGCCGGTTGAACACGTCCAGTGCCTTGAGCCTGAATTGCCGGATCCATTCGTCTTCGCCCTTTACGTCGGCGATGTAGTTGACCACAGCCTCGCTGAGGCCGACGCCCGCGTCGTATTCGTAATGGGTGTCGTAGCTGAAATTGCCTTTTTCTCTATCTACTTCGATGGGTGTATGCTGAACCATGGCAGGTCTTTCGTCAGTTGCTTCAGATGAGTGGAGACCGGTTCCATTTTCGGGAATCCGAACCTCCACAGCGGTCGGGTCTCAGGAGGTGGCGAGTTCTTCCTTCACCCAATTGTAACCCTTGCTTTCGAGCTCGAGTGCGAGTTCCTTGTTGCCGGATTGGACAATGCGGCCATCCCACATCACGTGAACCTTGTCCGGGACGATGTAGTCGAGCAGGCGCTGATAGTGGGTGATCACAAGGAAGGCCCGATCCGGGCTGCGCATGACATTCACCCCGTTTGCCACGATCTTGAGGGCATCGATGTCCAACCCGCTGTCGGTCTCATCCATGATGCAATACTTTGGATCCAGCATCGCCATCTGGAGGATTTCGCAGCGCTTCTTTTCTCCGCCTGAAAATCCCTCATTAACCGAACGGGCGGTGAACTTGCGGTCAATCTGGAGGAGATCCATCTTTTCGTATAGGCTCCTGTAGTAAGCCGGTGCGTTGAATGTTTCGCCTTCTGCCATGCGCGATTGAAGGGCTGCGCGGATGAAGTTGGCAATGCTGACACCCGGAATTTCGAGGGGATACTGGAAGGCCAGGAACACACCGCTTCTGGCGATTTCGTCCGGCTCCATTCCGATGATATTCACTCCGTCCACAAGGACTTCGCCGGATTGAACCGTGTAGTCTTCATGCCCGGCAATCACTTTGGCGAGCGTGCTCTTACCTGTCCCATTCGGACCCATGAGGGCATGGACTTCTCCCTTCGGGATGGAGAGCGAGAAATCTTTCAGGATCGGCTTGTCTCCGATGGTGACGTTGAGGTTTCTGATTTCGAGTTGATTCGCCATAAGATGATTGTTTTTTACAAGTTGAACAAATGGGTGTTTGAAACGATTGATGAGGGCGTCAGATTTGCCCGGGGTCATGTGGGAGCTCATCTCCGCTGTTTTGCCCGCTGATGCACAGGTCGATCTTTTCGATTCTGAACATGGGAGGCAGCAAAGCTTCCAAATCCTTCATGAAGGAGTCCGGAAGGTGAATGTCAAAAACCCGCCCGCTACGGGTGCAGTGAAAGTGGGCATGATGCTTGCCAGTCTCGGACGAAGGACAGTAGCGTGATGGCTCACGTTCGAAGTTCACCTGGCGGATCAGGCCGCACGAGACCAGGGTCTCCAACGTGTTGTAGACCGTCGCCAGTGAGATTCCAGATAGGGATTCCCTGACCCGACTGTAGATGGCGTCGGCGGTCGGGTGGTCTTCGGATGCTGCAACTACGGCAAACACGCATTCCCGCTGGCGGGTGGAGCGCAATCCCTTCTCCGCCAGCGCGGATTCGAGGGTTTGTTTGGCCTGTGTGGGAAGCATCATCGGGATCTAATTGCGTTCAAGTCTCAATTTCTTTTAAGCCAACTGATAATTGGAATTATTCCAATTTCAAGCGCCTTTTTGAGAAAATCCGGTGGGGAGACTTTCCAATTCGCGGGAATCGGCCGTCGGAATGGATGGTGGCCAATGGAACACTCCCGCCCATAGGAACCGGCGGGCAGACCCGTGGCTGGAGCAGTATCAGGTCGGCCTGAGGATAAGGCCGGATGACCAGTGGCCCAATACCGGAAGGTGATGAGTCCGCAGCCTCAGGCTAACCGGTGTGCTATTCAGAAGCGGCATCCTCAATGGGAGCGGGCGCCGGAAGGACAGCGGTGGCAGTGGGCGGATTTTGGGTCACGGGCCTCCATTTCGGAGCGCAATCGGTGGAGGTGGAGACAGCCCAATGGGAGTATCCCGACAGAAGAGCGGAAGGGAATTCGACTGTAAGGCGGTTGAGGTGGTGGGTCAAGCGTATCGGAAAGGCGGAAAGGGTGTGCGGGTCGTGTTCGAGTATGGCCACGGGATTCCATCCGTCCTGTGAGTAACGGAAGCGAAGGGATTGCTGCTTCAGCGACGGATCAAGCGGATCCTGATCTGCGCCGGCCAGAAGATGGAGCACGAGATCGGCGCAAAGTCCCGGCATTTGCGCT